>Ga0210383_10000507_pt1 | contig 35796 bp, 37 predicted proteins | sample IncBWC14OmetaG_FD_160072 | JGI IMG/M metagenome (GOLD analysis project Ga0210383, IMG submission 160072) | Forest soil microbial communities from Barre Woods Harvard Forest LTER site, Petersham, Massachusetts, United States - Inc-BW-C-14-O ... | reverse complement strand
TCGTAAAGCTCGATGCGCCGCTTCATCGACTCCAGCACGCTGGCCAGCATGGCCACATAGGGCCGCGATGAGATGGCACGCTCCTGCGCGCGACGAAGCTTCGCGGCCGCGATCATCTTCATGGCCCTGGTGATCTGGCGCGTGCTCTTGACGCTGCGAATGCGCCGCCGTAAATCGAGGATGCTCGCCATGCTCTAGGCCTGTTTCGGCGCTCCCCCTGTTTTGGCGTCCTCGTGCTCGGCAAGGAAGTTCGCCTTGTACTCATCTAGCGCGGCACCGACCCGCTTCTTGAGATCGTCGTCCAGAGCCTTTTTCGTGGCGATGTCGTTCAACAGCGCGGTTTGACCGGAGTCGAGGTACTTATAGAGACCATCCTCGAACGCATGGATGCTTTCCACCTTAATGTTATCCAGGAAGCCCTGCGTTCCGGCGTACAGAATGATGACCTGCTTTTCGGCGGTAAGCGGGTGGAACTGGGGCTGCTTCAGCAGTTCCGTCAAGCGCTTGCCACGATTCAGCTGGTTCTGCGTGATCTTGTCGAGATCGCTGCCGAATTGCGAAAACGCGGCCAGCTCGCGATACTGCGCCAGGTCCAGCTTGAGCGTCGAACCCACTTGCTTGATGGCCTTGATCGCCGCCGAGAATCCTACGCGCGATACGGAAAGCCCCACGTTCACCGCTGGACGAACGCCGGAGTTGAACAAGTCTGTTTCAAGGAAAATCTGCCCATCGGTGATCGAGATCACATTGGTCGGGATATAGGCAGAAACGTCGCCCGCCTGCGTCTCGATAATCGGCAACGCGGTCAGCGATCCGGCGCCTTCTTCGTCGTTCAGCTTGCAGGCGCGCTCGAGCAGCCGCGAGTGGAGATAAAACACATCGCCCGGATAGGCCTCGCGTCCCGGCGGACGGCGCAACAGCAGCGAAATTTCGCGATATGCCACTGCGTGCTTGGAAAGATCGTCGAAAATGACCAGGGCATGCTTGCTGTTGTCGCGGAAATACTCGGCCATCGCTGTCGCCGCGTAGGGCGCGAGATACAAGAGCGGAGCTGGCTCCGATGCCGATGCCGCGACCACGATGCTGTAGTCCATGGCGCCGTGCTCGGTGAGCGTTTGCACGATCTGCGCGATCGACGAGCGCTTCTGCCCGATCGCGCAATAGACGCAGATCAGGTCCTTTCCCTTGCTGTTGATGATGGTGTCGAGGCAGATGGCGGTCTTGCCCGTCTGGCGGTCGCCGATAATCAGCTCGCGCTGTCCGCGCCCAATCGGAATCATCGAATCGATAGCCTTCAGGCCGGTCATCATGGGCTCGCGTACCGGCTGCCGCGAGACCACGCCTGGCGCCAGCCGCTCCACGGGCAGGACCTCTTTTGTCGCGATCGGCCCTTTGTCGTCGATCGGCTGGCCGAGCGAATTCACTACGCGGCCAATCATCGCATCGCCCACGGGCACGCTGAGAATCTTCCCCGAGCGCTTGACCTGGTCCCCCTCGCGAAGCTCCGTGTACTCGCCCATCAGCACCGCGCCTACCTGGTCTTCTTCCAGGTTCATGGCCAGTCCTGCGACGCCGTGCGGAAAGTCCAGCAGTTCGCCGGCCATCACCTTGTCCAGGCCATGCAGGCGCGCAATGCCGTCACCCAGCGAGATGATCGTGCCAACTTCATCCACGCGGATCTTCGTGTCGTAATTTTCGATCTGCTCCTTCAGGAGCTGTGTAATTTCATCTGCGTTTATTTGAGCCATGCTTCACTTTTCTAACAGGGTCTTTTCAATCTTGAGTTCGGTTACGGCGCCGGCGGCCTGTCAACGCTAGCTGGCCGCCAGTTGCTCCTTGAGCCGGTCCAGCTGGCCGCGTATCGATCCGTCATACACGGTACTGCCTATACGGACGATCACGCCACCGATTAACGATGAATCTTCGCGAAAGTTGGCGATAACCCGTCCATTTGCCAGGGCGGCAACCTGCGCTTCCACGGTTTGCCGTTCTGCGTCATCCAGCCTGCGCGCCGTGGTTATTTCCACGTCATGAATCCCCCGCCGCTGGTTCATTTCGCGGCCAAACGCGGCCACGATTTCATCGAACCCATGCAGCCGGTCGTGTTCGATCAGCACCGCGATAAAGTTCCGCGCCTGCCGCATCATCTGCAACCGTGTGTTCAGCTTGTCCAGAATCGCGACCTTTTCTTCCACCGGAAACGTAGGATCCAGCAATATTTCCCGGAGGCCTGCGCTTTCGTGCCAAGCAGCGGCAAAATCGCCGAGCTGACTCTGAACGTCCACCGCATCGAGATGCGCCTCCGCAACAACATCGGCGAGGGCACGTGCATAAGGGGCAGCAAAGGACGGCATCAGTTCCGCTCCCCTTTCAGATTCTCGCCAAAGGTGTGAATCAGCACACGGTCACCGTCGGCGCCCAGGCGAATTGCCTGCCGCGCACGATCGACTGCCAGTTCGGCGGCGAATTTCTTGAGTTCGCGCTGCGCTGTTGCGCCGGCCGCCTCAATCTCCTGCTCCGCGGAGGCGACAATGCGCTGGCGCTCTGCTTCGAGCGACTCATGAATGCGCTTTTCGTCGTTGACGCTGTCCCGCTCCGTCTGCTCGCGGATGGCCTCAATCTCGATGCCCAGCTTCGACAGCCGCTCTTCGACGACCGCCAGGCGTTCGTTGGCCTCAGCTGCCGCCAGCCGCGCGTCCAGCAATTGCTTCTGAAGATTTTCGTTGCGCTTCCGAAACGCCTTGGGAACAAAGCGGAACAAGAACCAGAGAATGATTGCGATCAGAATACTGGAGTTCAGAATCTCGAAGATCCGGGCGGTCGTTTCGACGCTAAGGTGAAGGGCATGCGCCAGTGATTCCACCGACGGCGAATGGCGGAATGCTTCCATCTGAGCGTGGGTCTCAGGCTCGTCCATGTGCTCGCCCGAGGAAGCAGGCTCTGCGGCCGGCTGAGCGGAGTTCGCCTGCACGAGAGCCCTGGCCGGCACACACAATAAGAACATCAATGGAAGGACCAGCGCGAGCGGCGTGATCCAGGCTTTCAGAATCGGCTTCAACGGGCTCCCTCCATGCTTGCCGTTTCCGGGGGAAGAATGGCTTTCAAAATCTGCCCTGCAAGCTGGTCGGCAGAGGCTTCAATCTGATGCCGGGCAGCGGCTGCTTCTGCTTCGATCGCCCTGCGAGCGGCCGCTACGCGCTCTCGCGCTGCCTCGCGCGCACTGGCCAGGGCTCTTTCCCGCTGGGCATTCCACTCCTGCATTCGCTGCTCGCGGCGATGGAATATCTCCGCGCGCGCGGCGCGCAGTTTCGCCTCGTACTCCTGACTCTTGGCATCGGCTGCGGCAATCGCGGCGCGTGCCTTCTCGACCGCGCCCATGGTCCGCTCGCGCCGTTCTGCCAGCATACGCATCAGCGGGCCGTACAGCACGAAACGATAGGCAAACACCAGTATCACAAATAGGACGATGGTCGGCACAGAGCCGAGCGCAAGATCGCCAATTTGACGCAGCAGTTCATCTATCATGATTGAGCCGACGGTTGAGGTTGGAAGCTGGTGGAAAGGTAAGCGGAACCTTTGGTTGTAGCAGACGTTAAAATGCGATGTCAACGCGCGGCACGCACGCTCAACGCATTCCCCAAAAATAGGCTCAGAAAAATGGCTTTGAAATAACTTGACTCGCCGTCACACCGGCGTACACTCAGAGTATCACCTATGACCCGGTCCAGGGTCCAATGGGCCGGATGTTTGGGACCTACCTCTGCTCCCCTATATCCGGCCCATTTCTGCGTCTGCCAGCTACACCTGATACCGCCTGTAACGCCCAAGCAACGAAGCCGGCCCGGCCACCGTCATCGCCACGGAATTCCCCACAAACTCCCGCTCCCGGATCAGAGCCCCTGCGCCCAGCGCAGCAAGCACGTCGCCCTGAGACTGAGGAATCTCGAAGCGCTGTTCGACGATCGGATCGGCCACCAGGGCAGCGTCGATATGGGCCAACAGCTTGTCGATGCCACAGCCGAGCCTGGCGGAGACGGCGACCGCCCCGCCGGCCTCCAGCGCGGCCCTTTCGTCCGGGGGCAGCAGGTCGATCTTGTTCAGCACCTCAATGCGGGGCTTGGATAGCACCTCCAGCTCTGCCAGCACCTTCTCCACCTCCGCTTTGTGCTCCTCCTGCATCGGGCTGGAGCAGTCGCGGAGATGCACCAGCACTTCGGCCTTCTGCACCTCTTCGAGTGTCGCGCGGAACGACGTGACCAAAGTGTGGGGCAGATTGCGGATAAAGCCCACCGTGTCCGACAAAAGCACCTTCCGACGGCTGGGCAGAATGATGGCCTTGAGTTTGGGGTCGAGTGTGGCAAACATGCGCGCCGATTCGAGCACCCCGGCTTTGGTCATGGCATTGAATAGCGTGCTCTTGCCGGCGTTCGTATATCCCACCAGAGCTACCGCCGGTACCGGAACGCCTTCGCGCCTCTGCCGCTGCTGTGTCCGAATGCGGCGCACACCTTCGATCTCCTGCTTCAGTTGCAACAGCCTGCGCTGAATCCTGCGGCGGTCGGTTTCGAGTTGCGTCTCGCCCGGGCCGCGTGTGCCGATGCCGCCTCCCAGCTGAGACATCGATGCGCCCCGTCCCGTGAGCCGCGGCAGCATGTATTCCAACTGGGCAAGCTCCACCTGCAACTGGCCTTCACGCGTGCGTGCATGACGGGCAAAAATATCCAGGATCAGCTGCGTGCGATCCACCACCCGGCAGGGCAGCGCGTTTTCCAGGTTGCGGAGCTGTGTCGGGGTCAGGTCGTGATCGAAGAGAATTACATCAGCGTTGGAGGAAGCGGCAATGCCTTCCAGCTCCTCCACCTTGCCGCTGCCAATCAGGGTCGCCGGATCGGCCTTCGGTCGGCGCTGGACAATCTCCGCCGCAATCTCGGCCCCGGCTGATATCACCAACTCGCGGAATTCTTCGAGCGAAGCTTCCATGCCGAATGAAGCACTGGGAGCAGACTCAGCCATCTCGCCTTCACCGGAGGTGGCCAGCGCGGCTTCACGAGCCAATGCCGCCGTGCGCGTCAGCTGACGCCGCTGGGCCGTGAAGTCGACGGAGACCAGAAGGGCGCGTTCGGCGGACTGGTTGACGGTATTCAATACGATGACAAAAGCCTATTTCATTGCGCACGCTGCAGCAGGCATAGGCGAAGGTCGGCGGAAGGATGATCGCCTCGCGCCTGCGAAGCCGCTACGCATTTCATCCGCAAGAAAACCTTATCCAGCGCGAAAACCCGCTCAGGATGGCGCTCATCCAGGCTTCGCGCTCAGGAGTTCGCGAGTTCCTGTCCGGCCGCGCCTGCGCCGGCCGATCCATGTCCCGAAGCGCCAGAGCCCGCGCCCAGCGGGCGATGTTCGCCATGCAGCACCGAACGACTGCTGACTACCGTGGAGATTGCGTGCTTGAAGATTAGTTGCTCCTGGCTGTTGTTTTCGAGCAGTACGGAGTACTTATCGAATGACCGGATTTTTCCAGTCAACTTGACTCCGCTCACAAGGTAAATCGTGATGGGGGTCTTATCCTTGCGAACGGTATTCAGAAAGGTGTCCTGAATATTTTGCGCCGGCTTGTTGTCCATGTGCCGATCTCCTTCTGCAACTCGACTGTAGTGTCTATGTCAATGGAGCGAAAAACAAATCCAGCGCCGGCAGCCTCGCCCGAGGCTGCTCGGCACAGCAATGTGAATACCACCATACGGGTTCAACCCGCTCAAATCAACCGCTTCAGCCTATTTTGCGCCTATGAGATCAAAGACGGAAGAATTGGGACGCACGTTTCTGTACGTCAGGGCAAAATAACTTGCTCCTTTAGATGCGATTTCCGGTGCAGAGGAGGTTGTTTGACTGGCCGTCGCGCGATCCCGCCCCCCTCTCCCTGGCCATACGCGGTGGCGCTTTCAGCAAGACGGATACCGGCACCGACGCAGGCGCCTGCGTCTGGGCGGGCATCGCGGGCCGCCTTTCCGAGGCGGAGAATGGCCCGGTGAACTACGTGAACGCCGAGTTCAACCAGCCTCTGTCAACCATTCAGGTCCGGGCGCAGTCTAGCCCGGAGTCTGACCTTGAGCAGCGGAGGAAAACGAATCTTTGCCCTCCGCTGCGCCGTCCAATGGGTGAAGTACAGGAGTTGAACTTGGCGGCATATTGCACCTGCTGTGGAGCTGAAATTTCGTTGAAGGCCGAGGTCTGCGTCGTTTGCGGCACGCCCCGGCACGGCATGATTCCAACGGAGAGGCCGAGCGTCGCCCCCACTAAGAAGGAGCCGGACCAGCAGGGCCATGAGAAACCCTGTAGGCCGGCAACCTACGGCGCATTCCAATCCAGAGCGTAAACGTCCTGGGTGCCGAGGTTGCGCAGCAGCAGCGGCGAATCATCGAGAGTGAGGGCCAGGAAAGTGCCCCAATACCCGGTGGTAGCCAAGCCCTTCAAATCCGGCACCTCCTCCACTTTGCGGTCGCCAATGCGTACTCTAAGCACTGCCGGATTCTGCCGTGTACGCAAGAAATAAATGAACTTCCATCCGCCGACCAGTTTGGGAAACCGGCTGTCGCGCGTGCCAGTTCTGACCACTTCCGGGTCTGAAAATCGAAGACTACGATACTTGAGTTGCCGCGAGGCATGGCGGCAATATATCGCCCATCCGGCGACCAGTGAGGTGAGTAATATCCCTGCGATTCTGGCAGGGCGGAAATCTGGTGGCTTGCCAGATCGAACACCCTGGGTTACTGAAAAATCAGTATTTACACCACGGGCAAAGACAATCTTGCCGCCGTCCGGAGACCAGCGCGGGAACATGGCGAACAATCGTCATTGATACCATGCCATCGATCGCGGTCTTGTTTTGGGTCGTACAACGCCGGGCGCAGCCGCGCGGATTTGGGGATCGAGGCTTGAGAGAAGAAATTCAACGCGTGTACTTTGGAGCTGGTACGCGCACAAGAATCCTGGTGCCTTTTCCTAGGTTGGAGACGATGTTGAATTCCCCGCCAACCAGATGGATCCTCTCGCGCATGCTGATCAGGCCGAGTCCCTCGGCAAGTCTTGCGGCTTCGACGTCGAAGCCCACACCGTCGTCGGAGATTTCCAGGCTCAAATGCTGATTCGAAGAGCTCAGCCGCACCCGGATGGCTTCGGCGCGGCTATGCTTTACCGCGTTGTGAATCGCTTCCTGCACGACCCGCAGGATTGCCAGCGCTACTACGCTGTCCAGTTTGTTGTTGCCTTTGTCACAGTAGCACTCGATCGGGATACGCAGCTGCTCGGAGCATTCCCGGCAATGGCTCTTCACCGCCGCGGCCAGGCCCAGATATTCCAGCACCGACGAGTGCAGGCCATGCGAAAGGCGGCTTACCCGCTGGGCGATAACGTCCAATTCCCGGGCCAGTTCTCTCAGGCCAGCGTGCGTCTTTTTCGGGTCGCCGGAAACCGGCTGCCCGGCGCGCAGCATCTGGATCTTGAGTATTGCCAGCGACTGTCCGATATCGTCGTGCAGTTCTCTCGCGATTCGCGTCCGGTCCGCTTCCTGGGCACTCACCATGCGGCGACTCAGTTCATCGCGCGCCAGTTCAGAGTCATGCAGCTCCTGGCCGGCCTGCTTAAGGGAGGTAATGTCCTTAGCCACTACCGTCAGGCTGCGAGGAGCACCAGTTTCATCGTCTCGGATCAACGAAAAAGCCATCTTGAACCAGAGGATTTCTCCATCTGTTCTTTTTGCGCTCATATCGGTCGAGTAACAAAATATTTCGCCTGCGGTAAGCCGGCTAAGAGTTATCTCACATTCGCTCTGCGACTCTTCAAACTGAAAGAACTCCCTGAAGTTTTTCTGCAACAGATCTCTTTTTTGATAGCCGATGAGTTCGCACAGACAATCATTCGCTGACAGCAATGTGCCGTCAAGGGTCAGCTGCGCTACGGCCACGCCCAGGTGAGCAAATGCCTCACTCCAGATGCGCTCTTGAGAGTAGTTCAATGACTCTTCCAGCGTTGAAGGAGAGACGTCGGGCGGATCAGGCCGCATAAACACTAAAAATCACCACTCAGTCGGCGCGACGAGATAAGTATATTAGGAAAGCCATAAAGCATTCATCAAAATTTACGCAAAACTGCGCCATATTACTGCGAATTTTGCGTTTCGGAACCAGCACTTTTACTAGTTATCTGCCTGCGGTCGCCTGCTTACACTTATGCGGGTGTAACCCAATGTTCCTTTGAAACGACCTGGAAATCCGGTGAAAGTGAAAAAGCTTCTGTGTGTGGACGATAACACGGAAATGTTACATTTTCTGGTCGAGTTCCTCGAGCAGGAGTTCACGATCGTTGGGACACTGTCCTCCGGATCGTCAGTCGTTGCCGCGGCCGCGAGTCTAAACCCGGACATTATCCTTCTCGACATGGATCTCGGCGATACAAACGGTTTCCTTGTTGCGGAGCAGTTACAAAACTCCGGATGTAAAGCCAGGATCGTATTTTTGTCCGTTCACGATAGTCACGATTTCATTGAGGCAGCGAAGGCGATAGGCGCCGCCGGCTATGTCTCTAAGTCACAAATCGAACGCGACCTGATGAAGACTCTTCACGGTGTGATGTAGTCGCATAGCACGTCGAGCGGCGAAGCCTCTGAAGTAACTGGGGGTAGAATGGATTCGCCAACCAGCGAAACCCCTATGGTCTGCTGGCCCTGGGGTCATCTGTTGAATGTGGTTAACATCGATTTCTTCAGCAAACTATTCTTTGGAGGCGCCACCACTCTACACTGCTACAGAGGCTGGCATGAGAACGCTCCAAGTGATCCTGCCTTGGATCGCTTTAAAAGGGAGTATCGCTACCCGGATTTCCGCTTCTTCTTGTGCTTCGCTTCCGTCTTGTGCTTCTTCTTTGCCGGATTCGGAGAAATCGGCTTGGGAGCTTCGGCGGTTGGAGGCAGGACGCGCTTGACGATTACGCCCTCCATCCGGTAGGTCTCAACCTCCGTCTGCGCGGGACGCTGGGCTCCCGTTTGCGGATCGATGGCCACGTCCTCGCCTGTCGCCACCTTGAAGGAGAAGACCGGCTGCGACTGCTTGTCGAAGACCTGGTTGCCGGTGGTTACCGGCAGATAGCCCTCCAGGTTGCGTTGGCGGAAGGCAGTCTCGTATCGGTGCTTTCGGGTATTCCAGGTGAAGACGCGAACCTGGTCGAAGTCATAGGGCAGGCCCTCCTTCCAGGAATTCATCAGCGCCACGTATTCCGGCGCCTTCTTGTCCGGGAAGTTCGAATCCGGGTCATCGACGGTGCGCAGGACGTAGGCTCCAACATATCTCTGAGCCTCCGCAAGGCCGGCGATCTCGTTAGGAATATCGATGTCGATCATCCGCGACCAGACCCATCCCACGTGCCCCTGGGAGTCACGGACCAGCCACCAATCCTGCAACACCGGAGGAGGAACCGGCGCGGGGGCGGGGGCCGGTGCCGCGGATTTGACAGAACCGTCTTTCGATTTTGCGGCTGAATTTACAGCCGATTTCTTAGCCGGAGCCGCCACCGGCGCGGCCTGAGGTGGTCCCGGCTTGGCGACCGAGGCCCGCACCAACAGCTGAAGCTTGTCGTTCTCAGGCAGCAGGAAGTAGCGATCTGTCTGTCGGCCGGGTGCGTCGTGCAGATAAGAGTCGTCGCGCAAAGTCCCCGCGACGATGACCGGGTCGTGCGCGTGCTGGGTCGCCAGGGCGGAGAACTTGTCGTAAGTCTGCTGATCGATCACAGCGTGCTCGTCGATCCAGCCGATTTCGCCTTTCTCGGTTTTCACTTTGACGAAGCGGCGCGCTCGCTCGATGACTACCAGGCGCTGCCCGTTCGAAACCTCCGCAATGCGGTTGGAGACTGCAGCCAGCCGATCGCGAAGAAATGTGCCCTTGGCTGACACGTAGACGTATTCCGTTGGAGGCTTGGGAGCGAATCGCCCACATCCCGCAAGGATCGCAAGCAGGAGCAACCAGGCGAGCCGGGAGAAGATGTACTGGCGAGACGAGGGCATGATGCATGCGCGAGAGTCGCGGTGAAAATACCTGTTTGAACGTGACTCTGAATTCACTGTAACCAGTTAGAGCACAGCATCGCAGGATCTGGCGTAGATTTTTGTGATGTTCGAGGACCGAGGAACCCCATTCAGAAACCCTTCCCGTTTTTATATTTTCTTTTGGAAGCTCGATTCGCAGAGGCTATCCTTTGGGAACCGGTAGTTGAACGGAAGGAGATTTCATGACAACCGATAGTCTTGCCAAACCGCGTGGAACAGGATGGGCCATGGTCTGGGCCGTTTTGCTGGCGATCGCTGGATTGATCGCGCTGCTCGTGCCCCTTGAAGTGGGAATCAGCATCGCAATTGTACTTTCCTGTCTCATCATTGGCGCGGGTGTTCTCCATCTGATCTTCGCAGTGGTTGCTGGAAGTTTCGGCGGATACCTGTGGCGAACCCTGATCGGTATTCTCTATATGGCCGGAGGCATTTATCTGTTCATGCATCCGGTGCTCAGCCTGGTATCTTTCACGATCGTGCTGGGCGTGGTCTTCCTGGTCGAAGGGCTCCTGCAGATCGTGGCGTTCTTCGCGATCCGATCGCTGCCCGGTTCAGGCTGGATGCTGTTCGACGGCATCATTACGGTACTTCTCGCGGCTCTAATTCTGTTTCATTGGCCGTCGAGCGCAGCATGGGCGCTTTCCACCATTGTTGGCATAAACCTGCTGATGAGCGGAACAACCCGGTTTATGTATCTGTTGGCCCACCGGCGTGTGGCAGCCACAGCATAGCTGAGGAGCCGGGTCCGGTCGCAGGATCGGACCCCAGCGTTTTAGCGATGGAGAAGGACTCAGTTGGCGGCAACAATCGCCAAAGCATTCGTGGGATCGGTGCCAGTGCTTGAAGTTTTGAAGTTAACCAGCGCTCCCGGAGTAGTGGCGCTCAGTGTGAAGACCTGAAGATCGGGTCCGCCTCCGGCGCAGACTACGGAGATGTAGGTGTGCGTGTTGTCCTCGGCGATGGCAATGGGATTTGTTCCGGTTGTAAAGGGCGAACCGGTGATCGTTGTCAAGGCGCCCGATGAGGATGAGAGGAAAGCGCTAATGCTATCCGCAGCGCGGTTGGTCACATAAAGATAGCTTCCGGTCGAATCGATGAACACGGCGGACGGCCCGGTGCCGGTCGAATAGGGCGAACCTGTCACCTCCGTCAAAGCGCCGTTCGTTCCAATGGAGAGCACACGAACGCCATTAACGCCAGTCTCGGCAACATAAAGAAAGGTGCTGGTGGGATTTACCGTCAGCCCCTGATCGGCGGCGAGCGACTGTTTTGGTTTAAGAACCTGGTTAGTATTCGTAAGCACCCCCGTAGTAGCGTTGAAAGTCAGAATGGCCACGCCCCCGGTTCCCAGTGAGGCATAGACCAGGCTGTTGTTCGGCGCGATGGTCATTTGGTACGGGCTGCTGCCAGCAGCAAGCGGCACGCTGCCTTGGGAAGTAAGGGTTCCATTGGTGGTGTTGATAGCAAAAACGTATGCCGCCGGGGTTGGATCGACTGCGAGAAGCCAATTTCCGGTTGCGTCTACACTCAAAGAGACGGGACTGATGCCGGAAACAACAGCGCTACCGCCATTGGCGACGGTAAGCGCTCCCCCGCTGCCGACCGAGTAGGCATAGATGCCTCCGGCCAGGGTGCTGACATACACGTAGCTGTTACTGGGCGTAATGGCCAGTGCGCTTGGCGACACGCCCACTGCATAAGGCGAGTTCGAAAGAGTGGTCAAACCGGTGCTGGCGATTGAAAAACCGGCAATATTGGCCGTATCGTTATTAGCCACATAAATATAGTTGCTACCGGTAGTGCCACCACCACCGCCGTTCTCATCCACAAAGAATTTTCCGCAGCCTGACAGCGCCAGGAGCACAGCAAGCGAAAGGATTCGGGGAAGCGTCGTACGGATTTGCATCTGTGCTCTCAGTTTGTCCTGTCTTCCTGCTCGGCTGCGATTTCAGTTCAAGCTTCTTGATATCACCAGAGAGCGCGAGTTGTCGCTCCGGCCCGGTGAACCAGCCCGGTGGCTCCGATAAACAGACGCGGCAGACAGCGAATTTGTTCAAATGAGAGGTCAAAAGAAGTCTGAAGTCATGTTGAACAAATAGCGATGCCATTCGAGAGCTTCAGCAGGGATGAAGAACTAGTTGGGCTGTTCCGGTTTCGGCTTCTTCGTCTTCTTACTGCCGAAGCGCTCATCGATTGGCTGGCGCCCGCGGAAGCCTGCCTCGACTGTGTGCCAGTAATCGATGCGGCCCTCACCCAGTTTCCAGCAAAGCAGCACGATCTCGCCATCGATCTGGCAAGGAAAATCGAGCAGTCCGGTGTCGAGATCCTTCACCTGGACGCCTATGGCGTCGATCTCGGCGACTGAATCCTTCGCTGCCTGAACATGCGACTCCAGTGCGGCACGCTGCCGACGCACCCGGGCCACGTCAACGAAAAGTCCGCCAGAGAGAAAAATCTTGTGTCTCAACTCCTGCATCCGGCCTTCAACCGACTCGGCGGCTTTCTTGCCTTCAATTGCACGCTTCAGAAGGGATTCAAGCACAGGCAGTAATGCCTGTGCCTCGTCCAGCGTGAAGACCTTCATTTCAAATTCGTCCATCTTTACGCCTTAATCTCAAGCATCCGATCCAGTGCAACGCGCGCCCAGTGCTTCACATCTGTGCGTACTTGGATTCGATTGACTACGCGGCCCTCGACCAGATTCTCCAAGGCCCATGCCAGGTGCTGCGGGCTGATGCGATACATGGTAGTGCACAGACAGCCGGTATCGTCCAGGGTGATTATCTTCTTGCCCTTCGGTGCAAACTCCTTCGCCAGGCGATTTACCAGATGGATTTCTGTTCCGATGGCGAACATGGCGCCCTCGGGCGCTTCCGATACCAGACGGATCAATCGCTCGGTAGAACCCATCGCATCGGCCTTCTGGCAAACCTCCCAACGGCACTCAGGATGAACGATGACATGGATACCCGGATACTTCACGCGGACGATGTCCACATGCTGCGGCAAAAAGCGCTGGTGGACCGAGCAATGCCCCTTCCACAGGATGACTGTCGCGGCGCGCAAACGATCCGGTGTAAGGCCTCCGTTAATTTGCCACGGATCGAAGACCACCATCTCATTCAGCGGGATGCCCATCGCAAAAGCGGTGTTGCGGCCCAGGTGCTGGTCGGGAAGAAACAGAATTTTATCCGCGCGTGCGAAGGCCCATTCAAAGGCCTTCCGCGCGTTCGAGGATGTGCAGACCAGTCCTCCGCGCTCTCCGCAGAAGGCCTTGATCGCGGCGGTCGAGTTCATGTAGGTCAGCGGAAGGATCTCCCCCGGCTTGATGCCTGCACCCAGCAGCGTATCCCAGCAATCCTCGACTTGCCCGATTTCTGCCATGTCGGCCATCGAACAGCCCGCGTTCAGGTCGGGCAGAATCACCTGCTGGCCTGTTCCAGGCGGATTATCGGGACGGCCTAGGATATCGGCGCTTTCTGCCATGAAGTGCACGCCGCAGAAGACGAGGTATTTTGCCTCGGTTTCGGCCGCGACTTTAGAAAGCTTGTAGGAGTCGCCGGTGAAATCGGCGAAACGGATCACTTCGTCCCGCTGATAGTGATGACCGAGCAGTATCGTGCTCTTACCCAGCTTGCGACGGGCTTCGGCAATCCTCTCATCCATGCTGTGGTCGGGCAGGGCGAGATAGTGATCGAGAGAACAACTCTCCTGCTCAAAAACAGGAGACGCAACAACAACTTCTTCTTCCAGTACGCTCATTACCATTCCGCCTTCAGTCCACTCTCAGCTTGAGAAGCTTGATGGACGGGGATGTTGAAAGCAATTCCAAGTTGCAGTCGGTTCGCTGCGGCTATGCCACCCAACCGACGGGGATGTTGCAACCTACTTATATCGATGCGCCCGAAAGGACCGTCGTCGCAAAATCGAAGGACCGTAAGAGCGTGCCAATGCAATTAGTTTAATACAACTGTAACGTCACGATAGCCGTCCGATCGAACCAGCCAGCACGTTCACAGGATGAAACCTGACCAGCCCCTCGCCACAGACCAGATGGTTTGTGACAGGTCAATCGCACAGGTATCATGACAAAGTATGCATTTTGCCGACTCCATCGTCATTTTCCTGCTCGCGCTGGTTCTCTTCGGACCCAAGCGCCTGCCGGAGATCGGACGCCAGATTGGCAAGCTCCTGGCCGAGTTCCGCCGCGCCTCCAACGACTTTAAAATGCAGATTGACGACGAGTTACGCGCTATGGAACAACAGGAGAGGCAGAAGAAGCTCGAGGCGGCAGCCGCCGACCAGGTGCCTGCCCTATCTGCCCCCGAGCCCGTCACCGAGCCGACGATTCTGCCGCCATCCTCTTCACCTCTGTCGATTTCTCCGCCATCGACGGGCGAAGTTGTCAGCACAGATTCTCCCTACGCACCTGTTACGCCGCCCGAATTGCCAGAATCGGCTCACGCAACCGTAGAAGCATCGTCCCTGGATGTCGCGTCTTTGGACATCGGCTCCAACGGCTACGCGGGCGTACCCGACGCCGCGACGCTCAACGGCACGGAGCCTGAGAAAGAACATGCCACCTTTCGTCATGGATGACATTCTCGACCGCGCCCGGTCCTCCGTAACGCAACGGGCAGAGTTACCCGGCATGAGTCTCCTCGAACACCTCGAGGAACTGCGCCGTCGCCTCATACACTCCGTCGTCTACATTATCGTTGCCTTCTGCGTTGCGTATGCCTTCCACGAGAAGATCTACAGCCTGATGCAGAAGCCGATCACCTTCGCACTGCAGAAACATGGCCTTCCAACTCAGCTGATCATTCACAATCCGATCGACGGCTTCAATCTCTATCTGAAGATCAGCTTCATGGGCGGATGCATTCTCGCGGCGCCCTTTGTGCTGTATCAGGTATGGCTGTTTATTTCGCCGGGGCTCTATCAGAACGAGAAACGCTACGTGGTGCCGTTCATGTCGGCCACGGTTGGGCTGTTTCTCGCCGGGGCCTATTTTGGCTATCGCTGGGTCTTTCCGGGTTCGCTCGATTTTCTGTTCACCTTCAGCCATGAATTTCGGCCGCTGATTGAGGTCAACGAGTACACCGATCTTTTCCTGACCGTGATCCTTGGATTGGGCATCACCTTCGAGCTGCCCATCCTGGTGCTGTTTTTGTCGCTCTTCGGCATCGTCAGCCCCCGCTTCCTTTGGAAGAACATTCGCTACGCCATCCTCATCATTTTCATCATCGCCGCGATCATTACGCCCACACCCGATGTGCTTACCATGTGCGTCTTTGCGACACCTATGCTTGTTCTCTACCTCCTCAGCATCGGCGTTTCTTTCATGGTTCATCCGAGCAGGCGCAGAAAAGCACAGGAGAGCTAGTTGCGGCGCATTCATTTCGTGGTCTTCGCGCTGCTGATAGTTGTTCAGGTTGCAGCCCATGCTTCGCCGCCAGCCTCTGTTGACTTCAACGGCGCGCGTGCGCTCACATACACACGCGAGTTTGTTTCCATCGGCGCTCGCTGGATAGGCAGCCCTGGCCATGTCCAGGCGGAAGCTTTCATACAAAAGCAATTCCAGCATGACCAGTTGCAGGAAGACACTTTTACCGCGACTACTCCCGCTGGACCGATGGAAATGCACAACTTCATCGTGCGCTTTCCGGGTAACAAAGACGGAGTGATCGTGCTTGCCACGCATTACGAGACAAACTACCCGCTGCGCAACATCAACTTCGTCGGAGCCAACGATGGTGGATCGAGCACGGGGCTACTGATTGAGCTGGCCAACCACTTGCGCGGGCGCACCCTTGATGGTTACAGCGTCTGGCTTGTATTTTTCGATGGCGAGGAAGCGGTTCAGGAGTGGTCGCACTCCGACTCGCTCTATGGCAGCCGCCATCTAGCTGCCAAATGGCAGAATGACGGCACTCTCAAGCGCATCAAAGCATTTTTGCTCGCGGATATGATCGGCGATAAGAACCTCGACATCGACCGCGATCTCAATTCCACTCCCTGGGTGCTGAACATCGTTAAGAAAGCGGCAATCAGCCTCGGCTACCAATCCTATTTCTTTGCGCATGACGATCAGGTCGAAGACGACCATCTACCCTTTATGCAGCGGGGGGTGGCCTGCGCTGACATTATCGACCTTGATTACGGCCCACAGAACTCCTATCACCACACCGCGCAGGATACGATGGACAAGCTAAGCGCGAAGAGCCTGACCATCGTGGGGAATGTTTTGCTTGAAACTATCCGGCTATTGAACCAACATTAACCAATGATCGCGGGCGCATCGATTGGCTACTGGGTCGCCTTTCACGCGGTCGTCGCCATCCTGCTCGTCGTCGATCTCGCAGTCCTTCAACGCAACAACAAGACGGTTTCCATCCGCGCAGCGTGGAGCTGGACCGCTGTTGTCGCCGCTCTCGCTTTCTTTTTCGCCGTATGGCTGTCGCAGACAGAAGGCAAACAGATGGCCCTCGAATTCCTCTCCGGCTATCTGGTCGAAGGTTCGCTGAGCGTCGACAATCTCTTTGTATTCCTGCTCCTGTTTCGCTCACTAGGGCTGGACACCGAACAGCAGCGCCGCGTATTGCTCTGGGGCGTGCTCGGCGCTATCGTGATGCGCGGGTTATTCATATTCGTGGGCGCATCGCTACTTGTCCGCTTTGCATGGGTTGAGTATGTCTTCGGGGCATTTCTTTTGGTTGCGGCCGTCCGCCTGCTGTTTCACAAAAAGGGCGGAACGGCACCATCCGGGCCTGTGCGCTGGCTGCAAGGAAAATGCCTGGGCGTGGCAGGGGAGAAACGGCTTGCGCTCTCGCCGTTTCTGATGATTGTGCTCGCTGTCGAAGCGACGGACCTCATCTTCGCGCTCGACTCGATCCCGGCGGTTCTCGCCATTTCCCGGAACATCTTCATCGTCTACACGTCGAATATCTTCGCGATTCTTGGTCTCCGGTCACTCTACTTCGCGCTATCGAGCGCTCTCGATCGTTTGCGACTGCTTCACTATGGACTGGCCGTGATTCTTGCCTTCGTAGGCATCAAGATGCTGACGAGCCGCTGGATGGAGATACCTGTTACCTGGTCTCTGGCCTTCATCGTGATTGTGCTGGCAATCTTTACGCTTGCCAGCCGCTTCACGGAGCCAAAGACGACCTTACCTTAAGGCCGAAGATAATTGGGGCATAGCCTCGAAGGTGACGTTTCCTCTACGAATGACCGAATGCCGGGCGAAGTGTGCGTCGTCGCGACGGGGAAAGTCCTTCCGATAGTGCGCGCCGCGACTCTCCTCGCGGGCCAACGCGGAAATCACAATCAACTCAGCGACGGCGTGCAAATTCGCCAGTTCAAGGGACGCCCGTTCCGCAGCGGGAGTGATCTCAGCGCGCATCCGTTCTAACTCCTGCTCCATTGCGCATAGTCCGCTCGCATCGCGCAGCAGTCCGGCATCCTGCCACATTCGCCGTCGCAAATTGCGCAGCAAAGCATCTGAATTCTCAGCAGCCGTCCTCGCGAATTGCGGCGCGGCGGAGATGCGTCCAACGTCGTTAGCCGATACCTCGCGCATGCTTGCCGCTGCGCGTGCGCCGAAGACCAATCCCTCCAGCAGCGAATTGCTGGCTAGCCGGTTTGCGCCATGCACGCCTGTGCACGCGGCCTCGCCCGCGGCGAAGAGCCGCTCCAGAGAGGTGCGTCCATCCACATCCGTTTTCACTCCACCCATCAGATAATGAGCCGCCGGACGGACCGGAATCAGATCCCTGGACAGGCTCAGCCCATGCTGCGCCAGAAATCGCGAAATGCCGGGAAAGCGCCCGGACAGGTCGATGGCAGTTACGTGCCGCATATCCAGATAAACCGAAAGCTGCTCACCCTCTCTCGTGCCAAAGCTCTCGCGAGTGATGGCACGCGCGACAACATCGCGTGGCGCCAGTTCCAGCAGCGGATGGTAGCGCTCCATGAAACGCTCGCCGCGCGCATTGCGCAGATATGCACCCTCACCCCGCAGCGCCTCGGACAGTAGAAAGCGCGGCACCCCCGGCAGGCTCAAAGCGGTGGGATGAAACTGGTAGAACTCCATGTCGGCGATGTCCGCGCCTGCGCGCCAGGCCATCGCGATGCCGTCGCCGGTAGCCACCGCCGGATTCGTCGTATCGCTGTAGACCTGTCCCGCACCGCCGCTCGCCAGCAGCACGGCCCGCGCGCGAACCGTATACAACTCGCTATTTGCGTCCAGCAGAAAAGCGCCAACGACAACACCGCCTTCGACAATCAAATCAGCGGTCGTCGTCCAATCAAGCAGTGTGATGTTTTTGTGTTCGCGGGCATGAACCAGCAGGGATCGACCGATCTCCGCGCCGGTCGCATCGCCATGCGCATGCAGAATGCGATTCCGGCTGTGCGCACCTTCGCGAGTCAGCATGAGCTTGCCGTCTTCACGGTCGAAGCTCGTACCCCAACGCAGCAACTCTTCCACGCGTAGCGGGCCTTCCTCTACCAGCACTCGCGCCGCATCGCGATCAACCAGCCCATCGCCGGCGTCAACCGTGTCCTCCAAGTGGAGCGAAACATCCTCTGCCCCGCCCAGCGCAACCGCAATCCCGCCCTGCGCGTAGTTGGTGTTCGACTCCCCGAGCGCCTCCTTGGTGACGACCAGCACACGCCCGACTTCAGAGAGCTCAATCGCCGCGCGTAATCCCGCAATGCCCGCGCCCACAATCAGAAAGTCCGTCTCTGTAGCAATGGCCATAACGTTTGAGGCTACCACGTCTGTCGTAACGTTTTTAGACGACCCCATGAGGGCAAAAGGTTCACACTCCGGTTCGCAGTCCGATACGATGAAAAGATCGTGCGCACCATTCACGTCAAAACTGCGTCTGCCAGCTACCCCGTGCACGTTGGCGGCAACTTTCTCAATCATTTCGGCTATCATCTGCGAAAAGTCGAGGGTGCCGCCAAGCGACGTACTTTCATCCTCACTTCGCCCGAAATCTGGTCGCTTTGGGGCAAGCAATTTCTGGCGGCGCTCCCACCCGCTGAACAGCCGTCGGTCCTCTTCCTTCCAGCCGGAGAAACTAACAAGCGCCTGATCCAGGTTGAGCGGCTTTCGACCGAACTCGCCGCCGCCGGTGCGGACCGCTCCTCGCTGTTGATTGCTTTCGGGGGAGGAATCGTAGGCGATGTGGGGGGGTTCCTCGCCGCCATTTATATGCGGGGCATCGACTACGTTCAGATGCCTACCACGCTGCTTGCCCAGGTCGATTCCTCCATCGGCGGCAAGACCGGTGTCAATCTAACCGTGGGCAAGAATCTCATCGGCAGCTTCCATCACCCGCGGGCTGTGTTTGCCGATGTTGGCGTGCTCGAAACTCTGCCCGCACGCGAACTTCGTGCTGGACTATTCGAAAGTGTCAAGGCGGGAATTATTCGTGACGCCAGCCTCTTCCGTTTTCTCGGACGTAACCGGCAGGCGATCCTCGCCTGCGATCCCACCGCTCTCAAGCGCGTCATCAGCGCATCGGTTCGCATGAAGGCGAAAGTTGTCGGCATCGATGAGCACGAATCGGGCCTGCGGATGATCCTTAACTTCGGCCACACCATCGGCCATGCGATCGAGGCAGCGACGGGCTACAAGAAACTGCTACACGGCGAAGCGATCGCGTGGGGCATGCTCGCGGCGCTGCATATCAGCCGTATGCGTACACTGATTCCTGAACGAGATGCTGCTCGCATCGAGAAAACCATCCACGCATATGGCCCACTGCCCCGCTTTCGGGCGCGCGTTCCCGAATTACTCGACGCTGCCGGTCACGATAAGAAAAACAAGGCAGGCAGGCGCCGCTTCGTCCTTTGCCCGGGCATCGGCAACGCCGTTGTCGTTGAAAATGTGACTGATACGGAGATGATCTTGGCGATTGAAAAGATACTCAACGAGGCGGCCCGGTGAATGCTCCGACCAGTGCTTCCGGAGCGCGTCCCGCAGGCGCAACTGACGAGCAAAGCTCGTCAGTTGCAGTCCAGGAGATGTTCGACAGCATCGCCCCACGCTACGACCTGCTGAATCATGTGCTGTCCTGTAACATTGACCGGTTGTGGTGGTGGCGAGCGGCGCGCGCTTTCCGCCGAATCCTCGCGCGACCTGAGTCGGCGATCCTCGACATCTGCTGCGGGACCGGGGATATGGCTTTGGCGTTGCTCCGCCATCGTGCCGCAAGTGCACGACCCGTCCTGGCTGCGGATTTTTCGCACGCAATGCTGGTGCGCGGCGCGGCTAAATTTCAGAATCGCAGCGTTGTTGCGATCGAGGCTGACGCGCTCCATCTTCCGCTCGCCACAGACTCGCTCGACCTCATTACCAGTGCTTTTGGATTTCGCAACCTCGCCAACTACGGAGCAGGTCTGGCCGAATTCCACCGTGTGCTCCGTTCCGGAGGTGAACTCGGGATTCTCGACTTCAGCGAACCCGGCGGCTTCATCGGCAAGCTTTATGCCTTCTATTTCCGCCGCGTGCTGCCCGCTATCGGCGAGCGTCTGTCGGGTATGGGGAGTGCCTACGCCTACCTGCCGGCCTCGGTAAAGCGTTTTCCGCCGCCTCAGCGAATGATGGAAATGATGCGTGAGGCTGGCTTCATACAAGTATCCTGGACCCCCTACAGCTTCGGCATCGCCGGGCTGTATCGCGGCGTCAAACCCTAGCCCTCGCGGCTCCGCCGAGTGTAGGCTGAAGGTTGCGATGAGCGAGGTAGTCACCCAGAATCCGATCCCCAGCGCGGGCGCGGAAAAACGCTCCGCCGCCTTCCTCTCGGTTGCCGCGGCCTGCGTAATCACTGCACTCAAGCTCGTAGTCGGTCTCATCACCGGCTCACTCGGCATGCTCTCCGATGCTGCCCATTCGGGAGTGGATCTTATCGGCGCCGGCCTCACTCTGATTTCCGTCCGCGTCTCCGACAAACCCGCGGACGAGGATCATCCTTACGGGCACGGAAAGGTCGAAAATCTTTCCGGCTTCTTCGAGACCTTCCTTATGCTGGCATCGAGCGTATGGATCACCATCGAAGCCATCATTCGCATCTTCATTCGTCCCGTCGCTGTCCGTCACACGGTCTGGCCCTTCCTTGTGCTCTTTCTGTCGATTGCGGTCGACTATGGCCGTTCACGCCAATTGAAAACTGTCGCGGAACGGTACCATAGCGATGCGCTCGCCGCCAACGCGCTCCACTTTGCCTCGGACATCTGGTCGAGCGTCGCCGTCCTGATCGGGCTCGGCGCATCATGGCTTGGGAGTTCCACACTGGGCGCGAAGCTTGGAATCGAATGGCTTCGCTTCGCCGATCCAGTTGCCGCTATCGTCGTTTCCTTTCTCATCCTGCATTTCGCCTGGCGGCTCGCGTGGCGAACCATCGATGCGCTCACCGATTCCATCCCAGGGGAGACCCGACGACGCGTCCTCAACGAGCTTCAGCGCACCGACGGAGTTCTTTCCATTGATCAGGCTCGTATGCGCCGCTCAGGCGGCAGCTATTTCGCCGACTTTACCCTTTCGCTCTCACGGCAGCTCACATTCCAGCGCACAGAAGAGCTGGTGCATGAGGCCACGGCCGCAGTCCACCGCATTCTTCCCGACGCCGACGTTGTCATTCACACCGTTCCCCGCTCTACCATCGCCGAGAGTATTTTCGACAAAGTGCGCGCCGTCGCCTCGCGCAACAACGTTGTGTTGCATGACGTCAGCGTTCAGTCCTTCGATGGCAAGGTGCGCGTCGAGCAGCACATCGAGGTCGAGGAAAACATGCCACTCAAGCAAGCGCATGATTTCGTCCGCCGCATCGAGGATGAGATACGCCAGGAGCTACCTCAGGTCGCTTCGGTGCTCACCCACATTGAAAGTGAACCAGCAACCATCGAGCGTCCGCAAACCCTCGAGCGCGACCGCAACCTTGAAAAGCAGCTGCGACATGCCGCCTCTCAGCTTTCTGAGATCATCGATATTCACGAGGTCATCACGGGCCGCATGGGTGACAAGCTGCAGCTCTCATGTCATTGCACGCTGCCCGACGAGTTGCCCATGCAGCGTGTCCACGAGGTCATCACGGATCTCGAGGATCGATTCAAACTGGAGTGCCCGGAGATTCATCGCGTGCTCATCCATCCGGAACCCGCAACCGATAACCACCATCACTGAGGGCAGGAACCATGATCGCCAGCGCGGAGTGGCAACAAGGGACGATCTTCGAGGGCCGTTCCGGAAGCGGTCACAGCATGGTCTACGATGCGAGCGCTGACCACGTCGCCGGACCAACTCCCATGGAGGCAGTCCTCGCCGCACTTTGCGCGTGCACGTCGGTGGACGTCGTCAGCATTCTTCAAAAGAAACGGGAACCAATCGCCGGTCTCACCGTGTCGGCAACCGCCGAGCAGTCCGCCGCGCCACCGCGCGTCTTCACCCGCATTCACCTTGTCTATCGCATCGCGGGAAACGTGACCCGGAAAGCCGCAGAAGACGCTGTCGCGCTCTCCAAGAACAAATACTGCTCTGTTTCGAAGATGCTCGAGAAGGCCGCCGAGATCGACTACTCCATCGAGTACGCTGGTTAAGGAGTGTTCCGCGCATTCAAATTTGTGCTCGTTGTGCTTATGCTCGCCGTGGTGGCCTTGTTCTCCGCCATTGCGACCATGCATTTCGCGATCCACGGCGCTGAGGTCACCGTTCCCAGCTTCAAAGGACTCACGGTGACGGAAGCCACGGAGAAGGCCGCGTCACTTGGCTTGAATCTCAGCGTCGACAATCACTTCTATAGCGTCGACATACCCACCGGCCGTGTTCTCAACCAGTCGCCGGCAGCGGGAACGGTCGTTCGCCGCGAGTGGCACGTTCGTCTCACCGAGAGTCTTGGCCCGCAGCGTGTTGCCATTCCCGATTTAACCGGCTCAGACCAGCGGCTTGCATCCCTCCAGATCCGTCGCGTCGGCCTCGAACTCGGGGCCACGGCAGAGATGCCCTATGCCTACGCGCCTGCAGGTACGGTCATCGCACAGAATCCTCCACCCGATGCCACTGGTGTTGAGCGTCCCAGTGTAAGCCTGCTCATCGCCGCTCCGCCCCTCGACGCAAGCGGTGGCGTGGTCATGCCCGACCTCACCGGACAGATATTTTCTCAGGCCGCGCTGGCTATCGCCCACGCCGGCCTGAAACTTGGGCCGGTCAAGAATGTACAAGCGTCTGTGCCAGACGTCGCAAGTACCGCCTCCGTCCAGCAGCCCCAACCGGTCGTTCCCCTTGGAACGGTCATAAGTCAAAATCCGCCTCCTGGCCATCGTGTCGATGCTTCGATTCCCATCGAACTTACCGTTGCACAGTAGCGTTCTCGGCAAATACTCGCTCCAGCCGCGCGTTTCCCGCAACCAGTGCTTTCGGCGCCGCAAGACTTCCTCTGATGGCAACGAGCGCAACACCGCCTCAACCACCAGCTCCGCGCCAATCACTTCAGACTTCACGAGGTCCAACAGGAATTCCGTGGCCACGCCCTGCCGCGTCAACGCCATCGCCGACAACAGCACCGAGCGAAACCAGGGATCGCGCGCTATCTCCCAGCGTGCCTTCAACATCTCGAAGGCTTCGACGGAATGAGTGGCCGCCATCGCCAGGGCCGCTTCGCCGGCCGCGTCATTTTCCTCGGCGAGGAAGCGGCTCACCCACGACAGCGCCGAAGAGCCATCAATCCGCAGTACGCCCGCATAGCACGCACCCAAAATCTCCGGATCCTCGTCACCACCGATCTGCGCCCGCAATCGCAGCAGAAGCGAAGCGGTTGGGGAACCGACCTGCTCCACAGCGCGCACCGCATCGCCACGAGCCGATTTGTCTTTGTCCACCAGCACATCGAGTAAATAACCCAGCAAATCCGCCTCCGAAACCGTGCGGCATTGCACCAGGGCCAGCGCGCATGTTCCTCGCAACGTGCCGGCGGTGTCGGAGCGCCCGCCCCCACACGGCCTCGAGTTGGACATGTTTGATGCCGCGCAGAAACGGCGCGGGTTCCTGCAATTCCAGAGCTGCCAGCGTCCGGCTCAGTGAGTTTTTCGCCCAGCACTGCGGATCGCGCTTCTCGGCGTCCTCAAAAAAGCGATCAAAGGCCACAAGCAGATCCGGAAGCAACTCGTTGACCTGGTGCTGCTCCACCAGAGCGGCGGCCTTGGCGACGATGTAGTTGTTCTGTTGTTTCAGCGCCGCCCTCAGCGGTGCTACACAGGCCTCAACTGGCAGCTCCCGCAACTCTTCGAGAGCCGCGAGTTGCGCGTCGAAATTCTTCCTTCCGGGCATGGCGATGTACCCTTTTGATCCGGTGCTAGTTTCTTATCAGCAACGCCGCGAAAAAGCCGTCACAGTTGTGGACGCCGGGAATCGTGCGCAGAAATCCATCTTTCAACACCGAGCCACTCAGCCGTTCCGCACCATCTTTCGTGACAATGCCTTCGGCGGCCAGCCTTGTGAGATCATTGCTGAGCGGACGCAGTTCAAAATCGGGGTGCGAAGCAAGAGCCTCCGCGACCACTACTTCATTCTCTTCCCGCTCCAGAGAACAGGTCGAATAGAGCAGTCGCCCTCCCGGTGCCACCCCGGCTAGGGCGGAGGACAGAATCTTCACCTGCCGGGCATGCTGCCTTGCAATCTCGTCCTCGCTCACGCGAAAGCGTATCTCCGGGTTGCGGCCAATTGTCCCGGTGCCCGTGCAAGGGACATCGCACAGGATGAGATCATACTCGGGTTGCAACGGTGTCGCCGTCACGTCGCGCACTTCAAGCCGCAGACGCTCTTCAGTTGGCGCGAAGAGTCGTCGCATCGCATCCAGTCTGCGCTTGCTTACATCCCATGCGGTGATTTTCGCTTCCGGATTTCGCTCCGCGAGAATCGCGGTTTTCCCACCAGGAGCCGCGCAGGTATCAAGAATCCTGTCTGCATGTCCGGCCAGTTCGGCCACGAGTTGCGATCCTTCGTCCTGAATGCGGACACGACCTAGCCGAAATGCCTCGCTGCGCACGATATCTCCGCCCGTCATGCGCCGTGCAACGGTGAGGAATTCTCCCGTATCAAGTTCTATGCCCTCATCGATCAGATCCCGCTCCACGGTCGGATCGACCAGTCGAATACAAACCGCCGCGGGCTCCTGATTGAATCGGCAGATCGCCGCTGCTGCATTTAGCCCGTAAGCGCGACACCAGCGCTCGACTATCCACGCCGGATGTGCGTATGTATCGGCCATCTGCGCCACGTTTCCCGCGGTCGGGACTGCGGACTCGCGCGGAAGCCGTGCCAGCTTGCGCAGGACGGCGTTTACCATACCGGCAGCAAACGTCTCTCCCGTCTGCTTGACCAGCTCGACACTCTCGCCGATTGCCGCGTAGGCCGGAATGCGATCCAGATAGAGAAGCTGGTAGGCACCGAGACGCAAGGCGGTCTCGACGGTGGGCGTGAGCGCAGCGTCAGGACGTGACAGCAAGGCGCGAATGTGTGCGTCGAGCTTCAACCGGCAACGCAGCGTGCCCAGCACAAGCGTCGTTGCCAGAGCGCGATCCTGTGCCTTGAGCACATCCACCTTGTGCGAGCGCAGCAACTCGTCGCTGTGTGCTCCGCTGCCCGCAACTTCCCACAGGATTTGAAATGCAACGGCACGCGCGCGAGCGATCATTGCTCGCCGAGCCTGTTGCCGCTTTTTAGCAGATGCCCGTGGAGAAAGTCTCCCGCCGACATCCGCTTCTTCCCTTCCATCTGTACTTCCACAAGTTCCAGCCAGGTTCCCCCGCCGCAGCGGACGAACAATCGGTCCCGCTCAACGCGGATTGCGCCCGCGTCCGCGGGACCGCCTACCAGCGCGCTCGGTTCGTGGGGCATCAGTTGATGCGCCGTCAGCTTCTTCCCGCCGAGCATCGTCCATGCGCCCGGCCAAGGCTGAAAGCCTCGCCACCGGTTGGAGACCGTCATCGCAGGCTGCGAGAAATCCATGCGTCCATCGTCGCGCGTCAGGATGGGAGCAAATGTCGCCAGCGAATTGTCTTGTTTGGTCGGGGATATCGTTCCCCCGGCCAGTGCGTCCAGTGTTTCGACCATCAGCGCAGCGCCCATCTCCGCTAATAATGGGTAAATATCTGTTGCGGTCTGGTCCGGAGCAATCGTCATCTCGCGTTGCAGGAGGATGTCGCCGGTGTCGAGTCCTTCGTCGAGGCGCATCGTCGTCACGCCCGTAACCGGTTCACCGTTGGCGATAGCCCACTGGATTGGCGCCGCGCCGCGATACTTCGGCAGCAGCGAGCCATGCAGATTCAGGTTGCCGAAGCGCGGCAGATCGAGCATCCACTTTGGAATGATTCGCCCATAAGCGACTACCAGAATCGCGTCGGGCGCGATGGTTTCGAGCTGGGCGCGAAACTCCGCGTTTTTCTTGATCTTCTCCGGCTGCACGATGGGGATTCCGGCGGCCACTGCCGCTTCTTTCACCGGCGGCACAACCTTCTGCAGGCCGCGGCCGCTTGGCCTGTCCGGCTGGGTGACAGCGAGAACGATCTCGTGGTCCGCGCGCAGCACCGCCTTGAACGTAGGAACAGCAAACGAGGGCGTTCCGCAAAAGACTAATTTCATCCCAAATCTACCGAGCGAATCCTTACCACTCGCCGGCCTTTTGCAGCTTGCGAATTTTGCGTAAAATCAGGTCGCGCTTCAGTGCGCTCACGCGTTTGAAAAACAAAATGCCGTCCAGGTGGTCGATCTCGTGTTGAAAGGCGCGTGCCAGCAGCTGTTCACCGTCCAGCTCGAACCATTCACCTTTTACATCCTGTGCGCGCACTTTCACCTTCGCCGCGCGGGAAACCTTTTCGCGAATGTCCGGGAGACTGAGGCAGCCCTCTTCTTCATATTGCTTGCCTTCACGAAGAACGATCTCCGGATTGATGAGAACGATCTTATCGGCAGGCTTCTCTTTAAAACTCAGATCGATCACAGTGATGCGTTTCGAAACAGCAACCTGTGGAGCTGCAAGGCCGATACCTTTGGCGGCATACATCGACTCGAACATATCGTCCACGAATTTGCGCAGCTCTTCATTGAACTCGGCGACGGGCTCGGCGGGACGCTCCAGAACTGGCTCGGGATATTTAACGATCTCTAGAATCATCTATCTCAGTAAGAACGAATCTGCTCAACGTAACCATCATAGTTACGTTTTAGTTCGCGCAGGGAGTCTCCACCAAATTTGTCCAGCACAAGCCGTCCGAAGGCTAGGGCGACCATAGCCTCTGCTGCTACACCTGCCGCCGGAACCACGCACACATCACTGCGTTCATACGCGGCCTTGGTTACTTCGCGCGTGTCGAAGCGCACAGATGCCAGCGGACGCCGCAATGTCGAAATAGGCTTCAGGTAGCCGCGCACCACGACGTCTTCGCCATTCGAGATGCCGCCTTCGATGCCGCCCGCATTGTTGTGCTCACGCGTGAATCGCGTGTGGGCGCCGTTCTCGCGGGCCTCGGCATAGCCGATGGCATCGTGAACCTCCGAGCCCAACGACTCAGCCGCGGTTACACCCCGGCCAATCTCCACCGCTTTCACGGCCTGCAATGACATGACAGCCTGCGCCAGAATTCCATCCAGCCGCTCGTCCCAATTGGCGTAGGTGCCGACGCCAGCCGGCGCGCCGTGAATGACTACCTCGAAGACGCCGCCAATCGAGTCGCCCGTACGCAAGGCCAAGTCCACTTCAGCCTTCATGCGCGCCTCCGCTTCGTCGTCCACGCAATTCAGCAGCACTTCTTCTTTATCTCGCAGCGCGCTGATCTCTTCCCAAGCGGCATCGCGAGTGAGTTCGGCGCGGCCAACACGGATTACGTGGCTCGCAATGTCGATGCCTAGCTCCAGCAACAGGGATTTCGCGACGGCTCCGGCGGCCACCCGCGCCGTCGACTCGCGAGCCGAGGCCCGCTCCAGCACATACCGCGCGTCGGGAAAGTCGTATTTGAGGGCTCCGGCAAGATCGGCATGCCCGGGACGAGGTGAGGCTACCGCTTTATGTTTTGCGGGGTCGCCGGCCGCAACCGGCAACGACTCCGTCCAGTTCTTCCAGTCGCGATTTTCAATCTCGATGGCGATTGGTGAACCGATGGTCTTGCCGTGCCGCACTCCGGAGAGAAAGTGCGCGTTATCCTGCTCGATGCGCATGCGGCCGCCACGTCCGTAGCCCTGCTGGCGGCGCCAGAGCTCGCGATTCACGAGAGCATCCTCGATCGGAACGCTGGCAGGCATTCCCGACACCAGCGCGATCAGGCTCTCGCCGTGCGACTCTCCTGCGGTAGAAAAACGTAACATGCGTGCTCGTCCAGCCCTGAATCCAGCTTCATTTCTGGCATTGGATTCAACTGTTTATTCTAGATCAATCGCCGATAAGCCAGGCATGCTGCGCAGGATTCAGGGGAACGACGGACAGCCTTCCCTGGCTGACGAGGGGCGAGTCGGCAAAAAGCTTGTTCGCCTTGATCTCGGCCAGGGTATGCGGCTGCTTCACAGGTTTGCCCACCTTGATACGGACCAGCGGCACGCTGGGATTGCTGGCATCCACGGTCAGGACTTTGGCCGTTCCTACAGCCGTCTTCTCATCGCCGGTGTGATAGATCACCAGGTCGTCGCCGGGCTTCATGCCGCGCAGAAATTTCACCGCCGCCGGATTCGTCACGCCATCCCAGATCGTCTCGCCATCCCGTTCCAGGTGGGCAAAGGAATACACGCTCGGTTCCGTCTTCAGTAAATACGCCATCGCCTGCCTCCTGCTTAGTCTTCTTTATCATGCTCTTTGCCGAGGAAGGGCATAGTGTTGAGCAAAGGCCGCTCCAGAGAGCGTACCCACTCGGTCACTTCGCTCGCTCCGCGGCCAGCCGTCACATTTCGCGCAAATTCGCTGTGCATAGTCTGCATCTTTGCATCCATGTCGTCCAAATAATGCAGAAGAACTGCCTCCGGAACCATGGGCAGCTTGGGTGATCCAAACTCATATTTCCCGTGATGGCTCAGTACCAGATGTTCCACCAGCATCCGGAGGGGCGGCGGAAAATCCGGCAGCGCTGCGATCTTCCTGTCGATCAACGCCACGCCAATGGTAATGTGCCCCAGCAGCTGGCCCTCGATAGTGTAGTCGAAGTTCGTGCCCCAGCGTAGCTCCTGCAGCTTGCCGATATCGTGCAGAATGGCCCCGGTCAGCAGCAAATCACGGTGAACCCGATAATGCTTCGCCGCCAGATCGGCAATGCCCAGTAGCGAGACGACATGCTCCAGCAAACCGCCAATCCAGGCGTGATGCATGCTCTTGGCCGCGGGCGCCTCGCGGAAGGTGGCGGCAATTTCGGGATCATCCAGGAATGACCGCAGCAGGGCTTTTAGGTGGAGATCTGTAAAAGTCTCCACGTACCCATTTAACTCCGCCCAGAGTTCATCGATATTGCGGTCCGTGTGCGGAACATAGTCTCTCAGATCGAACTCGCTCAGCTCCGCCTTGCGAATCCGCTCGATGTTCAACTGAAGAAATTCTTTGTACCGGCAAACCTGCCCGCGGACCTTAACCACATCACCGTCTGCAAACTCGCCCGCGTCGGCCGTCTCCCACATCCGCGCCTCAATTTGCCCGGTGCGGTCACCCAGGGTGAGGGCGAAATAGCGCGACCCGTCTCTCTTACTGCGCACCTGCTTCGAGACCACGGCGAAAAACGCCGTGATGGCCTGGTTTTCATATTTGGCCAGGTCCGCGATGTACGGTTCTTTCATCGTGCTCTGCGGCTAGCTATGCGGTGTTGCCGGCGTTGCGGGCGGCGCAGGAGCTGCTGCCGGAGCCGGAGAGCCAGTGTCACTGCCCGTTGTTGCAGGCGTTGCGGGCTGTTCACTCGACGGAGCAGACTGCTGGTTATCCTTCTTTTCATCCGTCATGCGGCGCTTTGGACCCGTCTTGCTCGGATTAGGTTTCTTCGTCTTCGAAGTATCGCCATTCAGCCCAAGCGGTTTTGCCTGCTGTTGCTGGGTGGCAACTTCGTCCGGCGTGGCCGGCGCAGGCGCGAAGGGATCGATTTTATTGCTGTTGTCCTTCTTGGTTTTCGGCTGCTTCGCGCGATCCGAATAGCGAGTCTTCTTGGCCACCTCGGGTTGCTCCGGGTTGGCTATCGAGCCATCGGGATTCATCGTGTGCAGGTTGGACGGTGTGCTATTCGCTGCCACCTGGGTAGTATCGCTGGCCGAACTTGCGCCCGCGTCCTCCGTCTTGGTCGTTGCCGACGGCAGAGTCTCCCGGGGAGCCTGCCCAAAACGAATCTTTTCCTTCTTGCCGGGCTTCATGGTGGTCGGAGTGCCGCTCGCTACCTGTTTTGTCGAATCGGCAGAACTCGAAGTCGGACTTGCATTCGGCGTTGAAGCGGCTGCGGTAGCCGTCGAACCTCCAGCCGTTGAGCTCGCTGGAGGACTGCCCTGCGGCACATCTGCAAGCGAGGGGACTCCTTCAGGAGCCGCCGGCGCTGTCGTCTCAGCGGTCTGCGCGGGCACAGGCTTCGAGGCGTTGCGTCCACGCTGCTTGAAACGGGTCCGCTCGAGGTGCTTTTTCTTCTTCGGCGTGGGCGGCGCGTAGGCGCTATACACGGGCTTCATTTCGTTCGGACTGGCGCCGGAATCTTCATAACCGGGCTTAATGTCGATGTAGGCGTCCTCGCGCAACTTAGTGAGGTAGTCGCGCAAGGCTGGGTTCATCTTCGCCATGCCTACGGCATCTTCAACTTGCGGCTCAACATCCTTGAGTGGAGGAATTCCGCCCGGCGTGTGTTCCATTACCTTCAGGATTACGTATCCCTGCTTGGTACGAATCGGCTCCGTAAATTGTGCCACCTTCAGATCGAAGGTCTGATCTTCCAGAACCTTGGCCAGCTGTCCTCGCTTGAATTCGCCCAGGTCGCCGCCATCCGCAGCGGTAGGACCGCCGGAAGAACTTTTTGCCAACGCTGCAAAATCGCCGCCCGCCTTCAGTTTCGCTTCGATGTCGTCGGCCTTCTTCTTCGCGTCGGCCACCTGCGCCGCGTCGTCAGGATTCGCCGTCGGAACCAGAATCTCGCTCAGCTTCACCTGCTCCGGCTGGTCGAACTCCTGCTTGTGTTCGTTGTAATACCTTTGAATTTCAGTCGGAGTGACATTGACATGCCGCCCCACCTCATCGCGAATCACTTGCTGAGTGATGATGCGGTTGCGAATACTCGCCTTGAAGTCTTCCCAGGAGACACCCTGCGCTTCGGCGGCTTTTTGCAGATCCTCCATCGAATCAAGGTGGTTCTCCTTGCGCATCTCGTCCAGGCGCTTGACTAATTCCGTTTCACCAGTAATATCCAGCTCCTTGCCCTTGGACAGCAGCAGTTGCTGGTCGATCAGGTCGCGAAGCATCTCATGCTTCTGCTCAAAAAGCTGTTGTTGAGTCCACTGCTGCTGCTTGGCCTGTGCTTCCAGGTCCTGCGCGGCACGGTCATAATCCGATCGACTGATGACCTGGTCGTTCACCCGGGCCACGACATCCTCAACCACCGTTCCCTGGTAGGGCGACTGTGCCGCAGGCGGGGCGGCTGGTTTCGCAGACTGACCGAATGAGGTCGGCAGGGTTGCTATTACCAGGCTGGCTGCGAGAGCTGAACGGCACGACATAAAGCGATATGGCGCAAATCGAAGGGTCATCTGTGAACGTCTCAGTGGGCGCCCGCCAGATTCGGTTCCGGGATCTTCCATTTGCATCGTCCTCGAATCCGCAAAGGCTGCGCTGATGCCATTCTAAACACCCGTCCGAGCGAATGCCAACGAACTCCTCGGCACGGCCCTCGGTCACAGCCTGCCAACTCCGATCGTTGGCCCAATGAAAGCTGATATCACTGGCTCGCGAAGCCCCCGAACGATTTGCCTGCTCGAGACTGCATAATTCGGAATCAGGACTCGTATTCACGATGACAATCAGGAATTGCGGCGGCCAGTACAAGACTCTTTGTGTGTGGCCTGTTCTGGTCTTCGGAATTCCGCTTTATCTTTACGTCAACCTGTTTGCCTTCCCCAACATTCCCTTTCTGCTGGGTGGAGATCAGGTCTTCTTTTGGGTATATGCCCAGCGCATGCTGTCCGGTGAACGTGTTTACCAGGATTTCTTTCAGTTCACTCCGCCGGGAACCGACCTCTTCTATCTGGCACTGTTTAAGCTCTTCGGACCACATATATGGGTAACAAACGTCGCCGTGCTTCTTCTCGGTACGGCGCTCTGCTGGATTTGTTTCAGCATTGCAAAGCGGCTCATGGAACAGAATCTTGCCCTGCTTGCCGCTGTGCTCTTTCTCGTTTTCGTTTATTGCAGACTTCTGAACGCTACACATCACTGGTTCAGCTTGTTGGCGGCATTGTGTGCGGTAAGAATCGTCATGCCGGGAAGAACTGGCCTGCGAATCGCGATCGCTGGGACGATGCTCGGTGTTGCCTCTTTCTTTACCCAGACCGCTGGCGTGGCCGGTCTGCTGGCTCTGCTTCTATCTCTTGCGTGGGATAGGTCCTCCGCCAAAGAGTCCTGGAGAACCCTCTTCTTCCATCAAGTCATACTGGTGGCGGCCTTTTGCGTGACCCTGACCGCGTTGAACACCCCCTTGATTGCGAAAGTCGGCTGGCGGCAACTCTGGTATTTCCAGGTCTTTTTCCCCCGACATTACCTGACCTATTGGTTTGGAAAGTGGTTTCCGGGGCTGCCGGAGCCTCTTGCCTGGATCACGTTGCCTCGTCTTGCCCCGTATCTGTTCGTTTACGCCCTGTTACCCGTCATCTATCCGTCGATACTCTGGCACTGCTGGCGTAACCGTAGAAATCCCGCATTCCGATGCGGGACAGATCTTGTGCTGCTCGCTTTCCTCGGCCTGTTTCTGCTGTTGGAAATCCTTCCTGGGGTGAACTGGCTCCGGCTGTATAGCATCTCGATGCCCGGTTTTATCCTCCTGGTCTACGCGGCGGATTGCGCCCCAAAATTGCGGCACTGTGTCTCGGCCGCTGGATGGATCATCGTTCTGTGTCTTGCCATCGGGAACACGTGGCTGAGGTATCGTCAAATCCAGACAGTCGCCGCCCTCCCCGCGGGCAAAGTCATCCTGTCCGCGCAGAAATATGAGAAATTTTCCTGGCTGGCGCAACATACGACGCCTGGCGACCTCTTCTTTCAGGCGGCATGGCATGACACTTATATTCCCCTTGACCTGCGCAACCCTGTGTTCCTGGACGTGCTCGTCGCGAACGAGGAGTCACGCCCGGAATATCTTGAGCTGATCGTGCGGCAACTGGAGCGCAAGCAAGTGAAATACATCCTTTGGTCGCCGCTATTGAACGATCCAAACGATTTCAGTCGTCCCTGGGAAGACCATCTCGGCCCGTTTCGCGCTTACCTGCGAAACCGCTACACACTTGTGCGGGTCTTCTCCGACCGAGACGAGGTCTGGCAACGGAACTAGTCCCCGAGGTCCCAGCCAACTCACCTTCGGGTGATATAATCGTCTAAAATTATGCTCCCGGAAAATCCTGTCCCTGCAAGCGGGAGCCGAAGGATTCCTTCCCGCATGTCTTCTCGACTTCGTCGCACGATTTTCTCTCTCATCGTCTTTTTTTCCGCCTGTGGCCTGGCCGGCATGTTCATTAGCCAGAAGGTGGGTGCGCAGTCCTCGACCGATGAGTCTACTTTCCGGGACAGCCTGAAGTCCTTCACCAACGTCTACCAGATCGTGGCCGACAACTATGCCGAGCCGCTCACGGGCGACAAGCCCGACACAGCCATCTATGACGGCGCAATCCCCGGCATGCTGCGCGTTCTCGACCCGCACTCAAACTTCTACGACCCCAAAGCCTACGCCAAGATGCGCGAGGATCAGCACGGCAAGTACTACGGCGTGGGCATGGTCATCCAGCCGCAGAACAATAAGATTGTTGTCGTTTACCCCTACGAGGGGACCCCGTCCTTCAAGGCTGGCCTGCGCCCCGGTGACGTCATCGTCTCGGTCGACGGAAAATCGACCGATAACCTGAACTCGGAAGACGTGGCCAATATGCTCAAGGGCCCCAAGGGCACGCATGTCCACCTCACCGTCTCCCGCGAGGGCGCAACTGCTCCCTTGACATTCGACCTGGTCCGCGATGAAATCCCGCACCCCTCGATCGATCTCAAATACGAGATTCGCCCCGGAATCGGTTACATCCACATCACGCAGTTCCAGGAAACGACGGGCAGAGAATTCAACGACGCCCTCGACCAGTTCGGCGATCTCAAGGGTCTTGTGCTCGATCTGCGTGGGAATCCCGGTGGCCTGCTTACAGAAGCTGTGAGCGTCTGCGACAAGCTCCTCAACCGCGGTCAGGTCATTGTCTCGCAGCGGGGCCGCGCCTATCCTGAGCAGATTTACCGGGCCACCCACGGAAATGGCGGCCGAGATTTCCCCGTTGTCGTCCTCGTAAATCATGGCACTGCATCGGCAGCCGAAATCGTCTCCGGAGCACTGCAGGATCACGACCGCGCGCTGGTCGTGGGCGAAATCACCTTTGGCAAGGGCCTGGTCCAGACCGTGTATCAACTCTCGGACAACACTGGCCTGGCGCTCACCACCTATCATTACTACACGCCCAGCGGACGGCTGATCCAGCGCAATTACGACAACGTCTCGCTGTACAACTATTACTACAATCACGATCAGCCGCAGGACACCAAGGATCGAGAGGTGAAGCTGACTGATTCCGGACGCACCGTCTACGGTGGCGGCGGCATCTCGCCTGATTTCAAAATCGAGACACCCAAGTCCAACCATTTCCAGGATGTGCTCGCCGCTCACAACGCCTTCTTCAACTTCACCAAGCGCTACCTGGCCAGCCGCACCGTCGCTAAGGATTTCCAGGTCGACGACGCTGTCATTGGCGACTTCAAGCAGTTCCTGACCTCGCAAAATATCCCGTACACCGATCAGGATTTTAACGGCCCGGGTGTCATGGATTGGCTCAAGACCAACATCAAGGCTGATGTCATGACCACCCAATTCGGTCAGCTCGAAGGTCTACGCGTTCGCGCCAACTGGGATCCGATGATCGCGCAGGCGCTGACTTACATGCCGCAGGCCGCAACTCTTGAGCAGACCGCAGAGAAGGCCGCTGCCGACAAGCAGACAGCCCACAACAGCGCTCCGGCCACACAATAAATCCGGGTTCCGGCTTACTCGCAGCGCAGCGCCACCGTGGGATTGACCCTCGCGGCTCTGCGTGCGGGAACCCAACTGGCTAGAACGGCAATCGCCGTGAGCAATCCAATCGCAATCGCGAACGTCACCGGGTCATACGGCTTCAGGCCAAACAGCATTGAAGCCGCGCCGTGCCCGGCGATCAGCGAAAGCAACGTTCCCGTCACCACACCAACCGCCAGCATCAGGCCGGCGCTGCGCATGACCAACCCGATCACCTGCCGGCGCGTCGCCCCCAGCGCAATACGAATTCCGATCTCGTTTCGCCGCTGTGTGACGAAATACGAAATCACGCCATAGAGGCCCACCATCACCAGCACGGCAGCGAGCGAGCCGAAGAATCCCGCCAGGATCGCCATCAGTCGCTCCCTCAGCAGCCCGTCGTGAATCTGCGTCTC
>Ga0210383_10000506_pt1 | contig 35821 bp, 33 predicted proteins | sample IncBWC14OmetaG_FD_160072 | JGI IMG/M metagenome (GOLD analysis project Ga0210383, IMG submission 160072) | Forest soil microbial communities from Barre Woods Harvard Forest LTER site, Petersham, Massachusetts, United States - Inc-BW-C-14-O ... | reverse complement strand
CTTCACCGTTTGGTCGTGCAGAAACACCACTAATTTCTCTCCGCCTTCGCAGGTGTAGTCGAATCGTTTCCACTTGATGGCCGTCTTGTAAGCGGGAGCTTGTTTCGACGACGGAGGAGCCGCGACGGATTCCTGCGCCAGGAGCGCTCCGGTCAGCGCGCCGTTAACCACCGAGATAAATAAGAAAGATAAAGTCGATTTCACGCGCATGGAGATTCCTTTAAGCTTCTTTCAGCGAAAAACTACTTACCGACAACCAGATCGCTCCCGGCTACGTATCGCCGCAAACCAGAGCCATCCCAGAAAATCCGATTCGTCACCAGGGGGCCTTTGCCAGTCACGCCGCGCGTGAAAAAGACCTGCAGGCTATCGCGTGACCATTCTCCCGCGCGCGAAAACGCATCTGGTGGGCACAACGTAACACTGCGTTTGGAACGTACCTCATACAAGTAACACGTGGCATTCAGCCCCATGGCATCGACCGGTGCGCCCGTGGGAGCAGTTTTATAGAAAACGGAAATCAATAATAAATCCGGATTCACCGGGTTCACTCGAATCGTGTCGCTGCCCATAATTTCGTACGGTTCGCCGTAGATTTCCTTCAGCGGGATGGTTTGTGTCGGCTTGCCGTCTTCACCGATCCAGTAGGCATTGTCGTTGTCTGTCGCTAAAAGTGTCGTGGGCGATGTCCAGCCATGCAAAGCGGAAACATTTATTTGCGAAAACTCTGTAGCCTTGTCTGGCGAACCCGTTGGAAACGTCCAGATCTCCCACTTCTGGTCGTTGAACTTCAGAAACGCCACACGGGAATCGTCTGGAGACCAGAACGGCTGACGGTTATTTCCTTTTGCGACATCGTGAGACTGCCCGGTATCCCAATCGAATTGCACGATAGAGCGCTCCGGCCCAGTCTTGGAATCGGAGCGCGTGTATAGCAGTTTTTTTCCATCATGCGAAAGACTGGGCTCCGAACCTGCCGGCGCCGCGGTTTTCTTCACTTCACCGTGCGCGACGATCACTCTCCCACTAGCGTCGAGATACGCGATCGCCGTCGGCGATGCGAATTTCGTGATCGGTTCCAGCACCGTTTTCTTATCTTTATCTTTGTCCTTGTCTTTATCTTTCTCGTCCGTCGCTACAGCATCGGGCGCATCGATTTGATTTTTCTTTCGGAATTCTGGGAATTGCTCGGGTGAACTTTGGCCGCAGCCTCGCAGAACTCCCAATTGCGAATGCGTAAGTTCCACTCGAAAGGTGTATTTGGTTTCCGATGTGCCATCCGTACACACCTCCCGCGTAAGTTTCACTCCCACGGTCGCATTCGTGGCCACGTCCTTGGCGTTGTACGTCCACGAATTTCCGGAATCGTCGTTGGTAATCGCCGCGGGTTCCAGAACAATAGGAGGGTAATTCGCGCGGTCCAAGCGCTCTGGACCTTTCATGCCCAGGCGCAGCGTCCACACCGGTTCATTCCCGTGCGCGATAACAAGAATCGGATAGTGCTTGGAAACCGGCGATGGTACCTCATCCGATTGCGTACCGGTGGCTGGGGTCTTGGCCGACGGTTTTTGCGTGGGTTTTTGGCTCTGTGCCTGCGCGTTAGCGGATGAAGCGCCGAAGGTGGATACGAGCAATACGAAAAGGGCCGCGAAATAGCGCAAGGGTTCGTCCTCTGTACCGGGCAAGCAGAAGCCTAATTGTCACCAGACAAGAGTTGGCGGGCAAACTAAATTCTCAGCCCGCCAGCCTCAGGCGGAAGTTCACTGCGATACCGCCTCACCAGCTTAGATGCAGGCAGCGGAATAGTTAGCGGCCTAATTCGAAGTCCGCACGGCAGCCGCGATCGACCCAGATGCCCCGGCCATCGTATCCCCATGTGCGTCCGTAAATACAATCGGACTCACTGCGCTGGCGAATGATGCGAGCGCCGTTACGCGTGTCCGCTTTGCAGTAATTACGATTCATATTGTCCGAAGCGCAATAGACAACCTTCGATTGTGGCGGCTGCCAACCCGATTGACCGATTTCGAAGTCTGCCCGGCAACCACGATCGACCCAGATTCCACGCCGGTCGTATCCCCACGTTGAGCCGTAAACACACGGAGACTCGCTGCGTTTGCGAACCAGGCGGACACCGCCACCGGTGTCGACGGGGCAACTGATGCGCTTGCCATTGTCGGAAGCGCAGTAGACGTTGTAATTGTTTCCCCAGCCCGGCCAAGCAGGTCCCGGCCCACCGGGTCCGCCTCCGGGCCCACCGCCGTTATAGCCGGCAACAAACTCCGCGCGGCAGCCACGGTCCACCCAAATGCCGTTGCGATCGTATCCCCACGTCTGGCCAAAAACGCAAGGCGAGTCACTGCGCTGTTTCGTCAACTGGACGCCACCCCTTGTGTCTGCAGGGCAAATTTTCCGGCGGCCATCGTCAGACGCGCAGTAAATCACGCCGCCGCCTTGTCCGGGCGGCGCGCCGGCTGCGGAGGAATGCGACAGGAAAGGAACAACGGTCAGGGCCGCAAGCAGGCACAACAGAACAGCACACAAAATCATTTTCATCTTTGCATCTCCCAAAGGTGAGATTGCGAGGAGGCCGGTGTACCAGCGATTGTGCGGGCGGCAGCGAATCCGAGCCGGGCCTTTTCGGCTGCGATTAGAACAGAGCGCCGGGGGCAGTGGCAAGAAAAAGTAATGTAGCTGTCCGTAAGAGCTGCTGGCGAACAAAATACGAAATTGCTTGACATGGCGAAGAAAAAGCGAAATACTGCCCCCGCTTGAGGTGAGCTATGTCCCCAGTTCTCCAACTTACGTCGCCGCTTTCTTTTACTCGGCGCCGCCCCGTCCGACGCCCCGCTGTTTCTTTCCTTCCTTTTTGCCCTGATGAGCCTAACCCAAACACAGAGGCCGGTTTCCTTGCCACGGGAAATGCCGGCCGGTGTGAGGGAAGTCTGGAGAGCCCCCTGGCGGATTGCCCCCCGCCTCAACTCCAGACTCCCCGCGCGCCACTGGTGGGCATCGCTCGCCTCGCAGCAAACTCTCCGGCCGCGGAAACGCAACGGAAGTCTTCGGAGAAACCGGAGTATTTTTTCTTGCCGGTAAAATCCATTCTGAACCGCTGCGATTCCAATCGCGTGCCGTTCGAATGGACCATCAATCCCTATCGCGGGTGCGAGTTCGCCTGTAAATACTGCTATGCGCGGTACACCCATGAGTACATGGAGATCGACGGCGGCGAATTCGAAAAACAGATTTTTGTGAAGCAGGACGCTGCGGCGCTGCTGGCTCGCGACGTCTCGCAAAAGTATTCGTACGAGTCAAAAGCCTCGAATTACACCAAAGCCGAACACATCGCCATCGGCACCGCCACCGATCCCTATCAACCCGCCGAGCGTGAATACCGCGTGACCCGTGCCTGCCTGGAAGAGCTTGCCAAAAGGGAAGGCTTGAGTATTTCGATCATTACCAAGTCCAATCAGGTCGTGCGCGACATCGACATCCTCAGGGTAATTTCGGCAAAGTCCGCGCTTTCCATCAATATCACCGTAACGACTTTGAAGCCGCGGCTGGCCCGTTTGTTGGAGCCGCGAGCCCCCCGGCCCGATTTGCGCCTGGCCGCAGTTCGTGAGTTGCGTGACGCAGGCCTGCGCGTCGGCGTTTCTGCTTCGCCGCTGATTCCGGGAATCACCGATCACGACGGAGAGATGGAGTCGGTCGCCAAAGCGGCGAAAGCTGCCGGCGCGGAATGGTTCTTTTCCGGAGTTCTGTTTCTGATGCCCGCCTCCGCAAGGCAATTCTTGCCGTTTATCCGCGAGAAATTTCCAAAGCTGACAAAGCAGTACGATCAGTGGTATGCCAAAAACGGCTATGCCCCCGAAGAGTACCGCCGCAAAATATCGGAACGAGTCGCCAGGATTCGCCGCGAACTCGGATTTTCCGCCCGCCCCTGGGAGGGTGATCGCCCCGCATCCACTCGCGCGCAGCTCTCCCTGGACTGGAAGGCGACGGGTGGCGATGTTGAAATGCTGCCAAGAAAAGCCTGCTCCGCCGGCTAGTGCCGCCGTTGGCACAATCACACAAAAATAACCAGAACTGTCATCCTGAACCCGCGTCCTTTGCGGGTGAAGGACCTCAACGCTTAAATCGAGCACACCTGTCCGTCGAGATCGCATCGGCGTTCGACCCAATCGCAATCCTCCAAACATCACGTCATGATCACTTTGTTCTGAAACCGCCGCGCGGCAATCACCAACAGGATTGTGCCAATCAAAAACAGCGCCATCCCATCCATCCACAAATGCGCCCATCCGGCTCCGCGAAGAATAACTCCGCGCGTGATATTTATGAAATAAGTCGCCGGGACAAAGTAGCTGAGCACGTAGAAAAATTTGGGCATCGTGTCCCGCGGGAAAATATAACCCGAAAAGAAAATGCTTGGCAGTATGGTCAGGAACGCAAGTTGCATTGCCTGCGCCTGCGTCCCGGCTTTGCTGGAGATCAAAATTCCCAGCGAAAGGGAAACGAAAATATACGGCAGCGACAGAAAAGCCAGGAGTAAGACACTGCCATGAATCGGCACGTGAAACACCCAGCGCATCAGCGTCAGGATCAGGCACAATTCGAAAAATCCGATGAACAGGTAGGGAAGCAGCTTGCCCAGCAAAAGTCCCATCGGCCGCACCGGAGTGACGAACAGCTGCTCGAGCGTTCCGCGCTCCTTCTCACGCACAATCGAAAATGCGGTCAAAAAGGTCGTCACGTTCAGCAGCAGAATCGCCGTCAGTCCCGGCAGAAAGAAATTCGGCGAACGCGAATCCGGGTTGAACAGAATCTTCGGCCGCATGTCCACGGCGAGCGCTGTGTCCCTATCGGAGAGCACCCGCCGCAAGGATTCATCCAGACCGATTGCGGTGGTCACGTTAATGGCCTGGCCCGCTACCGACGAATCGGATCCGTCAATCAGCACCAGCACCTGCGCGCTCATCCCGTGCAGCAGTTTGTCCGAATAATCCACGGGAATCTTGATGCCCACGCGACACTTGCCGGATACGATCGCATCATTCAAATCATGATCGTTGTTCACGAAACGATATAGCCGGAAGGTATCCGAATTGCGCAGACGGTCCAGCAGTTCGCGGCTCTCCCGGCGCCCATCGGCGTTGTAAACCACCGTGTTGATCTGCCGCACATTTGTGTCGATGCCAAATCCCAGAAGAAACATCTGCAGCAGCGGAATGATCAGCGAGAAAAACAGCGTCGCAAAATCGCGGCGAACGTGCAGCGCCTCTTTGTAAAACACCGCCCCAAAGCCGCGAAAGGGATTACGCACGCTCATCTCCCGCGGCCAGCTGATTCTTGTAGGTCAACTCGACGAAAACATCTTCCAGGCTGGGCGCCAGCGGGCGAATTTCCCCAACCGTGAGATTATTTTTCAGCAACTGCTCGCGCAGATGCTCTATATCGAAGTGCAGGTCCACCAGCGCGTGAATCGATTGGCCAAAAATCGTGGCGCTGCGAATCCCGGGAATCGTCCTGGCGATACGCAATGCGCGCGTCACTTCCGGAGTGGTGATCTCCACGCGATAGGTGCCCTCGGGCTGCACGTCCGGTAATTCCCGCAAGGTCGCCGGCGTTCCGTCGGCAATGAGCTTGCCGTAATAAATGTAAGCCACGTGACTGCAGCGCTCGGCCTCGTCCATGTAATGCGTGGTCACGAAAAACGTAATTCCGTGTCCCGACAAATCGAAAAGCAAATCCCACAACTGGCGTCGCGCGACGGGATCGATTCCCGCGGTGGGCTCGTCCAGAAAAACCAGCTTCGGTTCATGCAGCATCGCGCAACCGAGCGCCAGCCGCTGCTTCCAGCCGCCGGAGAGCTGCGCGCTGAGGCGGTTCAAATACGGTCCCAGACCATTCAACTGAATAACTTCATCCATCCGCTTGCGCAGACGCTCCGACGACAACCCGTACACGCGTCCATAGAACGTAAGATTCTCGGTGACCGTCAAATCCGTATACAGGCTGAAATTCTGCGACATGTACCCAATATTTTCGCGCACCGCATCCGGATCTTTTCGTACGTCGATCCCTTCCACCGTCGCCTGGCCTCCGCTCAGCGGCAGCAGCCCCGTCAGCATCTTGATCACTGTCGTTTTCCCGCTGCCGTTTGGCCCGAGGAAACCAAAAATCTCGCCCTTCTCCACCTGAAAGCTCACGTCATTCACGGCCACAAAATTACCGAATCGTCTGACCAGATGTTCAGCCGAAATCGCGTTGGGATTTTGATTCGGCATTTGCTAACTCGCGGGGGAGAGCCGTACGTCCGCAGCCATCCCGGCGCGAACGCGGCGCGAAGGATCGTCGATTCTTACCTTTACTCCAAAAACTTGATGAACACGTTCTTCGATGGTCTGTACGTTGCGTGGAAGAAATTCGGCCTGTTGGTTAATCTGCTCGACGGTGCCGTTGAAAATCTGATTGGGAAAAGAATCAATGCGAATTTCGGCTTTCTCTCCCAACTGAACTCGGCCAATTTGCGTTTCGGGCACGTAAATACGCACATAAATTTGGTCGCGCTCCAGAAGGGTGGCAATCGGCGTATTCGGCGCGATCAGGTCACCCGGGCGAACATCCAGAACCTCTACAGTAGCGGCGGACGGCGCCAGCACCTGCCTTTCGCGAAAGCGTGCTTCGTCATATGACAGCGCCCCGTTTGCAGCCGCTACATCCTCCCGCCGATTCCCGGCTTCCAGCTTTTCCAACGTCGCTTGCGTCTGGTGATATCTCGCTTCGGCTGCCGCAATCTCCTCCACGCGATAGCCGCGATGCAGTTGGTCCAGCTTTTGCTGCGCGTTTTGTTTTTGGGCCAGGGACATCTTCCAGCCGGCCTCTGCGGTATCCCGCTGCTGTTTCGAGACCAGATCCTTCTTGGACAGCGAATCGTAGCGCTCGAAATCCAGTTTGTTGCGCACCTCGTCCGCAGCCGCGCGGTCCAGATCCGCCTGCGCCGCGTCAATATCTTCCTGGCGATAGCCATTTTTCCTCTGGTCATACTCGGCTTTCGCCTGCGCCGCCGCCGCTCGCGCTTCTGCAATCTCTTCCGGACGATATCCGCGCTGCGCTTTCTCCGCGGCCGCTCGCGATTGTTCGAGCGAAGCCAGTAATTCCTTATCATCAAACGTAATCAGTACCTGGCCGGGCTCCACATTATCGCCTTCTCGTACCAACACCTGGTCGATGCGCCCGCCGACCTTCGAACCCACGCGAATATTGCGCGCTTCCACCGTCCCAGAGCTGCGTAGAGCGGTGTCGCGGCGCAACCATCCGGACGAATAAGCGGCAACGGCAGCAATGCCGAGAACGGCCACTAAAATCAAAACGATGCGCTTGCGATTCATTGTTTGTTCCCATCACCCACCCCAGAGGCGGATGGAAAATGCGCGGGACTCGCGGAAATTCCGTTCCAGATCACGTCAAAAACATTTTGCACCCGTTGCTCCAGGGTGAGATCTCCGTACAGCGACCACAGCAACATCGAACCCAGCAACGATTGCCGCAGTGTCTGCGCAATCACAAGCGGATCAAGATCGCGGCGAATCTCTCCGCGCTTCTGTCCTTCTTCAATGATCCGCGCAAGAAGGCCGCTGGCGGTTGCGTGAATCTCTCTCATTGCCTGGCGGACTGGCGAACTGGAGAGATTGGCCTGCAGCATGGCGCGGATAATCGCGGGTTTCTTCGCCGGCGCCGACGTGGCGTCCATTGCCAAGCGGATCAAATAATCGCGAATCGGCAAATCGGTCTCGGTAACTTTGTCCGCGGCGGCTTGGACTTTGCTCATCTGCATCCGGCCGAACACAGGCAGGATATGTTCCTTGCTGGGGAAATAATTAAAGAAAGTCCCTTTGCCGACGTCGGCGGCATTGGTGATGTCCTCGACGGTAGTTTCCGCAAATCCCTTGCGGGCAAAAAGCTCCACGGCTGCGTCCAGCAGCCGTTGAAGCAATTCGCTACTGCGGCGCTCGCGGCGGGAAACCGGGTTGGCGAGGGTTGTCACAGTAAATGACCTGCATTCATACATGACTATAAGTCATCCTGCAAAATTGCGCAAGGGTATTCATCCTTCTCGCCTGCATCCTGAGGTACCGGCGCCTTTTGCCGCTCCAAAGGATTCTCAACTCACGATGTGCACTTGATTTCTATACGCTGCTTTAGCCGCTTATATTTCTTTGCCCGAAGAAAGATTCTTCGGTGTCTTCTTGTTCAGGTAGGAAATCATTTTTTGCGCTGATGGGGGCACCGGTACCGCGCCTTTGAAGATGATGTCCTCCGCCGAAACATCCTTGTGATAAAGGGCAGAATTCGCGTTGTTGTCCGGCCGAACCGTCGAACCCGCTAGCGAAACGCCCGCAAACAATCCACGAGCGCGAGAGTACGAAAGAATTTCCGCACGGAGCGTCACGTCGGTGGAAGCTTCCGCGTTCCGTCCCTTCGGACCCGCCGCCGCGGATGCATCCCCGCCCAGCTTCACCTTTGATTTCAGAATTGACCGCGCTCCGCGTTCATTCATCACCAACAGCACAAAATCAGTGGCCTGCCCGCCGATCTGGAATCCAAAGCTCCCGCCTTCGAGAGCCATCATCGTTGGCGCGCTCCACGGGCCGTTGAATTTTTCTCCCGTCCGGCAAGTCATCGCCCCGCGGCCGTAGCTTGCACCGAAAATGAACGCGGCCTTTACTACCGATGGGTAGACGATGATGCAATCCGCCTTATCGATCAGGTCTTGCGGAATGTCATCCGGAATGTCCATGATTTCCTGAACCACTGTGCCGCAGTTTTCCAACCGTTCTTTTTCCTTTTTTTCATTTGCCTGTAACGGCATCGCGAACAATGCGAATGCGAGAGCGTAGGCGCAAATCTTTTTCATTAGTTCCACCTTTTCGTTCGATTAATCCCCAGTACGGAGGCCCCGAGTTCGGAGTTGATTGGGCGGAGGACGGGTCCGGAAAGTTCAACAATGAATTTCCAGGGCTGGCCCCATTGCGGATCTAACCAGCGGCGAGAGTCCTCTCTGCCTTTCGAATATACTGACAACCTAAGGAATTTGCCAATAGGAGTTTGCCACCGAGGATTATGGCTCGAGCGAAAGCTATCCAATATTGCGTGGTGCTTTGCCTTCTGGCGACCGCACTATTCCCGCCACCGGCGAACGGTCAATCGTCCGCCGCAAGCGAAGGCAATACGCCGGTTGCGAATCGCGGTGGCACCGTAAGCGTCTCCCCTTCCATTGAGTTTGCTTCCCGGGCGGAATCGCTTATTGGAGTTTCGCCCGTGAATCGTGGCGAGTGGGGACTGCTGGTGGTCGACTCCGCAACCGGCGAGACGCTGTATCAACGCAACGCTGACAACTATTTCGTTCCCGCATCCAACATGAAACTCCTCACTACCGCGCTGGCACTGGACAAGTTAGGCGCCGATTTTCGATTCCGCACCACGCTCGAAACAAATGGAACACTTTCCACCAACGGAATCCTCACCGGAGATCTCATCCTCGTTGGGCGGGGCGATCCCAATCTTTCCAATCGCAAGTTTCCTTTCGATCAAACCGAGGAGTTTGATGGCCCTCCCGAAAAAGCGCTTGCTGAACTAGCCGATACACTCGTGAAACGAGGCGTAAAGGAAATTTCCGGAGACATCGTCGGAGACGACAGTTACTTCCCGCGCGAGCGTTATCCGGACGGCTGGGAAATCGACGACATGGTCTGGGAATACGGCGCTGCGGTTTCCGCCATCGTCGTCAACGACAACACCGTAACTCTGCTTCTCACGCCCGGGGTTAAGGCCGGCGATCCGGCAACATTGTTAATCGATCCCCCGATTGCGGAATTCCACGTGATCAATCAGGTGGTTACTTCAGCGCCCAGGGAAAAAGCTGATCTTCGCCTGACGCGCGAACCCGGTTCGGAGACAGTGGTGCTCACCGGAACATTCCCGGCCAAGGCGACGCCCAGGAAACTCGTTCTCGCCATCCAGGAACCCGCTCAATTCGCAGTTACATTGCTGGCGCGCTCTCTGGAAGATCGTGGTGTGAAGATTCACGGAAAAATTCGCGCCATCCATGAACCGGATCCCGCCGAGGCCACCCGCACGGTCCTTGCTGAACACCTTTCCATCCCGTTATCCGATTCCGTCAAACTCGTCAACAAGATCAGCCAGAATCTGCATACCGAAGTCTTGTTGCGCGCCGCGGCTCGCCAGGATGGACGTTGGGCCACCCCCGAAGATCTTGCGAAATATCCGGCGGACTTCTACGCGAAGGTAGGAATTGCGCTGGATGATGTAGTGCAGACCGACGGCTCTGGGCTGTCGCGCCACGATCTGGTAACCCCGCGGGCTTTCGTGACCCTACTGCAATACGCGCAGAAGCAGCCATGGTTTTCGGCGTACTTCGCATCGCTGCCGGTCGCGGGCGCCAATGGCACGCTGAACGAACGCCTCAAGAATGAAAAAGTTGCTGGCAGGATTCATGCCAAGACTGGGTCCGTCACGCATGTGCGCTCGCTTTCGGGGTACGCCGATACGCCGGGTGGCAGGCGGCTCACGTTCTCGTTCCTCAGCAACAATCAGGCGGGCAAGAATCACGAAGTCCACGACGCGCTGGATGGCTTATGCTTGGCGATGATTGAGACCTTTAATGGTCCGCCGCTAGCCGAAACGCCCGAATCGAAGAAGTAGCAATATCGGGATTTACGCGAACATACGCACGAAAGAGAACTGACCATGGCAATCAAAAATCCCATCGCCGAACGCATCGTTACCGTTTTTGGCAGTTCGCGTCCCACGCAGGGTAACGCGGATTATCAGGAAGCTTTTGAATTGGGTAAAGAACTCGGAGCCCGTGGACTGGCCGTATGCAACGGCGGCTACGACGGCGTGATGGAAGCAGTCTCACGCGGTGCCAAAGAAGCGGGTGGAAAAACGTATGGCGTCACCGCCGAATTTTTCTCCCGGCAGGCCAACCGATGGATCGACGTGGAAGTCCGCATGAAAACCTGGGAAGAGCGCCTCTTTGAGCTGATTCGTCTCGGGCATGGTTTTGCAGCGTGCAAGGGAGGAACCGGAACGCTGGTCGAACTTGCCGTTGTTTGGGAAATGCTGAACAAGTCCGTGATGGAAGAGCGGCCTTTCGCGGTCCTCGGCGATTTCTGGCAACCGATCCTGGATCGTGTCCGGGAAGTGGAGCAGGATCCGAGACCTTCGACGGAAGTCCCGCGCTGGGCGGAAGCCAAAGGAAATCTTGTGCAAACCGTTCACTCCCCGCGAGACGCGGCCACCTATCTCGCCGAAAAATTGCTCCCGAAGAGGAGCAAGGCAGGAAGCTGAGTGAATTGTAAAGGCAACGGGGTCGGAGCTTTAGCTCTTACATCAATGCTTGGCTATCTATTGGGCTTTAGTCCCTGAAGAAATGGTTTGAGTTTTTGGTCTAGTTGTTGGGTTGAAGCATCCGCGAAATAGGGTTCTACCAAGAAATGTCGCGAACAGCGCTAGACATCCTCGAATTCGACAATCTCCGCGAATTACTGCGGCAGCGCACTACCTCCGCGCCCGGCCGCCGTCATCTCGACGCGATCGAACCCAGCACCAATCGCACCGAACTCGATGCAGCCTTTGCATTAATCCGCGAAGCTCGCGAGTGGTTGCGCCTCGGGCGCGAACTCGGCTTCGGGTCGCTTTCCGATCCGCAAGCCTGGCTGGCCAAGCTGGAAGGTCCCGGCCTGGTACTGGAAGCCTCGGAATTTTTGGATGCCAACTCTTTGCTGGAAACCTCCACCTGGCTGCGCCAGCAATTCCGTGAGGATTCCGCGAAATTCCCTTTGCTTTCCGCCAAAGCGTCTTCACTCGCCGATTTACGCGATCTGCAACAAGCCATTCGCCGCTGCGTTTTGCCTAATGGAGAGATCAGCGACGACGCCTCCAGCACGCTCCGGCGAATTCGCGCGAGCATCCTGCAGACTCGCGACTCCGTTCAGAAAGCGCTGAAGCAACTGCTCCGTTCGCGCCAGGCAGAAGCCGGTGAAGATTTTGTTACCCTGCGAAACGACCGCTTCGTTATTCCACTTAAAGCCGAGCACCGCCGCAGCGTTCCCGGGGTAGTCCACGGCGCCAGCGGCACCGGACAAACCGTTTTCGTAGAACCATTCGAAACCGTGGAAGCGAACAATCAGCTTGTGCAACTTTCCGAGGACGAAGCCGCTGAAATTTTTCGCATTCTCCGCGAGTTGACCGAACGCCTGCGTTCCGCTCTCCGTCCCACGCAATTTGCCGCGGAAACCATCGCCGAACTCGACAGCGTTTTCGCCCGCGCCCGTTTCGCGCGCGATTTCGACGCCTGCATTCCCGCATTTTCGTCCGAGCCGGAACTTCGCCTGGAATCCGCGCGCCATCCGGTGCTGGAAGACAAATTGCGCCGCGAAAATCGCGCCATCGTACCGATGTCGTTCGCGCTCGGTGGTGAAGAACGACTACTGGTGATCAGCGGACCGAACACCGGCGGCAAGACCGTCGCGCTAAAGACCACGGGAATTGCCGTGCTCTCCGCGGAATCCGGCATTCCAGTGGCCGCGCAAAGAGCGGTCCTGCCGCTGTTTGACCGCGTCCTTGTGGATATCGGCGACGAACAGTCCATCGCTGCCGATCTTTCCACCTTTTCTTCGCACATGCTCAATCTGAAAGCCATGCTCGCAGCAGCCACTCCGAATTCACTGGTCCTCGCCGATGAAATGGGCACGGGCACGGCGCCGGAAGAAGGTGCAGCCCTGGCTGTCGCGCTGCTGGAAGAATTCCGCAAGAAGGGCTGCTTCGTTCTGGCCACCACGCATCACGACCGCTTGAAAACGTATGCCTCCACCACGCCGGGAATCGTCAACGCCGCGGTTGAATTTGACGAAGTGAACTTGCGTCCCACCTATCGCCTGATGGTTGGCGTGCCCGGTGGCTCAAGCGGAATCGCCATCGCTCGCCGCCTGGGCCTTGCGGATTCCATCATTGACCACGCGTGCTCGCTGCTCACTCCGGAAGCTCATGAAGCGGCCGAGCTCATCGCTTACCTGCACCGCAGCCGCGATGAACTCGATCGCCTGCGCAATCAAATGGCCGAGGAGCGTCAGGAACTGGAAAAGGAGCGCCAGAAGCTTCGCGCCGAATGGGTCGAGCGTCAAAAGCAGCGTATCGCCGAACTCGAACAGAAATTCTCGGAAATGCAGAAACGCTTCGACGAAAACGTTTCTCATGTCGTGGAAGCGGTAAAAGATCGAGAGCTGCGTGGCCAGCTCGAAAAATCAACGCGCCGCAAAATGCAGGATGTTCGCGGCGAAGCAAAAGACGAATTGAACGCCGCTGTCGTGCAAACCATCGCCGATTCGCAAAAGGATTTAGGCATAAAATCGGGCGCTTCCGAACGGGTGGACCTGCAAGCGTTACAACCCGGCGCAAAAATTCGCGTGCGAGGCTTTAGCAAGCCGGTAATTCTGCGGCGCGTGGAAGGTTCTTCCGCGGAAATCGAGGCTGGGCCGTTGCGCATGAAAGTAGCTTTGGACGAGATCACCGGCATCGAAGGTACAGTCCCCGGCAAGGTCCCCGCTTCTCCTGGAGTGCGGGAAAATATCACCGTCACGTCAGCGGGCAGCGAAAACCCAGGCGGAGACGAAATCAACGTGATCGGCATGACCGTCGAACAAGCCAGCGAACGCGTGGACAAGTTCCTGGACGAAGCCGCTTTGGCCCAACGTGCCACCGTCCGCATCATCCACGGCCACGGTACCGGCGCCCTGCGAAAGGGACTGAGCACTTTCCTGAAATCTCACCCACTGGTCCAGCGTGCCCAGTTCGAATCCGAAGATCGCGGAGGAAAGGCAGTAACCGTCGTAGAATTAGGCAGATAACAGCCTTGACGCTGCTACTAGCAAGCAGTACACTCTAGTAGAGTCTAGTGGACTTCCGAGCAAACTCCATGGCCAAGATGATTACCCTCGAACAGCGTGCCGTTGGTTCCTATCGCTGGGATGCCCAAGACGAAGCGCGCATCGAACGCAACCTGTTCGCCCTAAATGGTGACACCTGGGAAGGCTTGCGCTTCTGCAAGAACCGTAACGGGCGTCATAATCGCGTCCATCTGGTCATCGGCGAAGCCGAGTTCGTGGACCTGTTTCGTGATGCCGTAGCCAAGGGTGTTTTCCACGCGCAGACACTAGATCAATTGCGCGCTATTCTCTCCGGCGTACAAGACCCGCTGCTTCAGGTGATTGGAATCGCACAGGATGGTCGCCTCACGGAAGCGATCGACAACGAGCTCTACGACGAAGATTCACGGTGAAGCTGTTTGTGGATACCTGGGGCTGGCTGGCGCTCGCGGACCGCAGCGACGCGAAGCACGGTCTCGCGGCGGATTGCTATCGCGAACGCAGCAAATTCAGCGGACACATAGTGACCTCGAATTTTGTCCTGGACGAGTTGCTGACATTATTGTTTCTCCGCCTTCCGTTTGCCGAAGCGGCGACCTTCGCGAATGCGATTTTCGCTTCTCCCGCGGTGACCACCGAAATCATAACCCGCGAACGATTCCGCACGGCGATGGAACTCCGGCTCAAGTTCGCCGATAAACCCAGGATTTCGTTTACCGACTTGACCAGCATGGTAATCATGAAAGAGCTCGGAATCTCGGACGTGATGACCGCCGACAATCACTTCGTGCACGTTGGAATGGGATTTCAGATTCTCCCGGAGTAAATTGGTGTTTGGAGGAAGCGACCGGGTTCGGGCAATCGAGTCGACCTCATGGCCGAAGCAGGATCATTCGCGGACAAAGTAAAGCAGCAGGCGGACATCGTCCGCGTCATCGGCGAATACGTCCGCCTGAAAAAGAGCGGCCAAAGTTTTCAGGGCCTCTGCCCGTTTCACCAGGAAAAATCACCGTCCTTCAATGTGAATCCCACGCGCCAGATGTTCTACTGCTTCGGCTGCAACAAAGGCGGAGACATCTTCACGTTCGTCCAGGAAATGGAAAAGTGCGAATTTCCGGAAGCGGTGCGCCTGGTTGCGGAGAAGTCCGGCATCAGCATTCCGCAACCCAAGCCGCGCTCTCCGCAAGAACGCCAGGAAAATCAGGCCCGCGCGGCATTGCAGGAGATGCACCGCGAAGCGCAAAGCTTCTTCGCCAAACAACTCGCCAGCACCGCCGAAGGCAAAGCCGCCTCAGCCTATCTGCAGGACCGCGGCCTCAACGCGGAAACCATCACACGGTTCGGCATCGGCTATGCTCCCGCTGGTGGGGACCTGCTCCTCCGCCACCTCAAACCAAAATATCCGGAAAAGTTGCTTGTCGAATCCGGCCTCATCTCCCGCGATCAAACTGGCCGCCTCTTCGACCGCTTCCGCCGCCGCATCACCTTTCCAATTTCCAACGAGTCCTCGAAGATCGTAGCCTTTGGCTGTCGCGCACTCGGTGACGATCAACCCAAATACCTGAACTCCCCCGAAACGCCCATCTATTCGAAAAGCAATATCCTCTACCACATGGACCGCGCAAAAGAAGGCATCCGCCGCGAAGATTTCGCGATTCTCGTGGAAGGCTACATGGACGCCATCGCCGTGGCACGCGCGGGTCTCTCTAACGTGGTCGCCAGTTGCGGCACCAGCCTTGCCGAACAACAGATCAAACTCCTCGCCCGCTTCACCAAACGCGTCATCGTAAATTACGACCCGGACACCGCGGGCCAAGCCGCTACAGAACGCTCGCTCACTTTGCTCCTTGAACACGATTTTGAAGTCCGCGTCCTCGCCCTTCCTCCCATCGGCGACAAAAAAGCCGATCCTGACCTCTTCATCCGCGAAAAGGGAGCCAAGGCGTACATCCAAGCCCTCAAGGAGTCGCAGCCCTACGTTGACTACCTCATCGCCCGCGCTCGAAAGATGGATCTCACCTCTGGCGAAGGCAAGCTGCGTGCCCTGAATTTCCTGATGCCATATCTTCAGCGCATTCCCAACGCGCTGTTGCGTTCCGAATGGGCCACACGCATCTCCCAGCAGTTACGTATCGACGAGCCCGTCCTCCGCGCCGCCCTGACCAAAGCCGCCAGCGAACGACGCAGTGAGGTCAAAGCGCAGCCGCAACTGGTAGGCAAAGCCGCCAAGCCCCTCGAGCGCCGCCTCATCCGCATGCTGGCCGAAGCCGATGGATTCCGCCGCGAACTCGCCCAGCGACTTCAGCAAGGCGGCTTCTACCAGGGTATGGAAACCGAAAAAATCATCGCCGCCCTCATCGTAGCCAGCCTTTCTGACGAACCCATGCACGCCACCGAAATCGGCGCGCACCTCGAGGAGCGTGACCGCCGTCTGTTCTTCGAAATTCTCTTCGAACCCGCCCAGGAACCTAGCTGGGAAGAGGCAGAAAGCTGCCTGGAGGCCCTGGAACGCAAACAAATCGAACGCGAACTGACCCGCATCCAATTGGAGATCGAAGCCAAGCCCTCGGCTGCGGCTTTACGCGAATTGCTAAACCAGAAGCAGGAACTCATGCGCCGTATGCCGACCATTCATTAGGGTGCGGAGCGGAAAGCCTGGGTATGATATTCGTAACGGAATGTTTGACTTCGTTGGACTTAAGCAGGTAGCGTAGAAGGGTTACGCGGATAACGAATCGGTGCGTTCGCGCATCTATTTGTTAGTAAAGGGTTCCGTGGGCATCGTACCGCTAGCGCGGCAGGCGGGCACAGCGTGGGGCAGCGGGAAATTAACGGCGCGGCGCACAAAGCTTCAACAAAAAATTGGATAGCTTCCGTGAGGACTATCGTCCTCCATTCCACCGGATTGCGCCATCCTTGCGGCCTTAGCCCCCGCAGTCCTATTGGACAAAGTTGCGTGCATCTCGAACCCGGCTCGAACAAGCGCTCCGCGCAGTGACACAAAGATTTTGGGAGGAAAGTTGTGGCGGCAACCGGTTTAGAAGAAAAATATGATGCAGTACGCCAGCTCATTGCTATTGGCAAAGAGCGCGGCTACCTGCTCTACGACGAGGTAAATGATTCACTTCCCGCGGAGGTCCATTCCTCGGAGGAGATCGACGATCTCCTGACGACGTTTGAGCGGAATGGCATCGAGATTTACGAAGACCAGGCCTCCGCCAAAGCGGCGCGCGCCGTTGAAGTTTCCAGCGATCGCGGGGATCGCGATGGAGTGGTCAAGGAGGAGCTGCACGCCGAAGAAGGCGGCGGCGATCTGGACCTGACTCCCGGTTCTCTCGAAAAAACCAACGATCCCGTGCGCATGTACCTGCGTGAGATGGGCACCGTTCCGCTGTTGACCCGCGAAGGCGAAGTCACCATCGCCAAGCGCATTGAGCGCGGACAACTCGTGGTCATGAAGGCCATCACCCGCTCGCCAATCGTCATCAAGGAATTGATCGCCGTTGGCGACGATTTGCGCAAGGGCGCGCGCTCCATCAAGGAAATCGTCCAGTTTGACGATGAAGAGCTCACTGAAGAAAAAATCGCCAACAAGACCAAGCAGACCCTGAAGTACATCGAAAAGATCGCGAAACTCTACGAGTTGGCGCTGAAGCAAGCGGAAAAGCTCGATAACACGCTGAAATCCAAAAAGCGGCCGTACGTCAAGGCCAAATGGGCCGTGGCGCGTACACGTATAGAGATTTCGCTGGAAATCCGCGGCATCGATTTCAATCCGTTCGAGAAAAAGCGCCTGATCGACAAAATGCGCGGCACCGTCGAGCGCTTGCAATCCCTCGAACGCGAAGCCGGCCGTCTGGAACGCCGGGCGGACGCCTCCAAGGGCGACAACGCGGCCGATGCGCGCCGTGAATTGCGCACACGCCGCTCCGAACTAAAGGACATCGAAGAAGCCAGCGAAGTTGGGCTTACCGAACTGAAGCGCACGCTGACCATTATTCACCGCGGTGAAGCGGAAGCCGAACAAGCCAAGAAGGAATTGATCGAGGCCAACCTGCGCCTGGTCGTTTCCATCGCCAAGAAATACACCAATCGAGGACTGCAATTCCTGGATCTGATTCAGGAAGGCAACATTGGCTTGATGAAAGCCGTCGACAAGTTCGAGTGGCGTCGCGGGTACAAGTTCTCCACCTACGCGACGTGGTGGATTCGCCAAGCCATCACCCGCGCCATCGCCGATCAGGCACGCACCATCCGCATCCCAGTGCACATGATCGAAACCATCAACAAACTGGTGCGTACCAGCCGCCAGTTGGTTCAGGAACTTGGTCGCGAGCCCACCAGCGAAGAAATTGCCAAGCGCATGGACATTCCGGTCTCCAAGGTTCGCAAGATTCTGAAGATCGCGCAGGAGCCCATCTCGCTGGAAACGCCCATCGGGGAAGAAGAAGATTCGCATCTCGGCGATTTCATCGAAGACAAGGCCGTGGTTTCGCCGTCCGATGCGGTCATTAACCTCAACCTGAAGGAACAGACTTCCTCAGTGTTGAAGACCCTCACGCCCCGCGAGGAAAAAGTCATCAAGATGCGCTTCGGCCTCGACGATGGCAGCGAGCACACGCTGGAAGAAGTAGGCCAATCGTTCGCCGTAACGCGCGAACGCATCCGCCAGATCGAAGCGAAAGCCCTGCGCAAGCTGCGCCACCCATCGCGCTCGCGCAAACTCCGCGCCTTCCTCGAAGGCCCTTCCCGCGACTACCTATAGCAAGAAGGGCCGCTTTTTAGCGGTATTTGGAGTGCGGCGGCTCGCTGCCGCTTTCACAAACTATCCAAATCAAAAAACGCCCCGAACCATCGGGGCGTTTCTCTTTTTTGGATTGTGGGTGCCCCATACGTCGGTTTTACGTGTGGGTCTTGGGTTTTCTTCTCAGGGGTCAGCTACTTAGGGGGGCGGTGCTTTAGCTCCGACATAACAATAACGGCTCTCGAATCCGTGTGAAGACGGGAGGCACGAACTCAGTTTGTCTTCATCGATTGCCGTTTTCCGCTCCCACCCGCGAAAAATGCCGCACAAACCCAACTGCCCACACCAGAACAAACGCAAGAAATCCTACCAGCACGACGAGCATTGCCTGCGAGTCGAATCTCACCACTTCGCGAAGGTTCGCCTGAATCGCCTCATGTCCGCCGAAAAGAATCACAAACAACACAGCGCAAGCAAACCATCTCATTTGCCCGGCTATGAATTCCATGGTGGCCGCGCGGCGCTCCGGTGCCAGCCAGTATTCTTTGTTGGGCAAATTGATTTGTGATGCGGGTCGCCGGGCGATCAGTCCCGGGGCCAGGAAACCGATGGTGGCCGTGACTCCTGCAACCATTCCCATCAACAGAAGAAAAACCTCTTTCGGTTGCCACCCATTTGGCGTTCCATCGGAAGCAAAATGGGACGCCATCCGCTCCGGCAGCAATGGATAATAGTGCGCTGCCCCGATCGCTCCGCAAACCAGCAAAAACACATAAAGCCATTGAGGAAGTCGAGAATTATTCATCGGGATTCGATGATCTATTGCCGAAAAGCCGGTGCCCGTCTTTTCGATGACGATCAAATATTTTTTCATTACTTCAATCCGGCCTGTGCCAAGACGCTATTCAAAGTGCCTGGACATCCCGTACCTTCATGGCTTAACCATAATGATTAGACAGTTGGGGGTCAATTGACCGCACGGACTCATCACGAACTCCTTGCGTTTCTCGCACCAATCCGCGAAATTCAAGGCAACTCCCGCCCCTTCCGAACGTAAGATGCAAAGAGACGGACGCCTTATGAGAAAAGCTCAAAAAATTGCCGCGGTAGCCATTTTCGTTTTTATAGCCGCCACCGCTTACGGCCTCTGGAAAACGCGCGAGTTCAACGCTCCCACTCTAGCAGCCGTGCAAAAAGCGCAGAAGCAAGCCGCGGCCTCGCAAATCCTCATCGTCGATCAAAGCCCGTTGAAGACTGCGCAGCAACTTGCCCCGTTTGCCACATCTCCCGACGAACGCGACCTCGCCAAAGAAGCCATGCGCCTGGCTGACTACGAGGTGGATGTGGCGTTCGATACCGCCTTGCACGAAGCTCGTCTCCACCCGCCGCCGCTGAGCGCCGAAGCCAAGGAAATCCAGGAACGTTTGCAGAAAGCCGAAAAATTATTGGCCGCCGACCAGGACCGCGCCAAACAGCTTACTGCGCAAATCGCCAAGCTTCCGGAAGCCAAACGCGAACTGCCGAAAATTGATCTGGCCCAGGCGCAAGCCGATCTCGATCTGGATCAGGACGAAGTGGACGACGCCAAGCAGGATCTGATTGGCGCGGGCGGCGATCTGACCGATCGCATAGAAGCCCTGAAAAAGGAACACGAAGAAACTACGCACAACGGCGCGGGGGCAATCCCCAATGGCGCCGCTCCCGCCGAGCAATTAGGCTTGATTCACTGGATACAACAATGGCTGAACCTGCGCCAGAAAAAGTTCCAGCTTCAACAAGCCAAAACAAACGCGGAAACCGCCATGACGGCGCTTACGCAACAACACAACCTGCTGGATGCCAAAGTCGAAGCCGCCAAAGAAAAAGCTCCCGAACTCGCGCATCACTCCAAAAAAACCAAGGATCTCTCTTCGAGAGTCCACGTATCCGCCGCGGACAAAAGTCGTGAAGATTCCGAGGTGCTGCTTAAACAGACCCAGGAAATCAGCGGCGACCAGAAAACACTGGCCGCTCTCGACAAAAGGTCCGAAACGCAAAAAGAACTTGCCACCCTCTACGGCCAGTGGATTGGTCTGGTCACCACCGATCAGAACCACGTCATGTACCGCGCTCTGCTCGGCGTTCTGATCATCCTGGCTATCGCGCTCGTCGGCATCTTCTTCAGTTCCTGGATAGATAAATTGGTCCAACAGCTCTCCATGGATCGCCGTCAGGTTCAGTCGCTCCGCACCGTCACCCGCGTTTCGTTGCAGTTCGTTGCCTTGTTTTTGATCCTGCTGGTCGTTTTTGGCCCGCCAAATCAGCTGGGTACTTTCCTCGGCCTTGCTGGCGCCGGTCTAACCGTTGCGCTGAAAGATTTCATCGTCGGTTTCATCGGTTGGTTCGTGCTCATGGGCAAGAACGGCATGCGTCTGGGAGACTGGGTGGAAATCAACGGCGTCACCGGAGAGGTTGTCGAAATCGGCCCATTCCACACGGTGCTTTTGGAGACCGGGAACTGGAACGATTCCGGCCATCCCACGGGCCGCCGTGTCACTTTTATGAACAGCTTCGCCGTGGAGGGTCATTATTTTAATTTTTCCACCACCGGTCAGTGGCTCTGGGACGAATTACAGGTTGTCCTGCCCACTGGGCAAGACCCGTATCCGTTGCTCGATGCCATCCACAAAAAAGTAATCGAGGCCACCCAGGCGAATTCCAAACAGGCGGAAGACGAGTGGCGCGAAGCCTCCAGTTCCCGCGAGATGACTGGCATTTCTGCAGCCCCGGCAATGAGCGTTAAGCCTGTCGTCGGCGGCATCGAAGTAGGTGTGCGTTACATCACGCGCGCCAACGAACGCTATCAACTTCGCGCCAAGCTTTATCAGGACGCCGTCGAACTTCTTGGCAGTAAACGCGGGCCGGATTCGCCGGCGCCTGCAATTACCGCCCCAGCGGTCGTCCCAAATCCTGTACAGTCCTAAGCCTGGCTGCGGCTGCGCACTTCTTCGGACGTCAGTCCATACAGTGGTGGAGTGGGAACGTCCAGCATTCCCAGGCCCAGATAAATCTGTCCGCGCTGATGAATTTCGTGTTCGGCCATCGAACGCAGCCACTTCCACGCGGTGCTCTCCGCACCGAAGAGCTCGGCTCTTGTTAAGGCACCGGGGGTCGGAGCTTTAGCTCCGACATTAAGCATGCGCTTGGCGTTGAATGGGCTTTAACCCCCGAGGAAATGCCTTTCTTTGTTGCCCAGCCCCAAACGTGTCCTAATGCGCCTCCAGCAACTTCCTCGCCCTCGACGCCGTCAGAGTCGCCCCCGCATACATCACCGCCAAAAGAAAAAATCCCACCCGAATGCTGAACTGCTGCGCAATCCATCCCAGCGCAAAGCTCATCGCCAGTTGCAACACCGTGGCAATAATTGCGAACGCCGATTGCGTTCGCCCCATAAAATGCCGCGGTACGATTCCCATCAACGCCGACTGCGCCACAATGCCACCCAGCGCCCGGCAAAATCCGAAGCACCCCTGCAAAATTGCGGCACCAAGAAGAAACGCTACAAACGGCGTCAGCACGTGTCCTACCGCCAACACCGCCATCACCGCCACATACAACGGCAAGCGAATCCGCTGCGGTAATTGACTGGTCACCAATCCGCCACTGATCGCGCCGATCGCCCACCCTGCTTCGATAAAACCGAACCCGCGTGCCCCGGAATGCAAAATCCCTTCCGCCAGCGCAACTACCACCACGTTCGAACTCACGATGCTGGCCATCAAGATCGCGTGCGTCACGCCTAGCGCCAGCACCACCGGCTGCTCCCGCAAATACGAAAACCCTTCCTTCATATCCGCGTAAATCGAAAGCGAAAGCCCCGCTTCCGCCACTTCCGGGTTCTCGCCGCTCTCCAAAGCCAGCGCCGTCGCCCCCGTTTGCTCCGAATATTCCTTCGGGTATTGTTTGTGATCGCGCGGTGAAATATAGCCGCTGCGCAACGCGTACAAGCAAGCGGCCGAAACGAAATACGTCAAGCCGTCGATGCACAAAATTCCACCGATACCAACGTGGTCGTAAATAAATCCCACCAGCGTGCCTGCCGCCAGCATCCCGCTTTGCACCCCCACCAGCGTCGCCGCGTTTGCCCCCGTGAACTGGCTCGGCGGCACGACCTCCTGCACCAGCGCATTCACGTTCGCCCAGTACATCGCTGAGCCCGTACCGGTAATCAGCGTCATGAAATACAGATGCCAAAGCTGCAATTGTCCGTGCCAAGCGATAAACGAAATCGCCAGAACCGCCACGCCGCGCGCCAGGTCCAGCAACACGCCCAAATATCGCCGGTCAAACCGGTCAATCAACACGCCGCCAACGAACGGCACCACCAACCCCGGCAGCGTCACCACGATCACCTGCCAGCTCACCGCCACCGTCGAATGCGTTGCCGACATGATGTACCAGCTCACGCCGATAAAATTCATCCCGCTGCCGAACAGCGACACAAACATCGCGGTGAAAAAATAACGGAACCCGCGCTGCTGCCAGAGCAGTCCCCAGTCCACACGAGATGTCGTCGCCGTCGCCATGAATCCTTTCAGTTTACTATCCGCGACGAAAAACAAATTCTCCGACTGCCGTTCACGTTTCCATAGGCAGCGCAAGCCTCCGGTCGCCAAGCTTGGCGCAGAAGGAATTCCCTCTTTAGCCGAACTTCACCTTAGCCCAGCCTGTGTAGCGGCCGAATTCCGAGACGGGCGCATTTTTTTCGTTTTTTCCTAGGGATAAAGGTCCAACTCCAAAGTTTCTCGTGAGTGCACGATCTCAGTCGTGCCTTGGTTAGGCTCGCCAGTTCAAAGTTAGTTTGGTGATCTGTTCCGCTTCTAGTCCATCGACGGTCCAACGTGTGCAGCAAATGGCGATGTGTTTCCTCCTGCATTCCGAGTCGTAAAATACGGGGACAGTCATCTTCTCCCGATAACGCTTGGTTAAATCACAACCTTCACCTGCCCTGGTGCCACCAGACCGATCCGCAAAGATATATTCGATATACGATCTATTCCCCCGCCCGCGTACCGCCTGTCTCGTTATGATCGCTAAGGAGTACTCGCCGTTTTCTACAAGTTTTCGATTAGAGATTTCCCAACGGATCTCCCAAGGAATTGCTCCTGCAAGAAAAACGATGGGAAGTGAACAGAACACTACTTGGAGCGAATTATTTTTTGACCACCCATCCAAAATTCCGGAAATCCATCCACCTGACCAGACTGCAAGGAAACACGAACCAGAGATAATTCGCGTGATTTCTGCATCGCGCAGGGTAACTCGCCGCGGCCTGGGAAGCGACGCGACATGCGCTGCCAGTTCGCGAAGCCGTTCAACGTTGCTCACTCCTTCAAGAATCGAAACCATGATTTGCAGTGTAGGACTGTTTTGAGAAAAAACTTATAAATTTTCGCGAGGAGAAACTATGATGCAAGTGTGAGCGATTTATTGATCGTTCGAAATCTCACCGTGGAATTGCGCACCCAGACCGGCGCGCTGAAACCCGTCAACGAAGTCTCTCTTCGCATTGCACCCGGCGAAGCCCTGGGCATTGTCGGCGAATCCGGCAGCGGCAAAACCATGCTCTCCATGGCCCTGATGGGCCTGCTGCCTCCCGGCGCAAAAGTTACCGGCGAAATGCTTTTCCATCCCGCCCCCCATCCCTCCAACGATTCGCAGAAAAATTTGCGCGAACTCGACGAAACCAGCTGGCGCTCCGTTCGCGGCCGCGAAATCGCCATGATTTTTCAGGAACCGATGACCTCGCTGAATCCGGTCTTGCGCATCGGCGCGCAAATCGAAGAAGCCATCCTCGCCCATGAATCAGGAATCCCGAAAGACCTTCTGCATCGCCGCGTGATGGCCGCATTGCAACAAGCCGCCGTGCCGGAGCCGGAATTCCGCGCCCGCCAATATCCGCACCAGCTTTCCGGAGGATTGCGTCAACGCGCCATGATCGCCATGGCCCTCGCGGCCAGTCCCAAGCTCTTGATCGCCGACGAGCCCACCACTGCCCTCGATGTCACCGTGCAAAAGCAAATTCTCGAATTGCTCGATCGCCTGCGCCGCGAGATGCAGCTCGGCCTTCTCTTCATCACGCACGATCTCGGTGTCGTCGCGAGCGTCGCCGACCGCGTCGCAGTGATGTACGCGGGACGCATCATCGAAGAAGGCGCCACCAACGAAGTGCTGCTCAATCCCAAACATCCCTACACGCAGGGATTGCTCGCCGCGTCCCCGCGACTCCAGCGCGCCAAACTTCTGCCTATTCCCGGCACTGTTCCGCAGCTCACGCAACTCCCGCCCGGCTGCTCGTTCGGCCCACGCTGTTCATTTCATCGCCACGATTGCGACGAAGCAGTCCCATCCTTCCGCCCGCCGCAAAGCGACCACGCCGCCCGGTGCGTCTTGCTATGACCACCCCAACGACGCCGCTACTCGAAGTTCGAAATCTGCGCAAGACTTACGCCCGCGCCAGCGGTGCATTTGCCGCAGCTGGTGTCGGCGAACGTTTCTCCGCGGTCGACGACGTCACCTTTCAGGTGCAAACCGGCGAAACCTTCGCCATCGTCGGCGAAAGCGGTTGCGGCAAAACCACGCTGGCTCGCATGATCCTCCGCCTCATCGAACCCGACGAAGGTGAAATCCTTTTCGAGGGCCAAGATTTGCGTCTGCTTTCTCCACGCGACCTAACCCGCCAGCGCCGCGCCATGCAAATGATTTTCCAGGATCCCTTCGCCTCGCTGAATCCCCGCATGCGCGTCGGCGAAATTGTTGCCGAGCCGCTGGCTATTCACCATCCGGAATTAACCGAAAAGCAGCGTCGCGACCGCGCCACCGAAATTCTCAATCGCGTTGGCCTGAAAGAAGACGCCATCCCGCGCTACCCGCACGAATTCTCCGGCGGCCAGCGCCAGCGCATCGGAATCGCTCGCGCTCTCATTCTTCACCCGAAACTCATCGTCGCGGACGAGCCGGTCTCCGCTCTCGATGTCTCGGTCGGCGCGCAAGTGCTCCTTCTCCTTCAGGAGCTTCAGCACGAATTCGCTCTCACCTATCTCTTCATTTCTCACAGCTTACCGGTAGTCGCGCAACTTGCCGACCATATCGCGGTAATGCGCGCAGGCAAGTTCGTCGAGTTTGGCCCGGCGCCCCTTATCCTGGCTAAACCCACCGCCGAGTACACCCGCACCCTTCTCGCAGCCGTACCAGAGGTACCCCGCCAGCCGAACCTGTGATATTTTCCCTGCGTCCAGTACGTATCAGTTCCAGAGCCCGCACCTAACCCGAAAGCCCACGAAGGAGATTCCATGGCGACCACACCCATGCCTGCTCCCGAATCCCAAGCCTCCGCCGCCCAGCCGCAAGCCTCTATTTCGCCCTTCGGCCGGGTCATAGGAGTGTTCTTTTCTCCGAAAGCTACGTTCGAGGATATCGTCCGAAAGCCGAGCTGGATTCTTCCCGCGGCGATAATTCTGCTTTTAAGTCTGGCCGCCGTTGCCGCGCTGAATCAACACTTCAATTGGCGGGAATACATGGTTCAGCAAATGGAAAAAAACTCTCGCACCGCACAGCTCTCTCCGGAAGATAAAGAAAAGCAGGTCGAAGGCGGCGTGAAATTTGCTCCCATCGCGGCCTACGTTTCTGCTCTGCTTCTTCCGGTTCTGGGTATCCTGGTGATCTCGCTGGTTCTCATGGCTGCGTATAATTTGATGGCGGGCGCCGGCGTAAATTTCAGCACCTCTCTTGCCGTCGTCTCTCATTCTCTAGTCCCTGCCGCCGTTATCGGTACCTTCCTGTTTGTTCTTGTCTTATTCCTGAAACCCGTGGGCATGTTCGATCTGGAAAATCCGGTGGCCACCAACCTTGCCGTTTTGCTACCCGAGGATTCCGCGAAATGGCTGGTGGCCCTGGCCAAGAACATGGATCTGCTTGAACTCTGGAAGCTCCTGCTCCTCGCCATCGGTTTCGCCGCAGTTAATTCGCGGAAGCTCCAAGGCGGCAAATCGCTCACCATAGTTGTCTCTGTTTTTCTTGTGTACGTCGTCATCCGCGTTGGCTTAGCGTTCGTCTTTTCTTGAGTCGCCAGGCGTCTTGATACACTGGACGCGTGAATTTTTCCTTTGAGGTATCACAAACCGATCCCACCGGTGCGCGTCTCGGCCGCCTGTCCACGCCGCATGGTGTCATCGAAACGCCGGTGTTCATGCCGGTAGGCACCGCCGCCACCGTAAAAGCCCTCACGCAGGAAGCCCTCGAATGCCTTGGCGCGCGCATTATCCTCGCCAACACCTATCATCTTTTTCTACGGCCCGGTCACGAGCTTATCCGCAGACTTGGCGGCCTCCACAAGTTCATGTCCTGGAATCGAGCCATCCTTACCGATTCCGGCGGCTATCAGGTTTTCAGCCTCGCGGATTTGCGAAAAATTAGCGACGAAGGGGCGCGCTTTCGTTCTCATCTCGATGGCTCGGAACATCTCCTCACCCCGGAAAAAGCCGCGGAAATTCAACTCGCGCTCGGCGCGGACATTGCTATGGTTCTCGACGAGTGCATCGAAACTCCCGCGCCTCGTGAAATCACACAGGCAGCCGTAAAACGCACCACCGCGTGGGCCAAACGCGCCCGCCAGTTTTTTCTGGAATCCGCCGCCAAGAATGGCGACCTTTCGCAATGGCAATTCGGAATCGTGCAGGGCGCCACCTTCAAAGAGCTTCGTCGCGAAAGCGCATTGCAACTTTTAGAAATTAATTTCCCCGGTTATGCGGTCGGTGGCTTGGCCGTTGGCGAACCGCACGAAATTACGTGTGAGATGACCGCGGAAGTCACCGCGCTTCTTCCCAAGGATCGCCCGCGCTATCTGATGGGCGTAGGCCGCCCAGAGCAACTCGCCGATTACGTTGCCCGCGGCATAGACATGATGGATTGCGTCTTGCCAACCCGCGCCGCGCGTCACGCCTGTTTGTACACCAGCGAAGGCCGCGTGCTCATCAAGAACGCGCGATACGCCGAAGACCAGCGTCCCATCGATCCAGAGTGTTCCTGCTCCGTCTGTCGGCGTTATACCCGCGCGTATCTCCGGCATCTTTTCGCTGCCGGAGAAATCACCGCAGCCGTCCTGGCGTCCCACCACAATGTCCACTTTTACCTTGACATCATGCGTCAAATTCGAGAGGCTATCGCTTTTGGACAACTCGAAAAATTCGCGTCTGAGCTGTCTGTGCGTTATGCTGTAGGGCCTACCTGAAGGCATCAACTTCAGGTGTGTGCAGTTCCTCTGCGGAAAGCGCAGTAACCCGAGGCAGGTTAAGCTTCAGGACGAGAATCCGGTGGGATAAGGAAGCGGGATAACTTCCGCCTCCGGTTAATAGTCTCGTTTATTTTTTTGGTTAAACAGCCTTTTTTCGGCCATCCGCTTCGAAAAATTCAGAGAGGGCAGGGTTCTGGCGGGCAAATGGAAATTACGGCGGCATACATGTTCCAGGCAGGTGGCATGGGCGCCATCGGCCAGCTTCTTCTTCCGTTTCTTCTCGTTTTCGGAATTATGTATTTAATGGTTTTCCTGCCGCAGCAGCGGCAGCGCAAGAAGTTGCAGGAAATGCTGGCGGCGGTGAAAAACGGCGACAAGATCGTCACCACTTCCGGCATTTACGGCACCATCAACGGCATTGATGGCGACACCGTCATCCTCAAAATTGCCGACCAGGTGAAAATTCGCATCGCGCGGGCGGCGATCGCTCAGGTGGAGGCATCCGAAGATGCCAAGCAATAATTCCACCGGTCGCACAGCTTGGCGCAAAACCTTCTAACCATGAATCCTAATCTGAAGTGGAAAGCTCTGTTTATCCTTGCGGTCGTTCTGTTCTGTTTATACGTCATTGTTGGCTTGCCGACGTTCCCCACCTCCATCGCGCAGCTCAAAAGCAATTTCGAGCACCAGATCAAGCTCGGTCTCGATTTGCAGGGTGGTACGCACCTGATCCTGCAGGTACAAGTGCAGGAAGCTATCGCGCAGGAAACCGATCAAACCGTCGATCGCATCAGCACCGCGCTTCGCGAGAAGGGCATCCGCTACGATGAGGTCCGTCGCGTGGACGATACGCACATCATCGTGCGTAATATCCCCTCCGACCAGTTGTCGCAATTCCGCGACATCATCCACGATCAGTACGAAGGTGTTTGGGAGCTCGGCACCGCGCCGGGAGATCCCAACGCGTCCTTGCTGAGCATGCGCAACACCTCCATCGCTCGCATCCAGGACAGCACCATGCAGCAATCGCTCGAAACCATCGAGCGCCGCATCAATGCGCTTGGCCTCACCGAGCCCACCATTCAACCGCACGGCAGAAAAGACAACGAAATCCTGGTCCAGCTTCCGGGTGAAGGCGATCCCGGCCAGGCAAAGCGAGTCATTCAAGCGGGTGGCCAGCTCGAACTGAAACTCGTCGAAGATCCCACCGCCTATCCTTCACAGGTGGCGGCGATGTCCTCGCACGGAGGAGTTTTGCCCCCGGGAACGGAAATCGTGCAGGGCAGAAGCAGCGCTTCGACCACGAGCTCTCCTGCCGCGGAAAATTGGTACGTCATCAGTCGCACCCCGGTGGTCACGGGCCGGGACTTGCGCAGTGCCGTCGAAAACCGCAACCCAGAGATGCCCGGACAGTGGCAAATCAATTTCAATCTTTCCGCCGAAGCTGCTCGCCGTTTTGGTCCCTTCACCGAACAAAATAAGGGCCGCCAGATGGCCATCGTCATGGATCACAAAGTCTATTCGGCGCCCACGATCCAAGGCCGCATTGACGATTCGGGCCGCATCGACGGTAATTTCAGCCAGGAATCTGCGCACGACCTCGCACTCGTTCTGCGCGCCGGTGCATTGCCCGCCTCCATCAAGTACCTGGAAGAACGCACCGTTGGGCCTTCCCTCGGAGCCGATTCGATCCGTCACGGTGTGCAGGCTTCCGTGCTCAGCTTGCTGGTTGTGATGATCTTTATGGTCTTTTATTACCGGTTGTCTGGTGTGAACGCCGTATTGGCCCTCATCCTGAACCTGCTTATCTTGTTGGCCGCGCTGGCCCTCTTTGGAGCGGTCTTGACCTTACCAGGCATAGCGGGTGTCATCCTCACCATCGGCATGGGCGTTGATTCCAACGTCCTGGTATTCGAGCGTATTCGCGAAGAAATTCGCAACGGCAAATCGGCGTCCGCAGCCGTGGATGCCGGATTCTCGAAAGCATTCCTTACCATTATCGATACTCACGTAACCACTGTCGTTTCGGCCTTCTTCCTGTTCATTTTCGGAACCGGCCCCATTCGCGGCTTCGCCATTACCTTGACGATCGGTTTGATTGCCAACGTATTTACGGCCATCTACGTCTCGAAGACGATTTTCCAGTACCATTTGGCGAAGATGGACCGCCAAGCCGAACTCAGCATTTAGGAGATTTCTAGGCGTCCTAGTACGGAATTGACCCCGTCTTCGGGAACAAAGGGAAACGCCTTGGAGTCTAAAGAAGGGAAGCACAAAACGGCATGATCGAGCTCTTTAAACAGCCCAACATCGATTGGATGGGCAAGGCCAAGTATTTCTTTGCACTCAGCGGTATTTTGCTGGTTATCGGCTGGTCCGCGATTCTGATGAAGGGTGGAATTAAATACGGAATCGACTTCAAGGGCGGCACAAACGTGGATGTACGGTTCGCTCAGCCACCTAATATCGACCAGCTTCGCTCCAGCCTGCAGGCCCAGGGACTTGGCAACAGCGAAATCCAAAGCATCAGCGATATCGCCAATCCTAACTCCAATGAAGTCATGATTTTCGTCGAACAAGTCGGTCAGAGCGATCAAGCCTTGGACGAAAGCAAAGCCAAGGTCCTTACCGCGTTGAATAGTACGTTCGGTGTGCGAACCTCCGGCAAGCCAGATTTCAACGCCATCACTCCTTCCGCTCTCTCTACCATCCTTCAGCAGACCGACCCGCTAGGCCTCTCTGTAAACGGTGCCGAGAAATACAACCAGGTCGCCAAGAATCTTCTGGCATTCCGCGATAAGGACAAGAACGGCTTGGTCACCAACTTCGACGAGCTCTCTCGCGTGGATAGCGTTACCCCTGCCGTGACTGCGGTCCTGAAAAATGGCTTTTCCCTCGCGCCCTTCACCATCCGCAACGTCGAAATCGTTGGACCTAAGGTAGGTGCTGAACTTCGCAATCAGGCCATTCGAGTAACCCTCTATGCTTTGGCAGGCATGCTGGTATATATTGCCTTCCGATTCGAGTGGGTCTACGGCGCCGCCGCGGTTATCGCCGTATTTCACGACGTTTTAATTACGCTCGGCTTGTTCAAAATTTTCGGTTTTGAGATTTCGCTAACGGTCATCGCCGCGCTGCTCACCCTGGTCGGATATTCGATGAACGACACCATCGTCATCTTCGACCGCATTCGGGAAAACAGCCGTTTGTTGCGCAAGGAACCTTTTGCGGACGTCGTCAACAAATCGATCAATCAGACGCTTTCGCGAACGATTCTGACCAGCGGATTAACCTTTCTCACCGTGCTCGTCCTGTTCCTGATGGGCGGCCAGGTGCTTCGGGCGTTTGCCTTTGCCCTGGTGGTGGGGATTGTGATAGGAACGTACTCCAGTTTTGGTATCGCTGCACCTCTTGTCGTCGCCTGGAATCGCTGGCGCGGCCAGGGCGCTGTAGCAGGCACCGGAACCGCAGCCGGCAACAAACCTCGGGGTAGCGACGGCGGACAACCGCGGCTCGCGACTGCCGGGAGGAGGTAGGAGTCACCATGTTCGAAGAAATGGTAGTTTCCACTTCGCAGGCGAAGAAGACCCACAAGCCAACCACTGTGCTCGTGTCCATGATCCTTCAGGTGGGATTCCTCGCGATTCTGATTTTGATTCCGCTCATCTATACGGAAGCGCTGCCCAGGGCGATGATGTCCTCGATCCTTTTGGCGCCGCCTCCGCCTCCACCGCCTCCACCGCCGCCAGCGGCCGTGCAGGTCGTGAAGATCAAGCCCGTTCAGCACCTGATGGAAGCCGGCAAGCTCGTTGCCCCCAAGGCTATCCCGAAGGACGTCAAGATTATTAAGGAAGAAGAAGCCCCACCGGATATGGGTGGCATGGCCGGTGGTGTGCCAGGCGGTGTCGCCGGCGGTTCGATGGGTGGCGTTATCGGCGGTGTCATTGGTGGCGCCGGTTCCGGTGCTCCTCCTCCTCCGAAGGCCGGACTGAAGCGTGTGACCGTTGGTGGCAACGTGCAAGCAGCGCGCCTCATCAACAAAGTTCAGCCTCTGTATCCTCCGCTGGCTCGCCAGACGCGCATCAGCGGCACGGTGAAGCTACACGCGATTATTGGTAAGGACGGCACCGTGCAGAGACTGGAAGTGCAATCCGGCCATCCGCTCCTGGTGCAAGCCGCTCAGGACGCTGTTCGGCAGTGGCGCTATCAGCCAACGCTGCTGAACGGTGAACCCGTGGAAGTCGACACGGAAATTGACGTTATTTTCTCTCTCGCTCAGTAGGTGTTATTTCAGTCGTTCAACGGAACGGCGTGGGTGTCGTGGGACCCGCGCGCCGCTCTGAGTCCGCGGTCGAATTAAAACTCTTGTTGGTCTCGGGGTAAAGGGACCACTAGGAAATAAGGAGCAAACGAATGTTCGCAACTCTGTTTGTCTACGCGGCTTGGCTTCAGGAGGCAGCGACCTCATGGGATCTTCGTTCCATGTGGACGTCTATGGGCCTGCTTGCCAAGATCGTCGTCGCTATTCTTTTCGTCCTGTCGGTCTATTCCTTCGGCGTCATGATCGACCGCTTCCTCATGTACAACAACGCGCGCAAACAATCGCGCCTGTTCGTGCAGCAGGTCGCCGGCGCGCTGAAAGACGGTAAGCTCGATGAAGCCATCGCTATCGCGGAACGGAACAAGAAGAGCCACATCGCGAAGGTTGTCGCCACTGGCCTTTCCGAATTCCAATCCGCCTCCCAGCAGGTTTCCGACGCCGAAGTTATCGAAGCCGCCAAGCGCGGTCTCGAGCGCTCCGTCGCCATCGTTCACGCCGAAATGAAGCGCGGTCTTTCTGCCCTCGCCACCATCGGTTCGACGGCCCCGTTCGTCGGACTGTTCGGAACGGTCGTTGGCATCTTGAACGCGTTTAAGGGCATCGAAAGTCAGAAGGCCACCGGTTTGTCGGCGGTCGCAGGCGGTATCGCTGAGGCGCTGGTCACCACCGCTTTCGGTCTTCTCGTTGCCGTGCCCGCCGTGTGGGCCTACAACTATTTCACCAACAAAGTGGAAGCCTTCGACGTCGAGATGGACAACTCCTCCATGGAGCTGATCAACTACTTCATCCTGCGCCGCGGCGCCGCCAAGAAGTAACACGGGAAAAGGAAAACCACGATGGCCTACAAGCCACAAGCCGGTGCACAGATGGCGGCCCCCAATGTCATTCCGATGGCCGACATCATGCTCGTTTTGCTGATCATCTTCATGGTGGTCACTCCCATGTTGCAGAAGACCCATCAAGTCGACATGACCACCGTCAACAATGCGCGAGACATGAAAGACGCGGATAAAGACGATGCCATCGTCGTCGCGGTCACCCGCGATGGCACACTCTTCCTCGGCAATAACAAAATTTCCAAGGAAGAGATCACCGGCCAGATTAAAGACCGGATTGCCAACAAACTCGACAAGACCGTTTACGTCAAAAGCGATGCGCGCGCCAAATATGGCGACGTGGTCGCGGTCGTGGACGAAATTCGTTCTGCGGGCGTGGATCAACTCGGTCTGCTGACCGAAAAAGCCAAGGCTCTTGGCTCGGCCACGGATCAACCGAATAAACCAAATCCGGCGCAGGCTCAGCCGACTACGTAGTGTTTTAGTTTGTTGTTTTGTGAAGAAAGCGCTGTTGCACGCATTCGTTTGCTGACTTTGAGGCTCGCGCCGGTTCCCACCCGGCGCGCCTTCTTCTTCGGACAAACCTGGCGGATGGCGCCCATAGGAGGACTCGCAATGGGGATGGACGTTGGTAGTAGCAGTGGCGCGATGGCGACGCCCAATATCGTTCCGCTAATCGACATTTTGCTTGTGCTGATTATTATTTTCATGGTGATCACTCCTCTCACTCCCAAGGGCATGGATACCCTTGTTCCGCAGCCTTCGCCGAACAAGGAACAAAACCAGGAGTTGGAGAACAAGACTGTTGTGGTTCAGGTCGAGAAGAACGGCAAGGTTAAGATCAACAACGAAGACTCCACTTGGGATGGTCTTGGTCCGCGAATTGAACAGATCTTCAAGGATCGCGCCGAGAAGGTTGCTTTCGTAAAGGGCGACAACGACGTGCTGTTCATGGAAGTTGCGCGTGCCATCGACATCATGCGCGGAGCCGGTATCGATCGCGTTGGCCTGATCACCGCAAAACTCGAAGCAGGGCAGTAGAATTTCGCTCGTTCACGGGATGTGAGAGTCCTCCTCGCGGGGTTTCATTCTGCATGCGAGGTGCGACATGGGTCTGGTCTCTCAAGGCGGTAAGCGGGGCATCATTGCGGAAGCAAATGTGGTGCCGCTGATTGATATCCTGTTGGTGCTTCTGGTGATTTTCATGGTCATCCCGCACCGGCAGTCGGGACTGGATGCGGTTTTGCCCCAACGGGCGGAGTCTCCGGTTCCCAACGATCCCCCGGCAGTGATCATCGTTCACGTTGCATCCGATGGCACGGTCTGGATCAACCAGACGGCTGTAGAACGCGAAGAACTTCGCGGCTGTTTGGAGCAGTTGTTGGCCACGCGGATAGATCGCGTTGCTTTTCTGCAGGGAGATCGTTCCCTCGAGTTTCAGCCGGTTGCCCAGGTTCTGGACGCAATGCACTCTGCCGGAGCTTCACCCGTCGGTTTGTTGACTTCCGAACTGGAAAAAAAACGCTGAACGTGATGGAATGGCACCTACACAGCGGAAGTGAATACGAGTTGCCAGCCCAATTTAGCGGGAAGGCGCTCTTCAGGGATGGACGCCTCGATGACTTATGCATCGCTTTCACGGGAAACCTCAACAGGTTCTTCCCGATTTGCCGGCCAGCTTTTTCTTTTGGCGGTGGTGTTAACTCTCGCTGGCGGCCTGTCCGGCTGCGCCAAGTTGCAGGCGCGTGATGACCTCAACAAGGGTGTCGCCGCTTTCAAGAACGGACAGTACGATCAGGCTGTCGAATTTTTTAAGCAAGCCAAGGAACTCGATCCTAATCTTCTGAACGCGCGTTTGTATCTCGCCACCGCTTACGCCAGCCAATATATCCCTGGCGCTCCATCCGACGAGAACGTTCGCCACGGCAACGAAGCCGTTCAGGAATATAAGAGCGCTCTCGAAAAAGATCCCAACAACATGAGCGCCATCGATGGCCTCGCGTCCATTCTTTATCAAATGGCGGGCCAGCCTTTTGATCCCAAGAAATTCGATGAGTCCAAAACCTATCACCTGAAGCACATTGAGCTGCGGCCGAACGATCCGCAGCCCTACTACTCTATTGGTGTCATCGACTGGGCCCTGGCCTATCGCGGCAACACGGAACTCCGCGCCGATTACAACAAGGCGCATATCAACAAACAAGTGAAAGACACCGATCCTCTGCCTCCGGATGTGCGCCAGGATTACGTGACGAAATTCGGCGCTTTGGTAGATGACGGCATAGAAAAACTCAAAAAGTCCATTGATCTGAAGCCTGACTATGACGATGCCATGACCTATCTGAACCTGTTGTATCGTCGCAAAGCCGACATGGTGGAAGCCGCCAGCGAACGCGACGCGCTCACCAAGCAGGCCGACGACTTGCTCGACAAGGTCAAAGAAATCAAGCAGAAGCGTGCCGCCGAACCAGAAAAGCCGGCCTGATCGAAGCACTCGCTAATCTAATTCTTAAAGGGCTTCGGACGTTCCGAGGCCCTTTTTCTTTAGGTGGCCAAGGCTGCAGTTTATCCGGAGACTCGACGCGCCCCGCTTTCCGCCGCTGACAACTCAACAATATGTCATCCTGAAGTCGACGCAGTTTGTGGACTGAAGGACCTCAATTCATAATGTGCCGCCCATTCCCAGACCGCGGTCCTTCG
>Ga0210383_10000505_pt1 | contig 35849 bp, 29 predicted proteins | sample IncBWC14OmetaG_FD_160072 | JGI IMG/M metagenome (GOLD analysis project Ga0210383, IMG submission 160072) | Forest soil microbial communities from Barre Woods Harvard Forest LTER site, Petersham, Massachusetts, United States - Inc-BW-C-14-O ... | reverse complement strand
CGTACTCTTCAATGTATAGAGACCTTCATCGGCAATCTGATTTCTGGGTGGCCTGCCCGAGGGAATCGTCTCCACCGGAGGCATCGGCGGCGGAGCAGTCTTGTCCTGATCTTGCGGATTTTGACCCGCTTGCTGCGGCGCATCGCCGGGAAAGGGCATCGGATCATTCTTGCGCGCGCCGGGCTCCGGAGTGGGCAGGGCTGGCTTCGGAGCCGGGGGCTGGACGGTCGACGGAGCGTCTGGGATGTCCTGCGCCGGTTGCGAAGTCGCGGGCTGCGTCTGGGGCTGCGTCTGACCGCTGCCGGACTGCGCCTGCAGTGCCAAGGGCATCAAAACCACGACTACCGACAGAGTTATCCGCCAGTTCCCTAAAAGCCTCTGCCATGTGCTATTTCTCTTGACCGGCGTCATCGCTTTCCTCGTTCGCGAAAAATCGACTTTCCGCTTTGTAAGATGCCCAAGTCGCCCCATTTGGTGCATCTAATGCCACAGGATTAGACTAACACTACCAAGGAATCGTGAGAGTGTCCCGAATGCCCAAGTTTCCCTTTTCTCAGCGCCGCATCCTGGCGGTCATAGCCCTGGCTGCGGCTTGCATGGCGGCACCCTTCGCCATGGCGCAACAACCGGCCGGCCAGCAGCCGACCCAGCCTGCGCAGGCCAGTCCTCCGGCGACAGGTCAGCAACCCGCTGCCTCCGGCCAGAAACCCGGAGATCAGAAACCCGGGGATCAGAAACCTGGAGATCAGAAACCGCAGGACCAGACCTCCGACGACTCTCAGCAACCCACCGAAACTTTGAAGATCAACGTCAGCATCGTGCAGCTTTTTTTTAACGTCAAAGACAAGCACGGCGCACTCATGCCCAACCTCACGAAAGATGATTTTGAACTTTCCGAGGATGGCAAGCAGCAGACGGTGAAGTATTTTACTCCCGAGACCAACCTGCCGCTCACGCTCGGAATCCTGATCGACTCCAGCGGAAGTCAGTTCCGAGTTCTCGACATGGAAAAGGAAGTTGGTGGCGCATTTCTGAAGCAGATATTGACCGACAAAGACGAGGCGTTCGTCATCGACTTCAACGTCGATGCCAGTCTATTGCAGGACTACACCCGCGACGTTCATCGTCTGCAGAAGGCCCTCAATTCCGTGAAGATCAATGCCGGAGTCTCGATGCCGACACTGCCCGGCGCCGGTGGTGGGCCGGTGCCCACGGCACAGCAGGCCGGCACGGTGCTGTATGACGCAGTGTATCTCTCTGCCCACGACATGCTTGCCAAAGAGGTGGGGCGTAAGGCGATGATTCTGCTGACCGACGGGCAGGATGAAGGCAGCAGACTGAAAATCAAGGATGCGATCGAGGCGGCTCAGAAAGCGGACGCCATCGTCTACGTGCTGCTCTGCGCCGATCGCGGGTCCTACGGGGGAATGTTCTACTCCGGCGATTCCGACATGCACAAACTCACCGAATCGACCGGAGGCCGCGTCATCAACGTGGGCAACAAGTTCGACAAACTCCGCGACGCCTTCGACCAGATCGCTGCCGAACTGCGCAGCCAGTACAACATTGGCTTTACCTCAACCAACACAAAGCTCGACGGAACCTTCCGTAAGATCGAGATCAAGAACAAGCAGGGTTATAAGATTCAAGCCCGAGCCGGCTATTACGCCGGACGCAAAGAAGAGTAGTCAGTGTGGCTTTCATGTGGAGCGGGCACTCCCGCCCGCTGCCTTTGACTTTGATCTTGATTTTTGATCTTGCGTTTTTCAGAAAGCTCCAGAATCTCAAGATCACATCAAGAACAACTTCAACAACAAAATCAAAAGCAGCGGGCAAGAGTGCCCACTCCACACGCACACGCTCTGCACGAACGCTGATACACTCCCTTGCGGAGGGTCCCATGCCCCGTTTCTCCCGCCGTTCATTTCTGCACCTGTCGGCTGCTGCGTCCGCGGCGGCTGCCTTCCGAGGGATGACCGAACCCATGCTGGCCGCCGCTGCCCGTCGCCGCCTGCCACATGCGAAGGATGCGGTTCTGATCGATGCCAACGAGAATCCTCTGGGCCCCTGTCAGGCTGCCCGCGACGCCCTCGCCGCGATCATTCCGCAGGGCGGCCGCTACTCCGACAATCTGACCGACGACCTGGTCGCCATGTGTGCCCAGCAGGAGGGCTTGAAGCCCGACTGGATTTCCTGCACTGCCGGCTCCACGCCGCCGCTGATGTTAACCGTGCTCGCGTTCACTTCGCCGCAGAAGAGTTACGTGACGGCCGATCCTTGTTTTGAAACGGGCATGATGATGGCGGCGCTCGCCGGAGCACGCGTGGTCAAGGTTCCGCTCACCAAAACCTACGCGCATGATGTCAAGGCGATGCTGGCCGCCGGTCCCGACGGCGGGATCTTCTACATCTGCAATCCGAACAATCCCACCGGCACGGTCACGCCGCATGCCGACATCGAATTCCTCGTCGCCAACAAACCGAAAGATTCGATCGTGTTAGTGGATGAAGCCTACATTCATTTAACCGAAGCCACGTCCTCGGCGCTCGACCTGGTTAAGGATGGCAAAGACATGATCGTGCTGCGCACATTCTCAAAGGTTTATGGATTAGCCGGCTTGCGCTGCGGATTTGTGATTGCGCGCCCCGACCTGCTCGAAAAGGTCATTGCTCGCGGCCAGAATTTCATGCCCGTCACCGCGGTGGTAGCCGCGACTGCCAGTCTGAAAGATCCCGCCGTGGTTCCGGAGCGGCGACGCATCAACGCCACGATTCGGCAGCAAACATTTGAGTGGTTCAGTCGCAACGGCTACTCCTACATCCCTTCCGAGGCCAACCACTTCATGCTCGACACCAAGCGTCCAGGCCAGCAAGTCAGAGATGCCATGGCCAAGGAAAATGTGATGATCGGCCGGGTCTGGCCCATCATGCCAACCTGGGTCCGCGTTACCGTAGGCACCCAGGACGAGATGGAAAAGTTCCAGGCGGCGTTTCAGAAAGTAATGAAAAGCTGACGGGACGTCGTTACCGATAGTGGCTACTGACTCGCGGACGAACCGGGCGAACCTAGCATCTCTGGCGGATCAAAATAGGATTGATGCCAGAGCGCGGAGTCCGACAACTTGCCCGCTTTCCATTGCTCCAGCGTGCCCAGCGTAGTGGCGATCATGCCGCCATCTGCGGAATCGAAAATCAGCACGATGCCGGCCAGAGCCTTCGCGTTCTTTTCGAGGTCAGCGTAGTTTTTGTCGAGCACAGATTTCGCGAATTCCAATTTGAGTTTTCCATCCCCGCCAGCCGCCGATTCATCGGTCTTCTGCACTGAAATAATTTTTACGGTTTTGTTGCGCAGGGGTTCCCAGTCGCCGGGGAACGCGGCGGTTTCCTCGCGACTGACGCGGAATAGCTCATCGACCGTGGGTACGCGAGCGGTTCCCTGGGCGCTGACTTCAGGAACTCCTTCGGGCATTTCCAGACCGGTGCGCCAGATCCATCCCCGGGACAGGCCGGAAATCTGCACGTGCACCCAGTCGGCGTTGTAGTCGAGCATCTTGAACTCATCGTGAGCGCTGGCCAGGAACAGCGCTTTCGCAGTCAGGCTCGGCGTTGCAACCACCGGCGTACCTGACTTCTTCACGGCCACCAGATCCCTCGGACGGGTTTGACTCTTAAGAACCTCTTCCAGACTATCCGCCTCTGCCCTCAGTTCCCGCTGGTTCGGGTCCGCCGCGGGAGTGTGCGCGGCTTCAGTCGCTCCCGAGCGCTCGGCTGCCAGACCGTGTTCCAGCGACGAAGAAAATGTTCCCGTCTCCGGCAACCGGGGAGTCGGTGCGGACGGTGCAGAGTCAGCGGGTCGGGCTGATGCGATTGCAGCGGTTGGCGCAGCGGGCCGAGTAGATGCCGTGGTTGCCGGAGGCGGCAGCGCCGAGGAAGAAGATGAAACCGGCGAACTTGCAGGGGACGAAGATGCAGGCGGCGATGCAGGCGACGTTGCGGCGGTAGGCTGCGGCGGCTGTGGATTCGAACTGCTTTCCACCGGCACGGACGTTGCTGCCGGTCTCTTTGCCAGTTCTGCAGCCAGTTCATCGAGCAGATCCACTTCAAGACGCCCGTTCGAATTCAGCAGCTGATATCCCGAGCGGGAAGCAATCGGGTCGGAATACCACGCCGTCACCTTGGTGCTCACGTGGACGATCGATCCTCCAGAAGCCGTAGCTGTCACCAGCACCGTCGACTGGAAATAACCTCGCTGGTAGCGATCCAGGGAGCGGTCGCCGGCGACCGCGAAGCCGTCCAGCACAGGAAGCCGGCCGGAAATCGTGGACTGCATATCTTTCAGAGTTTTTTCCACAGTCGCCTTCGAATCGGCGAAGGTGCGTTCGTAGCCGGAGCCCTGGGCACGGCCGCGTCCGGCGAGCACCGCCAGCAACATCATCCCCATGAGCATCATTCTGAACCGCGCGTGAGCCGCTCCGGGGGGCGCCGCACGCTGCCGCTTCTGATGGCGCCTCTGGTTCATGGCAGTGGCTCCAGATCGTCGCGGTAGATCCATCCATGCTGACCCGCGCGGGTTTCCACGCCATACCAGTAAGGAGTTGAAATCAAGATTAGGACTTCCGTGCCCGTCGGCAGCGGGCTAAGAACACTCGCCGTGTGGAACGGTGCCGACTTGAGCGGCGCGCCCGGCGCCTTCACCAGGCGTTCCACCTGGTGCCGCAACTCCTGAACGTGCTGCTCCAAGGTCTGTTCTGGGGAAGTCTGGCCCAGAGAAGCCTGCCCTGGAGAAGTCGGCCCCGAAGACATTTCTGCAGGGCTTTGGGCAGCGGGAACTGCGTCGCGTCCGGCTGCGGCGTCAATGGCCGCTACGGTGGTTTCGGGCGCAGCAGCCAGCGTCTGGCTACTGCTCATTCCTTGGCTGCCGCTCACCGCCTGGCCTTTTTTCCTCAGTCGCTCTTGCTGATTCTCTTGTTCCGCCTCGGCGGCCTGCTGCTTCATGACGTCCAGGGCGTCCAGGCGGTCATGGATATCCTTGTACTCGCTGCCTTCCACCGAGCCGTTCGAAGCGTGGGCGATACGGCGGAACTCCTCGACGAAGACCGCGTCGATGCGCAAGACCGTATTCTTGTCACCTTGGGGTTGAAGCACGTAGCGAACGGCCAACGTGCCCACATCGCCGCTGTCTTTAAAGTTGCGGGGATCGAGCGCCTGCAAGCGCACCTTGTAGAAAACCTTCCCTCCCTGAGTCCACGCCGGAAACACGCGCGTGGAGTCGGCTGCCTGGGCGCCGCTGACGTACTCGTCCTTGTTGTACTCCTTGGTTCCACGAATCAGGCCGTTCTGTACGACGTCTCGTACGACCTGCTCGACCACCGGCTCCGGATAAGGGACATTCACAATGAGTCCCTCGCCGTAGGGGAGCTTGTCTTTCTCGCGGGCCTGGAGCGAGGGCAGGGCAGCCGTCAACAAGGACAGTGCCAATGCCAGCGATCGGCAGGATATCTTAACCGACCGAGAGCCGATCGGCCGGGAACTGGTTCTCGGTCTAAATCTCCCCGCGAGCAGCGTATGAAGGACCAGTTTCTCCATAATTAGGGCCGCGGTTTCAGCGCCGAACCCGACAACGATGATCTTAACTCTTAATTGAGGTCGCGGAGAGCTGTCAACCGCGGGGCCGATTTGAGCCAGGATTCGGCAAACGCATAGCCATGGGTCCCGTTACAGCGAGAGACAATGTAAAACGTTTGCAAAAAAATACAATTTTTCTCTTGCACTACTACGACGTATCGTTGTAGGGTCTTGGGCACGGTACGGTGGTATGACCAAAGAGAACGAAGTTAGGCCAAGGTTCAAATCGGAGCAGGAAACAGTTCCTTGCTTTTCGATTCCTTTGTCTGATTCACATTTGCGCTTTTCGTCGCCGACAGTCAGCCTTATTGCATTGTTGAAGAGATAACAATCAGTTTGAGGGAGTCCGTCATGTCCACGTTGACGCGGTCTCGTCATGTGCGGTTTCGTTTTTCAACGTCTCTAACGGCAGCTGCGCTCGTTCTGGTCGCCCTGGTCCTCAGCGCCAGCCCGTCTGCGAATGCCCTCCCCGCTTTTGCCCGGAAATATGGCCTGCGCTGTTCCGCCTGCCATGAATCCTGGCCAATGCTCAACTATTTTGGCCAGAAATTCAAAGACAACGGCTACCAGCTCATGAACGACCGGGATGCCCCGATCTGGCAGAACCCCGGCTATTGGCCGGTCACGTTCCGCATTACGCCGATTTGGCATCGGGTAAGCACCGGCGAGGTCGCGGTTGACACCTACGCGGGCGGGGTGGCCACGGGAACCGCAGTCCAGCGGGTTACCAGTTCGGGTTTCGACCTGAGCGGACTCGACTTCCACACCGGCGGCACGCTGGAGAAGAATTTCTCGTTCTACGTGTTGCCATCGTCCGATGCCACGGCCTCCTTCCACTTCGAGACCGTAATGGCTCGCCTGGACAATCTATTCGGCAGCCCTTGGCTCAACATCAAACTGGGCAAGTTCGAACTCGATAACCTGCTGTCTGAGAAGCGCATCCTCACCCTCACCGGCAACGGTGGTATCTACCAGCTCTATCACTTCATCCCGGTCGGCGACGGCAACATCTTCGGCCAAATGGGCGATAACCAGCTTGGCGCTGAAGTCATGGGCCACTCCGCAGACGACCGTACCCGCTATTCCGCAGCCATCCTGAGTTCCAACGATGGAAACGTGGGCCTGCAGTACGGCAACGGTTACACCGGCTTCTTCACCTTCAGCCAGGCGTTCGACACCGGCAGACTTGGGGTCGATCGCATTGGCGGCTATGCCATGGTGGGCGAAGCGCCGACTTATTACCTGACCCAAGGTGGTACTCCGCTCGGAGGCTCGGGCCTAAGCAATCAGTCTTTTAGCCGCGAAGGCTTCTTTGGTCAGTTCTATTTTGGCCAGCACTTCGACCTGCAGGTCGTTACGCAGCACGGTTCCGACAATGCCTGGTTCGGTCAAGGCTTCGGAGACCTGATCGGAGGCACGGTCCCCAACAACAACGTGACCGGAACCACCCTGCCAACGGGCGCGCAAGCGCCGAGCTGGAACGGCGTTCTGTTCGAACCTCACTACGTCTACAGCCCGCAGCTGATCTTCATCGGGCGATTTGAGACCATCCGGATGTCGCAGCAGGCCAACGGTGCGGGCTGCACCATTGCCACTCCGACCCCGACGGGACAGTGCTTTGATTCCGCGACCGGCGCGTTTGACGCCGTGGCGTCGCCCTCGAACCTGGGCAACATCACCACCTACACCATCGGCTACCGCTATAACCCGTTCATGACCAGCCGAGCGGGCTTTGCCTGGCACAACGAGTACAACTGGATGCACCAGGATGGAGTCTCCCCAACCGGCGGCAACCTCAACACCAGCGAACTCTTGATCGGTTTTGATTTCGACTTCTAGAGAGGGATAGACATGCGGACAAGATTGCAGAAATGGTCGCTTCTTGTGGGCGCGACTGCGGTTTTGGCGCTCCCCATGGCGGGCTGGGCGCAACTCACGCCGGCGGACTTTGAGAAACGCATTGGCACGGAGAGCCACATCGGGAATATTACCGGTCATGCCAAGGACGGCAAGGCGGACTACCGTCGCTATTGCGTCGGTTGTCATGGCGACAACGGCGACGGCAATGGCGAAAACGCCTTCTACATGCAGCCGCCCGTGTTCCAACAGCCCCGCGACTTCCAATTGGGCATCTTCAAATGCCGCTCCACTCCGACCGGAACCCTGCCTACCGACGAGGATCTTTTTGACGCCATCACTCGCGGCTTTGATCGCTCCAACATGCCTCAGTGGAACACGTTTACCAAGCAGCAGCGCGCTGACTTGGTAGCCTGGGTGAAGCACTTCTCTCCCCGGTGGGTCAGCGAAAAGCCTGGGGCGCCGATCACGATTCCGCCGGAACCCGAAATCACAGCCGACCGCATTAAGGCCGGGCGCGATGTTTTCGCCCGGGTACAGTGCTGGAAGTGCCACGGCGTTCTGGGGCAAGCCAACGGACCGTCGGCGGCAACACTGCAGGATGATCTGGGTCGGCCGATCGCAGCCTTCAACTTCACCGAAGGCTCCCGGCCGAAGTGCGGCGACACCGATCGTGATATCTACCGGATCTTCATGACCGGCCTGGACGGCACGCCCATGCCGTCCTTTGCCGACAACATCAAGCCCGACGAGGCTTGGGACCTGGTGTTCTATCTGCGCACGCTGATGCGCCCGAACAGCAAAGAAAAAGAAATGGCGAAACAACTTGGCCTCAAGCCGGTGGATCCGAACGCCCCGGCCGGACAACAGTGAGGGCGGGCACGCAGGGTGTGGATTCTTAACGCTTCAAAGCGTACATTCGTGGCCAATAGGAGGATTCTATGAAGAGTGGATACAGGTATCTGGCAGTACTATCGTCGATAGTGCTGGTCTGCTGCGGCGCGCTGATCTTGAATCAAAGCGTGGTCAGCGCCGCCGGCGAAGGCAAGATCACCGGGACGGTGAAACTCGACGGCGCTGCTCCGCACATGAAGGGCATCGACATGTCGAAAGATCCCTACTGCTCCAAAGCCCACGAGAGCTCTCCTGCCCACCTGGAGGAAGTTGTCGTCGGTGCGAATGGCGGCTTGCAGAATGTGGTGCTCTACATCTCCGACTGGACCGGCGCCGCCACGACCGAGACGGCTGTCCCGGTGTTCGATCAGAAGAACTGCATGTACACCCCGCACGTGCTGGCCATGGATGTGGGCGAGACCTTCAAAGTCGTGACCAGCGATCAGACCACCCACAACATTCACCCGCTGCCCAATCCAATGACCGGCAACATTCCCTGGAACCAGTCGCAGCCGCCGGGAGCCGCTCCCGTTGAGAAGAGCTGGAAGGCGCCGGAAGTGATTCCGGTAAAGTGCAACATCCATCCCTGGATGAACGGCTGGTATGTGGTAGTGAAAGGGCCGTACGCAACTACCGATGACAGCGGCAACTACACCATCAACGGCGTACCTCCGGGCAACTACACCGTCACCGCCTGGCAGGAAAAGTATGGCACGCAAACCGCGAAAGTGACGGTGGCCGCCGGCGCGCCAGGTAAAGCTGATTTTAAGTTCACAGCAAAGTAAGAGAGTCTTCTTTTTCGATCTGAAAGCCGCAGGGAAATCCTGCGGCTTTGAAACGCAGCGGGCAAAGGCTGAGGGCGAAACACCATGGCAAAATTCTTTGCGGTCACCATCCTGGTCATCGCGATTGTTTCCGCGATTCCGATCCTGCGGCACACCTGGTGGATGGCAGAAGATATCTCGACTCACGGCGCGCCGATCGACGAACAGATGTCGGAAACCATGGCCGAGGCGGGAATCTCATTCCTGGCTTCGCAATTCGTTCTGGCGTTCTTCATCTGGAAATTTTCCAATCCCAAACCCGGCGACAAGATCAAGAATTTTCCCGGCGGCGCTAAGGCCATGGTGTGGGCCGCCGTGCTGCTCGTGGGAACCGAAGTGCTGGCGCTAGGCGTGTTCGGCGTGAAAGCCTGGGCCAACGTTTACCTAACGCCGCCGTCAGCGGACGCCATGCCGATTCAGGTGCAGTCGGGGCAGTTTGCTTTCTACTTCCGCTATCCCGGCCCCGATGGCAAGTTTGGCCCTATTCACCCTGACAAGATCAGCGAGGCCACGCAGAACTTCTACGGCCTCGATCAGGACCACGATCAGGATTCAAAAGACGATATCGTGACCGCGCAGATGGCCGTCCCGCTGAACAAGGAAGTTCACCTGCTCATGCACACCAAAGATGTCGGCCATTCCTTCTTCGTTCCGGAGTTGCGGGTGCAGCAGGATTTCGTCCCTGGCCTGGATGTTACGTTGCACTTCACCGCAACCAAAGTCGGCCGCTACGAGATCGTTTGTACGCAACTCTGCGGCCTCGGCCACTACAACATGAAGGCCTACATCTCCGTGCTTTCCCAGCCGGACTTTGACGATTGGCTCAAGAAGCAGGCGGCTTTGCAGTAGTCGGCTTTGAAAGCAGCAAGATCTTCTGAGGTGATCCATGCAAGATATGGCGAAGCACGATGCCGCTGTACATCACGCGCCGACGAGCTTCATCAGTAAGCACGTTTTCAGCCTCGACCACAAAGTCATCGGCAAACAGTACTACGGCATGGCCCTGCTGGCCGCCTTCGTGGGCATGGGCCTTTCCTGGCTGATGCGCATCCACCTCGGTTGGACCAACGCCGCCATCCCCGGCCTGCACCTGCTTACCAAGAACGGCGCGCCCGGCGACGTAATGACGCCAGAGTTCTACCTGCAGCTGATGACCATGCACGCTACCATCATGGTCTTCTTCGTACTCACCACGGCGCCCTTCGCGGCCTTCGGCAACTATTTCCTGCCCATCCAGTGCGGTGCCGAGGACATGCCGTTCCCCCACTTCAACATGATGTCGTTCTGGGTCACGTTCGTCGGTTTCCTGGTGCTGATGTCTTCCTTCTTCGTCGGCACAGGACCCACCCTCGGTGGTTGGACCCAATACGCGCCACTGAGCGCAATAGGAGAAGTCGGCGGCCCGGGCGAAGGCACGGGAGTAGTTCTATGGGCGCTGGCCATTGCCATTTTCTGCGTCGGCCAGTTGCTGGGCTCGCTAAACTTCATCACCACTACGCTCGACATGCGCACCAAAGGCATGAGCCTGTGGCGGCTGCCGTTGAGCGCCTGGGCATGGTTCATCACGTCCTGCATGGGCCTGACCGCATTCGCCGTGCTGATGCCGGCCTGCATCCTCCTCATCCTCGACCACGTTGCCGGCACCAGCTTTTTCGTCTCCAGCAATATCGTCCTCAACGATCAGATGCTGCCGCACTCCGGCGGCTCGACTCTCCTCTGGCAACACCTTTTCTGGTTCTTCGGACACCCTGAGGTCTACATTGCAATCGTGCCCGGCATGGGCATCGTCTCGCATGTGCTGATCACCAACATGCGCAAGCCGATGCTCAGCCACCGCGTCTTGGTGTACTCCATGGGCGCATTGGCCGTGCTGAGCTACATGGTGTACGGCCACCACATGTTCGTCAGCGGCATGAATCCGGTTTCGTCACTGGCGTTTTCGTTCCCCACGCTCGTGATCACGATCCCCTCGACGATTGTGGTGCTGATCTGGCTGGGCAGTCTTTACGGGGCGAAATTGCGCATCAATGCCGCTTCGCTTTTCGCGCTGGGATTTATTTCCATGTTCATCGCCGGCGGTGTGAGCGGCTTCTTCCTGGCCCAGCCCTCCATCGACATCATGCTGCACGCCACCTACTTCGTGGTCGGACACTTCCACCTGGTCATGGGCGTCGCCGCCATGTTCGGAATTTTTGCCGGTACCTACTTCTGGTTCCCCAAAATGTATGGCCGCATGATGAACGAAACTCTGGGCAAGATTCACTTCTGGCTCAGCTTCGTGGGCGCGTATGCCATCTTCATGCCATTCCATTATCTTGGGTTGGCCGGCAACGTTCGCCGCTATCAGGCGTTCGCGCCCGACTATATGCAGCCGCTCATTCCGCTGCACAAGTTTATAACGGTGGCCGCGTTGACGACCGGCGCTGCGCAGCTCGTCTTTCTATACAACCTGATCCACAGTCGATTCAAAGGCGAGCCCGCTCCTGACAATCCATGGCAGGCGACGTCGCTGGAATGGAGCACGCCGACCACGCCGCCGCCGCACAACAACTTCGGCGACAAGCTTCCTGAAGTCTTCCACGACCCGTTCCAGTATGGCGTGGAAAGCTCTGTCGGCGACTACGTGATGCAGGCTTCTCCCGAAAAGGTGAAGTCGGAGAACGACGAGGCGTAACACGATTCTGGAATTGGGGTCTTTATAGCCTATGGCGACAACCGCAAATGCGATGCGAGCGAAGGATTACTCCCCGCCGCCGGCTTCGACCGGAATCTGGGTCGTAATTGCATCCATCTCGATGACCTTCGCGGCGTTCACTAGCGCCATCATCGTGCGACAGGGCGGCGCGACGGATTGGCATCACCTCACGCTGCCTAGAATTCTTTACCTCAACACGCTGATCCTGTTTGCCAGCAGCTTCGCCCTGGAGATCGCGCGCCGCCAGTTGGGCGCCTTCATGGTCAAACAAAAAGGGCCGGGAGCGAATGCTCAGGCCGAAAAGCCGGCCCTCTGGCTCTACATTTCCCTGGCTCTCGGCTTGCTCTTCGTGGCTGGACAATATCTCGCCTGGCTGCAACTCCGCGCCCAGGGACTTTTCCTGAACACCAATCCCAACAGCTCGTTTTTCTATGTGCTGACCGCGATCCACGCCATTCACGTGCTCGGCGGTCTGGGAGGCTTGGTCCGCGTGATTTCCCGGCTGAACCGGTCAGTCTTAAGAAAGAGCACGCTCGATGCCACCGCATATTACTGGCACTTTATGGACGCGCTTTGGGTGTACCTGCTGTTGCTGCTGTGGATGAAGCTCTAGCACTCGCACTCGACTTGATTTGATAGGAGGCCCCGTGAGCGAAGCGGACGTGACGATAGGATCACACTCAGCGTTGATGGAACGGCCGACATTTTCGGTTCCGGCCAAGAAGATGGCGATGTGGCTGTTCATCATCGCCGACTCGGCGACCTTTGCCGGTTGCCTGGTCGCCTACGGATTTATCCGCAACGCCACTCCTGACTGGCCAAGGCCATTCCACAGCATCACCAACGTCGCGCTGATGACTTTTATCCTGCTCACCAGCAGCTTGACCATGCTCATCGGAGTGCAGTCGGCGGAGAAAGGCGACAAAGCCGGAGCCTTCCGCTGGACCATGATCACGGCCGTGCTCGGAATCCTGTTCGCCGTCCTGCACATTCGCGAATGGATGGGAATGATCGGCGAGGGCGCGACGCTGTTCCATAACCCGTGGGGCACGCCACTGTTCAGTTCACTGTTTTTCAGCATCACCGGCCTGCACCTGCTGCACGTGACGAGCGGCGTGATCGCCCTGATCGTGGTCGGGTTGCGCTACATGGGCGGCCGTTACAAAGCCGACGACCTTGAAATCACCGGACTTTACTGGCACTTCGTAGATCTGGTTTGGATGTTCGTAGTGCCGCTGATCTATCTGTTGAACTTGGCCCACTAAAGGTTAGAGAAGATTTAGGACCAACTGAAAGAATCAGGAGCAAACTATATGGCTGGCCCCGAAGCGAAGACCACCGGAATGGGCAAAGACCTGGTCGTCTATGTGTGCATCCTAGCCCTGGCCGGGATACAATTTTTCATTGCCTATCAGGACATCAGCCCGTCGCAACTGTTTGTACGCATGCTGATCGTGGCCAGCATTGAGGCCGCGTTGGCGCTTTTGTTTTTCATGCATTTGTGGGAGAATCGCGGACTCAAGTGGTTCGTCTTGATTTTCACAGTAGCCGTGATCCTTGGCATGCAATATGGATGGACCGACAGTTACCGGATTCTCGACGGCGTACCGTGGGCCAAGTAAACTGGTCACGGCGGCTTCCTGAAGGCAAAGATTTGAAGCTCTGGAGACAATTCGCGATTCTGGGAATTGCGCTGGCAGCCTTTATGTTCCTGCTGGCGCCGGTGCCGGCGTTTTCGCAAAGCTGTGCGCTCTGCTACACGCAGGCGGCGTCCTCGGGCTCGCGAATGATTCAGGCATTGAAGAGCGGGATTCTGGTGATGATCGTTCCTCCCACTCTCGGATCCATCGGTATGATTTTTGTGGTGTATAAGAAACGCAATCAGGTGCGGCGGACGGACGAAGAAGAGACGTCAGAGGCGCAGACGCTCGAAGCGCAAAACGACCAGAACGATTCCGGCCGAGACTGGTAACATGTCAGCGACAAACATGATGACAACCGCCGCCTCAATCCCCACGCTGAAGTCCAAGCTGCGGGACTACTACACGCTGACCAAGCCCGAGGTAAACCTGCTGATTCTGATGACGACCTCGGCGGGCTACTATCTGGCTTCGCGTGGCCCGTTCAGAATTGTCGGACTGCTCAACACGCTGCTGGGCACGCTGCTGGTGGCTAGCGGCACCGCAACTCTCAATCAGTGGATGGAGCGCGTGTGGGACGGCAAGATGCGCCGCACCGCCTCTCGTCCGCTGCCCTCGGGCCGGCTGTCGAGCCGCGAGGCGCTCGTGTTCGGCCTTCTGTTGAGCGTGACCGGAGGCCTGTACTTGCTGCTTGCCGTCAACGCCTTGTCGGCGGCGCTGGCGGTTTCGACGCTGCTCTCGTACCTGCTGGTCTATACGCCGCTCAAGCGCAAGACGCCGCTGTGCACCCTGCTAGGCGCGTTCCCGGGCGCCATGCCTACGCTGATTGGCTCGGCAGGAGCTTCCGCCGCGATCAACCGGCAGGCCTGGTTCCTGTTCGCCATCCTCTTCCTGTGGCAGTTCCCGCATTTCCTGGCGATCGCGCTGATGTACCGCGAGGACTACAGCCGCGCGGGTTATCACATGCTGCCCGACTTCGATCGCGATTCGCGCTTCACGCACGCGGAAATTATTGGCTTCTCCGTGCTCTGTGTCGTCGCCACCATGGTGCCGCTGATGAATCGCGCCGGCTGGATGTACGCAGTTGGCATGGGCTTAGCTGGAGCCTTCCTGCTTTACCACTCGAGTAAGCTGGTGACTTCGACAGCGAAGGGCCTGCCCGGACGGCTGCTGCACGCCTCCGTGCTTTATCTGCCTGTGGTGCTCGTCATCATGGTGGTTGCGAAGAAGTAATCTCCGGCTCTTACTCTGGAGTTGCTACTCCGGCGCTTCCGTCCACAACACGCGGCGGCCTTCGCGGCTGCTCTTGTGCGCGAGCAATAAGGCGCGCTCGGTGCGCAGAGCCTGCTCGGGCGTTACATCGAGCGGAACACCTTTCTCGATCGCATCTCGCACGTTGGCGTAGTAGCCGCGATAGTCGCCGCGTGCAGTCTTCACTTTGCGCACTTCGCCGCCTACGCGGCTCAGAGTTCCCCAGCGGTCCTCCGATTCAACGCCCCAGTCGGCGCCCCAGTCCAGGCCGTCGGGACAATGGTCACTGCGCAGGATCTCTTCCTGCGGATCCATGCCATATTTTATGAAGGAGGCTTCGGTTCCGTGGATCAGCAGGTGCGGGCCGGGAGCGTAGGCGATAATCCGCGCCCGCAAGGTCGCCCGCAGATGCGGATACTCCATGTGCACGTCGAACGCGTCGTCGACCTGCGCCGTGCGGCGCTGACAGAATGCCATGGCCCAAATCGATTCCGGCGCGCCAAATAAAACCAGTGCCTGATCGATCAGGTGCGGGCCCAGGTCCCAGAGGACGCCGGCCGCGGGATAGTCCGGCTTCTCGCGCCAGGCGCCCGGTTTGGAGTCGAGCCGAAAGCGATCAAAGCGCGCTTCGTATTCGGCAACCTCGCCCAGCGTGCCCGATTTCACGAGATCCTTCACCGTGTGGAATTCTCCGTCCCAGCGGCGATCCTGATACACCGTGACCAGTAGTCCGCGCTCGGCGGCGAGCCGCACTAGCTGCTCGGCTTCCGCCATGGTCGGGGTGAATGGCTTGTCCACGACTACGTGGCGGCCTGCTTCGAGGCAAGCCTTGGTGTAGGAGTAGTGCGAATCGTTCGGAGTGGCTACGACCACCAAGCTGATCGACTTATCCGAGAGCATTTCGTCGAGTGTGCGCGCCACTCGGACTCCGGGATACTTCTTCTGCGCGTTCGAGCCATGCCGCTCGAGAATGCAGGCCAGTTCCATCCCCTGCACGCCGCGAATCACGGGCGCATGAAATGCCTGCCCCGCCAGGCCAAATCCTATTAAGCCCACTCGTACCATACTTGTTTCCTCCGCGAGCTTCTTCTTAGCGATCCTTTACGCGCCGCACAAACTTCAATCCCGACCACACGTCGGTGACCGCGCATACCTTCACATCAACCAGGCCCACAGCCAAACCAATTTCGCGCACGCCGTTCTCGTCTAAATCCGTTGCTACGCCGGAACTCTTCTTTGGCCAGCTAACCCAGAGCATTCCGGCGGGAGCCAGCCGCTTGGCGATCCTCTCGAACTCTTTCGTCAGCTGGGTTTCAGATTTCGCGAACAGCATGGCGAAATCGAGAGGGGTCTTTCGGTCGCTGACGGCTTCGCATTCGGCCAGTTCGGCGCTCAATTCCGCGCGCACTTCGGAAGGCAGATCCACGAACCAGACACGAAAGCCGGGTTTGATTCCCAGCTTCTTCGGAAGTGGCGTTCCTGAATATCCTGGCATGCGGTTGTCGATGGGAAGTGGGCGTTCTATTGCGTGGGCGCGTACCATCCACGGCGCGAGCGCACGCGGTAATTCTTGCGGTCGGTGGTTACGATTTCGATGGTGCGGTAGTGGCCGTCGGTCTTGAAGTCCGCCGGCTTGTAGGCGATGGCGTACTGGCTGCGGAGTTCGTCCTGAATTTCGGCAAAGGCGTTGGCGACGTCGCGAATCTGAAAGGGAAAGAATGCGCGGCCGCCAGTGGCGTCTGCAATGCGCTCCAGCACTTTGTCGCCTGGGCCTTTCGTGCCACTCACGTTGGTGCTGATGGTATAGACGATGGCCTCGGCACGCTGCGCCATTTCAATCGCTTCTTCGCGCGTGACATGGCTCTGGTTATCTTCGCCGTCGCTCAGCAAGATGATGGCGCGCCGCACGGTGACTGACTTCGGGGATTTCAGCAACTTGTCGCGGCAGGCAAAATAAAGCGCATCGTAAAGCGCCGTGCCGCCGCCGGGACGCAGTTCGTGGACGCCATGCGCCAGCGATTCGGTGTTGTCGGTGAAGTCCTGCGTAACCTCTGGCGTGACGTCGAAGCCCACTACAAAGGCCTCGTCGAAGCGCGGACGAATCGTCTGGTTCAGAAATTCGATGGCCGATTCCTGTTCAAACTTGAAGCGGTCGCGTACCGAATTGCTCGCGTCGATGAGCAGTCCCACTTCCAGCGGCAGGTTGGTTTCGGCGTGGAAGGCGCGGATGGCTTCGGGCGCCTTGTTGTCGTCCAGAACGTGGAAATCGTTTTGCTTGAGGTCGGTGACACGCTTGCCGTGTTTGTCGGTTACCGTGAAGACGACGTTGACTTCGTTCGGCCGCACGACGATTGTGGCAAGCGAGTCGTCAGGAGGAGCGTTTGGATCGGCGGGCTTTTGCGCTTGCGGGGCGGGTGCGGCGCCGGCCGGCTGCGTCTGCGGGGCTGCGGCGGTCGAAGCCGGAGCAGTCGACTGTGAAGTCGCGCTTGCTGCTAAAAGCAATAGCAGAGGAAGTCCCGGACCTTTGATCCATCTTGCTCTTAGAGTTTCCATCGGATTCAAAACCATTATATCCGTCCGCCCGAAGTGAGCTTCAATTCCGGCAGCGCGCCTCAACTTCCTTTTGAAGGCGTGTCGCTGGCTGTGTCTCGCTCTACCATCTCCAGAAACGCCTGCAGTTCCGGCGGGAGCGGGCTCTTCATCGCGATCTTTTCGCCGGTGCGGGGATGAATTAATTCCAGCTGCGCGGAGTGGAGGAAATTTCTCGTCAACGAAATCGCGCCGCCTTCGTCGGTGGCGCGGCCGCGGCGAGCGCGCATCTCGCGCGGGGCGCCGTAGAGCGCATCGCCTACTACGGCGTGGCCTAGCGACGCCATGTGGACGCGGATCTGATGAGTGCGGCCGGTATCGATCTTCACTTCGACCAGAGTGAACTGGCCGAAGGCGGACTCCAGGCGGCGGACGACCGTGTAGTGCGAGACGGCTTCGCGGCCGCCCGTGCCTCGCGTGGTCATGCGGATGCGGCGCAGGCGGTCGCGACTGATGCTGGCGGTGATTGTGCCGCGATCTTTCTTGGGCCAGCCGTGGACCAGCGCGATGTAAGTCTTCTTCACTTCGCGGCTGGCAAACTGAGCGGATAGCTTGCGATGGGCTTCGTCGTTTTTCGCGACGACGATGAGGCCGCTGGTTTCTTTGTCGAGGCGGTGGACGATGCCGGGCCGCATTTCTCCGCCTACCGCCGACAGAGTTGCGAAATGATGCAGCAGGGCGTTGACGAGGGTGCCGCGATTGCGGTGGTCTTCTCCGTCTGGACCGGTCGCGCCGGCTCCGGCGTGCACCATCATTCCGGCGGGCTTGTTGATGATGGCGAGGTCGTCATCTTCGTAGACGATGTCGAGGGGAATTTCCTCTGCGATGGCGCGGAGCGGAGGGCGCTCGGCTGCGCCGAGCACGCTGATGCGCTCGCCACCGCGCAGCTTCAGCGAGGGTTTTGCGGGCTCGTCGTTCACCAGAGCCTTTTCCTGGGAGATGAGTTGCTGCACTCGCGCCCGGCTTACGTCAAGGCGCGATGCCAGAAACTGGTCGACGCGCTGGCCGGCGGCGTCTGGCTCGACGGTGAAGGTGGTCGGGGTTGAGGTCACAGCGTCCATGGACGGGGGGGACCGCCTGCGAGTTTTTTTTTATCGTTTTGCGGTAAAGTACTTGTTTTGTTTGAATTGCGCGGGTTTGATCCACTTCTGTCCGGGTAAAATATTGAGCGCCAGGGAGTTATGGGCAAAATATTATGAAATAAGGAGTTGCGAGTTAGATTTTGATTTGACTGGTTTCCCGTCGATTTGAGGCTGACGACGGGGCTGGTCGTGCTTGTGAACACGGATATATCTATTTTAACAAGGGCGAGGGGAATCTCTCGGCGATTGGACCAGGAGAAGTTGCTTTGGCGAGAGTGGGTTAGGAGGGCGCGGGAAATTTTTGCTTGACAGCGTGCGGGATGGGCGTGGCCGATCGTTGCCCGGCCTGTCCGGGTCAGAGACCCGGGCCCAAACAATCGATTCGCTGCCCTCCCCTGGCAGGGGGTAGTTAGGCCGGGTAATCGGGAGATCCCTTCGCTACGCCTGAAAGACGGCTCCGCTCAGGATGACCCCAAATAAGATTTTGAGGTTGGCGACTCAAACTGCACCATAACCCAGCGGGGCTAAGGCCCGCACTCGAAAGAAAGGCCTTTTCGCAGTGCTGAGACCGCTGCGTCACCCAAAAACTAGTGACGATCTACCGAGTCGCGCCGGCAGTTCATGCCAGAGCCGTTTTTGCGCCGGGGCGCAGCCACCAGATGAAGCCGCCGGCGAGGACTAAGCCTATCGCTACTAGTTGTGTGCCGGTCATGGCGCCGCCGAAGACGGAGCCGCGGCCGGGATCGTCGCGCAGATACTCGAGGAAGAAGCGGGCTACGCCGTAGATGAACATGAACGCGCCGAAGATCTGGCCGTCGAACTTTCTGCGTTTGAGCAGCCACATGAGAAACAGGAAGTTGGCGAACTCGACGGCGGACTCGAATAGCTGTGTGGGTTCGAGGGGCTTGCCGAGAGGCGTTCCGGTGATCTCAGCGGCCAGCGGGTTGGTGAAGGTTACGCCCCACCAGTGGTGCGTCTCTTTGCCGTAGCAGCAGCCGGCGGCGAAGCAGCCAATGCGGCCGATGGCATGGCCCAGGGCGAGGCCGGGGGCGAAGGCGTCGCAGGTGCCGAGGGCCGGCATGTGGTGTTTGCGGACGTACCAGGCTGCGGCGAGGAATGCGGCGATCAGGCCTCCGGAAAAAACTCCGCCGGCTTGCAGTGTTGCCAAACTGAAAATGTCGGCGGGGTGGTCTTTGTAGGCGCTCCAGTCGTTAATGATGTACAGGACTTTGGCGCCGAGAATGCCGCAGAGCACTACCAGAATTCCCAGGTTCCACGCCTTGTCGCCATCGATGCCGAGGCGCTCGGAATTGCGCACGCTGATCCAAAGGCCGATCAGGACGCCCATGGAGACGAGGAATCCGTAGGTTGGGAGGAAGAATTTTCCTAGATGGAAGAGTTGTGGATACACGGTTTGGTTAGATGCGGAGGATCGGGAATCTGCTCCGGGGTTCAGTTTAGCAGTATTGAATCACTGTTGGCCGGCGAACAGCAGGTTCCTCACCGGGCTTTCAGCCCGGTTCGGAATGACAAGAGTGAGGTTTGCTTAGCTACGAGCCGCAGAAAAGCAGATTCCTCACCGTGCTTTCAGCCCGGTTCGGAATGACAAAAATTTTGGAATGACAGAAATGAGGCTTGCTCGGCTACGAAATGAGGTTTCCTCAGGCGGAGAAATAAGAAAGCAAGCCGACCCACTGTGCCGTGTGACGGGCCGAGAATGAACCCGTCGGTAGACGTTGGGTGCCCGCCGAGACCCTTTAGGCATCTGCGCATGGCGCAGCTTCGCACACCGGATCTTAGTTCGAGTCGAGCTCCCGTTCATTCAGCATTGGTTCAAAAATCGGTTACCGTCATCACCAACCCGGCAGGTCGGCTTTCAATCTGGATGCTAGGCAAAAGCCGGGCGCTTGGCAAGTGGAAGAGCGCAAAAAGATGGCAGGTCGTTTGCAACCAAAGTAATGAACAGTTCACAAATGGACTTGTCAGGGGCCGCGATGCGAAGGGCTGCAATTTGGGGAAGAATCAAGCCGTCGGAAGCTGCAGCCTTGTGGAAACCTCCAATCTGCCAGCCTTGGGCCACGGCCAGACAACCCCCTTGGAACCACCGCCTCGGATCACCGCCTCGGACCACAGAAGGACTTGATTCTGTTGAGCAATTGTGAGTTCATACTGCGTACGCGTAACATCGGCCCCAGATGCGTGCTCGCTGGCGGGTTGGCGGTACGCTGGAGAAGTCTGAGTAATGTCCAAATTGCGCGCGTCCGCAGTTGCGGCAGCGGCAACTCCGGTGGTGGTGCACCTGGCGATACTCGCCACCGGCTACGGCACTCATTTCGCTTCTGTGTGGGGACACTGGACGGATGCGGCATCGGCTCTGATTGCAGCCGTTATCTGCTGGTCGGCCGCGCGACACTCCGGCACTTTTGGCAGGCGCGTGTGGCGTCTGGTTTCTTTGTCGCTGGTGCTCGCATTCATTAGCCAGTTCGTGTTCACGCTCTACTTTGATTATCTGCACGCTCCGAACTGGGAGCTCTGGCCCAGCGACATCCTGGTGTTCTTCTGGACTGTGCCCGCGATGTTGACGCTGTTTCTCAGCCCGCGAGACCCGAGCCGGGGGTTTCGCTGGCTGCGCATGTGCGATTTTTTACAGGTGTGCGCCCTGGTGCTATCGCTTGAGCTGTCGCTGCTGTATGTTCCCTCGCAATGGCAGTTCCGTCGTACTTTTCACGTGGCTCTCATCTTCTTCGGGCTGCTGGCGTTTAGTTTCCTGGTGCGAGGGCTGATCAGTCCTTTTCGGACGGCGCGGGGGTTGTTTTTTCGGTTGGCAGTTTTTTTCTTCTTCTTCGGAGCTACCACCAACGTCACTCGTTACGCCATGTCAGTCGGATCTTATCGGCAGGGAACGTGGCTCGATCTGCCGTGGACGCTCAGTTTTTGTCTGGTGGCGGGCTTTGCTGCAACCTGGACCGACAGTGAGCAGCAATTGCCCGAGTTCGGTGCCCGCGGCACGAGTATGCAACTGCTGGCACAGTTCTCTCCTTTGCTGATCCCCGCCATCGTCTTTCCGCTCGTGTTGCGGATTGCGCAGGAACAGTTCGAGTGGTCCGTGATCCTGGCGTTGGTGTCGTTTGCGGCGGCCGGAGGACGGATGTTCTTCGTCCAAAATGAATTGCTCATCAGTACGCGCCAGCTACAGGAGAATCTCGCGCTGTTGCAGGGGATCACGCAGGGTACGACCGACGCGGTGTTCGTTAAAGATTTGCGGGGGCGGTATCTGATGATGAACCCGGCGGGTGCGGGATTTCTGGGGCGGACCGTCGATGAAGTTATCGGGAAGGACGACACTGAGCTCTTCGACGACCCGGAAACCGGGCGCATAATCATGGAACTGGACCGCGGGGTTCTGCAATCAGGCAAAATGCAGACCTTCGAAGAGGGAGGCACTGCAGCCGGAGTATCTCGAATTTACCTTAGCAACAAAGGGCCGCTTCGCGACCCGAGCGGGAAGGTTGTCGGGCTGTTGGGGATCTGCCGCGACATTACCGACCGTAAGCGCGCCGAAGAGGAAATGCGCCGTTCGGAACAGAAGCTGCACATTCACTTCGAGCACACGCCGCTGGCGGTAGTGGAATGGGATCTCGACTTCCGCGTCACGGATTGGAATCCTTCGGCGGAGCGGATCTTTGGATATTCCAAGCAGGAGGCGATTCGACAGCATGGCAGTTTTATTGTTCCGCCGCAGCATCGGCAGATGGTGGACCAGGTCTGGCAGGAGTTGCTCAGGCAGGATGGGGGAACTCGAAACACGAATGACAACCTCACCAAGGACGGCCGCACGATTACCTGCGACTGGTACAACACTCCGCTGGTCGACGAGTCGGGACGAGTGCTTGGGGTGGCGTCGCTGGTGCATGACGTCACCGAGCATTTAGCTCTGGAAGAACGACTGCGCCAATCGCAGAAGATGGAGGCTGTGGGGCGCTTGGCTGGCGGCGTGGCGCATGACTTCAACAATCTGCTGACGGTGATTCTGGGATATTCGCAGATATTGGCGGAAGGCGTTCCCGCTGGAAGCCGGTTGGCGGACAGCACGGCGCAGATCAAGTCGGCGGCCGATCGAGCCTCGGGCATTACGCGGCAATTGCTGGCGTTCAGCCGCAAGACTGTGATGACTCCGCGGGTGGTCAACCTGAACGACATCATGCTGAATCTTGATTCGTTGTTGCGGCGGCTGATCGGAGAAGACATTGAAGTGCTAACTGTGCCGGCGAACGATCTGGGTGCGGTGACGGCGGATCCGGGGCAGATCGAGCAGGTCATCATGAATCTGGCGCTGAACGCTCGCGACGCGATGCCCCACGGCGGAAAGCTTACGCTGGAGACCTCGAACGAGCAGCTCGACGAAGCTTACGCGCAGCGGCACCAACCGACGGTGGCTGGGCGCTATGTGATGCTCGCCGTCACCGACACTGGGCATGGGATGAGTCCGGAGACGCAGGCGCGGATTTTCGAGCCGTTCTACACGACGAAGGAAGTTGGCAAGGGGACCGGGCTCGGACTCTCGATGGTGTACGGCATCGTGAAGCAGAGCGGGGGCTACATTTGGGTGTATAGCGAGCCGGATCGGGGAACGACTTTCAAAATTTATCTGCCGCGAGTTGACCAGCCGGTCGAAACTTCGGGTTCGGAAAACCGCTCACGGAGCGTGCAACGAGGCACTGAGACGATTCTGCTGGTCGAAGATGATCCGCAGCTGCGGCAGCTGAGTTCGTCGGTGCTGGCGCATTGCGGATACAAAGTTTTGACGGCCAACGGGCCGGAAGAGGGGCTCGCGATCTGTAGAGAGAACCATCGCGACATTCGGCTACTGGTGACGGACGTGGTGATGCCGCACATGAATGGACGGCAGTTGGCCGAGCAGATCCTGCAGGTGTCTCCGAATGTGAAGGTGCTTTACATTTCGGGCTATACGAGCAATGCCATTGTGCACTACGGGGTGCTCGACGCCGGGCTGTGGTTTCTGCCTAAGCCGTTTACGCTGTCGGCGCTGGTGGCCAAGGTGCGGGAGGTTCTTGACTCTAAATAGCCGCCGAGGCGATGAGTCTGATTTCGCGGTGATGGGTCAGTTCAAATCTGTCATTCTGCGGTTTCATCGCGCGAGGAATCCGGAGGGTGCGCGCCGAACAGCAGGTTCCTCACCGGGCCTTCAGCCCGGTTCGGAATGACAAAATTAACTTTGTGATTAACTTTGTGCGAGTTGACCCGCTGATTTCTTGGGAGGCTCGGGCGCGGCAGACTAGCTGGCCTTGCGGTCGTTGCCCGGCACGCCGTCGCCCAGCACTTTGTCCAGCGCATCTGCCAATAGATGCGCGCGCTTCTGATAGTCGGTCGACCCGCCGTCCTGCTTTTTCTTGAGCAGGTGATATTCGTCGGCGATGTTCAGCGCGGCCAGCACGGCCAGCCGGACTGTATCAATGGTATTGGTGGCTTCGGCGACGGCGCGCATCTTGGTGTCGACATATTCCGCGAGCTTGAGGATGTATTCCGCATCGGAGCCGCGCAGGTTGTAGGCCTGGTCGAAGATCTCCACGCGCACGCTGGAGTTCTGCGCGTCTTTCACGATTTGGTCTTTGGTCGCCGTTGCCATAACGTTTTCTCCGTGGAAACGCAGCCGGCTGCGTCTCAGTTGCCACGAGCAACTAGCTGGCCTCAGCCAACGACTCGATCTGCTGCAGCATTTTCTCGACGCGTCCGCGAATTTCTTCGCGTTCTTTCTTCAGTTGCACGGTCTCGCGGCGCAGCGTTACCAGTTCCGCGTCGCGATCTTCCATTTGCTGCCGCAGCCGCTGCGTGTCCCGCTCGGCGGACGCCTGCGCCTGGCGGGCGGCCTTGTACATCTCTATGGTGCGATAAACTTTCTCTTCGAGGGCCTGAAAATCGTCGCCCGGAACCTGCGTCGCCACCTGCTCGATTGCATTTAGGGCCATAAGTGCACTCTTCCCCACCAGAATTTCTTGGAACTTCCTCGCAGTATACTCCACATCTTTGTGGACAACTCGCCCGATTGGGTCGCACGAATGGCCCACCCGCCGGGCGACAACCGGGCCTGGAGGATTGGCTATAATGGCCGCCTGCAGGAGGCTCGAAATTATGAAACGGTTTGTTTGTCTAGCCATCGGATTTCTCGTTATAGCTGCTGTGGCTTCCCGGAGCGCAGCCCAGGCCAAGGTTCAGGTGGAACTCGCGGATGCCCAAGGAAAGAGTGTTGGCACGGCTTCCCTGTGGCAGAAGGGATCGGGCGTGGGAATCGAACTTCACTTGCACGACCTGCCTGCGGGTGAGCACGCCATTCACTTCCATCAGGTTCCGAAGTGTGAAGGGCCCGACTTCAAATCGGCAGGTGGGCACTTTAATCCTGAGGGCAAAAAGCACGGGTTCGACAATCCTGACGGCCACCACGCCGGCGACGTGAAGAACTTTACCGTCGATGCTCAGGGCAAGGCCAACGGAGTCCGGCTTCAGGACGACGACGTAACCCTTGCGGAGGGACCACACTCGCTGTTCAGCAACGGCGGGACGGCGATTGTAGTTCACGCCAAAGCCGACGACTACAAGACCGATCCGTCGGGCAATTCAGGGGACCGCATCGCCTGCGGAGTGATTGCGAAATAGACGTGAGGGTGCGAGCGATCAGTGGGTGAGCCTCGCCAGTCGGCGCGCCGCCTCGTCCAGCGTTTCCGGTTTCTTGCAGAATGCGAAGCGGACTTGCTTTGCGCCATCGCGGGGATCGCGGTAGAAACTTGATGCTGGCACGCAGGCTACGCCAATTTCCTGGACCAGATATTTTGCGAACGAAATGTCGTCTTTGAATCCGAACGTAGAAATATCGGTCATCACGTAGTAGGCGCCGCGCGGACGAAAACACTTGAATCCAGCTGCGGTCAACGATGGCATCAGATGGTCGCGGCGCACGCGGTATCCCTCGGCCAGTTTGGCGTAGTACTCCGGGGGCAGGCTTAGTGCCGCGGCACCGGCTTCCTGCAGCGGGGCGGGCGCGCCCACGGTCAGAAAATCGTGTACCTTGCGGATCGCGTTCGTGATCTTTTCTGGGGCAACCGCCCAGCCTACGCGCCATCCCGTGACACTGTAGGTTTTCGACATGCCGTTGATGGTGACCGTGCGTTCGCGCATGCCTTCGAGCGACACCATCGAGATATGTTCCGTGCCTTCGTAGAGAATGTGTTCGTAGATTTCGTCGGTAATGGCCAGGACGTCGAACTCGACGCACAGGTCGCGAATCAATTCCAGCTCTGATCGCGTGAAAACCTTGCCGGTTGGGTTATTGGGCGTGTTGAGGATGATGGCTTTCGTGTGCTTGTCGAAAGCCCGGCGCAATTCTTTCGGATCAAACGTCCACTCGCCGCCGTCCGTTGCCGGCGGACGCAGCTTCACAAACTTTGGCTTCGCCCCGCTCAGCACCGAGTCCGGGCCGTAGTTTTCGTAGAAGGGCTCGAAGATTACGACTTCGTCGCCCGTGTTGCACACGGCCAGCAGAGTCGAGATCATGGCCTCGGTCGATCCGCAGCAGACTGTGATTTCTTTTTCCGGGTCGACCGTTATTTTCTGCCACACGGCCATCTGCCGCGCAATTGCGTTGCGTAGGTTCTTTGCCCCCCAGGTGATGGCGTACTGGTTCACGTCGGCGGCAACGGCCTGCTGGGCGGCTTGTTTGATCTCTGCGGGGGCGGGGAAGTCGGGGAAGCCCTGCGCCAGATTCACGGCGTTGTGCAGCATGGCCTGGCGCGTCATTTCGCGGATGACGGACTCGGTAAAGTGGCCGACTTTGTCGCTGAGGAAGTGCTTGCCGGGGGCGGGGAGGCCGGGTGCCCGATTTTTGGCGTGCTTTGCGAGAGGCGGCGATTTCAGATTTTGCTGCTGGGAAGGTCTGCGGGGAGCTTTGGCGGAAGCCTTCCGGTTTTTTGGCTTGCTCGATGTGCGGCGTGCCATAGCAGGCAGACTAGCAGTGCGGCGGTAGTAGTTTCAAATCAGCTATCCCCGACCTTACTTCTTTACTGCAATTCCCAACTCGCGCAGTTGGCGGTCGCTGACTGGCGTGGGCGCGTCGCACATCAGATCTACGGCGCGTGCCGTCTTGGGGAAGGGGATCACTTCGCGCAGACTTTCGGCGCCGGCGATGATCATTACGATGCGATCGAGGCCGAGGGCGATCCCTCCGTGGGGAGGGGTGCCATACTCAAGGGCTTCCAGAAAGAATCCGAAGCGCGATTTCGCTTCTTCATCCGTCATGCCCAGCGCGCGGAAGATTTTGCTTTGAATGTCCTGGCGGTGGATACGAATCGAGCCGGAGCCCAGCTCCGTGCCGTTGAGGACTACGTCGTACGCGAGCGCGCGCACGGCGCTCAGAGGCGATTGCGGATCGTTTACCAACTCGACGCCCGCTTCGAGCAGTTTCATGTCTTCTTCGTGCGGCGATGTGAACGGGTGGTGGGCGGCCATCCATTGTTTTTCGCCTTCGTCCCATTCGAACATGGGGAAGTTCGTGACCCAGAGGAAGCGGAAATCTTTTGCTGGGTCGCCGGTCTTTTTGGAGATGCCGTGGCGCTCGGCGTATTTCTGCGCCAGGGCCAGGCGCAACAATCCTGCTGATGCGTAAATCGCCAGTTCGGCGGGCGTGACTTTGCGGTGAGCGGGCATCGCCGTCTGCGGGCCGGCTTGGGCCGATCCGGCTACGAGCACCACGAGATCACCTTCCGCCACTTCAGCTTTCTTTGCGATCGCGGCGGCGGCTTCGGGGAACTTGTTGGCGATGCGTTTGAAGTCTTCGAAGATTTTCGCACCGCCTTTGGAGTGGAACATGGGCTTGATGTCGTCGCGCTCTTTGCGCGACAGCTCGCCGACCTTGGGCGTGCGGATGGCGATCACGGGGAGATTCGCATTGATCGCGAGTTCCTGCAGATTCTCTGCGGTGAAACAGTCGCGGACGTCGGTGAAGGCGGGCAGGCGCAGATCGGGCTTGTCGATGCCGTAGAGGCGGATGGCTTCGTCGTAGTCCATGCGGACGAAGGGGGTTTTGATGGCGCTGCCGGCGGCTTTGAAAGCTGCCGTCAGAAATCCTTCGACTACTTCCCATACGCGTTCTGGCTGCGGGTAGGTCATTTCCAGATCGATCTGGGTGAACTCGGGCTGGCGGTCGGCGCGCAGGTCTTCGTCGCGGAAGCAGCGGACGATCTGAAAATATTTGTCGAATCCTGAAATCATCAGGATCTGCTTGAACATCTGCGGCGATTGCGGCAGCGCGTAGAACGTCCCCGGCTGCACGCGGCTCGGAACCAGATAATCGCGGGCGCCTTCGGGGGTCGAGCGGGTCATGAAAGGAGTTTCAATTTCGAAAAATCCCTGCTCCGAAAGATAATCGCGGATGGCCTTGGCGACCTTGTGCCGCATCTCAATGTTGAACTGCATTGCTTCGCGGCGCAGGTCGATGTAGCGATATTTCAGACGTGTTTCTTCGTTGGTGAGCGCCGTGTCGGAGGGCAAGAACGGCGGCAGCTTCGATTCGTTCAGGATGCGAATTTCACTGGCTACGAGTTCTACTTCACCCGTGGGAATGTTTTTATTGACGGTGTCGGCGTCGCGCAACTTTACTGAGCCGATGACGGCGATGACGTATTCGTTGCGTACGGTGCTGGCCTTGTCGTGGGCCGCGGCGTCGAGTTCGCGGTTGAGCACGACCTGGGTCACGCCGGTGCGGTCGCGGAGATCAATAAAAATCAGGTTGCCGAGGTCGCGACGGCGGTTCACCCATCCCATGAGCACGGCTTTCTTGCCGGCGTCGGAGGCACGCAGGGTTCCGCACATGTGAGTCCGTCGTAAATCGCCTAAGAAATCGAGCAAGAATCTGTCCTTACAATCAGAATTGCGGCGGAATGCCGAAGCAAAAGATTATAAACGCTCTTCGCGGGAGGAGTTGGCATTGAGCAACTTGCGTCGGCTGCAGAGCCGAGAGCCCTGGTTGCAGATCGACGTTAGAAGTGCCTGCGCCGATGTCCTCCCGACTATCCCAAATTCTTTCTTCCGCATCTACCATGAATCCTCGTTACGCATCTACTATGGATATGATGACGGCAGACAGGCTTCCCGGCGAAATCGCGCAGCCCGCGCCTGTTTTGCGTCTCCTGGTCGAATTGCCTTCACGGCCTCGTGTGTTCTTCGGCAACCTGCGCGAGCTGGTTTTGCCGCGTCGGTTTCCTGGGCTCGAACTTCAATCGGCACCGGCGGCATTCTGGCCCGACGTGTTTGTGCCGCGGCGTCTGCCCTGGAGACGATTCATCGAGTCGGTTGCTTATCACGCCATCGCAATCGCACTGCTGATCGGCCTCACCCGTTTCTTCGCGCTCCAGCCTCGAGTAGTGGCGAGGCCGGTTTTCGATCACGCCCAGGTCATCTATTACCAAGCGTCGGAGTATCTTCCTGCGCTCGATACCCGCAGCGAGCAGTCGGTGCAGAGGAAGAAGCCGGATCCGGAGTTTGCGCGGCAGCCGATTATTTCGCTTCCGCCCGAGGCCGACAACCGGTCTCAGACGTTGGTGGCGCCGCCCGATGTCAAATTGAAACGCGATGTTGCTGCGCCGAATATTGTGGCTTGGTCGGACGAGGTTGAGAAGCCGAGGCTCGCGATTCCTCCGGTTCCGCTGACTCCGGCCGCCGAGATCACGCGCATCGCGCCTGCGATGCAGAGTGCAGTGGTGGCCCCGCCGCCGGAGATCCGGGCTGCGAATGCGAGCGCGATGCAATTTCCGCAGATTGCCGTGGTGGCTCCGCCGCCGACGGTTGAGAATGCATGGGCTCGTCCGATCGGCGATCTGAATGTCGGACGGAGTTCCGTGATTGCTCCCGCGCCACTGCTGCCGGTCGCGGAGCAGCGTACGCGGGCTGGATATCGAGGGTTCGGTGCTGGTCCGCAAGTGGTGGCTCCGCCGCCATCGGTTTCAGGCACGGGATCTTCCGGGGCTTTTGGGGCGCGCGGGCGCGTGATTGCGCTGAACCTGCGTTCGACGGTGGGCGCGCCAGACTCGCCGTCCGGTAACCGGCGTGGGGCTTTTGCCGCAACTCCTGAAGGACATACCGGCGCGTCGGGGGCGGCCGGCGCCAGCGGTAACGGTAGGAATGAAAACGGAAGTGGTTCGCTGCGGAAGGGAAGCCGCGACGTGCCCGCGGGACTCTACGTTGGAAGCGCCGGGGCAAAAACGGCAGCGGTTGCGGGCGATCCTGGCAAGACCCCAGCCAGCTCCGTCAACCCGAATCTGATGGCGAGCGTGCGTCCTTCCCGCGCGGCCAGCGCGCCATCGCGGCCGATGCAGCCCGATAGCGCGGCTAACCTGTCAGAACCGGAACGAGCCGTTTTCGGCAACCGGAAGTTCTATTCCGTTACGCTGAACATGCCGAACTTGAATTCGTCCAGCGGCAGTTGGGTGATCCGGTTTGCCGAACGGGATCATGAATCGGGCAGCCACGACTCGCAACATCACGATTCGAACAATCACGATGCCGACGCGTCCGCGGAGGATCTCTCGCAGCCTATGGCGACCCGCAAAGTCGATCCCGCCTATCCTCTGCAACTCATGCGGCAGAATGTAGCTGGGACGGTGATCCTCTATGCGATCATCCACGCCGATGGAAGTGTGGGAGATGTGCGCGTGCTGCGCGGCGTCGATGGGCGGCTCGATCAATTTGCCAGCCAGGCACTTTCCCAGTGGCAATTTCAGCCCGCTACAAAAAATGGCTCACCGGTCGATGTTGAGGCGACGGTTAAGATTCCCTTTCGACCGACGCGTGCAGATTCGAATTTTTAGTGCGGTTTGGTGCGAGCGAGGTTGGGAAGATTCTCAGCGCGCTGCGCCGCGGCGCTTTTCGAGGGCCGCGTAGATTGCCGGGTCGGTACAGACTTCGTAGTAGGAGCGTTCGGTCCAACCGGTGACGGAGAAGTCGGCAGGATCGATGCGCGGAATTCGGCTCTCGCGAACGACGATGTTACGGAAGATGTCTTTGTCGACGGCGACGGTGGCGCTGAACAGCTTGTACTCGCCGCGGTCGGAGGTGAGCGAGGCGGGCAGGCGAACTTTCAGTGGTTCGAGCGTGATTTCCTGCTGCAATTTGCGGAAGGCGGCTTCATTCATGCGAATGCCGCCCAGGTTGAAGCTTAGAATCACATCTTCCGGATTGCCGTTCTCGTCCAGTTCTGCACCTTGAAATGCATACACGTGGAACGGTCCGGCGATGGGCTCCATGACTTTGCGGGCGCGTTTGTTGCAGGAAGAGAGGCGGTCGCTTTCGTTGAGGGCTTCGGAGATCATGATCTGGTGCTCGCCGTCCATCAGGTAGAGCGGAGCCGATTCCTGCAGGGTGATGCCTACGCCGAGCTCCAGGCCGGGCATGCCTGAGCGCTGCATCAGTTCGTTATAACCGCGAACGATTTCGATGATTTCGCGGGCCAGCACGCACATGCGGCTGACTCCTAGCCCAGGTTCGCCTTCGCGCTCGAGAATGGCGAGGATGATGGCGTCGCCTTCGAGAAATACTTTTCGGGCGCCGTATTTTTCCAGCAGCTTGTTGACGGGATCGTAAAAGTTCAGGCTGAAATAGGATGCTGGATTCAGACCCTTCTCCATCATCGTGCGGGTTAGGCGGGTGGAGTCGCGGACGTCGGCCTTTAGGACCACGTGGCGCAGGACCCTTTCGGAATCCGTCTGGCCCTGTTCTTCGGGGAGCAGGAACTCGTAGAGGGTTCCGTTGACTCGCGACAATTCCTGGATGCGTTCGTTGCTGACCAGGTTGATGGAGTCGAGCGCTGCGTTTAAGACTTCCAGGCGGCGCAGGTCGCGATGGTAGTGGAAGAAATCCCCGAGGAATCTAGCCGCCACTTTTGCGCGCTCGGCCCCGCGGCAGCTGGCAACTTTCGCCACTGCCGCATACAGGCTGTTGGGCGTGAGCTTGCCGTGCTCCTGAATCATGCGCTCGACGCGGTCGCATTCGGTGCGGTCGGTGAGCGAACTTTTCAACTGCTGCGGATTGATGCGCGGCGCGTATTCGCCCAGCAGGGGAACCACGTAGTACGACGCGATCACGTTTTCCATGACCTGCTCGTCTTCGAGCAGGCGCACCCAGGCGGCCAGGCGATCCTGCTGCGCCATGCCCTCGTCAGAATCTTCGGGCGTGCCTGTTCCTACGAGCGAGCGCGCGTTTTCGGGGACGTTCATCCAGGAGTCGAGCGTCTCGGCGCTCACTTCCTCGCCATATTGCGACCGCAGGAATCCTGAGACCACTTCGCGCATGCGGCCGTAGCGATCGGCATCGCGATCCCAGTTGCCCAGCATGACGTAGTGTTCGGCGCAGAGATAATCGTCGCGGCCGTCTTCGGAAAACAGGAGCCGGTTCAGAAACAGCGGGTAAGTGAAGTAGGCGCCTCCACTTGTTTCTTCGCCAAAGAGCGACCGGCGGGTGCGGCCCAGCGTGCTCTTTTCCACTTCGCGCAGAGTCTCAAAGATTTCCTGGCCGGTTTTTCGGAGGATGATTTTCTTGCGCACCTGGAATTGCGCCAGGCGCTCGCGGTATTCGTGGGCTTTCTGCTGCCGCATGTTGTCGTAAGACTTCAGCAGCACGCGGCAGCGCTCCAGCACCTGCAGGAACTGATGGTTCATTTCCGTGCGCAGGAATTTCGTTACTGCGAGTCGCGCCAGCAGGTCGACGGATAATTTGAACTCTTTCTTGGCGCGATTGAGGGACGCGACCTGCAACTCGGTCAGCGCCGGCCGCCAGTCCGAAGGATCAATTTTTGGGCGCGCCGTCCTGCCGGCCTGGTTTCGCATCCACGACGGACCCTGGGTTGACTGTGGAGCTTCTGCCGAGAGCAATCCTTCCAGCTCGCCGTGGCGCGCGATCAAGCGCGCAATCTGCGCCCGCGCGAGTTCGACAAACCGCGGGCTCAGCGCTACATCGTGCCGCAGATTGTCGACGCCGACCGAGATTCCTTCGAGCGCGACGAAAGGCGTTGATGCAGCCAGATTCGGCGGCGCCGGTTTCTCCGGCGCTCCACCTAGTCGAAAGATAGGAATTCTCGGCATCCTTGGATCAGGAATATTTGGAAGTTGCTGATTTCAAACGGACATGTCGAGGTTAGCATGCAGAGAGCGGCGGCTAAAGTTACCTAGGTTACCGCGCTTAAGCCGTGGTTTTCGTTGGTTTTAGGCAAGTTTGGAGGGAGGAGCAAAGCGGAAGAGTCTGCAGACGGGTAGGGCTTCCGATGTGACACATTATGTGGCACGCACCTCCTGACGCACTACAAACATCCTGAGGCTAAAATCCCCACTTCTTTCGCATCGAACGCGAGAGGGGTGGGGCTGGCTCTGGCGCTACTGGCTTTTCGCTCGCGCCGCTTCGAACTCGTCGCCTTTTTGCCATTCAATTCGTTTCGGGAGGCTGGCGGCTTCCCATCCCAGGGCGAATCCGAATCGCGCCATCGCCGAGTCCCCTACGAAATCCATCTCGGGGCGGTACTCGTCGCTGGGCTGGTGATAGTGCTTTTCGACGTACTCGTGTTCCTGTTCGAGTCCCCAGGCTTCGGTGTGACCCTTGTACTTCATGCCTTCGTTGATGGAGAAGGCGGGAACGCCGACGCGCGCCAGGCTGAAGTGATCGGAGCGGTAGAAGTGTCCTGCTTCGGGCAGGGCGTCGGAGCGGATCGCCAGACGGAATTCTTTCGCTGTGGCTTCGACCGCTGGATAAAAATTCGTGCGCTCCGCCCCGGAGACTTGCACTTCTTCGGGTGCTCCCAAGGGCTTCACGTCGTCATAATTTAGATCGAGGGTGATCTTTCCGGCGGGAACCGGGGGATGCTTGCCGAGATATTCTGAGCCCAGCAGGCCTTGTTCTTCGGCGGTGACTGCGGCAAAGAGAATCGAGCGCCGCGGCTTCTGCGACGCTGCGCCGAAGGCTCGTGCCAGTTCGAGCAGGATGCCGCATCCGGTGGCGTTGTCATTGGCGCCGTTGAAAATGTTGTCGCCGGGCATGTCGGGGCGAATGCCGAAGTGATCGTAGTGCGCGGTGTAAATGACGGCCTCACTGGCCAGGTTGCGATCGGAGCCGGGGAGCATCGCGAGCACGTTGTTCGATTCCAAATTCCGGATCTTGCTGACCATGTGCGCCTTGAGCCGCGCGCCCAGGCTCACGGGGTGAAACTCCTTCGTCTGCGCGTCTTTGATCATCTTTTCGAGATTCATGCCGGAGGCCGAGGCGAGCCGAGTCGCGACGTCGAGATGAATCCACGAAGCAACTTTCAGGGCTGGACCCTCGAGCTTTAGAAACGACTTTTCTCCGGAGTTTGAATTGCGCACCACTTCCCAGGGATAACTCGCCATCTGGGTTTGGTGGACCAGGATCACTCCCACCGCGCCTTTGCGGGCGGCCTCTTCATATTTGTAAGTCCAGCGGCCGTAGTAGGTGAGTGCTTTGCCTTTGAAAAATTTGGCGTCGTCTGAGGGCGGCTCGTTGACCAGCATGAGCAGAACTTTGCCGTGGACGTCGAGGCCCTTGTAGTCGTCCCAACCGTATTCTGGCGCCTCGATTCCGTATCCCACGAAGACGATTTCGGCATCGACGTCGGACTCGGGCAGCTGGGTCTGGTCGTAGGCGACATACTCGTCGAGCGGCTTCAGACTCATGGTCTCGCCCTGCTTGGGGACGACCGAGAACTGCGTCTCGGGAAGGGTGGTGATGCCGACCAGCGGCACTTTCTGCATGTAGGTGCCGTGGTCGCCGGCGGGCTTTAGTCCGTACTCGGCAAATTGTGTGGCGATGTATTCGGCGGCGATGTCGCCGCCGCGCTGGCCGGTGCCGCGGCCTTCCAGCAGATCGTGCGACAAGTAGCGCACGTGCCAGCGGATGTGCTCGGGCGTGATGGTTTCGAGGGCGACGATGGCGGTTCCCGGGAGTTTCGGCGACGATGTGCTCTTGCCACCCTTCGCGCCGGTTGCGCCGCCGGCCACAGGTCCGCCTTCGGCCCAGACCAGCAGGCTCGCGCACACTACCAGACACGCCGACGCAATTTTCAGCATTCCCTGCATAGATATGCTTTTTCTTCCACCAAGGGGGTGCTCGTTGGAAAGCTATTTTTCTGAAAGTCTGCAAGGATTGTAAAGGAGGTCTCGTCCGCGGCCGCATGAGAAGTGTGGAATCCGCAGCACGAGAGTGCAACCACTGCTGGAACGGTGGGCACGCCCGGACGTGTCCGGATGCGCAGATGAGCCCGGCACCGCCTTGTTTTTATCCGCCAGACTGGCGGCTAGTTTTTCGATCCTCAACCGGCGCGGAAGTCGCGCACGTCTTCTCCCGGCTTGAACATCGCGGCCGGAGCAATCTTGCCGGTCTCAGCCATCCGGCGGTTGATCTCTTCGAAGTCGGCTTTGAGCCAGCCTACGCTTGAAACTTCAATTTCTCCATCCTGAGCGATCCAGAAGATCGTGGGAACGTTGGTCAGGCCGTAGGCATTCGAGGCCGCATAGGAATGAGAGTCGTCGAGTAGAACCGGAAATGTCACGCCGAATTCCTTGTTGAACGCCGCGGTCTCTTTGGCGTCGTTCTGGGAGACTCCTACCAGCGTTACGCCATGATGTCCGTAGGCTTTATAAAGCCGCTCGTAAAACGGCAGGGCATATTGACACGTAGGACATGACACCTTGAAAAACACGAGCACGACGGGGCCGTGGGCGAGTCCGTCGGTTAGCGAGAACGGCCTTCGGTCTAATGTCTTTGATTCAAAACCAGGCGCCTTCGCGCCAGTAGCTAGTGCGGTCATTTGTCCGTCCTCCGAAATATCTGCTGTGCCCGCGCATGTCTCCCGCGGTCTCAGTTGACATTAGATGCTGAAGCCTGCCACTGGGACTGAGACAGGAGGCTTACTCCGAATGGGGTTACAACGGGTACTCTTTCCCAGGACCACATTTCCATAGGTACAAGCATTTCATCGAACGGTGTTTCACGATGGTGATAGTCTCGGCGGGATCACACTCGCACGTCCTCGACAGTGAGCATGACGCTGCCTGGCGACTGCTCAAGTTTCGGCGGGCTCTCCACGTATTCACAATGCGGCCCGAAACGACATTCTCCTTCAACGTGGAATGTATACGTCAGTGTGTACGAGTTGACCTCGGCTGAGCAACCCTTGCACTCGAATTGCGATTGTTTGGCGCTTGCCAGTGCTGCTGGCGAGAGCATGGGGTGTCCACTGAAGAGCTCGGCCGACGCGACGATTCCATCCTTGCGGATCGCCAGTTGAATTGTCACATCGCCCGTGATCTGCGCGTTTTGCGCCAGCGGGG
>Ga0210383_10000504_pt1 | contig 35876 bp, 30 predicted proteins | sample IncBWC14OmetaG_FD_160072 | JGI IMG/M metagenome (GOLD analysis project Ga0210383, IMG submission 160072) | Forest soil microbial communities from Barre Woods Harvard Forest LTER site, Petersham, Massachusetts, United States - Inc-BW-C-14-O ... | reverse complement strand
ATGTATTTCAGGAGAATTGGAGGGGATAGAGCATGACAAGGCGCAAGAGGTGCGATAGTTTTGGTATATGGAAACCATAGATGTGAAGTTGCCCTCGGCGCTGCTGAAGGCCTTCGACTCGCTCTCATTCGCCGTTCGCGCTCGCCCAGGACGACACGGGGTAAAAAGGTATTTGCAAAGCAACGATATAGAGAGGTCTGAACTTGAACATGATTCTTCCCGGCGGAAAGCCTACACCATGATTGTCAACTACAATCGGATATTCTGATGGCAAGACCGCGAACCGAAAAAATCTTTGCCCGCATCTATGCGAAGAATGCCTGGGGCGATGCTGAATCCAAGTCAGGCACCGGCTCAAGCGTTGCCCGCACAGAGCTGCTGCGCCCAAGACTGACCAAGCTGCTGCTGGATTTGGGTGTGTGCTCACTGCTGGACCTGCCGTGCGGCGACTTCAACTGGATGCGTTTGACGGAATTGCCGGGAATTGAATACACCGGAGCCGACATTGTTACTCCTCTGATCGAGAAAAACAATTTGCTCTACGCGCAGCCGGGCCGCAGGTTTCTCCGCCTAGACATGCTATGTGACGCCGTGCCCAAAGCTGATCTCGTATTGTGCCGCGACGGGCTGGTCCATTTCTCATTTTTTGACATTGCCCGGGCACTCAAGAGAATGTACGACGGCGGAACAACGTATCTTCTGACGACGACATTTACGGCGCATGGTGAAAACAAAGACATTGCTACGGGGGACTGGCGGCCCTTGAATCTTGTGCTCGCGCCGTTTTGCTTTCCGGATCCATTGCAGACGTTGACGGATGCAAGGCCGGACGGTACAGCTCCGGACAAGACGCTGGCGCTGTATCACTTTACCGACCTCTCCGACCGTGTCCTGGAGTTGCAAACTGCAGCCGAGAAGGGGATACGGCTGCCTGAGGCGCTAAGGCGAGCGCCAGCAGGATACCATGACACGTGCCACTGAGTTTGTGTGCATTGTTCGAGGTTTTTGGCTTGCGGTTGAGCCGCAGGTATTTCTCCCAGTCCGTAGTGAGTCGGATAGTCAGAGTTGTCGACATCCAGACGAGGTCGTGACTACTGCCCGAATCCGATCGTAGTGCCGTCATCATCATCATCATCACGACGCATCTTGATGTCTGGGCGTGGGGCACGCGCCACTGAGTTCTCGGCCAGATCATGCTGCACCGACGCATCCATACCGACCAGCGTGCGAGAGCCGACTCGGCGACCGTTCCGAATGCTGGAGTTGATCCCGATCCAGGCTTCGGTCTCTATCACCGCGCTGCCTCCGACAACAACACCACCGGTGACACTAACGTTGCGCCCGATGTGTGCGTTATGGCCGACCTCGACATTGTCATCAATCTTGGCGTAATCCTCAATGATCGTGGGCGACATGGTTCCATACTGAACGACCGACAGAGCGCCGATTTCGACATGGGAGCCAATGATGATCCCGCCTAGATGGGGAATGCGAGTCTTGTTGCCTGCCTCGTCCCGCACAAAACCAAATCCTTCCGAGCCAACCACGGCGTTCGCACCGATGACTGACTCCTCGTCGATGGAAACACGTTGGTTGACTCGCGCTCCGGCGCGTAGAATTGAGCGTCGCCTGATCACAACGTCGGGACCAACGGTACAGAATGGCTCAACTACAACTCCCTCGCCGATCTCCACGTTGCCTTGCACGACAGCCAACGGGGAGATGACAGCCTCTCGCGCAATCTTGCGAACGTCGACCCACGGTGGTTGCCGCTGTTCGATCCTGATAAACCCCAGAATGCTGGCGATGGCGGCACGCGGATGGGCGACTTCCAGCACGCGGCACCTACCCAGCGCTCCAACCAGCACCGAGCCACGCCGAACTATGACGATGCAGCCATTTCGCGCAGCGAGAGACTCGCGGACTGCCGTTGTTACTTTGTGATCGATGAAGTAGAGGCATCGATCTTCTGGGGCATCGAGCGCAGCCACGCCATCCACCACGAAATCGCCCTCACCTGGCATACCGATCGCCCGGCGTATCTCGTGTTCGTAAAGAGTCGCGCGCAGCACGTCAAACCCCCTCGTTGAGGCGCCGCGTGTAGTAGTCGGTGAGACCGTCAACGAACGCATCGTAGCGATCAGTCAATCTCGAAACTTCCCGAGATTCGAGGTCCCTGATGAGGGCGACATAGTCATTCTCTGGATGCAACCAGGAATGCGGGTGCGCCAACAAGCACAGGCTCCGGTCCTCGTCCATCGCGGTCTCGAAGGTGTAGCGTCTCCACATCATCGCGCTATCGCTGACGTAGAGTAGGTTGTTATCTTTAATCGCTGTGCTGGCATCCACGCAGGCGTAGTGTTCGGCTGGAAGCACGACGGTTACGAAGCCGGCGTTAACCGGGTCGTGCTGCGAGAAAGAGCGTATGGGAACTCCGACGATGCTGCTCAGGACGTTCAACCGGAACGCCACTTCTCGGCCGATGTCGGCGTGGACGGCAGAACTCGCTGCGAAATGCAGACCGATCTCGTGACCCAGTGAGTGAATCTCACGTATCTGACGGACGACCTCGCTCGCGAGGGGGTTGTAGAACTGGCCGTCGACCAACACAAAAAATGTGGAGGCGACCCCCGCAGCATACTCCAGCTGCGCCATCTCGAGGGAATAAGTCGGGGCAAAGTCGATATCATGCCTCAGCGCAATGTAGCGCTGTGATAGCGCAGGGGAGTCTGGTAAAAAGTCCTGGAACTGAACAAAGACGAAGCCCCGTGCTTTCGCCTTAGCCAGGAAGTCCAGGTAGAGCTGTTGCGACAACCGGCTGAGCACAAATTGCGACGGAGTCGTCATCAGGCGCGTTCGACTCAACGTTTCCTCCGAATTTCGTGGAACGCTAGAATCGGAAGATGCGACTTGGATATAGCGCAGCACCTTTAAGCATCGGGAAGGATTATAGCAAAGTAAAACAGACGCTGAGCCAACTTGTCAGCTACTGACCCGTCCAATTGAGGGCGCCATTCTCAGAGCACATTTTTGAACCGAACGCACGTGCAGACATCGTCCCCAGAAGTGATCACTCGAACAAAGGCACGGACGATCCATGCTTACGTTTTCGGTTTGGACTGATCCTCAGGCCATGGAATAAGGCCGTGGGCGACTATTATTATAACGAGTAAAATATTGACTCAGAAACTCCACGAATTATGCGGTCGAACGAGATGAGGGCTAAGTATCTTTCCACCAACGCAACGTGCGCTTGGCGAGACGGAAGAGACGCTTGCCCAACAAAGGCATCGCTTCAAGCTTTCGCAATTGTTCGAGTTCCCAGTCAACTCTTGACTCGTAATTCCACTTTCGGAAATACGGAGCCAACGAGCGAAGTTCTGAGCCAGGTTCAAGATGCATTTCTCGGAACTCAGCACGCACAGCTGTGTACAATTCCAGCCAACGGCGGGCCGCGGCTGGCAGGCCAGCCTGGCCGCGAACTCTCTGACATACTCTGGCGGCGTCGGCTGGATCGTAGCGCTCGATTTCCTGCTCAAGGTGCGCGGCTTGCAATGGATTCACAAGAACGCCCAGGCCAAAATTCATCCAACGAAGGCGGTCAAAATTCTCGGAACTAACCATGGGGCCGACTCCCGCAAAATCGCAGAGCACGACTGCATTGCCAACGGCCATGGCTTCCAAAGCACAACGCGCCTTTGCGAATACGATGTCGTAGGCAGGAAGTTTTGATTCCGGATTCCGAACGACACCACCTTCTCCAAGGCCAAGTGTGTCGAGCTTAAGTCCCATTCGTCTAGCGGCACGGCGAATCGCGGGCAATTGTGCCGTCCGGCTGAAGACTAAAGCGCGTGTGGGCTTCGAGGGTAAGGGACCACGCGGTTGAAATCGCTCCAGATCGACCGCATTCCAGATGACATCGATTTTCGAGGATGGAATGACCGGCGAACTTTCGACGCGCTTCCTGCATCGGTTATCTACGGCCACGTATCGTAAAATGCGAGGGGAATAGAAGGGCTCATCGAAGCGCGAGGAGGCATCATGGCAAACCCAGACCGCCGGGACCGTTGGAAATTGAAGAAGGGCTTCGACCAGTGGCGGATGGTGGTGACCGTGAATGATATCTGGGACAACGGACAAGGCGGTCAGATCCGACACCACTTCTATGCCTTGATCGCTGATTTCATGCGAAATCGGCCCTAATTTCTTGGAAAAGACGGATGGCGAATGTCCCTGTCGCTTTAGTTCCAGAGCGAGGTCTCTGACAACAACCTCAGTGCCGGTGTAACCGTTCAGAACAACATTCGTTATTAGAATCTTCAACCCGGAACCGGGAGCATCCGGCCCTCTGACGAGCCCATCTACGGCTATCTCCCCGTTGCCACCGCGCCTATCGGACAAGTTTTGGCTCCGAGAGCGTGACTCCGAATTGCATCGATAATCGGAAGCACATGCTGGTCGTATCGAATGAGGGACTCGTATGTTCCTTCCGCCACCCGTTGCTCCCCCCAGATCTCATAATCGGGCCTTCCGGAATAATCGTACCGTCCAAATGGCTCGGCAACTTCTTTGAGGCACTCGATCCGAAAGTATTCTACCCCACGAAGCGCAATTGCCTGTCTGACCTCAGCCTTCAACTCGCCATATTTCTCGGCGGCTTCTATTTTCCTGCGGAGCGCGTCGTCATCCAGCACGAAATGAAAACACGACTCATCGTGTTGCTCTTGTCGCGATCGTTCCCACTCTGTTAAGCAGAACTTATAGTTTGCTATCGTCCGGCCGGTCTTGCGCTTCACGGCCACGACGCCTCCATCCACGAGGATCCTGCAAAGATCATGTGCAGGATTAAAGCCTTCCATGGCATCGGCCACGACAAGGTCGATGCGATCCTCGATGAAGGAGTCTACGATGCGATTGAGAATCGCATCAAACCAGGCAGTCTCCCGATCCAGGATCGCCCGATATAGGCTGCGATCAGAGATTACGCCAAACAGGCGGTCCACCTCAATTCCCAAAGTGGCAAGTAATTGAACTGTGGACGGTAGCCTCGATACACCGCGATGGCCTGAGCCATCGGTCAGCACGTAAGTTCGTGGCCTGAACTCGGAGATCCAGCCAAACACCTTTAGTTCGTGTCCTGGATGACCCGCAATCAAGGCAGGATTAGCACACCTATTGAAGGACTCTGGGATACGCGAGCAGGAAATTGCCATAGCAAGTGCGTTCCTTTTGAAGCGGGATGCGCGGAGAAGAAAAATCCAACATCGCGTATAGTAGACTCTGGACGTCTCTGATTGTCAATACTGTTCCACAGATACGATGGAACGGCTCCGCCATCCACAGCTCGCGGTTCATGTCTTTCGAAGTGACACTCGAAGCCGAGATTGACCGTATGCTTTGTCTGGCGCAAGTTCCAGCGCTATCAACCCCTTGGAGTTGCACGCCTTGTGTTTCCAGCGGCAACTATGATGGATGCAGCGCGGAACGTCTTGACTCGTGAGTGGTCCCGTACCACTTGTCACCCCGACAGTCCCAATGTCTCCAGTTTGCCGGCAAGTAGGTGGTCATGAATACGCCGCCACTGCCGAGTCACGAGGAAACGCATCGAGCGTGAATCTGCTGCTTGGACGCGCGTCCACGCTGAATAATCCAGGAAATAATCGAACTTCTCACCAAAAACTGAAGTGTCAGAGTGAGGATTCGTGTCGAACCGCGGACGATTGGATTCAAGTGTTTTCAGGTTCCAGAATGCCGTGGGTACCTATCTCCAATCTTTCCTTGTGGGGCTCAATTCCGTGGTAGTTTTCCGAGTCTAGATAATGAACAATCCAGTAACCACCACCCAAAACGCAACACCCCAAATCCACAACTTTCGAACTGGGACGCACGCCAGCCGCTTGCAAATAAGCGAGCTGCTCTCTACCAGCGTTTTCACAATCCAGCACCTGGAGCGATGGGTAGCATTGCGAATCTCGATAGGCTCCCAAAACTGTCGGGGCTTCGAAACATAAGACACTTCTCGGTAAGGAATCTTAACATCTCAAGTGTGCCGTATTGAACAGCTGTGCAAATAATCTGCGTTGACTTCGGACCGGGTCAGGTTCAGGATTGCTCTACGATTTATTCTTCCTTGAGGAGATCCTCGATGAAAACAATTAAGACTGCGCTCTTCGTTCTTGCATTCTGTGTTCTGGGCAGTGCTAGTGCCGATGCTCAAGCGACCCGTACTTGGGTTTCCGGTGTGGGTGACGATGCTAACCCTTGCAGCCGCACTGCGCCCTGCAAAACCTTCGCGGGGGCCATCTCGAAGACTGCGACTGGAGGCGAAATTGATGCCCTGGATCCAGGCGGCTTTGGTGCGGTCACAATTACCAAAGCCATTACAATTGATGGAGGCGGAGGTCAAGTTGGCTCTGTGCTAGTCGCCGGCACCAACGGAATAGTCGTGGCAGCCCCATCGACCGACGTTGTGAATTTGCGGAATCTCTCGATCGATGGCATCGGATTAGGATTAAACGGAATAAATTTCATGAGTGGGAAAGCTCTTCACATTGAACATTGCAGCATCTTTGGCTTCATGCAGAACGGCATCAACATTACGCCCATGGCCGCGGCCTCTGTATCTATCATCGATACCAGTGTCGTGAACAACGTGGAGAACGGTCTTAACGTTGTCGGCGTCGCGCGAGTTTTCGTAACGATCGACAGGTCTCAGTTTGAAAACAATGGTGCCGTCGGCGTGTTCGCCGCAGATTTCGCTCGAGTTACGGTGAGGGACAGCGATGCATCCGAAAACAATATCGGCTTCCTTGCTGAAGCAAACAGCGGCGATGTGATCATCAATATCGCCAATTCGACCGCCGGCAACAACGCTACGACCGGAATTCAGGCGGGGGGAGGCGGCACCGCTTCTGAGGTACGGCTCTCCGGCGTCTCGATTTTCAGCAACGTCACAAACGGCCTCTTGGTGGGCACAAACGGTCTTATCGTTTCGTTCGGAAACAACTATAATTCAGGAACCGGCACGCCGACCTCAACTCTTGCACCACAATAGAACAGGAAACTCTCATGGCTAGTTGGTAGACTTTTCTCGGCTGGTCAAGATTCTAATCGGCGAACCGTTAGCCAACGATGCCATCGAAAGGAAACAATTGTTCGAGCTGAGTACGCCAGTCTGGCAGACCCCAGCCAATGCCTTGAAAACGCAGCTCTGGACGGCGCTCATCGCCATGCTGGTGGTGAAATGCCTGCAACTGAGATCGACGAGTTTGGCGAGCGTCGTGGTACCCGCCTACTTTGTACCTTTGAAGTCGTTCTAGGTCTTTGGCTTCTTATTAGGGGCATCCGAGCACCGATTGTGGAGTAACGACCGCCACTTGGAGTCACCGCTGCCGAAGAACGCCAACGAAAGCCGCTGTCCATTACCAGATACGGACCTCCGGATGTTGTCAAAACCACGGACGTCGAAAAACCTATTTCCGGTGACAAGGAAATTCTGACAGACGTTCGTGCGGGTTTCGTCAATCCACTCATGAGAGGCACGCAAACATCGTCCGCATGGCTTGACGTCTCTTCACTCATCTCACGACACAGTAGGGAGCTCTGGCGAATGCGTTGCGTCGTCCTCCTTGTCGGTCTTAATATCTTGCTCTTTTCTTTGGCGATCATGCTACCGGTTTCTACATAGCCGCTGGCATTGTATACGTGATTTACAAATCAACGGCGCGGGAAAGGTGGGCTTCCAGGAAGGATTCGCTAATGTCCGCTGGGATTCTAGAGCAGTGCCTTCTGACTCGTCGCCCAGCGCAACGTGATGACTGGAACAAAATCAGGGCCGGTCACGATAGCCGTAAGTTCCGGATATGCCGGATTACAGACCTTGAGCGGTGCTCCCGCGGCATGGCTCTACGGCGATTCGATCGCCCATGCGCACGAGTGTGACCACGACAACTAGAAAGGCAAATCAGAGTGAGCCGGCAGCAATGTTAGCTGCTGTATGATCGGGAACGAAACAGCGTTGCAGTTGAGAACGCCAGTCGGGCAGCGCTAGACCGAACGACTGCATAAGGTGGGAGTTCGAAAGAACTGAATAGGCGGGGCGTCGGGCGGGAGAACCAAATTCCTCTGTAGAGATGGGGGTAAGACGCTGCGCAATCAGCTGGCGGCCCTTAGTAGCGTCGGTGAGCCAGGCTAAATCGCTCGAGTTGGCTTTTGCTTGATCGAGGATCCTCTTGGCGAATTCAAACCATGTCGTTTGACCAGCCGCGCTCATATGGTAGGTCCCGCAAACCTTGGAAAAAATAAACCGCTCGCGATTCCACTCAGCTATGCCGGTCAGGATCTTGCATGTCGCGGCCGCCAGATCAGCGGCACACGTTGGTGCTCCGACCTGATCGCTCACAATTCTTAACTCTTCTCGCTCCGTTGCAAGGCGCACAATCGTCAGCAGGAAATTGCGGCCGCGTGTGGCATAGACCCAAGCCGTACGAAAAATCAGGTGAGGCACACCGGAGCTGCGAATCGCCTGTTCACCGGCAAATTTGGTCCTCCCGTAAATGTTGATCGGACTTGCAGAATCCGCCTCATCGTAAGGGACTCTCTTGGTTCCATCGAATACGTAGTCGGTCGAGTAATGCAGCAGGGTCGCGCCGATTCTCTTCGCTTCCAAAGCCATCAGTCCGGGAGCTTCCTGGTTGATCGCTTGTGCCGTCGCTTGGTCTGTTTCTGCTTGGTCGACAGCCGTGTATGCGGCGGCATTGACAATAAGCTGCGGTCGAACGTCTAGTATCGTTCGACGGATGTCATCAGGTTTCAAAAGATCCAGTTGTTCGCGGCCGGGCGCGACCACCTCGCCCAATTGCGGCAGGAGCCGTAAAAGCTCCCTGCCAACTTGGCCGTTCTTACCAGCCAGCAATATGACGGGCTTCATCGTATGAGGTGCTGCGGAAGAAATTCGCGAGAAACTTGGGCGAGCCCAGGATATTCTGCGTCTCTCGTGGAAATGATCGGAGCCGAAACGCCCCACCTTATTTTGAGATCGGGGTCATTCCAGGCGATACCTCGCTGGTCGGTCGGATAGTAGAAATCGCTGCACTTGTAGAGAAATTGCACTGTCTCCGAGAGCGCTAAGAAGCCATGTGCGAACCCAATTGGAACATAAATCTGATTTTGTTCTTTTGCGGAAAGAAGCACGCTTGTCCATTTTCCGAAGTTCGGTGAGCCAACTCGTATGTCAACAGCAACGTCCAGAGCTTCGCCTTCCACGACACGACAGATTTTCGCTTGTGGGTAACGGAGCTGGTAGTGAAGACCACGCAGCGTTCCATTGGTCGAACACGAATGATTGTCTTGAACGAAGGTATCCGCGATGCCAAGGTCGGCAAACTTCGCTTTGTGGAAGGTTTCGATGAAGAAGCCGCGAGCGTCGTGATGAATAACCGGCCGCAGTTCGAACACGCCTGGAAGGGATGTCTCGATTCGTTGCATTAACCTGGATGCTCGTTGGCTGACACATCTGCAGCAAGACGCAAAAAGTAAGCCATTATAAAGTTTAGTCAGAAGTTGTTGACGCGGCGCTAGCGATTGCATGAAGAGAGATGTCACGATTCACGTAGTATTTTTCATAGTACGAGCGATATTCACCGCAGCCAACGCCGGCCAGCCATCCCTCGGCATTTTTGTACCAGTCAATCGTCCGGCAGAGGCCGTCTTCAAGAGAGATGAGGGGTTTCCAGCCTAAATCGTCTTCAATCTTCTCGCAGTTCAGCGCGTAACGACGGTCATGGCCCGGGCGATCTTGGACATAGGAAAGCAAACTCTCGGCTTTCCCAGTAAGTTGTAGGATGCGCCGGGCCATGGTTAAATTTTCCTCAAGGTCTAATCCTCCAATATTGTAAACCTCTCCGATTTGGCCCTTCTCGAGAACAGCAAGAATTCCTCGACAGTTGTCCTCGACGTGCAACCAATCGCGCTGCTGCTTGCCGTCGCCATAAATAGGGAGAGCCTTGTCGTTGATGGCATTTGTGATCATAAGCGGCACAAATTTCTCTGGAAACTGATAAGGGCCGTAATTGTTCGAAGATCGCGTGATCACAGCAGGAAATTTATAAGTGCGGACGTACGATCGAACCAGGAGATCAGCGCCCGCTTTGGACGCTGCGTAAGGACTGCTCGGCTGCAGTTGGGATTTTTCGTCGGCGAACCTATGAGGAGGAATATCGCCGTACACCTCGTCCGTGGAAACGTGCACGAAGCGAGAGACGGGAAGTTTTCGCGCAACCTCCAAAAGCATAAACGTACCATTAATATTTGTCTGAATCACGGGCGAGGGCTCATAAATGCTACGGTCTACATGCGACTCGGCTGCAAAATGAACGACGGCATCACAACCGCGCATGGCGGCTTCCAGAACGGGCGCATCGCAAATGTCCCCTTTCACAAATGTATAGTTGGGATCCTCAGCGACATGCTCAAGATTCGCCAGGTTTCCGGCATACGTCAACTTGTCGTAATTGACGACGGCGTAGTGCCGCCCTGTTCCGAGAACGTAGCGAATAAAGTTGGAACCAATGAATCCGGCCCCGCCCGTCACTAGGATTTTCATGGCCTCACGCTCCGAGCGGCTAGGGTGGCAACGCTAGCTTCATCGCTGATTTTGTTGGCGCCTGTTTTGGCCACCAGATTGTTGGCCCGCAGGAGCGATTCGAATGTCCCGGCGTCGGTCCACCACCCATCGAGAGTTTCGTAAGTCAGAGTTCCTTCCTGAACGTAAAAATTGTTGACATCCGTGATTTCCAACTCACCGCGACCTGAAGGCTTCAATCGCCGAATTTTCTGGAAGACCGAGGTGTCATACAGATAGACGCCGATTACGGCATAGTTGGACTTGGGAATTCTTGGTTTTTCCTCGATTCCGACCACATGATCCCCGCGAACCTCGGCGACCCCAAATCTCTCGGCGTCAAGTACTTCCTTCAAAAGAATCTTCGCCCCGTTTTTTTGCCGCTTGAACGCCTCAACAGCTCTGCAAATATTCATTTCTATGATGTTGTCCCCAAGAACGACGCAGATCTGATTCCCGTCGGCAAAATCTTCCGCCAAGCCAAGCGCTTCCGCGATTCCGCCTTCTTCCTCTTGGTAGGTGTAGTTCAGATGTTTCAGGCCAAAACCGCGCCCATTCCCAAGAAGCCGTAAAAAGTCACCGGCGTTTTTCCCGCCGGTCACCAGAAGGATTTCCTGGATACCAGCGTTTACGAGCGTTTGGATAGGGTAGTACACCATCGGTTTGTCATGCACCGGAAGCAGGTGCTTATTCGTGACTTTCGTAAGCGGATTGAGCCGGCTCCCAGTCCCGCCGGCAAGCACAACACCCTTCATATTTCCCTCCTTTGTGCTAGGTAAATTCATCTTCCATGTGCTGACCTATTCGCTTCTATTTTGAAGCCGAAGAAGCCAGAAGCCGTATCTTCAGAAATGGTCCTGCTCGCTTCTTGGTGACAAACACTACTGAATTAGAAGGATGCCGGATCACAAAAATTGGACCTAATACGCGTTTTTCCCGATCAGCGCTGAAAAAATGGTCATAACAATAATCCGTAGATCGAAGATGAACGACCAATTCTGGAGATAGTACAAGTCGTATTCGATGCGCTTTTCGATGGACGTATCTCCGCGCCAACCATTGACCTGCGCCCAGCCCGTGATTCCCACCCTAAGACAGTGGCGGTGGTTGTATCGGCCAATGTCTTGTAGGAACTGCTGCACGAAATGTGGACGCTCGGGCCGCGGTCCCACGACGCTCATCTCCCCCTTCAAGACATTGATAAACTGAGGCAACTCATCCAAGCTCGTTTTCCGCAGGAAGCTCCCCAGACGCGTTCGTCGAGGGTCTGCCTCGGTCGTCCACCGTGTATCGCTGTCGGAGGAATCGCTTATTGGCATCGTACGAAACTTGTACATCCGAAATGGAAGACCATTAAGCCCTACCCGCTCCTGCACGAAGAAAATCGGCCCCGGTGAGGTCAGCCGAATCAGTATCGTGATCAAACCCATGAGCGGAGAAGTCACAAGTAGCACCGTCGCCGAAAAACAGATATCAAAGACTCTTTTAAGTAGAGCGTAATCAAGCAGATCAGCGGGTGTTGTCGTGAGGTCGAGCATTTGCATCCGCCCTACCTGGAATAACCTCTCTCGCACCACAATTCCTTCGCCCAGATCAACAATCGCGCGTGCAGGGACACTCAGTTTTCCCAGCGCCTTGATAATGCTGGGAATCTGTGAAAACTGCGCCGGATGAATGGCCATCACCGCTTCATCAATTCCATTCCCGGAATGCAAAGAGTCGACATCTTCCAGGTCATGAACACGGTCAGCCTGTACGGCGACTTCCTGACCTGGAAGCCGCACGTATGCAACCACTTGACAGGGAGCGAACGATAGGCGCTGAAGCCGAATCGCTGCATCGCGGGCAAACTGGTCAGCGCCCACGATCAGGAGACGGGTCGGCCGGCCAAGCCGGAGCCTCTTCCTGTACAGGAACCGAAAAGCAGCATGCAAAAGCATTGTGAAAGCCTGTAATGTGAATATGCAGCAGACGATCAGCCCGCGTGGGAAAATCACATTGCGCTGAAAATAAAGCACGCCCACCAAGGCCACGGCCGTTGCCGTGCTGGCAGACCAAGCAGCCCTTGCGCCGGTTCGTTCTCGAAAGAGCTCGTCGACATTTGTCACCTTGTAATGTTCTGCCATGAACGCCCACACAAAGGAACTGAAGAACACGAGAGCGAAATGTCCCTCATGGGAATACTTAACCGGGCGGTTAATAAACGTCACACAGAGAGCCCAAATCTGCCAGCCGACGTCGAAAGCGAGAAAAGGGAGTAGATAGATTGTGGCTTTCAACAAAAGCTGATACATCTTCAAGCGAAGGAGCATAATGCAATCCTCCCTGTGAGCCCCTGGGGGCACCACAGTCTTGAACGCCTTGGGGAGAAATCAGCTCGGGAACGAAGAGCGGAAACCACCGCGCTGCGACCGAATCTACTAATCGAAAAGACCGTAAAGACTCAGTTTCTTCTTCACGGCACGAGGGAGAAGCCTTTCGTTGCGCCCCAACTGAATGGCGACATATTTTCCGACATCCTTGATGAGCGAAGATCCTGCCCCGTCCGCTGCTTCCCCTTTGAGCAACAAGGGAAGTTTGTCTTTGAATGTTCGCCAGCCGGCCAGCCAAAGAGAGGCGCGAGAGCGGCTGTTCCAGATGCCTAAACGCTGGTACACGACGCCGATATCAAAGTAGCGCCTAAAGAGGACATCTAACGGGAAATCATGAGAGTGGTAAACAGCCGCTTCGGGTTCGTAAACAACACTCCACCCGGAGTCTAGAATACGCTTGGCGATTCCCACGTCTTCGAAAACTTTAAGGTCGTCCGGGAACTTCGTGGCTTCCCAAACCTTTTTCCGTATCGCCGAATTGGCGTTCGAGAAGTGGTAATACTTATGACCCAGCCCCACTCCGTCCATCGGCATTTTGATAATTCTGACCTCCCCGTACATGGCGGCGAAAGCCGAACGCCGCTCCAGCCCGGATTCCGCCTTCGGCAACTGGCGCCCGTAAACTGCCCCGACCGCTTGTTCGTTGAAATTGCTAAGAAATGCAGCTAGCCACGTGTCTGATGCGGGAATCGCGTCCTGCGATAAAAAGACCAAGAACTTTCCCGAGGCTAGGTTGGCCGCAAAGTTCCTCGTTCGTGCGTGGTGGAACGCTTCCGCTGGAATCTGCACCAGACGCACCGGATAGCGCCCCACGATCTCCAACGTGTTGTCCGTCGAACCCGAATCCACCACCAGCACTTCTACACGCCCCGCGTCCTTCTGAGAATAGACAGCCTCCAGGCACGCCCCTATTCCTTTTGCACCATTCTTCGTCGGAATTATGATAGACGTTTCAATCATGCCTGTACCACATTATGCCAATATTAAGAAGGCGAGGGAAACTCTCACAGAGCCGACCGGGAGACTCCACGCGAGGCTGATGAAAATCCCTTACACTCCGAACCGAGCCGGCCGTTTTGGATGATCGAGTCGAGTCGGTCGAGAAGAAAATCATCCATATCAATGGTTTTTGCAATGCTATTCAATTCTCTTGGTTGTAGCGTATTGCGCGCTGGGCTGATCCTCACTGCCCGTCGCGCATGGGCCACGAGATTCACGTTTCGCAATCCTGCGCGAATTCGCGACTAGAAAGGACTCAAGAATTGCCATCGGTCGGCCGAAATCGTATTCCGACGCGAACCAAACTCGTGCGCGTTCTCCCATTTGACGGGCTTCTTCCGGCCTGCGCAGCAGTTGCATGGTGTATCTCGCGAGCTCCTGCGGTGTTTCACCAATTAGAAAATGGACTCCGTGTGCCGCAGCAATTCCCTCCGCGCCCACTGCCGTAGTCACTACCGCAACGCCCGCGGCCATGCATTCAAGCGTCTTGATTTTGACGCCTGCTCCCTGCCGGAGAGGTAGCAGCGCCACTTGCATCCCCGCTAGAAAGCCGCCAATGTCATCGACGAAACCCGTGCGCATCACGTTGGGCACGCCATCTGTGACCGAGGCAACCGCCTCGCTGCGGCTTCCCGCCACATAGAATTTGAATTCGGGAACTGCCTCTCGCACTCGCGGGACAATTTCGCGCACCGCCAATGTGACCGCATCGATGTTTTCCGAGCGGTCGAGCGCGCCCCAGAAGACAACGCTATCCGGCTTGCGAACCGACTCCAAAATGGAGTCCAAGTTTGCGGGACAGGCAACCCACGGCTGGATCACAAGTCGCTTGACATCCGGCTTCAGTTGAGCAAGGAGTGCATCATCTTTTGGACTAAGCGAAGCAACAAAGTCTAACTTGGAAAGCGCTTGTCTTTCCCACTTACGGATGCGTTTTGATTCGAATCGGAGCGCCCAATTCGATACTCCACGGGCTGCCTGGGATGCGCGCCGTTCCCACAGCTGACTCAATACGTCGTGCACGATACCGCCGCGAAGAGGCGCATCGGCAAGACAACTCGTGTACTGCCACATTGCCGTGTGATTCAGCAGGATGACGTCAAAACGATGCGTCTGAAAGAGCTGACCCAACTTGCGACGAAACGCGCTCGAGTTTCGCGCCCCGACCGCAATAGGGAGCGACAATGAGGAAATGACACCACGAAGCCGCATTGTGTCGTTGACGGGAATGAAGTCCCAGCAATGAAAGATTTCAGCTCCTTCTCTATGGAAGGACTCGAGCTCGCTCTCTGTCGCGAACGCCAAGAGATGCACGCCATGCCTTCTGGCCAAGAATTCGCAGATGTAGTAGCCAATTTTCTGGCCAGCCTGCCAGGCTTTTGGAGAAGGCAAATGCGCTGATAAGAACAAAAACTCCATCACGCAGTCGCTCCGACTGGAGTGCACTCATCTGTCTTCAGAGACGCAGAGACAGGCTTTCTCGCCAGCAAGAGCATGCCCCCGGTTGTTAGCCAAGGACTGATATGGCGTGTTGACCAGCGGACGGACTTTCCAATGAGATTTAGTGACCACTCCTGATCTCCTCGAAAAAGCGGTAGGTCCACAAAGAGTCCGAGAGCAAGGCTAGTCGGTTCGTACTCATCGGTGGCGACCCGAACCAAATTAAACCCGCATCCGCGAACGATTTGGGAGAGTTCAGTTCGCGTGAACCGATACTCCACAAAGTACAGTTCGCGCTTTCGAATTCTGCTTTTCACTTTCAGAAAGGCCCCACGGAGCGGATGGATGAACAATCTGCGAAACAAGTTGTAGTAAGGAACAGTCAGAAACATGTAGCCGCCGGGGCGGAGGACTCGAAACATCTCAAGAATAAGAGGCGTGGGACCGTCCGGGAAATGCTCCACCACGCCAAGCGATATACAAGCATCAACCGAGCCGTCATCAAAAGGCAGTTCGCGGACGTCCGCCTCAATCACATGACTCTCTGGCGCGTGGCGTTTCAACTCTTCGAGGGCCGGGGCATAATTATCCAAGCCCACCACATTCCGAATACCGTGCTTCGAAAGATAGGCAACCCAGGCTCCTACTCCGCAGCCTGCTTCAACAACGAAAGGATCTTCCATTTGCCCCAGAACTTCTATCAGATGCTTGCGAAGTTCCCTGTATTCGCACCACTTCACTTCCCGTTCAAAAGTTCGGTCCTTCCACATTCGTTCCCACTGCTCTTTTGGGGTGTAGACGTTGAAGATCGCGCTCGACAAAGCTTTTCTCCTGGCCACCTTAGCTTCTGATGTGTTGATGCTACTAGGATGAAGACTGGCCTTTGACAAAACCAACCTTGGTACGCTGCCGCAACTTAGCTTGGCGAGCAAGAGCCGGGAAGTCTCTAATACCTTCGATAATTTTCACAATGGAAGTCCAGTCTCGCCTTAAGAGCGCCTGCAATATGCGCTTACAGGAAAGAGCAGCATGATGAGGCAGAAAGGTTGCCCAATGCCACCAACGTCCCTGTTTCCACATAACCACCATTGGGTTCCTAGTATTGTAATACAGTTGACTGGCTTGCCATCGATTGCGCTGGATGCTGAAGGACTCTCGATGCCAGACTACAGCGCGGGGCTCATAAAAGAGCTTGAATCCAGCCTTCCGCGCGCGGAGCGACCAGTCCACATCTTCTGAATAAACAAAGAGTAATTCATCAAAGCAGCCTATGTTCCGCCACGCATTTCGAGACGCCAGCAGGGCACAGCCAGAAATGAATTCCATCTCCCCGGCAGTATCCCAAGCTCCATTATCAGATTTCTTGTAACCGACGTGACCATTGCGGCCGGTCCAATAGTTGAACGTCCCGCCAGCGAACCACAGCCGGTTAGAAGGCTGGGCAAAATAGATCTTCGGCGAGATGGCTGCAATTTGCGAATCTGATTGTGCCCTCTCAACCAGCAGGGTTAAGCAGTCCGGGTGAAGAATAGTGTCATTGTTTAATACCAGGACATAATCGTCGCCGCGATCCAGGGCCAGCCGAATTCCTTGGTTGTTTCCAGCTGCAAACCCCAAGTTCACGCTATTCTCGATGCGCAGCACGTTCGGATAATCCCTGCCGAGCATTTCCGTTGATCCGTCTGTAGAGCCGTTGTCCACAACGATCACTTGGGCGCGGGGATAGCGCAAAGCAGAGATGGAGCGCAAACAGTCCTGCAACACTTCACGCCCATTCCAATTCGGTATCACTATCCCCACTCGAGCAGCAACTGAGCCCAATTGTGAACCCAGGTTCGGTTTCTCTTTCATCTGCGAGTCTCGCGCCTCCGCCACTACTTGCCCATCCTGCCGCACCGTTGAGCCGATATCAGGATCCGCGGGCTTCACAATTGGCTTCACCTTTTGTTCAAGAGGTACGGGGTTCCAAGATGGATTTCGTGCGAGCGAGACGCTGGTGCCCAACCTCAACCAACCCCGCCATCAAACCAACCAAGGTAGGCGCGGCAGGTGAATCCAGGAACGAAGGCGACACCAAGTTGGAGACGGCCAAAGCCGCGAATGCCGCCAGGATCCCGACAAACAGCGCGGCTTGATCGCCGGCCTGCCTCGCAAGTGCCCAGGTTCGACTTAGAAAGTGTCCTATGACCCAGACCGCTGCCAACGCGCCCAGTAGGCCATATTTCATCCAAAAATACAGGTAGGTGTCGTGCATGTAATGAACAGCATCGTCCGGGTTCTCGCGCACATCAGTTTGCGCATATTCAAACGGCATTATGTCTCGGTATTCCATGCCTACGCCAAGACCGAGAATCGGGTGATTACCGATATGTCCGATGGCCGATTGCATCTCGTACAACCGGCTGCCAAACGTAAAGGGGTCGTCGGACTGAAGCGCGTTTGTCGTCAAGGAAGTCGCAATCCGGTCTTCAAAGGCCCCCCAGTATGCCGGAGCTATCTGTTTCATGGTGGCCCGGAGACTGAAGCAGATGATTGCGGCAGCCAAAAAAACCTTCGCCGCGGTCCGCAGGCTCCCCGATAAATCCTGTTTTCTGATTAGGAGGATACAACCTAGACCTGCTGCCACGTCGGCTACATAAACCCGCGAGAAACCCAAGAAGAGACAAATCGTTACCAACGTCAGAACCCCGAGTATCGAAACCCGCCGCTTCTTCCAAAGCGGGTAAGCGCCAACACTTCCGACGAGAAAGCACACGAAGAGCCATTGAGAAAGAGGGCGGATGCGGAGGGCATCGAGTGCATCACCTTTCAGGTCGAAAACCTGAGACGCATAAGCCATGAACTGAAAGTGGTTAATCAGAACGATCTGCCAGAAGGTTGCCACGCATGAGACCACCACAATACTGCAGAGTACCAACAAAAGACGAAACTCCCCCTCGCTATTCCGAATTGCCCAGCAAACGAGAAGAATCGTCAGGGGATAGTAAACGAGCATGTGCGATTCCCGAAGGATATAGTGGACTTCTGCTCCTCTACTCAAAGCAATGAAGACGGAAAGCGCAACTATGCCTCCCAGGACGAGAAAGTGCTTCTTATAGGAAAAAGAGAGTTGCTCCTTTCTCCGAGTCGTCGATATCCACATCCATAGGCACGCCAGAACCAGATAAAAGTCCGAGAAGAAGAGGCTTCCACCAAAAAAGGGAAGGCGCGGGAGAAATGTGGGATCAACAAAAGCGCTATTCGTTGAGAACATCAATCCGCAAAGCAGGGCCTCCGGCATGCCAAAGCTCGCCGCGTGTGATATCAAAAAGATAAGTCCCAGCAATCCAACGGAAGCCAAGAAGTAGCCGTAAGCCGACTCCTTGGGGACCATCAGAACCACGGCAAAAGGCAAAATCGCCCAAACCAGAATCTTCACTGTCGTGCTCCAGAATTCGTCAAAACCGTTCGCCATCCCGGCAGTACCAACTTCCCCGCGGAATGCCGCACTCCACCACATCGGAGATATCAAGTTCCAGACAACTGGTTTGTAAGATTGAGTTACGGAATGAACCGACCTCCGAATTGGTGGGCGGCAACACTAATTGAGTGCGTCGTGATGTTGCAGACGCGGACCCTAACCTTGCCGGAATCCAGCACATACATCATTCCGGTCAAACCGCTCTCGAGCGCCGGCCAGATCGGTACAAGAAATGTGTCCGTGCCAGCGCTAGCACCAGACATGTCGCCTTCTTTGCATGTGTTCGTCGGGATGCTACCAAAAAGGATGATGCCGCCGAATTTGACGCCCGGCTTGCTTGTCCCCGCCACAGGATTCTGAACTTGGGTTTGAGATACAAGATTTGCACTGGCGGCTTGGGCTGCGTTGGGTACTGTAATGCTGTTAAAATGTGCGTCACCCGAGGTAGAAATGCTTGCGGGCCCGATACCGAATCCGTTGTCGTTGATTCCGCCGATCACCGAACTCTCTTCTGTGTTCCAGAAACTGATACTCGCACCTGGGTTATGGACTACGAGGTTGTTATAGGCATCTAACCTGAGTACCTCCGTCGGGTTGCCATCCTCGTTCTGCCAGCCGAGAGCCGTGTTGTTTGACAAGAACAGCGGAAAATTCAGTCCGTAAGTCCCATGCACCGCGAAATAACCCGTTGCTCCGGCGTCTTTCACGATATCGGCGACAAAGTTCTGCACGTTGATCTCTCCAAGGACGAGAGCGCTGGCCGTACCTTGAAGAAGCATGAAGCGTGGAATTACTTGTTGGCTGTAGGCTTTGACCCCCAAAAGGACGGTTAGCCCCGCAGTCGCCCGAATAAGCTGGGACGGCTGCGTCCCACTGGGGAAATCCTGAAGGAACATTGGATTAACTATATTTACATATGCACCATCGATAATAATCCAATCCAGTGCATTGCGGCCGAATCCGCCTTCAAAGTGAGGGTTAACGATATTGATGTACGATGGCCTTAAGACCAGTTGCACGCCGTCAAAACTACAATCCACGAAGTTGAAATCCGGAGGTGAGCCAGCGTTCGGGCCACCTGCGTCGATGACAATCGAGTTAGCAACATAGGCGTCCGTATTGAGGGACTTGGTATCTGTGTTGAGGAAAAGAACATGATTGAATTCGAGGTTTTCTCCAGAAGGCGACAGGCCCGGCGGATAGTAAAGGTTCTGCACGTTGTCATCAATGATGGCGTGAACGAACCTTGATCCCCACGCGCGTTGGCTGTAAGTGACTCCAAGCGCGAAACCAGTAACTCGCACGTTCTCGACAAGCACCCCTTCTGCCCCATTGGATCCACCAAGCACGAGCCCGGTACCCTGCTGCGCGGTCCCTTGTAAGCTGAGGTCCTTAAGAGCCGCGCCGAAGACAGCGGGGCTAAACCCAAAATCGAAGTGGATTGCTATGCCTCCGCCCATGAATTGCAGGCAAGTGGACTGTAATGAGTCACCCTCAATCACCACTGATTTATCCGGGATGTTGAGGAGGATGGGCGTGGCATATTGATAGCAACTACCATCGTGCTTGGAGGGTACATGAAGCCTTCCACCGGTTGGAGGTAAAGCGGCATAGGCAGCGTTGATCTGCTGGCCGATATCCGATCCTGGGTACCGCGTGACGTCCCGGCCTTCGCTATAGGCCGCCGCTGACAGCAGGCACGTGGCCAAGACCAAAATGGAAGATCTTTGTGCAATCATGATTGCCTCTCCCGGCTTCAACAAGGAATCTGCCAACTATCAGGCGGATGCGCCAACTGCAAATCGATCCCGATTCCCGACGATAACAAGAGCTGGAAATTTAAGGACCGAACCATGTTTTATGCTAGAGCCGCACTCGAAGCCAGTCCTCTGCGATTGAGAATAATGAGGTCATATCGCGCATTCACACTGCCCTGCCTTAACCGGGGTGTTTAAGCGGCCAGCATTTCTGTGTAACTTAACTCTATGGCTTGTGCGAGGTTCCCAGCCTGTTGACTCCACCATCCATGCACGATTTCCGCCCGACAGCAACCAAGTAAGTCGGTTGGATGAGCCAGGCTCCCCGGTAAGGCTGGACTTCGCAGGTGGCACCGCCCGCAGCGGAGAACACATTCCGCATGCATGGATAAGGGGCCTTCATCCCGAGAATCCTTTTGATTGCTTCCTTGAGATTTAGCCGGTCCAGAACATGCGAAACGATCCGCTTGAGGAGAAAGATCGGATAAACTTGCTCGCCTTGCGAAAACAGACGGAGTTCGCCAAACTGCGCCGCCAACATGTTCTCGAATTGTTTTGTCGTGAGCTCATGGACATGATACTGGTTCACCCCAACCAAGCGGTAAATCGTCGTGTTCGGCGTCGAGCAGAGGAAAATTCCGCCGGGCCTCAGGACCCTCCGGCATTCCTTTAGGAATTTTTCCTGGTCCTTGAGATGCTCCAGCGTCTCGAACGACACCACTACATCCACTGAGTTGTCGGGCAAGCAGAGATCTGTCGCATCACTCTGCGCAAATTCACAGTCCCTATACCTCGCCTTCGCGTAGGTGATAGCCTCCGGATCGATATCCAGTCCCCACGCGCTGCGAGCCCCGGCCTGCCGCAAAAAGGCTGTCCCCACTCCCGTCCCGCACGCCACGTCCAGCACGTCCCTCCCAGCCACATATTGCCCGGCAAAAAGATACCGTACCTCATGCTCGCGGAACAGCGCTTCCGCCGTCTTCCCTGGAACGATCCGCTCTCCCGTAAATTCTAGCTCCGGCGCCTCTGCAGCAACCGCTGAAGTGCTCTCTTCCATAAGCCGCTCTGCTTACCTTTCATCACCGCATATTGCTACGCCGCTCTCATGCCTCGCCGGCTCGTCCCGCTAGTCTGTTTCCGCGCTTCCAAAGGACTTCCCGAGCAAGGCTCGCAAAGGCACCATGACCCCCAGGACTGAAGCCCGGTCCGCGTCATCCAGTACCCACTTCCACACGACCACGGCAAATCCTGCCATCCACACCGCACACACGCCCACATCCACCAGGATGACATTTCGTAGGAAAAAGTCAGACGCGTAGATACCCGTCCCCATCACGAATAGCGCGCCGATTGCCGTCCACATCCTCCGATCCATAACATTCACGACCGAGAGCGAGGACACCCGCCGCGCGATCCACAGGAGCAACACCACCTCGGCCGCCACGCGGATTGACCACGCCGCAGCGGCACCATCGATTCCGTGTCGCTCGATCATCCACCCCACCAGCAGACCGTAGGGAATCAATTCGCACAGGAACAGCTTGGCAGCAGTATCTGGCTTTCCCAGCGCCTGCAGAAAACAATATGGAACATGCGCAAAACAATTAATGAAGACGCCTACCGTGAGGAATTGCAGCGGCACGGCGCTTTTCTCGACGAACCCTGGGCCCAACCAGGCTCGTATAATCGGACGCGCGAATAAAACCAGAATCAAGCTAACGGGCGCCAGGGCACAAAAGATGTACTTGAATGAGCGCGAATAGAGAGTTTGTAGTTCCCTGATCCGCCCTGTTCCGAGCGCACTGCACGTCGGATAGACGGTGGTCATCAAGCTCGCCGGAATCATCCACAGTTTCGTAACCGCTTCGAAGGGAGCCGTGTAGAAGCCCACCATCGCCACGGAAATCATAGAGCCGATCAGAAACCGGTCCATCGATACCAGAATCGGATTGACCACATTTGACGCAGTTACCCACCCGCCGAAGGACAGCAGTGGGAAAACTACGCTGGAACGAAGCGTCGGCCGCGTCTTCAGGGAAGGCAGGACGCGCAAGCAATAAAACCCATGCGCGAAGGTAAACCCCACCCGGGAAATCCCCATCCACAACACAACCCCTGGCAGTCTTAGCCCCGCAGCAATGGCGACTGCTGGAATGACAAAGGCTAGAATGCTCGACGGAATGCGCAGAAGATTGGTGATATCAAATCGTTCGCAACCTTCAAGAACCGCGCGTAACCCATTCGCTGCTAGAACTGTGGGCAATGTAGCCGCCAGAATGTAAAACGCCGTGCGCGCTTCGCCCACGAGGGTAGCGGGAGTTTTCAAAACCCGATCCACGAGGATTGGTGTAAGAATGGCGATGATCACACCGCCAGCGAGACCGAGCAGGACTTGGAGAACAATGGAGCTCCACACCATCTCGGAGATTTGCCTCGCCTCTCCCTTTGTCAGCAACTCCGCTAAGAATTTCGTCGTCGCCCGACCCAGCCCTAAGTCCACTAAGTTGAAGTAGCCAAAAACCAGCCATATGATGCCGAGCATCCCGAATCGGTCAGGTCCAAGTCCCCTCATGATATATGGAATCAGCGCCACTCCAGCCAGTATGGGCAAAACCTGGCCCGCGAAATTGAACGCTGTGTTCTTCGCAAGCTTCACGCCGTCGATGGACGCCGGAACAGCGCCGACCTTTTCTTCTGTCAAAAGCGTTGTCTCTACGCTGGCCATGAATGGGTTCTAGCTTCCAAACGCGAATCTTCGCAAGGCCATCTTCCATTTTGGCTTAGTTCTTTCGCGACCCGCGCATGAAGATATCGACTCTCTGGCGATCCATGCTACCACTTGAATAATCTGTCCGACTCAGCCGCGTTTTTTCCGACCCTACCGGATTCCGCTGCCTCGCCCACTTCATGTCCGACTCGCTCTTCTCTTTTCGGCAATGCAAAGTGGTCATCTCGCGTCGACCACCACTTTTGTTTTCAACCACTTGCGCGATACCATTTCGCAAGACTTTCCCTTAACACACTTCCATCCAATGGGGGATGTACCCCTTCTTCTGCTACCGTCTGTTACAGAAAGTTACAACCGCCATTCATACACTCCATTACGACAGGGCCTCCACGTCCACCACACCCACATCCAGCGCCACGGATCGCTGGATCAGGTCAATCGAGATCACAACCCGAAAGTTGCCCTTCCGTCGCAGCAGAATCCCCTGCATTCCCGCCAGCGGTCCGCTCGTCAGCCTCACGCGCCGCCCCGCCGCCAAGTACGGATGCGGTTCCACCCTTGCCCCGCCCGCCAGGCTCACTCGCAGCGCGTCGATCTCTTCCTTCGGCAACTCCGTAGGCCTTCCATCGAAGCCCACCAGCCGCGCCACACCAGGGACCTGCTGCACCTTCAAGCGATCGCGTAGCGCCATGTGCACGAATATATATCCCGGAAACAGCGGCAGCTCTAGCTTTACCCGTCGGTCCTTCCATTTTCGCGCCGATTCATACAGCGGCAAAAAGTGCTCCACTTCCCGCGTGTCCAATTGCTCCGCGACGCGCTTCTCGTGGTTCGCGCTCGTATATGCCGCATACCATCGCGTCACATCAGACTCTGACGCCAGCCCTATCGGCTGTCCCAGATTCTCCATGGTGCTCGGGATCCCCGGCGGGCTTGCAGCTTCTCTCGCGTTGCTCGCAGCACCCAACGTCATGTTTGCAGTATTCATTGCCATGGCTGTCTATCCGAACGCCGGAGACCAGGATACACTCACAGCTTCGCCCCGTCACTTACAGCGGCACATGTGACCTAACCGCAATACATTCAACCAGTTACAGAAAATTCCGCCTACTCCGAATCTTCCGAGTCCGCGTGGCGCCCGCGCGGTCGGCTCCAAAAGCTTCTGTCATCCGAGCCGGTCCCTGAACCGTTTCGCGAGAACAGCGGCACACCGGCCGAAACGGTCGAAAAAACTTCCTGCACAAACGCCTTTCGTGGATCCTTCGAGTCGGTTTCATGCCACTTTTTGTTCCCGAACACCCAGGTTACGACGCCGGCAAGTGTTAGAACCGTGCCAAGAAAAATGACTAACAAACGTGGCGGAAAGGATTTCTTATCAGGGACATTAGCGACGTCAAGCACCTTCACTGTCGGGATTTCTTTCGCTTCCTGGACCTTCGCCAGCTCGTACTCTTTCGTGAGCGTCTCGAGGACGGCTTCCTGGATCTTTGTCCGTCGGTACAGATCTGCGTACGTGACGCCGAGCAGGGGCAGTTTCCGGATGGACGGGTATAGGGAATCGCCTGGCTGATCGGAGATGCTGGTGGCACTTTCACCTTTTCCGCCCAGTTTCTCAAGTTGACGCTTAAGTTCATCAATTCGCGCCTTCACGGAGCGCACGCGTACGTTGTGGTCGGTATAAATCTGCTTCAGTCCTTCATATTCAGATTCTGCGGCAATGAGTTGCCCCTGTAGAACAGCCGCCGCTTCGACCATGGCTTTCCCTTGCTCTTTGATATCTATAGCCGTGTTCTTGCTTGCGAACTGGCTGAAGTCTTTCTCCGATTCTTCCAGATCGCGGCTGACAGATTGCAGCCGCCCTTCGAGGAATATGCGTTCGCGACGTGCAGATGACGTGCTCAATTCGGCGACGAGCCGATTGAGCTCTTCAATGTAAGCCTGGCCCATGGCTGCCGCGCGCTTCGCGTCGTGGTCGGTCACGGTGATGGTAATGATTTGACTCTTCCGCTCTACGGAGAAGTCAGTGTGCATGGCCAAGTCCTTACGCGCGTCTTCCATGCGACGGTCCCCGTAGAGCTTCCGTAGGTCGAACTGCTGAATCAGCTTGTCCTGCACCGTTCGACTCGAGAGGATTCCGACAAATGTGTCGCTGGTGCTCTTCATGCCGAGAAGTTCGCTGGCAATTCCCCCAAAGCCGCCAGCAGCGCTGCTAGACATCGAGGCGACAGCGCTTGCGAGGCCCGAGGCGGATTGATTATCAGGCGGCATAAGCCGCGACGTGGATTCATATCGTGCCGGAATGAGGAAAGCGATCAGCGTGCTGGTGAGCAGCGCGCAAACCGCGACGCGAAACAGTAACCTGCGGTGCCCCCAGAGCAGCCGCAGATGGACAATTGACTGTTGGCCTGCTTCAGGCGTCGTTTGTGAGGTGGTCGGCACGGAAATGTCTTGGTCCGGCAACTCAGGCGAAGGCTGACGAACAGGAGCGCTGGCCGAGGAGTTCATGGGCGCTCGCCTTTCGCTGGTGGCGTCCCTGTCGTATCGGCTTGAGAGAAGCGAAAAATCTTTCGTGGCTCGAACGTAATTCCGACTGAGGCGGTCACATTGTGGGCTGCGTTCGGCTGAATCACGGGAAAGAGCCAACGCTCGTCTTGCACGGAAACAGAAACACTGAGATTCGAACGCAACGAATAATCGGTTCTGACACCCACATCTGTGAGTGAGCCACCCCCCGGGAGAAACTCCTGGCTAACCTTCTGGTGACGGAAAAAGAACTGCAACCGGTTGCGCGGGCTAAACCAGTAGTTCGTCCAGGCTTGAGCGCCTTGTCCGCCGCGGCCGACCCAACTGCCCATTAAGTCTCCGTTGTTTGTGTACCCGTTAAGCCAAGTCCGGTTCTGATAAAAAGTGCCTGGACTCTTAGTGTTAAAGACTGTTCCTCCGGGTATGTCTGTATAAACGCCCTCGACGCGAAGATCCAGTCGCGAGACGCGTGGGAAGTGTGACAGATAGAGCCCGGCGTGCCACGCTGAGACATTCACGTAGGCGATCGGCGAAAATTCGTCGTAGGTGAGGCCATCGGCGTAGAGTGTCAACCAATCGCGCAAATAGGGGAGGCGATAGCTAAAGTTCAGTCCCGACGTTCGTTTCCCCGGCTTGTCCGCGCTACCCGCGGGTGAATTCCCCGTCGTGAATAGGCTGGTCACCAAAGCATGCCAAGTGAAGGGATACCCTTCTCCCCCGAAGATCGTCGTGCGATAAAAAGCGAACTCAAAATTGGGCGTCGGCTCAAAACCGATCAACTGTCCGTGCATGAAGGGCTGCGGATTGAGGAACTGGCCGTACTGCCCGACGAGGCCGGATGGGCTCAATATAAACTCATGGCCCGTCAATTGGCCTAAGAAGAATTCCGTCCGCATCGGCCCCAGCCAACGAAGAAACCGGGGCAGTTCCAACGGCGTGATGCGGTTAATGTGAAACATCTTAATCGGCGGCGCATTGTAGCTTAGGTCCAAAGATCCACCGTCACCCTGTCCCCACGAGAGGCTTTGCTGGCCAAATGTGACCTGCCAATTGTTGAAATTCAACCCCACATAAGCGTCAAGAAGCTGAAGCTGATGTATCGATGGTGTGGGCGTGTCTGGAGGTGGCACTGGGATAGGGTCAACCTGAGCTATGAACAATCGTCCCGACGCCGATAGGGGTGGCGCAGAAGGGCTCTGCTGATACTCCGCCCGAACATATCCGACCCAACGTCCTGCCGTGGTCCAGGCGGAAAACCCGGTGACAGAATTGAATCCTCTTTCGTATGGACGGCCAAAGTCATTGATAAGAGTCTGACCGAAATCGTATCCGTCTGTGAGTGGCTCACCGGCGATCTCTGTAACACGAGTGTATACAGACTCGATTCGTGCGCGAAAGGGTTCGGCTGTGTTTGTGCCCTCTAGTTCATCCTTGAATTCAGTCTGAAGAAGTTGATAAATCCTTTGTGCCTCTGCAGGCCCTCCGTCGACTCGATCAGAAGCTTCAGCCAGCAGTCGGGCGCATTCGCTCCTCGTCCAGGGCCGAACCCCCCTAAACCCGCTCTCAGTCATGCCCATCCCGATCAAGCGGTCCATGGCCGGGTAAATCCAGCTATCAAGAGGAACGTAGGGCGAACCCTGATTTGCTGGAGAGGAGTTTCCATCGCCGCGAAATATTTGGCTGATCGAGCGCCATTCCCCGCCGCCGAGTTCCCAGTCGTGATGGCGGGTGTAGATATCTTGCGCAATGAGATTGCCCATGATGCTGCCAACGAAGACATCAGAAGGAAAATGTTGGCGCGAGTGAATTCGCGAATAGTCCACGAGAGACGCCAAGCCGTAAGCCGCGATTTTCATGAATGGATTGGGATACTCATGGGCGAGGACGCCTGCTACCGACCAGGCAGCGGCCGCGTGTTCCGACGGAAACGAAGTACCCCCTTGAAAGAACGGCCCAGTCCCGTTGCCTTGGTAAGGCCGTTCGCGCCCCAGGGAATACTTTAAAGACTCCACCACCACCAGGCTGTTGAGCGCGGCTTCGCCCGCGAGGAACCCAGTCTCGCTCCAGTGTTCGTTGTGCTTGACGTGGCCAAGCAGCCACATTCCTCCCGCACCTCCGACAAGCGCCCCGATCCCCGCGGTAGAAACTGTATTGTAGTGGCTAATGGTAGTAGGGCTGTGCGACAAATGTTTGCTGTATTCCGTGTCTGTCACGAAGAGGCCCGCCGTAATTCCGCTCAGTGGCACTAACCACTCAGTATCCGAGAATCGAAGCTTTGCAGGGCTCGTCCAGATTTGTTCCTGGTCTTGCAAGAATTCCTTTCCTAACCCCTTAAGGGTCCGTGGTGTGGACACGGGGTATTCTGACAGCGGATCGTTGGCAATTTTTTTTTCCGGGCTCGTTTTCGCTACTTCCGTGGTCGAACTGCTTGGTTTTTTATCTGCATCGCCTTCCTTCTCCGCTTGCCGAGGTGCAGAACTAGAGACTCTCGCTGTCAGCGTCAGACTCGACGCCGCCCAGCCCACCGCCAGCACGAAGAAACAGATGCGCCTCATGAACATCCCTCGTCACGGATGGATATACGCCACCGCCAAAGCTACAGACGCAGCCATTTGAGCTGATTGTATGATCGGGGCCCAGTTACGACCGCCGATCTTTGGCGCCTTTTCGGGTACAACGATAGTGTCTCCGGCTCGCAAGGTCGCGCTCATCGGATCGCCTCCCCACCAACCATCGCTGTTGTTTTTCGCGGCGATCACGGAACCGTCGGCGCGGATTACAAATACCGCCTTCTTGTCTGCGAGCTGCGTCACGCCGCCTGCTTGGCTGAGATACCACTTGGCACTGTGGCTGGGCCGAAATCCGATCGCTGTTGGATTGAAGACTTGGCCGTTCACCATCACATAGCCCGCTTTTTTAGGAACAAAAAGAACGTCGCCATCGCGAACCTGCACGTCTGCCGCTGTATTTTGCCAAGCCTTCATATCCGGCGAGATTCTGATCACAACACGGCCGATCGGGGCGCTAGCTTGTAGTTGAGCGAGAGTTGCTTCTGTCTGGCCGATTGCCGTCAACTTGGCGTTTTTCTGGTCAGCATCTGTCTCCGGCAGCGCTTTGAGTGTTACTTGCGCCGCTTTCACGCGCTCGACGAGCTCCAGGTGGGACTTTACCTCTAGATCTCGTACCTCCCGCCTCATCAACACTGCCCCGTAAGCATAGCCTTCCGAACCAAACCCTCCGCTTCGCGCCAATACAGAGCTCAGGCGCTCTCCGGGTTCGATACCGTAAGTGCCCGGGTGCAGAACTTCCCCTCGCACCGTCATCGACGATCCGATATCGTTCCAGCGCGGGAGCTGGCGAATCGTAAGAACATCCCCGTCGCGGAGCGGGATGTCGTTCTTCGCGTCTCCGCTCATGGCCGCCTTTAGGTTGACGTCCAGGCGGTCGCTCGGAGTCGCTCGCGCGGTATTCGTCTCGAAACGCGAGAGATCGGCGCTTTCTGTATACGCGCTTCTCTTAATTCCGCCGGCTACGCGAACCAAATCCTCGACGCGCATGTTGGAAGTAAGGGGATAGCGCCCCGGTTTGGTCACTTCACCCTTGATGTAGACTGTCGGCGGCTCCACTTGAGTCAGGTTGCGATGCACCAACAACCGGTCACGCGGCTGCATAACTACGTTGTCCACAGGATTCCCCGCAAGGGCCTCGCGGAGATCGACACTCAGAATCTTCATTGTGCCGTCGGGCTGCGTGCGGAAGAGTTGCGCGGAATCGAGTGATGCATCCTGCGTCACACCCCCTGCCTGATAGATAGTGTCCCTAAGGTGCGCTTGCCCCGAAGTGCGGTACTTCCCCGGTTCTCGAACTTCCCCGCCAACCCAAACTTCCGGAGCGGGCTCGAAATCGTAGCGGCTGAACACGCGAACGGTATCAAGCGGCTGCAGCTTCGGCCCTGAGGCTGGATTCGCCAGAGCGGCCGTTAGGTCGAAACTCTCCACGCTCGGATGAAAGTCCGGGGGATTCAATCTGACAATCTCCGCATAGTGCGGCGCGGGTTCCGGCAACAAATCTTTGTACGAACCAATCAAGTCAGAAAGGAGCATTCCTTGCTTGTAGGAAAATCGTCCAGGACGCAGCACGTGTCCCTGAAGGTAGATTGCGTCTTCGTTGTAAGGAGCGATCGGAAAGATGTGCACTTCATCACCGTCGTTGATCTTAAATGCGTCGAGCTGCTTTTTCGCTGAATCAGCGTCACCCGTCGGCGAGAGATTGAGCGCAAGCATCGTACGTCTTTCGTGCGCTTCGACCCGTTGAACCTCAATGTGCTGTAGCGTCGCCGTTGGCAGGATTCCACCTGCGAGTTCTAGCACATCTGCCAATGAACTCTCGCCGTGCAATTCGTAGATCGCCGGCCGCCGTACCATTCCATCAACAGTCACCTGTGGTCCCAAGGGCGGTACGAGCAGCGTGTCGCCATTCTCCAAGCGATTCAAATCGGACCTTACTCCATGCAATAGCAGGTCGTAAGCGTCCACCTCTTCGACGAGCTGCTTGCCGCGATAGTGTTTCAGCGCGCGCAGCGAGCCGCGAGGAGTTACTCCGCCCGCGGCAAACAATGCGTTTAGCGGAGTCGAGAGCGAGCTGATATCGTATGCTCCCGGCTGCGTAATATCTCCGACCACATACACGCGGACGGTCCGCAGCTTTGAAAGAGAAACATCTGCTGAGACATTCCGATACTCGGTCCTCAGCACCTGTTGAACCGCCAGCTGCACCTCGCCCAGGCTTCGACCGCTCACAAGAAGCGGGCCAGCTTCTGGCAACGAGACGCGCCCTTCACGGTCGACGACCCGATACATGCGCTGTGAGACTCCGCCCCAAAGATCAATCTCGAGACTGTCGCCCGGACCGAGTACGTAGTCGGGCCCAACCGGAAGGTCCATGGGAATCGCTTCTGGGTCGTTCGCTGTGTTGCGGAAAACATCCAATCCAAAACGCTCGGTTGGTCGCTGGCGCGCCGATGCTTGCACATACATGTCATAGAGCGACGGTATGTCGGAGTAAGGATTCGCACGGTGAACCATTCTCACCGGAGAAATGTCTTCTTCATGGGGTCTTTCACCCGCAGGTCTTGCGCGCGAAGACCGTTCCATTCCGTTCTTGTCGGAACCAAACTCTCTGTTGTCGCGTCCGGGAGCACTCGGCAAGGAGGGCAAATCACGGCCAAGCAGGGCGCCATCTATGGCGCCTTGGCCTAGAGCCTGGGAGCCATCCAGCGGATTCGTATCGCGCTTCATCGGGTTGGAAGCCAAATCGAGGCGGCGTGACATGCTGTCAGCATTACCCCCGTCTAGGGGATCTGGAGTCTGCGGCAATCCGTCGGCTCGCAGGATGCGCGACAGGCTCTGCGATGGCGATTGTTCGGGCACTGCCTGAGGGTTTGTCTCAGGCGAGGTCATCCCGCGCGGAGTGCGCGTATTTTGGCGGTGGTCTGTTGGCGACTGCTGCTGACAATCTTCGTCGCGCCGCGGATCGCACGTCGCTGTGCGTTCGAGGTCGCGATCGTTTCTTTGCGGCTTAATCGCGTCTGAATCTTCCTGTGATTCAATCTGGACCAAGCGCCGCGCCCGTTCCTTGAGCACCAATTCGTTTTCTTTTGCATAGTCCGAGTCAGGATTCGTCATCGGCAACAGGTATCCATAACGCTGTAAGAGCCGTGTCGCTACGGACCGAAAAGCGACGTCCTGCTCCAAGCGCTCGAAAATCGCTTGATCCGTGAGGCTCGAATCCTCGACGACCTGGCCGCTATCGCTGGCCTCCTTCGCTACCCATCGCTTCAATTCCACTAGCAGCCCTTCATCCTTGACCAGTACAGCACGAATCTGAGTCGAGGACGCCGCCACCCGGCGTAGGTTCTCCTGGGCAAAGTCGGGAGCTTGTTCGACCCCATAGTCGTTCCGGGTTGCTTCGCGCGTCTCGCGCGGCCTTTCGACTTGCTGTTGTGCATAGGACGGCGCGGAAAACAAGAACGCTAAGCCTAGACTCGAGAAAAAGCTTCTCAAATTGACCTGTTTCAACATGGTTTCACCGTGGTGCTGGGCTTGAGATTCTTCAATTCGTCTCGCTCGTAACTAGCTTGCTCCGAACAGCGGTCAACATTCCGTCCTCAGAGGCCTCAATATTACTGGAATGGATATCGAGAGAAGCCCAGTAGTAAACGATATAGTCCTCCGCCGGCGCTACTGCGATGACCCGCACCTCAGGATGCTCGCGAAGCAGATCGTCGCAGACACTGGGCCTTTTGCCGGGTTGATCAAGCGCGATGACCACAAAATTTGGCAGAGTTCTCTTAACGCACTCCATAATTTCCGAATCGTTGGTAACTTCGCCGACAATTTCTATGTCCGGCTGGTCTGCGAATGTTGCGAGAATGGTCTCCCGCATGAGACGAGGACGGTTGGCCACGAGGACGCGGATGGCTTTTTCCATGGGAGCTCCTTGCGGCACAAGTATCGAGTTTTCAAACAATTAGCGTAAGACTCAAAAGAAACCCATCGACAGGTACTGCCCCGGAATCGGCCCGAGTACCAACCATTTCTGGGTACGCACCAATTTTGACCTAAATGAGAACTGTCGGCCAAAGACGACGGCGGAGTTCCTCTTTCCTGCGCTGATACTTGGATCGGGGTGAATCACGTTCATGTTCATCAAAGTGGCCCGGAAAAAGGTCATTTCTACCTGGGATCTTTGCAGCACTCGATCGATTTTTCACAAATGAGTCCTGCGCAGCCTCCGGGAACAGTTAAACCGCGTCAATGACCGACAAGCTTCAAAGGCCCGTCGACAGGCCCTTTGGTGCCTATTAAGAGGTCAGAGTGCGCCGGATCCAAGTGATACTCAAGGAAGATCCGAAGCGAAGCTCTCGTTCAAGATAGTTGTGCAAGCTCCTGACCAATGATGTCGAGATGACTCGTGCCGAATCTCTGGTAGACCAATCGTTGCGTGTATTTATTCCCTGAGGCGCTGGTGTCTTGTGTTATCGGGCCGGTAATATCCGTCGGCTCGACTTCGCTATCCTCGCGCCACTCGTTCAAACTTGTAATGCGCATCACCTTGAACTCGCTGGTTTTGGAAATGGGGTACAACAATGTCCCTTAGGAAGCTACGGAAGGTGGACGCCAAGTCGGGCGCATCCTGCGAGCAAGACTGCTCGCCGCATACAAAGGAAAGGAGAATTTGGCAGCAGGGCGTAGAATTGTGGCAGGTGTTGGAGCACTCGCCTCTCGACCGGTAATCGGGCCGTGGCAGCAGTGAGGTAACTGTGTACCCGCGTAGTCGCACGTCTGTAAGTCTGTAAGAATGTCTCTTTTCGCTCACAAGAGTTTTTCCTTCACAAGCGAACTCAGCACGGAACTCTCAGAGCAAGCTTCATTGGGCCTTCAAGCGATGGGGGGCACGGCGCGTACCGCTCCCTAGCTCCGCATTCCGTCTCGGTGACCTGGAATCCCCGGCGTTCAATAGACCAGAAAAAAGCGAAACCCGCGAACTGCCTTTTTCGATTCACAGGTTTCGTTCCTATAAGTGCAGAGTCTTCGACGGTGTTTACTGCTTCCGTCCGTAACGCCCGTGGACAGCATTGACTGGCTGCGCTCCGTGCTGGACGATCTCAAAACCGCCGATGCCGTCGCGCTACAGGTTGAGCCGCTCGGTCGTCTCCATTACCGCGTTCTCGAAACTGATAGATAAGCTAACCATAAATTTCTCGCTTTTTATTGGCCGAGGGGAGCCTCCAAACGGCAGAGCACCCCCGGGTAGCCAGTTTGCGCGCCTAAGCTGGCACGCAAACCCAAATGCTGCGATTCGATTCGAAGGAAACGGGAAAACGCGGTTCAGTTCCGTCCCTCGCGCATATGCATTGCGCGCTTCCCTGCTATGGATTGTTGTTAGCCACAATCAGCGGATTGACCTCACCACGCGAGCTTCAACCCGAACTGAATCTGCCGCGAGGTGGTTGAAGTCGAAGTGATCACACCTGCCGTCGGTGACGGCCCGCCCGTGGCCAAGGCGTAAACGACGGGATTTGGATTGTTGAAGTTCGTGCGATTGAACAAGTTGAAAAACTCCGAGCGGAACTGCATGCTCAAACGCTCCGAAAGTGAGAACTTCTTTGTTAGCGAGAGGTCCGTTTCTGCGAGGCCCGGGCCCTCGAGGATGTTGCGGCCGGCGTTGCCATAAGTTCCGGGCAACGGCTGGACGAACGCGTTGGGGTTGAAATACTGGTTGGGCCCGCCCAGGATTAGCGGACCCGTGAAATTGGGATTGAGAGACGGCCGGACAGGATTGCGGGTGTCACCGTCGTTGGATGGGTTGTAAGACAGCTGTGGGGTGAACGGCAGGCCAGAGTCGAACGTTTGGATTCCGCTGAGTTGCCAGTTTCCGATCAGCCGCTGCACCCAGGGATGTTCGCGAGCGGTGTTTCCGGTTCCGAATGGGAGATCATAAGTTGCATGGATGACCGCTGCATTCCGTACGTCGAACGAAGCCCGGCCATAATCGCCCTTTGGTTGAAGCGGATTCGCAACGAACGCGGGAGAGTTTGTTGCGACGCTGGTGTTCATGTTGTCGCCATCATCCAGCGTCTTCGAGAAAGTATAGACTCCCCGGAATTGCAATCCATGGCCGAAGCGACGGTTCACATCGACTTCAAGCCCATGATAGGAACTAATGCCTTGTGAGAGCCAATGCGTGGTATTCCATACGGTATTGTTGGCCAGTGGCGCGCCCGTTGGGTAGTAATACGCCCCAGCGGGATAGCCTGCGGGGCAGGGCGACGCCGGGCAAATCGTCGGTGTAGGGAGGTTCGCGTCAAGGGAGAGCAATTCGTGGTAGGCGTGCGAACCGATGTAGCTGATTCCGAACGAAGTGCTCGATGAGAGTTGCTGCTCGATCTTCAAGCTCCAGGATTCCACGGTTGGTGTCTCGAGGTTCGGCTGCACGCCACTAGGGACCACTTTTGCGGCTGAATATGTCGCGTCCGGCCCGATCTCGGAGAACGAAATGTTCCTGACTGCAAAGACGGTGTTGAAGGGAGGGTTCTGGTCGAGGCGGTAACTCAGATTGTCGAGTAGAGCGTAGTACAGACCGAAGCCCGCCCGCACAACTGTTTTCTTTGACGCAAACGGAGACCAGGCGGCCCCGACGCGCGGCGCGGGCAGGAACTTTGCGTTGTTGACGGAAAAGGCGGAATTGCCCGCGACGGGCTGGGTTTCGATCACTCCATTGGCAGTAAACGCATAGTTCGACGCGCGTCCATGGGCTTCGTTCCATCCGTCTGTGGACTCGCCCCGGAAGCCGATGCGCAACTCCAAGGAGGGCTTGAGTTTTATTGTATCTTCAGCATAGAACGCGCCTTCGACGGAACGCCAGGACAACGGCGTATAGCTCGGAGCGTATGTGTATGTGCTCACGTTGCCCTGCAAAAACGTCTGCAGGTTTGTGAAGGAAATCTGGCCGTACTGATCCTGGACAAGAATGTCGTTGGCCTGCAACCTCTCGAGCCATCCACCGAAGCTGAATAAATGGTTGCCGTGAGTAAAGGAAACCTGATCGGATGCGGTATACAAATTGCGGGCCGTCCTGAGATTGCTTCCTGCGTTCGTACCGCCGTTTGTGATCTGCGACGCTCCGTTGAGGGTCGTGCCGCCGCCGACCACCACTGCACCGACAGGTTGACCCTCGTGGACCCAGCTCGGCAGATCCACGGTCGTCCCGCTGTTGAAATAAAACGCCCCGCGCGAGAAACCGAACGTGGCTCTATTGAGCAGGCTAGGCGAAAAAACGTGGGTTTCACTCAGGCTGGCCACCTGTTCTCGCAAGAACACTTGGACGAGACTCGAAGGATTGCTGGTGGGCGAGTGAGCTTCGCTGTCGTCAGCTGTGTACACGCCAGCAAACGAATCGTGGTCCGTAAAGATTT
>Ga0210383_10000503_pt1 | contig 35905 bp, 29 predicted proteins | sample IncBWC14OmetaG_FD_160072 | JGI IMG/M metagenome (GOLD analysis project Ga0210383, IMG submission 160072) | Forest soil microbial communities from Barre Woods Harvard Forest LTER site, Petersham, Massachusetts, United States - Inc-BW-C-14-O ... | reverse complement strand
AAATGGTTTAGGTGTTGATTGATGTCGGGTTATTATTCACATAACCTTCTGCCCGTATTGCGGAAGCAAACTTCAACTGGAAACAGTGCCGAATTAACGTTAGAGCCTTATCGAACGGCGCTGAGCGAGCACCGCTTGCAACTTTGCGCCTTGGAGAGAACGGCGTATTCTACATATAGAATGGCGCGTTCTGCATAGCGCAACAGTCCGCGGGCATCTAGATTGGGCACAATGTACAACGCCGAAGCTTATTCCGCTGGCCGGCGTCCCAAAATCGAGGACATCGCCGATGCGCTTCATATCAGCTCCCGTACTTTGCAGCGGCGTTTGCAAGACGAAGGATCCAGCTTCCAGGAGTGTCTTAGAAGGAGCTCGTCGTCAGCTTGCTCGCCGCTATGTCAATAATTCCGCCCTGGAGCTGAATGAAACCGCCTATCTTCTCGGATAGAAGGACGCGAACTCTTTCGTTCGCGCTTTTCGCACCCGGAAGGAGTTCCACCTGCTCGCTGCCGCGAAAAGCAGCGTGCAAGAGCGGCGTCATTAACACGCGCTATTTTAGGAAAGAGAAGCAATGAAGAAACGCAAACTTGGAAAAAGCGGTCTGGAAGTATCGGCCATCGGCCTCGGCTGCATGGGAATGAGCTTCGGTTATGGTCCGGCTGCGGACAAACAGGAGATGATCTCTCTGATTCGGTCGGCCGTCGAAGGAGGCGTGACGTTCTTCGACACCGCCGAAGTTTACGGTCCTTTCACCAACGAGGAACTCATGGGCGAAGCGCTGGCCCCACTTCGCGACCAGGTGGTGATCGCCACCAAGTTCGGGTTCAAGCCTGACCCCAATGGTGGACCGCGTTGGAGCGGCCTGGACAGTCGTCCAGAACACATCAGGGAGGTCGCCGATGCCTCGCTCAAGCGCCTCAAGACCGATGTCATCGACTTGTTCTATCAGCACCGCGTCGATCCCAACGTCCCGATTGAAGATGTCGCCGGGGCCGTAAAAGACCTCATCCAGCAAGGCAAGGTGAAGCATTTCGGACTCTCGGAAGCAGGCGTGCAGACCATCCGTCGCGCAAACGCCGTTCAGCCGCTCGCGGCACTCCAGAGCGAATATTCGCTTTGGTGGAGAGAGCCTGAAGCGGAAGTGATACCCACACTCGAGGAACTGGGGATCGGGTTCGTTCCCTTTAGTCCGCTGGGAAAGGGCTTCCTCACCGGTAAGATCAGCGAAGGCACGCAGTTCGACAAGACCGACTTCCGCAATATCGTTCCTCGCTTTACGCCGGAGAACCGGAAAGCGAATCAGGCGTTGGTTGATCTGATTGGCAAATTCGCACAACGGCAAAAGGCGACGCCTGCCCAGATCGCTCTTGCATGGCTGCTAGCCCGGAAGCCGTGGATCGTTCCGATCCCGGGTACAACCAAGCTGCATCGACTCGAAGAGAACATCGGAGCCGCCGCCGTCGAACTTACACCCGAAGATCTCCGGCAGCTCGAAACCGCCACCGCAAAGGTTGCGGTGCAAGGTGCTCGGTACCCCGAAGAACTGCAGAAATTAGTGGGCCGCTGAGCAACAACAGGTCACGAAAGCCGAGGCAAAGCAGCATGCTCGGGGGATTGCCGCCAATAGTTCGGGTCCATCCGACGAACTCCCCGTCGAGGAGATCCCAGACGCTGGCCTGAGACATTCCGGGATTGAACGACGGATTCTGAAACGTCCGTCGTATCCCGCTCCCCTTGGGCTCACGCCTGCAAGACCGATCAAGGTCCAACCCACTGTCCCGAGACTAGACAGTCGCTGGTAGTGATTCTGGGATCAGAAAGTGGACGAGCCGCGGTGAGCATGGGATTGAAACGCCAGAGACTTGCCACGTGGTTTCGCTATCGAGTAGCATGCGACGGCTGCGATCCAGATGACGGCAGAAACCACTCGTAGGCAATCGAGTTATGTCTGTGGTGCTTCAACCGCCACATTGGTCGGGCGCTGCATTGGGCAAATCCTGGACGAAGCTGCTGATCATTATCCGGAGCAAGACGCTCTCGTCGTCAAACATGAGAACCGGCGCTTCACTTATCGGCAGCTGAAACAAGAAGTAGAACTTGCCGCACGGGGTTTTCTGAGCCTGGGCATTAAAACGGGCGATCGGATCGGCATCTGGTCGACCAATTCGTCGGAATGGGTCATAACACAGTTTGCCACCGCGAAAATTGGCGCGATCCTCGTCAATATAAATCCTTTGAACCGGGCATTTGAGTTAAAGCATGTCCTTCGGCAGTCCGAATGTCAGATGTTGCTACTCATCGACGGTTTTCGCGATGCTAACTATGTTTCCATTCTTCGAGAAATCTGCCCGGAAATGGAATCGTCCGCTCCGGGCGACCTGCAATCAGGAAATCTGCCGGACTTGCGGACGATTATCTTCGTTGGAGAAGCCGTTACCACCGGAATGTTCTCTTGGGAAGAGCTGCTTCGCCGAGGGCAGACAACCTCGCCGGATGAGTTACACCAGCGCGAATCTGAGTTGGAGTTCGACGACCCCATCAATATCCAATACACCTCCGGAACCACGGGGTTGCCGAAAGGTGCGATGCTTTCGCACCATAACATCGTCAACAACGCGCAATTCATTGCCGCGGCTCTTCGCTTGTCACCACAAGATCGTCTTTGTATTCCTGTGCCTTTCTATCATTGCTTTGGCATGGTGCTCGCGAATATGGCGTGCGTGGTCAGTGGGGCCACCATGGTCGTTCCTGCGGCCTACTTCGATCCCGAAGCGACCTTGCGAGCGATTCACGAGGAGAAATGCACGGCTTTGCATGGCGTGCCTACCATGTTCATCGCTGAGCTCAGCTGTCCGAACTTCAAGGATTTCGATCTCCGCTCGCTGCGAACCGGGATCATGTCGGGGGCGCCGTGTCCAATAGAGGTTATGCGGCGGGTCGTCAACGAGATGAACTGCCGGGAGCTGACCATCGCGTATGGACAGACCGAAGCGTCGCCCGTCATCACGCAAACTACGACGGAAGATCCCATCGAGGTTCGCGTTACAACGGTCGGCAAGGCCATGCCTCACACGGAAGTCAAGGTCATCGATCCGCTCACGGGCCAAATCGTTCTACGCGGCGCGGCTGGCGAACTGTGCACGCGCGGGTACCTTGTGATGAAGGGTTTTTACGGAAACACGGAGGCCACTCGCAAGGTCATTGACGCTGACGGTTGGCTGCACACTGGTGATTTGGCGGTGCTCGATGATCGCGGCTATTTCAAGATTGTCGGGCGTTCCAGGGACATGATCATTCGCGGGGGTGAGAATCTCTATCCGCGAGAAATCGAGGAGTTTCTCTTCTCCTGCCCAAGCATACTGGATGTGCAGATCGTCGGCGTTCCAGATCTCAAGTACGGCGAAACGGTCGCTGCCTGGGTAAAACTCAAGCCAGGTGCGGCTCTCACGCTCGAAGATCTAAAGCATTTCTGCAAAGGCAAGATCGCAGAGTACAAGATTCCCCGGTATCTTAAAGTGACCGACGACTTTCCCATGACGGTGTCTGGAAAAATCCAGAAATTCAAAATGCGTGAAATTTCGATTCAGGAGTTTCGACTCGAGCAACCTGCCAAGACAGAAACGGCGTAATCGCCGTCCTTTGCCAACAAAAAGGAGAAATATGCCCGTACGCCCGCCGTCCCAGGACGAACTCCTGGAAATCGCCGCCTCTTTTGGCATGACCCTCGACGCGAAAGACGCGGAGTCTTTCCGTGGCCTCATGGCTGGCTCGATCGCTTCGTACAATCGTCTCGACCAACTGCCGGAGCCCAAGCTCCCCGTGAAATACCCGCGAACACCGGGCTACCGGCCGGGTCCCGAGGAGAATCGCTTCAACGCATGGTATTGGAAGACCGACATTGCCGGCGCTTCGGAGGGGATTCTTGCCGGTAAGAAGGTGGCAGTGAAGGACAACCTCTGCGTCGCGGGCGTTCCGATGATGAACGGCTCTCGCTGGCTCGAAGGCTATGTGCCGGAGGTGGATGCGACGGTAGTGACCCGCGTCCTGGACAACGGTGGCGAAGTGGCCGGGAAAGCCGCCTGCGAGGATTTGTGCTTTTCCGCTGGGAGTCACACTTGTGCTACCGGTCCTATTCGTAATCCTCACAATCCCGAATACAGCACCGGCGGATCCTCGGGCGGCAGCGCCGCTCTGGTGGCCGCGGGCGAAGTGGAGATGGCCCTTGGTGGAGACCAAGGCGGTTCCATTCGCACGCCTTCGGCATGGTGTGGCGTGTACGGATTAAAACCGACTTGGGGCCTCGTGCCTATGAGCGGCGGCATGCCCATCTCTTACTCTGTTGACCATTGCGGCCCTATCTGTAACAGCGTCGAAAATGTAGCGCGGCTCCTTACGGCCGTTGCTGGCCACGATAGTCACGATTCCCGCACCATCAACGCACCTTCCGGCGATTACCTGGCCCACCTTGGGCAAGGCGCGAAGGGGCTGAAGGTTGCCATTCTCCGCGAAGGTTTCGGCCATCCCACGGGAGATTCCCGCTCACCGGCAACCGACGCCAAGGTTCGCGAAGCTATTGGCGAGTTCAAGGCGCTCGGTGCGTCGGTCGATGAAGTGTCTGTGCCCATGCACTGCGATGGACCGCACATCTGGACGGGGATAATTTTGGAAGGCGCCGCCGAAATGATGATTAAGGGCTTCGCGATGGGGAACAATTGGGTGGGTTATTATACGACTTCCTTGCAGGAGGCCTTCGCCCGGGGCTGGAAGGCTCAGCCCGATGACGTCTCGGAGACTGTGAAGCTCGTTCTTCTGCTCGGCGAATACATGCACCGCAGCTATCACAATCGCTACCATGCCAAAGCCCAAAACCTTCGTGTGTTATTGCGCAAAGCATACGACACCGTGCTGAGTGACTACGATTTGATGGTGATGCCGACGATTCCTTTCCCGGCTACCCGTATCCCGCCGTCGGATGCGCCTCGCGAGGTCTACGTCGATCGAGCCCTCAACATGCAGCAAAACACCTGTCCATTCGATGTTTCGGGCCACCCCGCGTTTACGATTCCTTGCGCCAAAATTGACGGCTTGCCAGTCGGCATGATGTTGGTCGGCAAACATTTCGATGAGCCAACGCTCGTCCGCGCCGCTAGAGCCTTTGAGCAAGCCACGGAATGGCAGGAACGCTAGTATTCGCGATCGCAGCGAGGGCTTCCGGCGGCCATTGCTCTGGGGGACCTCGTCGGGAATAACGGACGGCCATTTAGTGTCTAACGGATACGGCTGAACTCCAGACCGGATCGAGGGATCGGGAGGCAATTATGAAGTGGGGAATTTCCATCGGTGTTTCGACGCTTTTTCTTTTGATGGCTTGTGTTTCAGCTCGTGGCCAGGAAACCCATGCGACCATCATCTACGATGATCACGCAACCGAGATCAGCAGTGCTAACGTAGATCGAGGCCAGCTATGGATCACGACTGTCGACCTTAAACGTGCCACGGGCTTTGCGTTGAAGCCGCAAGGTATCTGCCGGGATGAACTATGCTTTCCGCTGCCCAAGTTCCGAAAGCAGGAGTTCGTGCGCCAGAGCTCGGGGAAGACTTGGTTCAGTCTCATGACCTTCGCGCGGCTCGTGCATCAGCCGGTTGCCCATGATGAAGCGCTGGCCACCTGGTACTTTGGGTTGCGTTCCGACCAAAGACAGGGTTTGTCCTCGCTCGAGGCTCCCGATTTCACGCTTCCGGACATGAACGGCAAGATTCACTCGCTTTCGGACTTTCGCGGAAAGAAGGTATTGCTGATCACCTGGGCTTCCTGGTGAGGGTGCCGTCTAGACTTGCCAGGCTGGCAAGCAATTTATCAGCAGCTCAAAGATAAGAATCTCGAGATTGTCGCTGTCGCCCAGGATACCAACGGTATTAAGGACGCTGGTCCGTGGATTACCGCCGCCAACCCGACCTTCACTGCTTTGATTGATGAGAGACATTTGGTTTCGAAGCTGTACAACATGGTCAATGTGCCCACCGGAGTGTGGATTGACGAGCAAGGAAAAATTGTTCGGCCAAACGAAGTGGCTTTTGTTGACGACCGGTTCAAGAACTTCAGTGGCCTTGATTCCGCTCCTTACCTCAACGCTTTGAGGGATTGGATCGAAAAGGGTGACAAGAGCGTCTACAGGATGAGCGAAGAGCGGCTTCGCGAAAAACTGGCTGTCAACGACCCCGATGTCATTCTAGCTGCGGCCGAGTTTGCGCTCGGTGAGCATGTCTATAAGTCCGGACATTTGCGTGAAGCGATCCCTCATTTCAAAGAGGCGCAACGTTTGAATCCCAAGAGTTGGAATTACAAGCGCCAGGCGTACGCGCTGTCCGATGCCAAGCGCGACTATGGAACGACCTTTGTGGACGAAGTCGAGAAGGCCGGTGGGAGCAAAGTCTACTATCCCCCTCCCGACCTGACACCCGGGGCCGCTACAAAAGACAAACAGCCTCAAGAATAATTGCCATCGGGGTTGCGTGAGACCGAGTGTGGTCGCCCATGGTGTGTCGAGGATCACGGCCCATGCGGCGTAGAGCGCTCTTCGGTTGAACAACATCCGACGATAACGTTACATGGGATTTGCCGAGGAAGGTTGATTGAGCTAAATTGGCAAGGAATTTATCGAATACCTAGTATCAAGAAAATTTGTAGTTGTTACAGGCTGCCATACAATGGCAGATTCTGACCGGCAGAAACCTGACGTCGTGATTCAAATCGGCAGACCTACACGGGAGCACAATGAAGGTAAAGGCAAAACGGAATGCCCCAGGGAATAAGAAACCCGTAAAATCGTTGCTCAAGGCTTTGCGCATCCTCGATACGCTCAGTGACGGCGTGGATGGCCTAGGCATTACGGATTTGAGCGGTGTGCTGAAGACCCCCAAGAGCACAGTGCATAGGCTGATCGCGACTCTGGAAACTGCCGGGTATGTGGCGTTTGATCCACCGACGGCGAAATACAGTCTCGGCAGCCGGGCCGCCAGACTAGGGGAGCAGCTGAATCATCACTCTCCCTTGCTTACGTTTGGGGCACCGATGCTCGAACGACTCACAGAAGCGTGTCACGAGGCCAGCCATCTGGCGATCCTGCAGGGAACGGAAGTGGTTTATGTCTCCCATGAGGAAAGCAAGGAGCCTGTGAGGATCAGTTTCGGAATGGGACACAGAGCGCCGGCCCACTGTACGGCTCTCGGCAAAGTTTTTTTGGCGGGGTTGTCAGATAGTGAGATTCTGATGCTCTACAGGAACAAGAAGAGACTCGAGAAACTCACGCCGCAAACAGTTTCCAGGCTGGATCAGCTGCTGTCGGAGATTGCGGTCGTGCGCAGGGAAGGCATTGGTCACGACAACGAAGAATATACCAGGGGACTGCGCTGCATAGCTGCTCCGATCCGCGATTTTTCTTCGAGAATCGTGGCAGCCATGAGCCTGTCGATGTTCAAGCACAAGATGACCGCGGAGCGAAGGGAGTTCTTCAAAGATGCTTTGGTTCGGGCCACCTCCGAGGTGTCCGAAAAGCTTGGATTTATGCCCGTATCGAAGAGCTAGAGTGCGCGAGACTCGACGAAAGCCGGCCTGAGCAAAGTTGGTTTTTCCAGTAAGGCCTCCTTGGTTGAGTAGGTTCGTTCTCCTGCAGGCGAGCGCCTCTGCGAGCCTGATTATCCAACAAATAAGCATCACCGGAGCGATCAGGCAGAATCCGCCGATTAGAATCGTTCCACTAAGTGGAACGGCGTTCCAACATATTTCTTGACAGCGCTAATGGGAAGATGTTACGAGACATGCCTACTTCTGGAGTGGAACGACGTTCCACTTCGGGGCAGGGCCGTCCCAGCGAGTGGCCTACCTTGGAGGTGTGTGGTGAATTCTCGAAGCAAAGTCGGTTTGTCGTTGGTGTTGCTTGTGGCGCTCATCCGCTGCGCCGGTGTTTCAGGAGCGTGGGGGCAAACGGCCGCCACTGGGCAGGTCATGGGAACCGTTACGGACCCATCGAAAGCGGCCGTCGGTCAGGCCACCATTACGGTGACGAACGAAGCCACCGGCATCACGCGTACCGTCAAGAGCAATGCTGACGGAGATTTTGTGGTTCCTTTGCTAACACCGGGATCGTATTCGGTCACCGTGGAAGCCACGGGATTCAAGACGCAAACCAGTGAAAATATTCTTGTGCAGGTGGCCAGCACCGCCACGGTGAACATCCGACTGCAGCTTGGCGGATCGGCTGAGAAAGTGGTCGTGGAGGCCTCCGAAGAGATTCTACAAACCGACAGCTCTGCGAACGGCGGCACGGTAAACGACAAAACCGTTCCGGCTCTGCCGCTTAGCAGCCGGAACTACACGCAGATCCTGGATCTAGCGCCCGGAGTCTCGGGCTCGGTGCCGAACGCGGCAAGCTTGGGAAAGAATTCCGTGGATGTGTTCGTCAACGGCGGCCGAATCATGGACAACAGCTATCAGATGGATGGGCAAGACGCCGGGAATATGGAGACGCAAGGCACTGGCAGCATATTGTCAATCGGTGGAATCTCCATTCCCAACCCGGATGCGATACAAGAGTTCAAAGTGCAAACCAGCTTGTACGACGCATCGTACGGGCGCGGCGCGGGCGGGAACGTCAATGTGGTGACCAAGTCAGGTAGCGATCAACTGCATGGCGCGCTTTTCGAATTTCTTCGCAACGACATCTTCAACGCGAATGACTTTTTCCTGAATCGAAACGGAGTTCCGCGGCCTCCCCTGAAACAGAACCAGTTCGGCGGAACGATCGGCGGGCACATCATCAAGAGCAAGCTGTTTTATTTTGGTTCCTATCAGGGAACGCGACAGATAAATGGGGTGAGCTCGAACTCCGTGGCCACGGCAATATTGCCAGGTTTGACGGACGACCGCACCGCTGCTGGCATCGCCAAAGTGTTTGGGGGGCTCCAGGGCAGCAATGGCGGAACGATTGCTGCGGATGGATCGAATATAAATCCGGTAGCACTAAAGCTACTGAACCTCAAGACGGCAGGAGGGGGCTTCCTTATCCCTACGCCACAAAAGGTTACGGGAACGGACTCGCAAGGAGGTTCGCAGGGGCAATCCTCGTTCAGTATTCCATCTAAATTTAACGAGGACCAGTACATTGCGAACGTGGACTATGCGCCAAGCAACAAGCATACGATCTCGGAGAAGTTTTTCTACGCGAAGTCACCGGAATTTTTGGCGTTCACGTCTTCGAATGTTCCCGGTTCAGGCACGAATGACCTGTTCAAAAACTGGAACGGCAACATCAAAGATACCTATGTGATCGCGCCGACGCTGATCAACGAGGCCAGCATTGCGTACCATCGCTACTACGGCAGAGTAGCCAGCCAGAATCAGGTCACAAATCAATCCATTGGGCTGACGCCTGGGTGCACCAGCGCGTTCATGCCGATCATGGTCATCGGTTCGACGGAGTTGAGCGGCAACTTCAATGATGGTCAATTTACTGCGCCGACGGCGTGGGCAGCACAGGATCAAGTCTCCTGGACTCACGGAAGGCACAACATTCGCGCGGGCTTTGGATGGGAAAGAGACATCGCCGATTCCGCAGATCAAGAAGTGACGCGCGGTGATATTTCGTTCTTGAGCTTCGAGGATTTCCTGCTCGGAATGAGTGCCGCGCAGAACGGCGGGAAATTGAGCAACATCAACGTGTCGGATGATCTTTGCGGGGATACCACAAGAGAGTTTCACGTCGGCAGCCTGTACAGCTTCGCCCAGGACGACATCAAGGTGAACTCGCACTTGACCGTAAACGTGGGATTGCGCTGGGAGGGCCTGGGTCAGACTTCGGACGGAAAAGGGAAAATTGTCGACTTCTGGCCGTCGTTGGCTTCGAACGACCTAGCGAACAAGCCTTTCTCAGGTTTCATCGCGGCTTCAAACTTCCCGGGCACTCTGCCGGCCGGAATTATGCGGAATTCCAATCCGACGTTCGCAGCGAATGGTTGGGCGCTGAACAATTTTGGGCCGCGGCTGGGATTTGCGTGGACGCCGCCTCTCTTCAATGACAAGCTCGTCGTGCGCGGCGGGTATGGACTCTACTACACGCATCCGCCAGTGAATGACGCGTTCCAATTGATTGTCAATCCGCCGTTTTTCTCGAGGCAGACCAACGTTGGCGCCTTGAACTCCCTGGCAACTTTGCAGGTCCCGTTCAATCCTCCCTCAAACGAAGTATTCCCGAACTTCGTTGAGCGATCTCCAAATACCGCGCTTACGATCAATTCCATCAGCCCCGACTGGAAGCCCCCGATAACGCAGCAGTATAACTTCGGCATTCAATACGCGTTGAACAGCACAACTCTGGTCCAAGTCGGCTACGTGGGGACCAAGAGCAATCGCATTGAAACGACGAACCAAATCAATCAGGCCGAACTGGCCGGCGCTGCGAACCCGGTCAACGGGCTGACGACAAACACATTTGAAAACGCCGCCCAACGCGTCCCTGTTCTCGGCATAGCGCCTAGCGGATTGGACCAAGCGCAATGGACCGGGATTTCTAACTACAACAGTTTGCAGGCAAACATCCAAAAGAGATTCAGCCACGGGATTCAGTTCGGGCTGGCCTATACCTATGGGAAGACGCTGACGGACGTAACGGGTGTTGGCACCTTCCCGCTAGGGGGTGGCGCCTACAACGACCAATTGAATCCGATGAACGGCTACGGCCCGGCAGATTTCGACACTCGGAACCGCTTTGTCGCGAACTACCTGTGGGATTTGCCCAACTTCCATAACAACAAGGGAATTGACGGAAGGCTGCTCAGTGGATGGGGAGTGTCGGGAGTAGTCGTGGCGCAGTCCGGGCCTGCGCTGACGTTTACAGATCCCGCTGCCGGCAGTATCTATGGCCTTGCCGGAGCATTCGGGACCTTTGGAGCGACTTTGTGTCCCGGTAAAACCGCCCAAAACATTCTGACTCCGGGTCCGGTGCAGACGAATCTGGATAATTTCTTCAACGCCAATGCTTTCTGCGCACCTCCGCAGATTGGTGATGGAACTGGGTTCGGCGCGCTAGGCCGCGGCGTAGTATATGGTCCGGGCCAACACAATATGGACATGTCGATATTTAAGGACACAAAAGTTGGAGGTCTCAGTGAAGCCGGAACGGTTCAGTTCCGAGCGGAGTTCTTCAACACCTTCAATACCCCGCAGTTCGCTAGCCAGACCACCACGCAATTTTCGACGGCGATTACTCAGTTGCACGCCCCGAGCTTTGGGCAGATCACGGCAACCACGGTGTCCCCGCGCATCATTCAATTTGGGCTGAAGTATACGTTTTAACTCCGGGGCCGGGTGACACCACAGACTGGAGAGGGGAGCGCGAGCGTTTCGCTCCCCTTCTTGATGAGAGAGGGGGGAAAATGCGCAAGCTCTTGCTAGGGATAGTGCTGGTTGCGACCTTCAGGGCGAGTCTAGAGGCGCAGCAAAAACCAACGCTCTCGTCGCTCACCAAGAGCTTCGTTACTGTGGATTCGACTGTGGTGGCGTTGGAGCACGTGCGGGTCATCGATGGGACAGGGGCGGCTCCGGAGGCCGATCAGACCATTCTCATCGAAAACGGAATGATACGAGGAATTGGACCTTCCTCTGCGGTGTCTGTTCCCCCCGGCGCGCACGTCCTCGAGTTGAAGGGGCGCTCGGTGATTCCAGGCCTTGTTGGAATGCACGATCACATGTTCTACCCAGCAGCTTCAGGGGAAGGACCGGTGGAGGGCGCCCCCGCGCTTTATGGCGAAATGGGATTCAGTTTTCCGCGGCTCTATCTGGCCGAGGGCGTGACCTCAATTCGAACGACAGGGAGCCTGGAAACCTACACGGATCTGGCTTTGAAGAAAATGATCGACACCGGCAAGATGCCCGGGCCCAAGATAAACATCACTGGGCCGTATCTTGAGGGCGCGGGCTCCTTTACACCACAGTTGCACGAGCTCAGCGGGCCCGAGGATGCCGTGCGTCTCGTGAATTACTGGATCGACGAGGGGGCAACCTCTTTCAAAGCGTACATGCACATCACGCGTGCTGAACTGAGCGCGGCGATCAAAGCCGCCCATGCACGAGGAATCAAGGTTACGGGCCATTTGTGTTCAGTGGGATTCAGCGAAGCAGCGGAAATGGGGATCGACGACCTGGAACACGGCTTGGTGGTGGACCAGGAGTTCAACCCCGATAAGCTGCCGGATGTCTGTCCACCCGATGCCGACCGGCACCCAAGCATGGAAAAGATGGATATAGAAAGCGAAACGGTCCAAGCGGTGATTCGTAAGCTAGTGCAGCATCATGTTGCGGTGACTTCCACGCTCGTCATTTTCGAAACGTTTGCCGCGAATCGCCCGCCGCTCGAGGACCGGGTATTGCAGGCGATGTCCCTGCCATCGCGTGCGGACTATCTAGCAGCACGTGCCAAGATTGCGGAGAGCAGCGACAACGGTACAATTCTGCTTAAGAAGGAAATGCAGTTTGAACACGACTTCGTGAAAGCGGGAGGACTGCTGCTCTCCGGCGAAGATCCCACAGGATATGGGGGAGCGCTGGCGGGATTCGGCGATCAAAGACAGACGGAACTCCTGGTTGAGGCAGGGTTCACGCCGCTCGAAGCTATCCACATTGCTACGCAAAATGGGGCTGAATTCCTGGGACAGGCGGATCGCATCGGCACGTTGAGCGCCGGCAAACAAGCCGACATCGTTGTGGTCAAGGGCGATCCCAGCCAGAAGATTAGAGACATCGAAAACGTGGAACTCGTCTTCAAAGACGGAATCGGATACGACTCAGAGAGACTTGTGCGTTCCGTCCATGGTGCGGTGGGATTGCACTAGAAGTTTGCTCCAGTCAACGCTGCGCCAAGCTGCACAGCTGCTAGGACCGGGGTTGCGATGGGCTAAGAGAATGAGGTTTGATGACTGATTGACGGCCTCTCCGTTGATTTTCTTGCAGTCTTGAACTCTTCTTCCACCAATTCCATCGCGCTACCTGCGATGCACTCAAACGCTTCTGGTAGTCATTCATCGCGAGGCGTAGAATCGCTTGGATGGTTTGTGACCAGAGGATTTGTTTGTCGGCTTTGTACGGGCACATCAGCGGGCTATTCCTGAGCCTGATTTCCGGATTATCCCAATACCTGCAACCCGACTTTCGAGCGCTCGCACGCGAGTATTCACCGTAGTTTATTGGACATCGGCCTGTGGGCCAAGTTGGAACCAGCATCCAGCCGGTATAAACTGTAACTCCCTTCTTGGACCAGCACGTGCTTCCGAGCCGCCCCTCGGACTTGCGACACTGTGTCTGTCCCAAAGCCCTCCGCTCCTAATCTGGAGTTAGTTGAAGACGAACGTGGCTTCGCATAGGGCAGAAATAATGACCTTTTCTGGGGCGCGAAGGGGAGCACGCCAATACTCCTCGCCCGGATCTGAACTCGCTCCAACTGAACCTGCCCAAGAAGGACGGCCGGGAGGTCTTGGCGGAACTCAAGGAGAGCCCGGTACTCGAGAGTATCCCGGGGTTATCTTGACGACCTCCGCATCCGGGACGGATATCCCAGAGGAGTTATCACCCATGAGAACTGCCACCTTACCAACACTGCAGATCTCGAGGGGTTCCTGAAAGTGGTGAAGAGCATCGACAGTTTTCTAGTCGTCGGTGGTTAAGTTGCCAAGGGACGCACGCTCATGAAGCAAAAGACACTGCGAGTTCTTCTGGTTGAGGATAACGAGGGAGATGCTCGCTTGCTCCGTGAGATGTTCGGCAAAGAAAGCCCGAATAGCTTCGAAATGACGCACGTCTCAAACATGCGTGAGGCCGTCATTCGCCTGGCGAAAGGCGGGGTGGACATCGTCCTGCTGGACTTGGGACTGCCGGATGCGTATGGTCTCCAGTCCGTCCAACAGGCGCGCGCAGCGGCCCCGGGCATCCCCCTCATCGTGCTCACAGGCATGGACGATGAGGCGCTGGCGGCCGAAGCTATGAAGGCCGGTGCGCAAGATTACCTGATTAAGGGACAGGTCGAAAATCGCGCGCTTCCCAGGGCTCTTCGTCACGCCATCGAGCACCATCGCATACAAGTAGAAACTACATACCTCGCGCAGCACGACGCGGTGACCAACCTGCCCAATCGGCTTGTGTTGAACGACCGGATCTCTCAAGCGATTTCCTTAGCTCGCCGTCGGAAGACCCTGACAGCGGTAGTCTTTCTCGATTTGGATCGATTCAAGTACATCAACGATTCACTGGGACATGCCATCGGGGACCGACTGCTGCAATCCGTTGCACTCCGGTTGGTGGCCAGCGTGCGCGATTCGGACACCGTCACCCGCCAGGGTGGAGATGAATTCCTGATCCTCCTTTCAGAGATCGCTGGTTCGCAAGACGCTGCCAAAAGCGCGAAAAGGATACTTCTTTCTCTGACTGCGCCGCATTTCATCGGGGAGCACGAACTGCATATCGATGGCAGTATCGGCATCAGTGTCTATCCGGTGGACGGAGAAGATGCGGAAACGTTAATCAAGAATGCGGACACGGCGATGTATCACGCCAAGGAAAACGGCCGCAACAACTTCCAGTACTTCACGGCGGAGATGAATGTGAAGGTCGTAGCGCGGCAATCTCTCGAAGCCAGTCTGCGTCGCGCTCTCGAGCGACAAGAGTTCTTGTTGCATTACCAGCCCAAGGTAAATCTCAACACCGGGGAGATCACAAGTGTCGAAGCGTTGATACGCTGGCAGCATCCGGATCGAGGACTCGTCTCTCCTGCGGAATTCGTGCCCATCGCCGAAGATAGCGGGCTAATTCTGCCCATCGGCCGCTGGGTGCTGCGCGAAGCGTGCCGGCAAGCCCGCGCCTGGCAGGACGCAGGACTTCCGCCAATCCCCGTTGCTGTTAACGTCTCTTCCGCGGAGTTCCGCAAAACTGATTTTGTTGAAGGTGTCCGGACGATCCTCAAGGAAACCGGCTTGGAGGCGCGGTACCTCGAACTCGAACTCACCGAAGGCGTTCTTATGGACGATGCCAAATTCACGGCTTCCGTACTTCAAGAGCTCAAGGGCATGGGAATACGTCTCGCCGCGGATGACTTCGGTACTGGCTATTCCAGCCTTAGCTATCTCCGCGAGTTTCCCATCGATATTTTGAAAATCGATCGCTCGTTTATCAACCAGATCACTGCCGATTGCGATGGCTCAACCATCGTGGACGCGATCATTAGCATGGGAAAGAGCCTCAAGCACGTGGTGGTCGCCGAGGGCATCGAAACGCAAGAACAGAGGGCCTACCTTCAGGCCCACCATTGTCAGGAAGGACAGGGGTACCTCTTCAGTAGGCCGCTACCTGCTCCACAATTTGCTGCTCTGCTTCAGACAGGCTAACAGAAGCTCTCGTCCGCCGAAGATCCCAGCCAGTTGCTCCGCGTGGTGATCATGAAGCCGGGACGCTCCACTTAAGCCAGGCAACGAACTCCATAAGCGGTATTGCGCCGTCTTCAGTGCTTCTTCGCCGTTTGTAGGCGATAGCTGAATCACACGTCCTACGAATCTGTGATGGCCGGGTCTTAGCGTCTAGCGAGGCAGGCGCGGCCATCATCCAGACGCCGTTGTCAACAAGACGACTGCATCAGGAGTGTCTTTAACCCATCGTGTGCTCCCATCGGCCATCTGGACTTCTGTCGCATTAGGGCCAGAACTGATGGCAACAATTTGATCGGTATTTGCAAAGAGAATTCCCGTTTCTTCTCCGGCTTCATTGGCCTCGCGAAGCTTGATTAGCGCCATATCAATTCCCGCTCTATCTGTTCATTCGGATTGAATACCTCAACTACTTATAAACCTGAATTTTCCCGTCCACCACCACCGCGATGTATCTTCCCGCTTCGAGAAACTGCATGACTTTTTTTTCCTCCCTGGCGAGCTTCGCCCATCTGGATTTGGTGTTCGGGTTTTGTTCCAGGCCCCGCAATTCTCGCCCTTCAAAACGAAAATCAATTTGTTTCAACCTGCTTTTGGCCGTCTGCTTGACAGAATAAGTTTCGCCGTCAATCTCGACAATTTTCTTCTTATCGACCAGACCCTGTTGCCAGACGGACAGAAGAGCGGATTCAAAACTCGTGGGCACAGGCTGAGGATAGCACCTAATTATTCAAGGCGCCGTACAGGGCGAGCTAACCAGGGGTTTCTGAGGCATGCGGTTGGTGATCTAGCGCGGTCAGAACCCATTTCTGCAAAACGGCTCGAAACTGGGGCTTTATCTCCCGAAACACCAAGCCCATGCCCTCGGGCTTGAGATAGAGAACTGATGCCTCGGCCTCGAAATGCTCTCCCGAGTGGTCAATCTTCAGCAAAACAGGTAGCTGCATCTCAAACGACGCAGAAGTCTCTAGGAGACACCCCCGTAAGCTCACCTCCGTCACCCGTGCCTTGACAAAAGCAGTAGGCGAGCTTTCAGGAGCGATCTCGGCACTGGCGCTAAACGCAAACCTTAGCCCACGATGGTCATCCACCGTTCGAGCCTATTCCATTGAATAATCGATGTCGAGTCACTCGATGAAGGTCCGTTACGTATTGTCTACTACTGGATTTCCAACCGCGAAGGCCGGACTATCCTGCCGCCTTTTTCTGCGCTCGAAACTTCCTCCACCGCTTCTTGGCAGCTTTCCCGATCTTCGCTCTGGCGGCAGCAGACATAACGCGCTTCTTTACCGCTTTGAGTTCCTTGCTCGTCGAATCGCCCAAAGCTTTCCCAGCCGATCGTATTCCGTTCAATTGGTGCTGTAGCTTGCCTAACTGCTTTTCGAGTTTTCTCTCTTCGCGCTTGATGGCTGCTAGAATGTCCATGAATCCTCCCGATCAAATCTATCGCAACCGGAGGCGCCGCACCAGACGTAAGGCGGGAGGCAAGTGACTCGGCAGTAGCTCGGGAACGGAACAAGTTAAAGCCCGCGACGCGTGGGCTAGTTTGCTCATGGGAGTATGTCACCTTCTCGATCAAACGGAAGTAATCTCTTACCGATGAGTTGTGCGGGTGACGAACCTACGACGATCGGTCGGTGCAGATTTGATACTACGGACATGGGCTTTCATATGTTCCGGTCGCCCCAAATTCTAAACGAACTAGGCCATAGCCGGTTTGCCAACAAGACCTGCTGTTCGAAGGGTAGTGCATAAAAAACCGGCGCGGCTGACCCTGGCCGGCTGACACTATCGCCCGATGCTTAAGGCGCCGAGAAGGCGTCTACGACCTAATCCAGGAAGTGACGTATTTCTGGTGTCCAGCCTCGACTTTTTTGAAGTCCAATTTCTAAGAAATCCGGCTGCAAAGTCCGGCCTGAAGTTAAGGGTTCGGTCCAGTTCGCCCCAAGATCCTGCGCCCATTTTGCGTCGAGCATCAAGTCTGGTACTGTTCGAGAAAGAACCAGGCGATGGTGGGGTAGTCCGCAAATAGGGACGAGTCGGGACGGCAGGACACCCCTAAGATGAAAAATGGGAGGAGCGAAGACATGAAGACCAACTCCATGAGAACTTTTGTAGGTCTACTCATTCTGCTGATCTGTCCCTTTTCTGTCTTAGGCCAGACCGCGACCACCAACCGAAATGTCATTCTTCGTCGCGATCCCTCGACGGCGAGCGTCGCCCTTGCTCATCTCCCCGAGGGAGCGAGACTAACTCTGGTGGATGAAGCCCCAGATAGTGGCTTCTACCATGTTAGGACGGAGGATGAACAGGTCGGTTGGATCTGGTCGAAGTTCGTGACACTTTCGGTGCCGCCTACACCACCGTCCGCTCAGCCGGCCCCCCTAACCCCGCCTCAGCCGCCGGAAACGCAGTGTGATCCGACGCTGTGGAGCCATGTCTACCATGCGCCGCGCCTCATCGTGAAACAACCATGCGTCACTGTCACCGGGACCATCGTGGATGCTACTGCGGGCAAGAAGTCTGACGGCGTTCGCCACGAAGCCGATGGTGACACCCACGGCTGGCTGAAAGTGGACCCGCAATTTGAAAATCTATTGAACGCCGGGAACATCAGCGATGAAGGAGGGAATCTGGTTTTCGAGATTGTATGCAGATTTCCTGTTACTCAGCAGGACGCCAAAGCGGCGTGTGCCAACTACACCGATCAAGTGTCTCTGCCGCCGGTGGGTTCTCACGTTCAAATAGTTGGCACTTTGGTCCAGGACAGTTTCCATGCACAGTGGATGGAGATTCATCCGGTCACGAGAATTACGGTACTCCCATAGAGACAGAAACGATGCCTGTCCCATCAGTTTGACGCTCCGTCGCATGTGATTTGCCGAATGTGCCCAAACATCCTCTGGCTACTGCACTCCTCGCTTCCAACTTACTTTCTCTCCATCCGTTCACTGGTTTACGCCACTGGCAAGGATTCCGCCATCAACAATGAGCACGGAGCCCGTCGTGAAACTGGCCGCGTCAGAGGCGAGGTAGACGGCCGCGCCGGCCAGCTCCTCGACTTGGCCAAAGCGCTTCATAGGTGTGCGCATCAGAAATTCATTGCCTCGCGGCGTACCGTCCAGCAGCTTTTCGTTCAGCGCGGTGCGGAAGACGCCCGGTGTGATGGCATTCACGCAGATTCCGTGGGGCGCCCATTCGACGGCCAGCGACCGCGTCAGCGAAGCGACTGCGGCTTTGCTCGCAGAGTACGCGGCCACCTCGAATATGCCGAGAAAAGAGCCAATCGAAGCGATGTTGATGATCCTTCCGTAGCGGCGCTCCGCCATGTGCCGGCCAAAAATCTGGCAGGCGCGCAGGATGCCCGTGAGATTTGTTTCCAGAATGTCGTTCCAGTCTTGTTCGGTAAAATCCATCGTGGGGGCGCGCTTGGTGCGTCCGGCAGAGTTCACGAGAATATCGACTTTGCCGAATGATTTCAACGCGGCACGGAGCACCTGCTCGAGCGAAGCTCGGTCGGTCACATCAGACGTTTGGCGAAGGGCGCGGCGTCCCAGTGCTTCGACTTCACGGGCGGCGGCCTCCACTTGGTCGGGGCGCCGCGCTGTGGGGGCGACATCGGCGCCGGCTTCGGCTAGGCCCAGGGCGATCGCTCGGCCGATGCCGGAAGTGCCGCCGATGACCACGGCTGACTTGCCTTTCAGATCGAGCTTGCTGTATCCCATTGTTTCCATCTCCACATGAAGATCTTTTGCTTACTAACTGCACTCGCGACGCGCTTACTGCTTTGGTTGCGAACAGCGACTCGCCCTACCAGTTGAACATTGTGCCGTCCAACTTTCTATTAATGGGCAAGTACGCGCGTTCGTAAGGAAACGTTTCCGCGAGCTTCTCATTGTAGTCGACGCCCAAACCGGGCGTGTCTCCGGGGTGCAGGAAGCCGTCGCTGAAGGAATAAGCGTGCGGGAACACTTCGTCGGTTTCCTTGGTGTGAAGCATGTATTCCTGAATCCCGAAGTTGTTGACGGACATGTCGAAATGAAGAGCGGCGGCTAAGGAAACTGGCGACAAGTCTGTCGCACCGTGGCAGCCGGTGAGGACGTGATAAATCTCTGCGAGAGAAGCGACTTTTTTGAGGTGAGTGATGCCGCCGCTGTGGACCGTGGCCATGCGAATGTAGTCGATCAATTGTTCGGTGATGACGGTCTTGGCGTCCCAAATGGTGTTGAAGACTTCACCCAGCGCGAGCGGCGTGGTGGTGTGCTGACGCACGATGCGAAACCCTTCCTGAAGTTCCGCCGTGACGGCATCTTCGAGCCAGAAGAGGTGATAGGGTTCGAGGCTCTTGCCGAGGCGAGCCGCTTCGATCGGCGTAAGGCGGTGATGGGCGTCGTGCAGGAGATGAACATCATCGCCAAACTTCACGCGCAGTGATTCGAAAAGTTTTGGCACATGCAGCAGATATTTCTCCGTGGACCAGAGATTTTCCGGAGGCAAGCCTTTTTCGGCAGGTTCGTAGTAGAGCTTGTCTTTCGCAACGCCGTAGGTGGAGGGAATCCCGGGAATACCCGATTGCGCGCGAATGGCGCGATAGCCCATGGCCGCGTATTTGCCGACTTCGTCGATGGTTTCTTGGATGTCGCGGCCGTTGGCGTGGCCGTAGACCATGACGCCGGTGCGGCTTTTTCCACCGAGAAGGTTGTAAACCGGAGTGTTGAGGGCTTTGCCCTTGATGTCCCACAGGGCGACGTCGATCGCGCCAATCGAAGCCATGGTTACGGGGCCGCGGCGCCAATACGCGCCGCGATAGAAATATTGCCAGATGTCTTCGGATTGAAACGGATCGCGGCCGATGAGGCACGGAATTAAATGCTCGGATAGATAGGCGGCGACGGCCAGCTCACGGCCATTAAGCGTCGCATCGCCGAGGCCGTAAATGCCCTGGTCGGTATAGACCTTTAGGGTTACGAAATTCCGGCCCGGAGCCGAGATCAGCACTTTTGCATCCGTGATTTTCACCAATCCTCCTCCAATTGCAATTGGTCTTTCCCGCCTAGGATTCGCTACTCTCGGCCGCACTGGCAACCACGTGGTGCGAGAAATCTCAGATTCGGCGGACCAGGCAGTGATCCGTCGCCTTTGGATTGCGCACCAGCATAAGCACGAGAATCATCCCCACAAAGGGAATCAGGCCCGCGATAACCATGAGCGGGTCGAACAAGTGCGTCCCCGTCGCGATACCACCCATCGGAAAGTTGGCCCGCCAATTCGAAAACGATAATCGTGCCGAGGGCGGCCCCCGTACCGCCGAAGCCGCTGACGGTCGCCACGGATTCGTTTTTGTAAAGGTCAGAAGGTAACACGTTGGCGATGGTGGTGAAAGATGCGTAAGAGAAAGTGGCAAGGGCAAACGGGAGAGTGAGCAAATGGAGATTCACCGTGAGTATGGTGAGAATAAGCAAGGCTATGCCGAAGCCGCCGAAAACCACCAGGGCCTGCGGCGCGTTTCCGACGGACCAGCCGCGTTTGAGCAGAAAGCCGGAAAGCCAGCCGCTGAAAAAATTGCCCAGATCGGCGGCGATCAAGGGAATCCAGACGGCGATCAAGCCGCTTCTGAGAGTAATTCCTTTGGCGATCAGATAGATAGGAAACCAATCGGCGATGAAGAAAAAGACCAGGTCGGTGAAGCTCCTGGCAATCATGGTTCCCCGGGTTTGCGGGAGCTTCGGAAGATCGCGCCAGCGCGGGGACGTTTTTCTGGGTGCTTGGTCCTCTTGGCTGTCGGCAAGGATCATGTGCCGCTCGGTAAGTCTGCGTATTGTTCCGATGCGATCCACCAGCCTGCCGTTCAAAGCTTGTCCGATAGGATAGGCTACGCGGAAGCCGATCACTGCATTGGCGTAGTGCGTGTTCCTCCAGTGGTAGTCCTGTTTGAGCAGCGAGAGCGTTTGGCGATCGATGTAATTGATGACCGTCGAAACAAACAAAAGTGCGCAGATCCACCATCTTAGCGACGGAATGCTGTGGCCGCCGTGGAAGTTTGTTTCTGTACTTTTTGCTTTTGCGCGAGTGTCCATCAGCAGGCGGTGAAAGAGGAAAGTGTCGCCGGACTAAGCAACGCCGCGGATTGCCGGTCTAGATAGACTGTTGCCCTCGCATGCGATCCGAGGATCGACGCTGGAGCCATTGGGCTCATAGGTCCTTCGAAACAAACCTTGACGGCTGGTGCTTTGCGGGCGTCGGGTACCACTGCAATGATCTCTCGGGATTTGAGGATTTGGCGGATGGACATAGAAATGGCTTGCCGAGGCACGGCCGACAGATCCCTAAACCAGCCCTCGCCGACTTGTTGCCTGCGGCACGCTTCATCGAGATCCACGATAAGGTATGGATCGTTCGTCTCGAAATCGGCTGGAGGATCATTGAAGGCGAGATGGCCGTTTTCACCGATGCCGGCAAATGTGACGTCGATGGCAGCGGACGCTATGGCCTTGCTTGCGCGACGGACGATTTCTGCCGGGTCGTCGGCGCCGTTCAACAAGTGGAGCATGGTGATCCCGGTTTTGTTGATCAGGCGGTCCTGCAAATATTTACAGAAACTGGCTGGATGCGAGGCCGGAATTCCTATGTACTCATCGAGATGGAATAATTCCACTTTTTGCCAGGCGATCCCGGTCGTCGCAGTCAGCGCTTCCAGAAATTCGAGCTGAGAGGCGCCGGTTGCGGCGACTATGCGCGCCTGACCTCGTTCCTTGATTGCGCCGCGGATAGCCGTTGCAGCTTCGAGGGCGGCTGCCTCGGCAAGTTCCACCTTGTCTTCGAATATTCTAAAGATCACGCTTCACAGTGTTCCTTCGCATGGATTTTGACTTGCGGCACGCAGATCAAATCGTTCGCGCAATGATTCCGCTCCGTGCGAACCAGAGAGTTTACATCACCGTCTGCGAGAGCTGAAATGGGATTTGGCGCAGATGCTTCCTGCGTGGCGCGGCTTGCATCCAAATGGTGCCGCTACCTGAGTTCGCTCTATTCCGGCCATCGCTTTTTGATATAGTCCCAACCGCGATGCCTCTTGATTCTTCGAACGACCGCAAGTCCGCTCGCGTCCCGCTCACCGGAAATCAAATTCGAGGGTTCTGGGCCGCGTGGGGTGGATGGACTCTCGATGGCATGGATTCCTTCATCTACGCATTGGTACTATTTCCCTCGCTTCGAGAACTTCTGCCTCGATCCGGCATCGCCGCGACAAAAGGCAATGTCGGCTACTACGGTGGATTGCTTTTCGCTCTCTTCCTGCTTGGCTGGGGGTGCGCTTTCTTATGGGGGCCCGTAGGCGATAAGTTCGGCCGCGTGCGCACCTTGATGCTGACCATCGTTTGGTATTCAGTCTTTACGTTTCTAAGCGCACTCGTCACCAGCGTCTGGCAGTTGGCGATACTGCGTCTCCTCGCAGGAATTGGAATTGGCGGCGAGTGGGCCATGGGCGGCACATTTGTCGCAGAGGAGTGGCCGGAGAGCCGGCGTCGCGCGGGCGCGGGCTACATGCACACGGGCTACTACGTTGGCGTGTTCCTTGCAGCGATCGCCAACTACGCGATCGGCAGCCGCTACGGCTGGCGCGCCATGTTTGCCGTCGGGGGCTTGCCCGCACTCCTCCTTGCTTGGGTGCGTCATGGCGTTACCGAGCCGTCGCGCTGGTCCGAGAAGGCAGATATGGTTCGCTCCTGGAGGCTGTATCGCCCATTCGCGGCGCTTTTTTCGCCTGCTTTGCGTCGCCGTACGACTCTGAATTCGTTGTTCATGCTTGCTTCGATCAGCGGACTTTGGGCTGGCACAGTCTATGTACCGGCAGCGGTAACGTCTCTTGCCGAAGCGGCTGGCCGAGGTGGCCCGCAAGCCGCGCGGCTTGCCTCCGGCGCGACCATGCTCGTCGCGTTCGCCACGATTCTGGGGTGCTTGGCGATGCCCTGGCTTGCCGAACGGTTTGGCCGGCGCGGCGCATTGAGCTTTTTCTTTGTTTTGATGATGGTGTTCATTGCACTCACGTTTGGCAAAGTCTTCTATCTAGGGCCAACCGCGCTTTCGTGGTTTTTTGCCTGCTTGTTTTTTCTGGGTTTGGGCGGAGCGAACTTCGCGGTCTACACGCTGTGGCTGCCGGAGCAGTATCCCACCGAATGCCGCGCAAGCGCGTTCGCTTTCTCCACGTCCTTTGCGCGCTTCGGTGGAGCAGGGATCACATTTCTGGTCGGAAGCGGCGTCGAACGATACGGCTCGCTCGGCATTCCCGTGGCCGTCACTTCGTTTGCATTTGCTGTTGGTCTGCTTCTAATTCCCTTTGGAGCTGAAACACGTGGCCAAGCATTGCCGGCGTAACGCGAAACCCCTGCGGAGTGTTTTGGATGGGAAGGGCCGAAACCTTGGCTACCATGAAGGGCCGTCAACTCCTCATCGGCAGAGGCTCTAGCGTGCAAATAACCGACCCAGCGGTTACCTCCAAATCAAACGCACGTCACGCGGTTCTTGCCGGTTTTCTTGGCTGGACCCTCGACGCCTTCGATTTTTTTGTGGTTGTCTTCATGTATGACGTCCTTGCTCGTCAGTTCGGCGTATCCAAGAAAGACATCATCTTCACTACCTTTGCGACACTCGCTTTGCGTCCGGTGGGGGCAGCGATTTTCGGAGTGCTATCCGATCGTTACGGGCGGCGCAGACCGCTAATGGCGAACGTCATCTATTTTTCGCTAATCGAGCTTCTGTGTGGTTTTTCACCAAACTACAAGTTCTTTCTCGTCATGCGGGCCCTGTTCGGCGTCGGCATGGGCGGCGAGTGGGGCGTAGGTGCATCCCTCGCGATGGAGGCGGCGCCCGTGCGCTGGCGAGGCATCCTCAGCGGGATTTTGCAGAGCGGCTATTCGATCGGCTATCTGCTGGCTGCAATGGCGGCACGGTTCCTTCTGCCCGCCTGGGGATGGCGACCGATGTTTTGGATCGGCGCACTACCTGCCCTGCTCGCGCTCTACATCCGGCGAAAGGTTCCGGAGTCGGAAGCGTGGAAGCAGCATCGCGCCGCCAGCACGGGTCAAGTCTTGCGCACCATGGCGCTGGAATGGAAACGATTCCTCTACCTAGTCGTGCTTATGACCTTCATGATGTTCATGTCCCACGGCACGCAGGATTTGTACCCGGACTTCTTGCACGAAGTACATCGCTTCTCGGCGGCGGTAGTCGCGAACACCGCGATTATTTACAACATCGGTGCGGTCGTGGGTGCAATTATCTTCGGACACCTCTCGCAGGTCGCCGGCCGGCGCAAGAGTATGATCGCGGCATTGGGACTTTGTTTACTCATTATTCCTCTGTGGGCGTTTGGCGGGAGTTTAGCTGTTCTCGTGATCGCTGCGTTTGTGATGCAAATGGGCGTGCAGGGCGCCTGGGGTGTGATTCCCGTACATCTGAACGAAATGTCCGCGGATGCGACCCGGGGATTGATGCCCGGGCTTACCTATCAATTGGGAATCCTGATCGCGTCGCCCACAAATGCGATCCAGTATTCTTTGCGCGACCGCGTGGGCTATCAGTGGGCCATTGCCGGTTTTGAAGTCGTAACCATCCTGACGCTTACGGTCCTCCTGCTGCTCGGCTCGGAACGCCACGGGCGAAGCTTTGTACGGGACCCTCAGAAAAGCGCCCCCGCAAGCCCGGCATAGCCGCTCGGCTCATAGAAACACTCCGGTTCGCCCGATAGTTGAATTCGAGCTTGGCGTAGGCCCCTGCTTCTAGTATTTTCCAATGCGAGAATCTTTATGGCGAGAGCAGGCAACGGTGAGTCCTCCGAGAACGTCAGATATGACGGGAAGGTACGCCACCTACGATGAACGTTCGAGAACTCTTTGATCTCACAGGACGCCTGGCAATTATCACCGGCGGATCCATTGGGCTCGGCCGTCAAATGGCGGAAGGCCTGGCGGAAATGGGCGCCAATCTCGTGCTGTGCGCTCGTAAGAAGGAGCGTTGTGAGCAAGCCGCTAGGGAATTCGAGAGCCTCGGCGTACGGACACTGGCACTCGGCTGCGACGTAAAAAACCCAGCTGAAGTCGAAGCCGTAGTCGATGCGGCGATTTCTCAATTCGGCCGCATCGATGTTCTTATCAACAACGCCGGGACTTCCTGGGGTGCTCCAGTCGAAGAAATGCGCCTGGAACACTGGAACAAAGTGATAGAGACGAATCTGACGGGCACTTTTCTCTTTTCACAGGCCGCTGGAAAATTCATGACCGCCCAACGCCGCGGAAAGATCATCAATATCGCTTCCGTCGCGGGCATGCGCGGTGCTCCGCCTGAATTTCAAGCCATCGGCTACCATGCCAGTAAAGGCGGCGTTATCGCCTTCACCAGGGACTTGGCCTGCAAATGGGGTATCCACAATATTCAAGTGAACTCCATCGCTCCGGGCTGGTTTCCCACAAACATGTCGCAGGTCGTGATAGAACGAAATAGAGAAGAGTTCTTGAAGAAGATCCCGCTACGGCGATTCGGCAATAACCACGATTTGAAAGGCGCAGCCGTCTTTCTTGCTTCGGACGCCTCCAACTACGTCACCGGGCATGTTCTGGTCGTCGACGGAGGCCAAACCGCCTAGAAGGCGCTGGATACTATATGAACGTCCCACTCACACCTCTTCGATGCTTGCGATACGCGGAAGCGCAATTTCCGAGCAGGACCGCGGTGGTCTGCGGCGATCTGCGATTCACCTACGGGCAGTTTGCCGAGCGCGCGGCTCTGCTGGCGGGTGCGTTGCGCGCGGCCGGAGTGAAACCCGGCGACCGCGTCGCCTTCCTAAGCATGAACTGCCATCGGTTGCTGGAGGCTTACTATGGCGTTCTCGACGCAGGCGCTATCCTGCTGCCCCTAAATATCCGGCTGGCCCCACATGAACTTGCTTTTATTTTGAACGACGCCGGAGCCAGAGTGCTCTTTCTCGAAAACAGTTTTCTCCCGACGGTCGAGTCCTTCCGGCAAAGCGCCTCGACGGTTGAAGCCTTCTATCTTCTCGACGGCGCGCCACAGGCCGATTGGCTCGCGACAAAAAACTACGACCAACTTCTTGCCGACGCCACGCCCTACCACACCGACATCATGGAAATTGACGAGAATGCCGTCTCCGAGATTTTCTACACCAGTGGCACCAGCGCCACGCCCAAGGGCGTGATGCTGACGCATCGCAATGTGTACATGCACGCGCTCTACGCCTGCCTCACCGACGATCCCACTGCCGAAGGCGCGCAGCTTCACACCATTCCTCTGTTTCACGCCAATGGGTGGGGCACGCCGCACGCCCTTGCTTTGACCGGCGGCAAGCACGTGATGCTTCAGCGTTTCGAGACAGCGCGCATTTTCCTCCTGATTGAACAAGAACGCGTTCGAACGATGTGTCTCGTTCCGGCCATGGCCACGGCTCTCGTCAATTGCCCCGAGCGCACCAAGCATGATTTGAGCAGCCTTCGCATCATTAATATCGGCGGGGCCGCCTCGTCTCCGACCCTGGTGCAGGAGGTTGAAGAAAAACTTGGCGCAAGCTGCCGCTCCGGCTACGGCCTCACGGAAACTTCTCCCACGCTTTCCGTGTCCAGAATGAAGCCGGGGCTCGATTGGCAAGGCCAGCAAAAATACATTGGCCAGGCCATGACCGGTTTCGCAATTCCAGGTGTCGAATTGCGTGTCGTCGATTCGAGTGACAGGGATGTCCCGCATGACGGGCAGTGCATCGGCGAAGTTGTGGCCCGCAGCGATGTGGTGATGGAGGGCTATTGGGGGCAGCCGCAAGCGACCGCCGAGGCCATGCGCGGCGGATGGTTTCATACCGGCGATATGGCCACAATCAATGAGCATGGCTATCTGCTGGTGGTCGACCGCAAGAAGGAAATCATCGTCAGCGGTGGCGAAAACATTTCTTCGCTGGAAGTGGAGAAAGCCCTGCTCGCCCATCCGAACGTGTACGAGGTTGCCGTCGTTCCGGTTCCCGATGCGAAATGGGGAGAAGTGCCCAAAGCCCTGGTTGTGCTAAAGCCTGGCGCGCAAGCCACGGAAGCAGAGCTTCTCGACTTTTGCCGGGCTCGCATCGCACATTACAAAGCGCCTCGCTCGGTTGAGTTTTTCGATAGCCTGCCGAAAACGGGCACCGGTAAAATCCTGAAAAGGGAACTGCGCAAGAAATATTGGGGTGGACAAGACACCATTCGCCCTGAATTTGCCAGCCGTAAGTGAAGAGTCTTATAAATAAGATTTGAGTCCGCACGGCGGCAACCGGCGCGAGCGTTTTTCCGTAAAGTTTAAATAGCATTTCACGAGAAAGAGCGTCCACCGATGAGCGATCTAGTTCAACTTACCAAAGACAACGGGATTGCCGTGATCACCATCAACAATCCTCCCGTCAATGCGCTGAGCCCCGGCGTGCCGGAAGGCATTGCTGCTGCGATCGAGCAGATCGACAAGGACGATTCCGTCAAGGCGGCTGTGCTGATTGGTGGCGGCAAAACATTCGTTGCCGGCGCGGACATCAAGGAATTCGGCAAAATCACTTCCGGCAAATCCGGCGGCGGATTGGAATTGCCGTCGCTGCTTTTGAAAATCGAAGATTGCCGCAAGCCCGTGGTCATGGCGATTCATGGAAGCGCCTTTGGTGGCGGCCTGGAACTCGCCATGTCTGGTCACTACCGCGTCGCTGTGCCCAGCGCGCAGGTTGGCCAGCCGGAAGTAAAGCTTGGCATCATCCCTGGCGCGGCCGGCACACAGCGTTTGCCGCGTCTCGCGGGCGCCGGTAAAGCCGTCGAAATGTGCGCGGAGGGCAACCCCAGTAAGGCCGCGGAAGCACTGAAGTTCGGCATCATCGACCGCTTGGTCGAGGGCGACTTGTTGACGGGCGCCGTCCTGTTCGCCCGCGAAATCGCAGATAAACCCGTCCGCAAAACGCGCGAGCGTAACGACAAGCTCGGCTCAGCGGATGAAAACGCCGCAATTTTTGCCGGCGCGCGCGAAAACGCCAGGAAAAAGCAGCGCGGAATGATCGCGCCGCTAGCAGCAATCGATGCGGTGGAAGCTGCCACAAAACTCCCGTTCGAAGAGGGCTCGAAACTCGAGCGCAAACTCTTTCTGGATTGCCTCTTCTCCGATCAATCGAAGGCCCTCATTCACGTTTTCTTCGGCGAGCGCGAGGTTGCCAAAATCCCCGACATTCCGAAGGAGACTCCACTCATCCCGGTGAACACGGCCGCCGTCGTTGGCGCGGGAACGATGGGCGGGGGCATCGCCATGGTTTTGGCAAACGCCGGCATCCCGGTTCTCCTGAAAGAAGCCGACCAAGCCGCCCTCGATAAGGGTGTGGCGAACATTCAGAAGAATTACGCGAACTCCGTGAAACGCGGCCGCTTCACACAATCATTCGTTGATGAGCGGCTCAAGCTGATTCAGCCGACGCTCAGTTACGATTCTTTTCGAAACGCCGACATGGTGATCGAAGCCGTCTTTGAAGGAATGGCCCTTAAGAAAGAAGTCTTCGCCGAGCTGGACCGCGTCTCTAAGCCCGGCGCCATCCTGGCGAGCAACACCTCTACGCTGAGTATCGACGAGATTGCTTCCTCGACCGCACGTCCCGAAGCTGTGATCGGCACGCACTTCTTCAGCCCCGCCAACGTAATGCGTCTGCTCGAAATCGTCCGCGGCAAAGCGAGCAGCAAGGAAGTCATCGCCACGTGCATGCAGCTCTCGAAAAAAATCGGCAAGATCGGCGTCTTGGTAGGGAACTGCCGCGGATTTGTCGGCAACCGCATGTTCCATCCTTACGTCCGCGAGTCCGTTTTTCTTTTGGAAGAGGGCGCCAGCGTCGAGGCTGTCGATTCCGCGCTCTACGATTTCGGCATGGCCATGGGCCCGCTTGCTGTCGGCGATCTCGCTGGTCTCGATGTCGGCTGGCGAATCCGCAAAGAATATCGCCACTCGGAGAAGCCCGGAATACGCCAGGCTTTTGCCGGAGATCGCCTCTGCGAGATGGGCCGTTACGGCCAGAAAACCGGTGCTGGCTGGTACAAGTATGACGAAAACCGCCGCGCCGTTGCTGATCCGGAAGTCGCCGGGCTGGTACGAAAATGGTCGGGCGAAGCGCGGATTCCCCAGCGAGAAATTTCCAGGGAGGAAATTGTCGATCGTTGTGTCTACGCGCTGGTCAATGAAGGCGCCCGCATCCTCGAGGAAGGTTATGCCCTGCGCGCCGTCGACATTGACATTATCTATCTCAACGGGTACGGCTTCCCGGCGCATCGCGGCGGACCAATGTGGTACGCCGACACAATTGGTCTCGAAAAGGTTTACGATCGCGTTGAAGAATTTCACAAGCAACATGGCGAACTTTGGGAGCCGGCTGCGCTACTGAAGCGGCTCGCCGAAGAAGGCAAGAAATTTGCCGATTTCCAAAAGGAACAGAGCGCGACGGCCTAGCGCAGCGGTGTCTCGGCGCTAATCGACTTCTTGCTATCCGTTAGTTCATGTTCCTTCACGAAAGACTCGCGCTTTTCTCAGGTGACGCATGGGACGCGTTTTTCTGGTTCGCCACGCTCAGGCTTCTTTTCTCGAGCCGGATTACGACAAACTCTCGGCCACTGGCGAAGCCCAAGCCCGCGTCCTCGGAGAGTATTGGGCTCGGCACAAAGTTACTCTCGACCGCGTTTTGACCGGGCCGCGTGTCCGGCATCGCGACACGGAAAAAGCGGTGCGCGAGACTTTCACCAAGAACGGTTTGAAGTCTCCGGAACCTGTCGTATTTGATGAATTCGACGAATTTCAAGGGGACGTGGTGCTGGAAAAGAGTCTCCCACAGCTCGCCCTAAGCGATCCCCACATCCGCGATCTCCATGCCGCCGTACGAAATGCGAATAGTCCAGCACAGCGCCACAGGAATTTCCAAAAACTCTTCGAAACCGTAATCACCATGTGGGTCAGAGCAGAATTAATGGTCGATGGCGTCGAATCCTGGGAGGATTTCATCGCCCGTGTCAATCGCGGTCTCTCGCGATTTTTGTCTGCCGCCAGTAAAAACGAGACAAGCGCCATTTTTACCTCAGGCGGCCCCGTGGCCGTATCCGTGCAGCGCGCCTTACACCTTTCGCCGCGGGACACTTTAGAAGTAGCCTGGATGCCGCGCAACTGCTCGTACAGCGAATTTGTGTTCTCCGGGGATCGTTTCACGCTGAGCACGTTTAACTCGTTTCAGCATTTGGACGATCCCACGTTGCTGACCTATCGCTAGAGGAGAGCTCGCGAGCGAAACATGCCTGGCTCCGAAGAACAAACGACCGCCGTTCGCCCGGGAGAAGAGCTCGACCTCGCGAAGCTCGAAGCCTTCCTCCGCAATCATTTCGCAGATGAAGCTGGACCGCTGATCGTTCGCCAATATCCAAGCGGCCACTCGAATCTTACATACGCTCTCGAATTCGGTTCGCGCGAAATGGTTCTTCGGCGTCCGCCGTTCGGCAGCAAAGTCAAAACCGCACACGATATGGGGCGTGAATTCCGCGTGCTATCAAAGCTTCACGCGCACTACGCCCCGGCTCCGCAGGTCCTCGTTTTTTGTGACGACGAATCCGTGCTGGGAGCTCCGTTTTATCTAATGGAACCCATCCACGGCGTCATCCTTCAGAGAGATGTCCCGCCGGATCTGGATTTTTCTCCGGAATTAGCGCGGCGCGTGTGCGAATCCTTTCTCGACAATCTCGCGCTTCTTCACCGCCTGGACTACGACTCGATTGGCCTTCGAGATTTGGGCAAACCGCAGGGCTATCTCGAACGGCAGGTACGCGGCTGGATCGAACGCTACCACGGCTCGAAGACCCACGATATTCCGGAAGTTGAAACAGTCTCCAATTGGATTCAGCAGCACACGCCTTCTTCGAGTGCCGCCACGCTCATCCACAACGACTACAAATACGACAACCTCGTTCTCGATCCCAACGATCTCACCAGAATAATCGGCGTACTGGATTGGGAAATGTGCACCATCGGCGACCCGCTCACAGATCTAGGCGCGGCGCTAGCCTATTGGGTCGAGGCGAGCGATCCGCCGGAAATCCTCGAAACACGTTGGGGACCTACGACCTACCCCGGCAGCTTGACGCGGGCTCAACTCGTCCAGCGATACTCGCAAAAAACGGGCCGCGACATTTCCGACATGGCTTTCTACTTGGTGTTTGCACGTTTCAAAATTGCCGTCATCGTCCAGCAGATTTATTATCGCTATCACCAAGGCCTGACCCACGACGAACGCTTCGCCTCCATGCCTCGACGTATCACGCTGCTGCTGCGCGGCGCCCTCGGAACCGCCGAAACCGGCGCAATTTAGTATTGTTGTTCTTTTGGCAGTCAGACGTAGTACCGCACAATCGATTCCGCGACGCAGCAAGGCTTCTCGCCGGCCTCGCTCTCCACCGTCACCGAAAATGCGACCTCGTACGCGCTGGGAACGTCTTTGACACTCAGCAAAGTCACTCGCGCACGAATCTTTGAACCGGCGCGTACAGGAGCAGGGAAGCGCACGCGATTCAGGCCGTAATTGACGGCCATCCGGATCCCGCTGCGAACCAGAATCACATCCTTCATGAAGTGGCTAACCAGTGACAGTGTCAAAAAACCATGAGCAATGGTAGTCCCGAACGGTGATTCTGTCTCGGCCCGCTGGAGATCAAGATGGATCCACTGCCGGTCTTCGGTAGCTTCTGCGAATTGCGCGATACGCTCTTGTGTAATTGTGAGCCATGCACTTACACCGATTTCTTTTCCCACATGTTCTTTCAAAGACTCCGGTGTTTCCACGACGACTGTCGTCACGCCACCCTCCCGCGGAAGAAACACCAACAGAAGATCAAGTCCCAAGACACATTAGTCCGAATGCTCGTGTGCCCGCGGCTTTCCCCATTTGGCGAGCTCCCATTTGGCGAGCGATTCTCTATGCACTTCATCCGGTCCGTCTGCCAGCCGCAAAGTCCGTACATTCGCCCAAGCACCTGCAAGAAACGTGTCCCCGGATACTCCCGCTCCGCCATGCGCCTGAATGGCCCGATCCAAAACGCGCAGAGCCATGTTTGGAGCGACAACTTTAATCATTGCAATTTCCGCCCGCGCTTCCTTATTCCCGACGGCGTCCATCATGTACGCCGCCTTGAGCGTCAAAAGCCGCGCCTGCTCGATTTCCATGCGCGACGTTGCGATATCGGCGCGGATCGTTCCTTGCTCGGCGATCGTTTTTCCAAACGCTATCCGCACTTGTACTCGTTTGCACATGGTTTCCACTGCGCGCTCGGCTACTCCGATGCATCGCATACAGTGGTGAATGCGTCCCGGCCCCAGCCGTCCCTGCGCAATCTCAAAGCCTCGTCCTTCGCCAAGTAGCATGTTCGACGCGGGAACCCGCACATGGTCGAACGCAACCTCCGCATGGCCGTGCGGCGCATGGTCGTATCCAAACACCGTCAGCAAACGCACGATCTTGACACCGGGTGTTCCGAGCGGCACCAAGATCATTGACTGCTGCTTGTGCGTCGTGGCCCCGGGATCGGTTTTGCCCATAAAGATCGCGATTTTGCATCGCGGGTCCCCAGCTCCGGACGTCCACCACTTCCTGCCGTTGATAACGTAGTCGTCCCCATCGCGCGTGATGCTTGCGCGAATGTTGGTCGCGTCCGACGAAGCCACCTCCGGCTCGGTCATCGCAAAACAGGATCGGATTTCGCCTTCGAGCAGTGGCTTCAGCCACTTCTCTTTTTGCTCCGGCGTTCCGTAGCGCGCCAGCACTTCCATGTTTCCGGTATCTGGCGCCGAGCAGTTGAAAACTTCGGGGGCCATCACGCTGCGGCCCATGATCTCGCATAGCGGCGCATATTCGAGATTCGTTAGTCCCGCTCCACGTTCATCATTAGGCAGAAAAAGGTTCCACAGCCCCGCTTCTCGCGCTTTTGGTTTCAGATCTTCGACGACTCGCGCCGGCTTCCAGCGATGGCCATCAATTTCTTCCTGGAACCGCTGCTCATTCGGATAGATATGCTCGTCCATGAACGCTTCGAGCCGCCGCTGCAAATCTTTTGTTTTCTTACTGAATTCGAAATTCACGCCAACCACCTTTAGATCACCCGACGACGCACGCAGCTCTTCGACCTGCTCAATCGACCGAGCCGTTACGATCTTTTCATGGCCACCGGCTCAGCCAGATGATATAGCCTTTCTTGATTCCCTGGGAGCGCCGCGATTATATACGACATTCGTTCATGGAACCGGCCACCAAGTCACACTGCATGTCGCGGGGAGATGAGTTCGTCATGAAGACTCTTGCGAGTTTCATTCTCGTCGCCTTTTTCGTCCTTCTCGGTTTCAACACTCAAACCGGGGCTCGTCCTTCCCCTAACTGGTTTTCCGTGCCGCATCGAAAGCTTTGCGTCACCGAAGGTGCCATCGAGCAAGCCTCCGGAAATCGCATATCCGTCAACGTGTCCAAGATGCGCGCCTTCGTCACCGTCGCCACCACGCAAGATGTCGAAGCCCGTTTCGCCTATCTCGGCAAAACCACCGGCGAAAAGCCGCTCGGCTCCGGCGAGATGCGCCGTCAGTTTGGCCTCAAGCTTCGCGCCCAGGACGCCTGCAATCTCGTTTATGCGATGTGGCGCATCGAACCGGAATCGAAGCTCGTCGTCTCCGTCAAGAGCAATCCCGGCCAGCACACCAGCGCCGAGTGCGCCAACCGCGGCTATCGCAACATTAAGCCCGTCCACAGCCGGCCGGTGCCCGTCTTGCGTCCTGGCGTCACGCACACGTTGCGCGCCGAGCTGAATGAAACGGAATTGCGCGTCTATGCAGATAACAATCTGGTGTGGGAGGGAAGCGTTGGGTCTCTAGGAGGACTTCCGAATGGTCCCGTGGGCATCCGTTCCGACAACGCCAAACTGGAAATCGAACTTCGCGCCGGGCAGTCAAGCGGCTCTCATCCCGATGATGAATTATCCTGCCGCCCCGGCTCCGGCGAAGTCGAGTAACTCCGCGCTCGCTAAAGCCGCTGGTACAACTTGATTGTCAGTCAAGGAGATCCGTCAAGGAGAGAGATTAATGCTTCGCCGCGGCTGTGGCTCGCGTGCCTGGAAAAATACTCTTCACGATCACGTAGAGCACCGGGATAAATAGCAAGTTGAGCGTAGTGGCGGCAATCATTCCGCCAAACACCGTCGTTCCCACGGAAATTCGTCCCGCGCGTCCCGCTCCTCGCGCCAGCACCAGCGGCACCACGCCCAGGATAAATGCGAACGAAGTCATCAAAATCGGCCGCAGCCGGATTCGCGCCGCTTCAATCGCTGCCTCAACAATCGACATCCCTTGCTCGCGCAATTGTTCCGCAAATTCCACAATCAAGATCGCGTTCTTGCTCGCCAGCCCGATCAACATCACCAATCCAATCTGGCAATAAACATCATTCTGAAGTCCCCGCATCGCTTGCGCCCCGATGGCACCCAAAATCGCCACCGGCACAGCCATCAAAACGATAAACGGCAGCACAAAACTTTCATACTGCGCCGCCAAGGTCAGATACACCACAATCAACCCAAGCCCGAAAAGAATCAGCGCCTTGCCCCCAGACTGGATCTCTTCGAGCGAAAGCCCGCTCCATTCGAACGCCATACCCTGCGGCAACGCCTTCTTCGACAGCTCTTCCATGGCCGCGATGCCTTCTCCGGAGCTCTGTCCCGGCGCCGCCGACCCGTCAATCTCCGCCGACCGGAAAAGGTTGTAGTGGCTGATGACTTGTGCGCTCGCCGTCGGTTCCACGGTCACCAGATTGTCCAGCGGAATCATCCGGCCGGGATCGGAACGCAAATAATACTGACGAATATCCTTAGGCTGCGAGCGATACTTGCTGTCCGCCTGCACATACACGCGATACGACCGGTTGTTGAAATCGAAATCGTTTACGTACACCGAGCCCATGTACACCTCTAAGGCGTCCGTCACCTGGTTCAGCGGCACTTGAAGGCTCTTCGCTTTTTCACGATCGATTTCGACCAGATACTGCGGGTCGTTCGCCGTAAAGCTGCTGAACAGGCCCACCAAATCCTTGCCCGAGTTGCCCTCGGCCGCCAGCTTCTGGGCTGTATCCGCGATCGTTTGCAGGGAGTTCCGCCCGAGGTCTTCTAGCTCATACTGAAATCCGCCGAATTGCCCCAAACCCTGCACGGCCGGCGGATTAAAGGGAATGACCAGAGCTCCCTGAATCGCAAAAAGTTGCCCGCGCAATCGTTGAATCACCGCCCCTGCGGAATGCTCCTCGCCCTTGCGCTCTGCGAACGGTGTGAGGCTGCTGAAGACCACCGCGCGGTTTGGCGCTCCCCCAAATTGGCTGAACCCCGGCAGCGAAAAAGCG
>Ga0210383_10000502_pt1 | contig 35927 bp, 36 predicted proteins | sample IncBWC14OmetaG_FD_160072 | JGI IMG/M metagenome (GOLD analysis project Ga0210383, IMG submission 160072) | Forest soil microbial communities from Barre Woods Harvard Forest LTER site, Petersham, Massachusetts, United States - Inc-BW-C-14-O ... | reverse complement strand
GGCTATACGGCGGCGGCTGCCGCGATGTGCGCACTGTATAGTCGAAAGAGTAATGGCGCGGGGCAGCATGTCGACGTCGGGCAGTGGCCTTCGATGATCAGCATGATTCGCCCGAATATCGGATTTTACTCGCACGAAGTCCGCGATTCGGCGTCGTTCCAGCGGCTGCTGACGCGCCGCAAAACCGCCGGGCAGTGGGTTTATCCGTGCAAGGACGGATGGGTCAGCTTCAGCGCCGGCACCGATCGTTTCTGGCGCGGCGCGAAGAAGGCGATGGGCAATCCCGACTGGATGGATACTGAACTGTTCAGCACTATCCTGGGACGCGTCTCGAATATCGACGCGATCGAAGCAGGAGTAGTCGATTGGCTATCTACGAATACGCGAACTGAGGCATTCGAGAAGGCGCAGGCGCAGCACGTCCCGTGCTTCCCGGTGCATTCGCCGGCTGAGGTCGCGCGCAACGAGCAATACAAGGCGCGCAAATTTTTCGTCAACCTCGACCATCCGACGGCCCGCGAGGTGCGGATGCCCGGAGCGCCGTGCAAGTTCTCGCGCACGCCGTGGCGAATCGTGCGCGGCGCGCCGAGGCTCGGCGAGCATAACGAGAAAATATTTCGGAATGGTGCGCGTGCAGCTGGCGAGCGTCCAGCCGTCCCGAATCGCTCGAAGAGGACGCGGCCGCTGGAGGGGATTCGCGTCGCGGACTTCGGATGGATCTACGCGGTGCCGCACGCGACCGCGTGGTTGGGCGCTCTGGGAGCCGACGTGATCAGGATCGAGACTTCGGGTGCGCCCGACCTCGTACGATTCCTGACCGGCACCGACGGGTCGATCGGCGCCAATCGCAGCGGGGTATTTCACGCGATCAATTCTTCGCGCCGCAGTCTCGCGCTGAATCTTGCGATGCCCGAGGCGCAGGAAATCGCGCGCAACATCGTTCGGCAGAGCGATTTCGTCACCGAAAATTTCACCGTCGGCAATATGGCGAAGTACAATCTCGCCTACGACGACCTCGTGAAGATCAAACCCGACATCATCATGATGAGCGGCACTCCGCTCGGGCAGGACGGTCCGTTCGCGCAGACCGTGGGCTTCGGGCCGACGACGCAGGCGTTCGCCGGCCTGTGCCATATCACGGGATACCCCGATTCGTTTCCGTGTGGCATTGGCGGAACGTGGCCCGACTTTGCGGTGGGCACCGGCATGGTGTTTTTTCTGCTCGCGGCGCTGCACTATCGCGACCGCACCGGCCAGGGACAGTACCTTGATTTGTCGATGGCCGAAATGGTGACGACGATGATGCCCGAAGCGATGATGGATTTTCTTATGAACGGTCGCGACCAGGCGCCGATTGGGAATCGCGACGAGTCGATGGCGCCGCATGGCGTGTTTCCGGCGGCGGGCGAAGACGAGGGGCTCGCAATCGCGATCGCCACCGACGACGAGTTCGCGCATCTGTGTGACGCGCTGGGCATCCCGTCGTTGGCCTCGAATCCGAAGTTCGCGCGACTGATGGGACGTCTCGATAACGTCGACGAACTCGAGCGCGAAATCGCGGCACGCACGCGCACGCGTACACGCGATGAACTCGTTGCGAAGCTGCGCGAGCGCGGTCTCGCCGCAGGCCCGGTCTACAGCACGCCGGAGTTGATGCAGGATCCGGTCTTTTCGAAGTCGAGCATGCTGGTGAACTTGAAGCATGGCGAAGTCGGCGATCGCGTCGTGCCGGGATTGCCGGTGAATTTCAGCGGGATCGATCTCGACTATCGCGGAGCGCCGATGATCGGCGAGCATACGGACCAGGTGATGGGCGCGCTGCTCGGGTATAGCCCCGATGAAATCGCGCGGCTGAAAACAGCGAAGGTACTGATTTAATCACCTCCGCGGTGGGCGGCATCGACACCGTCGCGGGGGGTGACCCCTGCACCCAGTGGAAGACGCGAAATCCCGAAGCGGGCTTTCGCGAAGTTTTGCGGGAGGAAATCGAAATACTATGGATGAGGTTCTCACGCATGGTGGTGGCGCGCGACCTGGAGTGGTTGCGGTTTGGGTTCAGGCGATTCGAGCGCCTTCGCTGAGTGCGGCGGCGATTCCGGTGCTGCTGGGAGTTGCGGTTGCGGCGCGCGCGGGATTTTTTTCGTTCGGACGAATGACTCTCGCGCTCGTCGGAGCGATGGCGATTCAGGCCGGCACCAATCTGATCAACGACTACTACGATTTCCGCAGCGGCGCGGATAGCGAACAATCGCTCGGGCCGAGCATGGTGATTCAGCGCGGCCTGCTGAGCGCCGATCAAGTATGGCGGGGCGGAATCGCGGCGTTCGCGCTGGGCGCGGTGATGGGGCTGGTGCTCGTTTACCAGTGCGGGTGGCCGATTCTCGCGATCGGGATTCCGAGCGTCGCCGCCGGATACTTTTACACCGCTACGCCGGTGTCACTCGCATACGTGGCGCTGGGCGAATTGACGGTGTTCATTTTCATGGGGCCGGCGATCGTGATCGGATCGTACTTCGTGATGGCGATGCACTTTTCGGCGTCGGCGATATGGGCGTCGATACCGCTTGGATTCCTGGTTGCAGGGATTTTGCATGCCAACAATATTCGCGACATCGAGAGCGACACGCGGCACGGCAAGCGGACGCTCGCCACGATACTGGGGCGTGCGGGCGCGAACCGCGAACTGATCGCGCTGGACGTGGCGGCCTACGTGACGACGATCGTGGCGATTCTCGTGCATGCGATTCCGTGGCTCGCGCTCGTGGTGTTCGTCACGATCCCGCGTGCGCTCGATCAGATTCGAATCATGACGCGCGAGAGCGATCCGAAGAAGCTGAACCTCGGGCTGTTCCGATCGATCCAGCTGCACATGGAGTTCGGGTTGCTGATGATCGCGGCATTTCTCGTCGCCGCATTTGCCGGATGGTGACGGCTATTTCGTGAGGATGCTGTTTGGCGGAGATGAAGCGAACTCGGCTTTGAGGGCGTCGTAGCTTTTCAGATCATCCATCGTGCGGAAGTAGCCCTCGTGAACGTAACCGAAGACGGGTTGCGCGCGCGCGACCATCGGAGCGAACAAGCCTTCCATCAGGCTCCAGGGCGTTTTCGACGGAATGGTGTCGAGCACCGACGGCTCCGCGACAATCACGCCGCAGTACATGAACGGCGAGAGAGTGGCCGCGACTTTGTCGTCGAGAGCCGGCGGGTAGTCGTCGTACGTGAGCGGGTCGCGGCGCATCAGCAGGCGCATCCGGCGGAGCTTCTGGTGTACGTCGATTTCCAGGCGGCTGTAGTAGTCGAGATTGGCCGGATGAAAAAGCGCGATGGTGGCGAGTGCAGCGCGATCGCGGTGGAACTTCAGCATCGCGGACAAGTCGAGGTCGAGGATCGTGTCGCTGTTGGCGATAACAAATGTATCGCCGCTGAGAAAATTGCTCAGGCCGTTGAGCGGACCGCCCGTGCCCAGCAACACCGGCTCGGGCGCGTACGTTATGTGGACACCTAGCTTAGAACCGTCACCGAGGCCGTGCTCGATTACAGGCGCCAGGTGGTGGAGGTTGATCGCAACTTCGGTGATGCCGGCGCGGCGCAGCATCGCGAGCGGATAGTGGATTAGCGGACGGCCGCCGAGTTCGAGCATCGGCTTCGGCGTCACGTCAGTCAGCGGCCGAAGCCGCTCGCCCATCCCGGCCGCCAGTACCAATGCTTTCATGGCATCAGCGCGTCGCCGAGTTTTGGAAATTCGTGGCGCATGTCGGCGAGCATCCGGCGCGCCTGCGCGAGCACGTGCGGTATGTAAGCACGGTAGCCAGTCTTGCCGTTGCGCTCGAATATCTCAAAGCGCCCGATCATTTTGAGCGCGTGCTGCAAGACACACAGGCGATAGCTGGTTGTGAATTCCGCGGCGTCAAGCGATTGCGCGCCGCGGCGTGTGAGACCGGCATAGTAGAAGTCGAGGATGCGGCGCTCGATCGCGGGAGTGATGACTTCGCCGGTGTCGCGAGTCGTCAGGAGGACGGCGAGATCCTGCGCAGCCGGCGCCATGAGGGCGTCCTGGAAATCTATGATGCGAATTCGTGGACCGTCCTGAATGAACAGATTTTCGCGGTGGTAGTCGCGATGAGAGAACACGCGCGGGAAGTGATCGAGTCGCGCACAGAGGTGCGCCAGCTCGGGTGCGATTGGAGAGAAATCAGCGCCGGGTGCGACTGCGGCGAGGCCGACTTCCGCGAACTCCTTCAGCTCCCATTCGAAGAGACGGCCCGTGTACGAGATCTCGTGGGCGATACATCGAGAGTCGATGCGCGCGGTGCCGTCGACATGCAAGCGGAGGAGTTCGCTGACGGCGAGCCGGAACAAGTCGGCGGCGTCGGCGCCGGGGCGGTGGACGGCGTCAAGTAGAGATAGTTCGCCGACGTCCTCGACCAGCAAAGCGCGTTGTGTGGGGTCGGCGTCGTAGAGCGTGGGGACGGGCGCGCCGATCGACTCGAGGAAGCGATGGACGTTGAGCCAAGGCGGTTCGGCGAGCGGCGTCGGGAGAAGATCGAGGGCGCGGACGTAGCGGGGCAGGTCGTCGGGGCCGAGGTCGACGAGAATGGCGGAGGGTGGGGTGGTGGGTTCGCCGCGCGTCGCGATCGCGACGCGCCAGAAACGGCGGCTCGAGAGGTCGCCGCGGAGCGCGGCGATCTTCTCGACCTGCGCGCGCGGCCATCGCCGCGCGATGGCCAGTGCCGCCCAGGCCTGCAACGCGCCGCCGTCATCCATCGGAGATGGATTCTAGCGGCGCGAGGCATGCTTGCGCGAGTGCGGCTCGCGCAGCAGAAAACCGGCGCGGCCATCGCTGGCCGCGCCGGGTTCTTTTCTCAGCACAGTCGCGCGATTCGCGCGACTCTTATTTCAGCCAATCACGCCCGCATCAATCGCCGCCCACAGCGTGGCCGCCCTCGGCCGCGCGCGCCATCTGGTCGGCTGTGAACCAGTTGCGATCGACCGAACCCATGTTGATGAACCATGAGTCGCGTGACGGCGAGTTTATCGACGGATGGTAGCAGACGGTAGCGAAGCCGCTCTGCACGTTGACGGTCGAAGAGCCGACCTGGAACTCGCGCTTGAACGGATAAATCGCGATCTTGGCGTCGGGCTCGGCACGGTCGGCATAGTGCATCCACGACGTGTAGTTGTTAAACAGCTCGCCGCTGCGGTCGTACATGTCGTTGGACATTACGAAATCCGCCTCCGAATCGATGTACATAACTTCGTGGTCGTACAGCGAGTTGAAGCGGCCCGGACGAGGACGACCCTCGATAATGAAATTGTGGCGCATTTGCCAGTTGTCGGGGCAGTGGCTGGCGCCGCCGTCGGTTGGGCATCGAATGTCGGGCACCGTCGCGACGTTGATCGCGCCGAGCATCGTTTTCTCGCCCAGCAGTTTCCAGTTGTAATTCTCGTTTTTGCCGCTGAAACCCTCGTAGTGATTTGGGTCGTACGCCTGCGGTCCGCTAGCCGTGTCTAAAATAGCGTAATTCAGCCGGCGCACACGGCGAGCCCCGGGAGTCCAGGTCCAACTGGCATCTTGTACATTTGGATCGGCGTAGCGAAATTTTATCAACCCGGTGCCACGATCTGACTGCGGCGACAGCACGGGATACAGCAGCCCCAGGAAGTAGCGGCCGGTCGCCTTGAAGTCGGGATCGACCGGCATTGGATCGACTTCGGTGCGTCCGACTTCGTTGTAGCCGGCGTAGTGCCCGACTTCGATGTCGGTGATCTCACGGAAGGATGCGTTCTTGCCCCAGTACACGCTGTCGCAGTCGAACCAGCGCAGATCGTACTCGTCGCTGGAGATTGGGCGGAACGCAACGTTCCACATCACCATAGTGCCAGCGTCGGGATCGTTCGCGTCGACGATGGGGAACGGCTCGCCCGCGACGTAGCCAACGAGGCTGCGATGGTCCGGCGTCAGCCGCACCTGGCTCGAATACTTCTCGGTCGCGTCTTTGTACGGCGGCGGCCAATCGATCCGCTCGGTCGGCACGACCTTGATCGTCATTCCGTGCAGGACTCGCAGGTACTGTCCGGGAGAAACGAGGTCTTTGACTTTCGACGCGTTGTCCGGAGTTATGAAGTCACCCGGCTTTACCTGAGCCGACGCTGGAGTTACGAACATCGCCGCCACAAGCAAAATCGCGGCGAGTGTTCCGACACCACTTCTACCCAATTCGAGTGCGCGATTCATGTTGACTCCTTTCTTCGGCAAATTGCTGCCGGCGTGTGGAAGTAGGTTCCGCAACAATCTCTTAACACTCTCAATATGTCATTAGCGCTACATGTTTGAATCGTCAATAATAATAATATTCGGAAGATCTCCAACGGCCAAAATTTGGCTATTTACATTGATATTTTTGATATTTTCGGACTGTTATCGCCGGTGTTGGCCATCTGAGGCATGACCAATTGTCACAAATCATTTAGGCCTGGGTGGTAGTTCCAGCTAATATCTGTCCCGAAGTGTGTCCTCGTAAAGCCCGCTCGTGCGAAGCACTGCGCGAGCGCTTCGCACCGGCATTTTCGAGCGGCGCTACAATGAGGGACTGATACAAGATCGTTCCAAAAGACGCGCTCATCGGGTATTGGTATCGGGATAAGAAGATCTTTCGGCGGATAGTGAATGACAACCTGGTATCCAGTCGCTGTGACCCTGCTTGTGGCCGGCATTATCGTCGGCATCATGTGCACGATCAACATGATCCTCGGGCCCAAGCGTCCGAGCGAAATCAAGAGCGAGGCTTTTGAATGCGGCAACCCGCCGAGCGGATCGGCGTGGGGACGGTTCTCGGTTCGCTTCTACCTGACGGCGATCCTGTTTTTGCTCTTCGACGTCGAGGTGATTTTTCTGTATCCGTGGGCGGTCGAGCTTCGGCATCTCGGAATGTTCGGTTTCGTCGAGGCGCTCATCTTCATCGCGATTCTCGCCGTCGGGTTGGTGTACGCATGGCAGCGCGGCGCGCTTGATTGGGACTGAGAGCGATTGATGCTGATAGAAAAGATCAAGGCGCGCTTCAATACGGCGATTCTCGACGCGCAAACTGCGCGCGACGAGGAAACTTTCACGATCGCGCGCGAAGGCGCGTATGATCTCTTTCGCGCGCTGCGCGACGAGCCGGATTTTCAATTCGATTTTCTTACGGATGTAACCGCAGTCGACTGGCTCGAGCGCAAACCGCGCTACGACGTGGTCTATCAGCTGAATTCGCTCAACCTCAGCCATCGCATCCGCGTCAAGATTGGCGTGGACGGTCCGGAGCCGTGGGTGAATAGCGTTGTCGGCATCTGGGGCGCGGCGGACTGGCTCGAGCGCGAATGCTTCGACATGTTCGGCGTCGATTTCAAGGGGCATCCGGATTTGCGGCGCATCCTGATGTACGATTCGTTCGAAGGGCATCCGCTGCGCAAGGACTACCAATACAACAAGCGCCAACCGATCGTTCCGGAGATCGACCCGGTCGTGAATCCGATTCGCTCATCGCGCTGACGACACGAGTCGATACAAGCCATGTCACTGCCCGTTCGCTGGAAAGACAAAATCGTGCCGTCGGATCCGTCCGACGAGATCATGGAATTGCAGATGGGGCCGTCGCATCCGGCGTCTCACGGCACTATCAAGTTCAACCTCAAGCTGGACGGCGAGCGAATAGTCGATTGCGACGTCGAGGTCGGCTTTCTGCATCGCGGCTTCGAAAAGATGTGCGAACAGGGGACGTGGACGCAATGCTTCCCCTACACTGACCGGCTGAATTACGCGTCGCCATGCATCAACAATGTCGGCTTTGCGCTCGCCGTCGAGCGTCTGCTCGGACTCGAAACGACCGAGCGATGTAAGTACGTGCGCCTGATTATGAGCGAAGTAGCGCGCATCGCGGATCACCTGACGTGCCTCGGGATGGCATCGAGCGAAGTCGGTGCGACGACGGTCGCGTTCTACATGCTCGAGGCGCGCGAGTTTCTCTACGACTTGATCGAGTCGGTCACGGGCGCGCGGTTGACGGTGACATGGTGCCGCGTCGGCGGCATGACGCATGACCTGCCGGCTGACTTCAACGATCGGATGAAGGCGTCGTTCACGCGGCTCGACGAGGTGCTCGCCGACTGCGACAAACTGCTTTCGCGCAACCGCGTGTTCATCGATCGAATGGCAGGCGTCGGAAAGTTTCCGAAGGAAGAGGCCATCTCATACGGACTAACCGGTCCGCTGCTGCGCGCGACCGGCGTGTCATACGACGTGCGCAAAGCGCATCCGTATCTCGTGTACGATCGGATGGAGTTCGAGGTGCCGGTGGGCGATCGCGGCGACAACTACGATCGTTTCAACGTCCGCTTCCAGGAGATGTACCAGTCCAAGCGTATTGTCGAGCAGGCGCTCGCCGCGCTGCCCGACGGGCCTGTCACGATCACCGATCCCAAAGTCGTGCTACCAGCGAAAGAGAAAGTGTACAACTCGATCGAAGGCTTGATGAACCACTTCAAGCTGATCATGGAGGGCATCCACGTGCCCGCCGGCGAGGTTTACCAGGCGGTCGAGGGCGGCAACGGCGAGTTGGGATTTTACGTCGTGAGCGACGGCAGCGGGCGCCCGTATCGCGTGCGCGTGCGGCCGCCGTGCTTTCTCGGCATGGGCGCGCTCAACAAGATGCTGATTGGCCGCATGATCCCGGACATCATCACGACGTTCGGGATGATTAACATGATCGGCGGCGAGTGCGACCGCTAGCGGCGCGAGACCTGCTCGCCGCCAATCGCAAAAGTCTTCCTGACCAACGTAGTCGAATCGAAAAACAAAAATGGCGTCGGCATCGTGTCAGGCGGCCGCGGCTTGATTGCAAGATCCGGTGTATTCGGCAAGCCGTCAGTTTGATCGACAATCGTTACGACGAACGGCGCGGGCGTCGCGAGTTCCAGCGTCAGATCGAATCCTGCGGCGGGTGCGCGCCAGTACCATCCGCTCCATCCGTCGGTGACGCGATCGCCCGGCGACTTGCCGTCGATCGAGGCGCCCAGCACCGTCACACCAACCGGCACCGACATCCACACGATCGAGGCGTTGCGCGCTGACGCGATATGCATCTTCACCGTTCGCGTCCCTTTGATCGTTGAATCGTCGAGCACCTTGAGCGTCGGCGGCGCGATGCTGATGAGCGGCGCGTCACCCTCGGTCGTGCGACCGCGATTCAGATATGCGAAGTCGTGCGAGATGCGGGCGACGTTGCGATCGGGCGTGTCCCTGGTCGCAAGCCCGGCGAGCTTCTGGAGCCATCCGCCGCGCACGTGATGCTGAAAAAATTGCGAGGTGAATCTGTCGGGCCGTGAATCCAAGCTGGCCCATCGCGCACGCCCGCGGTCGGTGTCCTGGAAATAGAAGATGCTGTCGGGATGCGGCTGAGATACGTCGAAGTTGCTGGCGGCGTTGCCTTTGATAATCATTGCGAGCGCCAGCACGCCGAAAGCGCCAGGCACGATCCACCGCCATCCTCTGGTCAGAAAATCGATGTACGGGATTAACAGACCGAAGATCATGACGGCCGTCATCGAGGAAAGTACGAGAAACAAGATCGTGCCGTCGTCGCTCGAAACGAACAACGGCGCGAGAAGGATCACGCCCGGCGCCAGGGCGACCAGCGCGAGGAGCGCGAAGCGGGTGTCGAAAGTCCGCAGGCGATGGCTCATCGCAAGCGCCGCGAAGAGTAGCGGCCAGGTGAAGATGTAACTGATTGCAGGCATCGCAAGGCTCGTGGCCAGCATCAGGATTGTCCAAACCGCGAGCGCCCCGGCGCCCAGGTTTCGCAGGTGGAAGCGGCGCCCGATCACTTCGTACGCGAGCCACAAAGTCCCGAAAAACAGAGCGTCTGCCGCGACTGAAAAGTAGAAACCGCCATACGTCGTGTGGACGGGCAGCATGCGCCATCCCGCAAGCGCCACCATCAGCCCCCAGACGACGCGTGCCTCGGCGATCGACACCGCGATTGCGACGGCGTAGATCGCCGCTCCCGTCGCGATGCCGCCGGCGCTGAATCGTCCGTCGCGGATTCCGCGCCAGACGACGACGAGAAAGATTACCGTCACGAGTACCGCAAGTGGAATCGCAAGCGGCATCGAGTAGTGAATCAACTTTCCGAAGACGACAAAGAAAACCGCGTCAGCGCTTTGCGATGGATTCAGATCGATCGAACCGAACTGCCGCGCCATCGACAGTGCGTACGATCCCTGATGCTGCAGCGTGCGCAGATCGAGCATGTCGGCGTTGTCGAGCGCGGTGTGATAGCGCGTGATGCCGCCATCCGCGGCGAAATTCATCCCGGACATTCCGGCGTCGCGAAAAACCGTCAGGTCGGTGTCATTGGGCAGCCGCTTGCACACGGCCTCGGCCGCGGAGGTCGCGTGCGGAAATGGCGCTGCGGCGGCGAGTTGGTCGATTAGCCAAGAGTTGTGCGGGCTGGTCTGGAACATCATCGACGGCCCGTAGTCTCCGCGCATATCGAAGTTCAGCACGACCTTGATGTTGGGGAGTGACGGATAGCTCTCGACGAAACCCTGCGCGCCGAGCATTCCGAGCTCCTCGCCGTCGGTGAACAGTACAATCATATCATTGCGCAGCGGTGTGGCCTTGAGCGCGCGAATCGTTTCGAGAATTGCGGCGACCGACGCGGCGTCGTCGCCCGCACCAGGCCCATTCGGGGCAGAGTCGTAGTGCGCGACGATCATCGCGGCGCCGGTCGGGTTTGTGCCAGGAATCTTCGCGACGAGATTGTTGACGACGGCCCACGTATCCGGGCCGAACGGACTGTGCCGCGCAACAGTCGTCGTCTGCACTTCGGGATTCGCGCCGAGATCCCGCAATCGCCCTGCCAGATATTCGCGGACTCGATCGCTCTCCGCGGAGCCGAGCGGATGAGGCTTCTTCGCGATTTCGCGCACGTCGCGCATCGCCCGCGCGGCGGAGAATTCTGTCGCGGGCGCGTTCTCGTCGACAACGGCTGGTGGCTCGATGCTGCGGATCGCGAGCAGTCCAAGCAGGATCAGCAGCGCAAAGGTGATCGGCCCACTGAGATGGCCTGAACGGCGCGCTTCGTCCGTCAAGTGAGGAGTTCCTTAGCCATCTCAAGGCCACTTTACACGGGGAAGCCGCCAGCGCGAACAATCGCGCACGCCCTTTGCCGCGCCGGTCCGCGTCGTTATCATCGAACGTTGGAGTTGATGCCGGCCTCGACCAGTCTCAAAATGCCCTCTCCTGAAGCCATCGTCCCGCAATTTGCGCCGCCGCCGCGTCGCGTGCTGATCGTGCTGCTTGGCGCCATCGGCGACGTCGTTCGCGCACTGCCGTTGCTCGGGCGAATTCGCAGCGCATGGCCCGACGCGCACGTCGCGTGGGCAGTGGAACCCAAGTCGAAAGCGGTGCTCGAGCATCATCGCTGGCTCGACGAGATCATCGTGTACGATCGTGCGCACGCGCCGTGGACGTTTCTTCCTTTCTTGCGACGGGTTCGTAAAGGGCATTTCGATCTAGTGATCGACCTCCAGCGTCATCTCAAGAGCGGGCTCACGTCGCGAATCTCGGGCGCGCGCGATAGGTTTGGATTCGCAGCTGCAAACACCAAGGAGTTCAACGACCGGTTTTCGAATCATCAAATCGCGCCGCAACCGAACATGCGCCTGAAACTGCTGCAGTACCAGGCGTTCGGCGACGCGCTCGGACTTGCGCCGACGCCGATCGAATTTGGGCTCGCCGCGACTGATGAAGAACGCGCACGCGCAATTGGCCTTCTCCGCGACGCGCCGCGTCCGATCCTTGCCGTGATTCTCGGTTCGTCGTGGCAGAGCCGCATCTATTTTCCCGAATCGACTGCGGCGGTGATTCGCAAGGTCGCACGCCCCAACGCCGACGGCCCCGCGCTCTATCCTGTTTTGCTCGGCGGTCCCGAGGAAACGAAACTTGCCGACGAAGTAATGCGGCACCTTGACGACGTGCCGACGCTCAATCTCGCCGGACGCACGTCGTTGCGCGATCTCATCGCGATCTTTCCGGAATGCGCTGTCGCCTTCGGACCCGACTCCGGCCCGATGCATATCGCGGCCGCAGTGGGATGCCCGGTGGTTTCGCTATGGGGCGCCACCGCTGCGGAGCGATCGGCGCCGTGGGGCTTTGCGGAACTGGCGATCAGCGGCGCGATTCCGTGTCATCCCTGCTATCTTCGTCGATGCCCCATCGGGCGCGAATGCATGCGGCGTATATCTCCCGAAGAAGTCAGCTCAAACGTAAGGCGCGCGCTTGCGCTGCCTCGAAACGGTGCGGCGCGATGAGTTGGCGGATGGGCTTTGACGGGGTGCCTTTGACTCGCGGTGGATGGACGTTTTTTCTGCCGGACTACGACGCGCGATATTCCGAAGAGTTTCGCGAGCGGCTGATCGATTCTGCGTTCGCTGCGATCGACGGTACGGCAGCGACGCGTGTACGGCGATCGCGGCACGCCGAGACGTGGTCAGAGAATTTCGCGCATCTCGGCGGCCCAACCGCTTATTTCAAAGTGCTCGATCCGATTCGCGGGCTGAACCGCACCAGGTGGATATTCAAACGCCGCCGCGCGGCGCACGTCGCATCGATCTCGGAGCATCTGCGAGCCGACGCAGTGGGTGTTCCGGAGATATTGCTGCTTGGCGTGGAGCGCCGCGGCGGCCGCGAGATCGTCGTGACTGCGCGCGTCGACGGATTCAGCGTTGCGCGTCATCTGCGGCGTGCAAACCTTGCGGCGCGGCGCGCCGTGTTGCGAGCCTTGGGCGCGGAAGTCGCGCGGCTGCATCGCGCAGGATACATTCACGGCGACCTGTCACCCTTCAACGTCTTTGTCACCGGACTCGAGCCGCCGCAATTTGTCTTCATCGATCACGAGCGAACGCGGCGCACGATCATGAGCCGCTTTGCGCGTCCACGAATGCGCAATCTTGTACAACTCGGTCATCTAGAACTCTTTGGGATTACGAATACAGATCGCACGCGCGTCTGGTGCGGCTACTCCGCCACGTTTTCGGAGCGCCGGCGGCGGACGGAACGCCGGCGCGTCGCCGCGATGCTGCTCGACAGAATCGCGCAAGATCGCAAAGGCGGCGTTGCCGGCCGTGTCGCGGCCTCTGTCGGACCGCGCCGGGAGGCGAGCGGTAGCTGATGGCGGAGCGGACGAAAATTTCCGTCGTGATTCCTGTGTACAACGAAGTCGCGACGATTGGCCGCGTGATCGAGCGCGTGCTGGATTGCGGCTTCGACCCGGAGATCCTCGTCGTCGACGACGCCTCGACCGACGGTACCGCAAAATTTCTGCGCGAGTTCAGCCATCCGCAAGTTCGGTGTTTCTTTCACAGCGTCAATCGCGGCAAAGGCGCTGCGCTGCGGATGGGGTTTGCCGCGGCGAAGAATCCGTATGTGTTCGTGCAGGATGCTGACCTCGAATACGATCCGCGCGACTACGCCGCGATGATTGGACCGCTGCTCGACGGTCGCGCGGACATGGTGTACGGGTCGCGCTTTTTGTCGGGGCCACATCGCGTCATGTTTTTCTGGCACTACGTGGCCAACCGCGCGGTGACGCTGCTGTCTGACATGATAAGCGATCTCAATCTGACCGACATGGAAACCGGGATGAAGGGTTTCGTGCGGGAAAAGCTGATGACGCTGAAGCTCAATGCCAACCGCTTCACGTTCGAGCCCGAGATCACCGCCAAGGCGGCGCGCGCGCGATGGCGAATTTACGAAGTACCGGTGTCGTATTCGGGGCGGACTTACGAGGAGGGCAAGAAGATTGGTCTGCGCGATGCGCTGACTGCGGTGTGCGCGATTCTGTACTACAGATTTTTCGATTGATGTGGCTAAACCGCGAATATGACGAAAGCTGCACGACCCGATGATGCCATGCGAGTGAATCACGACAGCGACACGGCTGAGGCTCATGCGCTGAGTATCGTGGGCGTCGATCCCGAGCTGGGCTTCGGCGGGGGCGAGACGCAGGTGCTTGGACTGACGCGCGCGCTCGCGGCCGGTGGGCATCGTACAGAGTTGATCTGCGATCCCGCGGGACGGCTCTGGGAGCAGGCCACAGCTGCGAGCGTGAGATGTCATCCGATTCGAATCCGTAACGCGATCGACCTGGCGGCGGGCGTCAAGCTGCGCGCGATCCTCAAGCGCGAGCGATACGACGTCGTTCATTTTCATACTTCGCGCGCGCATTCGATGGCGCCGTTGGCGCGCGGCTTCGGCAGCACGCTGGTCGTCACCCGGCGGATGGACTACAGGCCCAATCGCGTGTTTGCGCCGTATCTGTACAACCGCGCGGTCGATGGCGTGATCGCGATCTCCGGCGGCGTAGCCGATTCGCTCGCAGCCGCCGGCGTTGATCGCGCGCGCGTTTCAGTTGTTCACAGCGGTGTGGATTGCGAGCACTTTCGCCCGCCCACCGCCCAGGAACGCGCGGAGGCGCGTGGTGCACTCGGAATTTCTGAAGACGATGTTGTGATATCGGCGATCGGGGCGCTCGAACAGCGCAAAGGTCATCGCCATCTGATCGAAGCGATTGGCGCTCTCGTGGCAGCCAACAAATCTCTCGAGCTGAAATGCTTCATCGCAGGGCAGGGTTCCATTAACCGACTACTGCAAAACGAAGTCGCGATCGTTAGATGTGGAGACCGCATCAAGCTGCCCGGCAGAATCGACGACGCGCGCGGAATCCTGTGGGCGTCGGACGTGTTTGCGATGCCGTCGTTGAAGGAGGGGCTCGGCGTGGCGGCTCTGGAAGCCATGGCAAGCGGGCTGCCTGTGATTGCTAGCGACGTTGGCGGCTTGCGTGAAGTGGTGGAAGATGGGCGCACTGGAATCATCGTGGCGCCGGCGAATTCCGCTGCGATTGCGTCGGCGATTGGCAGGCTGGCGGAATCGGGTGAGCTGAGAGCGCAGATGGGATCGGCGGCGCGCGCGCGCGTCGTGGAGAAATACTCGGTGGAGAGGATGGCTGCGGAGACGCTCGCGCTCTATCGCGAGTGTGTTAGAAAGACGCGGGAGGAAAGGGGCGGAGTCGCATGAAAAGCATGACCGGATTTGGCAGGGCTATCGCCGAGCACGACGGCACGCGAGTGATCGCCGAAGTGCGGGCACTCAACCAGAGATTTTTCGAACTCAAGCTGGCGGTGCCGCGCGGGTGGGGCGAGCATGAAGCGGAGATTCGCAAGACGGTGCAGAGTGTGGTGGCGCGCGGCCGCGTCGAAATTTTCATCAAGTCAGTGGCGCTGAAGCCGCCGCCGGTGCGGCTCGAGGTGAACGACAAGCTGGCGAATCTGTACGTCGCCGAGATGCGCCGGCTGGGGAAGCAGCTTCGGCTCGACGGCAATCCGGAAATCGGATCGATCCTGAATAGGCCGGAAATTTTTCACGTCGTCGAGGAGGAGCATGATTCGCGGGCGGCGTACAAACTTGGGCAGAAGGCGTTGGAGCGCGCGTTGAAGGCGCTGGATGCCGAGCGCGTCCGCGAGGGCCGCAGCCTGCACGATGACTTCTCGACGAGGGTTCGCAATATCGAAGCGGCGGTCCCGAAGATCGAAAAGCTTGCTGAGCAAACGCGGGCGGAGATCATGGAAAACTTCCACAAGCGCATCCGCGAACTGCTCGAAGACCTGCCGGTGAACGAGAAACGCTTGTACGAGGAGGCGTCGGCGGCGTCGCAGCACGGCGATATCAGCGAAGAGATCACGCGCCTGCGGACTCATCTCGACGGCCTGAAGGCGATCCTCAAGCGCAAGGGGCAGGTGGGGAAGTCGATCGAGTTTTTGCTGCAAGAAATCAATCGCGAAGTGAACACGATGGGGTCGAAGTCGCAGAACGCGGCGTTATCTCAAGTAACGGTTGAAGTTAAGGCCGAGGCTGAAAAGATGCGCGAGCAGGTCCAGAACGTCGAATAGGATATAGTGAAAGGGCCTTTGCGCCCGCCAAATGGCTTCTATGCCCTTGAAATCAGGTGACTCTTTGCCGCCGAGACGCGGTATAATCTTCATACTTTCGGCGCCATCAGGCGCGGGCAAGACGACGATTTATCGCGCGGCGCTGAAGGCGATCGCAGGCCTGGAATTTTCGATATCCCTGACCACGCGCGCGCCGAGGGGAGGCGAGGCCGACGGAGTCGACTACAGCTTCGTGAGCGAAGAAGAATTCAAACGCAGGCAATCGTCGGGCGAGCTCGCCGAATGGGCGCGTGTGTTTGAATCGTCGTACGGCACGCCGCGCGCCCCGATCGATGCTGCGGTTGCGTCGGGCCGCGACATCCTGCTCGACATCGACATCCAGGGGGCGCGGCAGATTCGCGCGAAATATCCGTTCGATGCGGTTTCCATTTTTGTGTTGGCGCCGACGTTCGAAGAACTCGCGGAGCGTCTGCGCGGCCGCGCGACCGAGGATGAGTCGAAGATTCAGTATCGGCTTCGAAAGGCGCGTGAAGAAGCGCAGGCCTATCCCGAATACGACTACCTGATCGTCAACGACGAGATCCCCAAATCCGTCGCTCGGCTCGAAACGATCGTAAACGCGGAGCGGCTCAAGGTCAGCCGTTTGCGCGCCGAATTCGCGCCGTGGAAGAGCTAGCGCAAAACGTTCCCTCCGACCAACTCGCCGGCCTGATCAGCCGGGTGAAGAGCTACAATTCGCAGGCGGACATCGGCTTGATCTTGCGCGCGTACGATTACTCGGCGCGGATGCATCTCGATCAGAAGCGCGAATCGGGCGAGCCCTACGTGACGCATCCGCTGAACGTCGCGATGATTATCGCGCAGCTCAAGCTCGACGTGCCGTCGATCGTCACAGGCCTGCTGCACGACGTGGTCGAGGATACGCACGCATCGCTGGCGGAGGTGCAGACGAGTTTTGGCCCCGAAGTCGCGCAGCTTGTCGATGGCGTGACCAAGGTCTCGAAGATCACGTTTCAGAGCCGCGAGGAGAAGCAGGCCGAGAATTTCCGCAAGATGATCATCGCGATGGCGAACGACATTCGCGTCGTGCTGATCAAGCTCGCAGACCGACTGCACAACATGCGCACGCTCGACCATCTTTCTGCTGAGCGACAGCAGGAGATCGCGCGCGAGACGATGGAGATTTACGCGCCGATCGCGCACCGACTCGGTATCTATTGGCTAAAATCGGAGCTCGAGGACCTGGCGTTTCGTTATCTGAATCCGAGCGCTTACCAGGCGCTGAAGGCGTTTGTCGCGGAGAAGCGCAAGGAGCGCGAGGAGTATATCGCGAACGTCATCGCGATTTTGTCGCGGCGCATGTCCGACAGCGGGGTGACGGCAGAAGTCACGGGCAGACCGAAGCATTTTTTTTCGATTCACTCGAAGATGCAGGAGCTGGGTCTAAGCTTCGAGGAAATTTATGACCTGGTCGCTTTCCGCATCATCGTGGATACGGTGCGGGAATGTTACGAGGCGCTCGGCGTCGTCCATGCGAACTGGAAGCCGGTGCCCGGCCGCTTCAAGGATTACATCGCGCTGCCGAAGGCGAATATGTACCAGTCGCTGCATACCACGGTGATTGGGCCGCGCGGACAGCGGATGGAAGTGCAGATTCGCACGCGCGAGATGCACAAGGTGGCCGAGGAAGGAATCGCGGCGCACTGGAGTTACAAGGACGGCAACTCGAAGGAGCTCAAGGACACCGAGCGGTTCGCATGGCTGCGGCGGCTGATCGAATGGCAGCAGAATCTGAAAGACCCGCAGGAATTTCTGTCGACGGTCAAAGATGATCTGTTTCCCGAGGAAGTTTTCGTCTTCACGCCGAAGGGCGACGTGTTCGATTTCCCGCTCGGATCGACGGTGATCGATTTCGCGTATCGAATCCATTCGCAGGTCGGCAACCATCTTGCGGGCGCGCGCGTCAACGGGCGCATGGTGCCGCTGCGCTACCGGCTTCGATCGGGCGACACGGTCGAGGTGCTCACGTCAGAGAAGCAGGTGCCGGGCAAGGATTGGACTAACTATGCGGCGACCGCGCGCGCGAAATCGCGCATCCGCCAGTGGCTGCGCAATCAACAGGCGGAGCGATCTCGCGACCTTGGGATATCTCTGATCGATCGCGAGCTCGAGCCCATCAAGCTGAGCGTTACGCACCTAAGATCGAGCAAGCGGCTCGAGGGTGTTCTGCAGGAGTTCTCGCAGCGCGACGTTGACGGCCTGCTCGCGGCGGTCGGTTACGGAATAATCACCCCGGCGCAGGTGCTCGCGAAGCTTCTCACCCCAGACGAACTGAAAATCTATCGTCCCGAGAAGCCGCCCACGCCGCTCGGGCCCGCGCAACGCGAACGCGCCGCCAAGGAGGCGCGCAAATCTGCCAGCGGCGCGGTGGTAGTTTCGGGCGTCGGCGACATGCTCGTGCGATTCGCGCGATGCTGCAATCCGCTGCCGGGCGAAGCGATTACGGGGTTCATCACGCGCGGGCGCGGCGTCACGGTGCACGTTGCGGGATGTCCGCATGCGCTCAACACCGATCCGCAGCGACGCGTGCCGGTGGTGTGGAAGGACGGCGAGGAAGCGCCGCGCCCGATTCGGCTCGAAGTGCTGTGCGCCGATCAGCCGGGGCTGCTCGCCGCGATGACGAAGGCGATCGCGTCGGCGGGCGTGAACATTTCGACGGCTGAAGTGAAGACTCACGGCGCCGACGGGCGCGCGCTCGCGGTGTTCGAGGTTAGCGTGACGAGCGCCCGGCAATTGAACAACCTGATGAACTCGATTGGATCGATCGACGGCGTGATGCGCGTGTCGCGACTGGGCCAGCAGAACGGGAACCGTTATTGATGAAAAGATCGATTCACACCAAACAGGCGCCGGCCGCAATTGGTCCGTACTCGCAGGCTGTCGAGCAAAACGGACTGGTCTTTTGCTCGGGGCAGATCGCGCTCGATCCGGCGACGGGCAAGATTGTCGAAGGCGGGATCGAATTCGAGACTCGGCGCGCGATGCAGAACCTCGGCGAAGTGCTTGCGGCCGCGGGGCTGGACTTTGTCGACGTCGTCAGGACGACGATCTACATGACCAATCTCGCCGAGTTTGAAATCGTGAACCGCGTGTACGGAGGGCATTTCGAGCCGCCGTATCCTGCGCGATCGACGGTGCAGGTCGCGGCGCTCCCGCGCAATGCTCGAATCGAGATCGATGCGATCGCGATCAAGCGCGACTGAGATCATTCCAGATTCAGAATCGACAGGGCGACGGCGTCGAGAAATTTGCCCGACGGGTCGAGCTTGCGCGCTGACCGTACAAGGCGCGCGGCGTTTGCGCGGCGCATTGCGGACGGCACCGAAGCGTCGAAGAGCCGCGATTTGTCGAGGTCGATGACGATCACAGTGAAACTGTCGCGCGCGCGAGTCACAAGCAAGTTGTGGAGATTCAGATCGGCGTGAAATAGCCCCTTGCCGTGCATCGTATCGATCGCTGAGCGCACTTGTCCCAGGACGTGATTGCGAACGGTCGGATCGTCGTCGGTTTTCAGAAACTCCCAGAGCGTCATGCCTTGCACGGCGCGGGTGAGAAAAAATCCGCGGTAGAGAGCAGGGCCGACCCATTCGACCATCGCGCCCATCGGCTCTGCTATTGGAATTCCGCGGCGCATCGCTTCGATCGTCACGGCGAGTTCAGTGAGCGGGCGCGGTGTCACGCCGACGTAGAGGTCGCTGAAGATAGATGCGATCATCCCGCCGCGGCGACTCCTGCGCGCGAACAGCTCCAGGCCGTCGTCCAGATTCAGTCGAAAGGCGCTCTGGCGATTGCCCGCGCCCGCTTCCACTGCCGACGTTAACTCGCCGAGCTTTTGCATGATTCGCGCAGCTTGCGGCGCGATCTCGCGATGAACTACCAGTTCGCGGCGTCCGATCTTGAACGTCGAGAAGTTCGGGTCGGTGCGCCACTGCAATTTCGCAGGCGCTCTCACTGCTGAACAGCCTCGGTCGTCCGCCACAGAGTGAATAGGGCGGCTAGCGCGAACAATGACGAAAAAAAATGCGCCGAGTAGAAAAGCGCCACGCGGTTCAAGTAATTTCCTGTCGCCAGATTGAGCAGTACGGAGATCGCGAACAGCGTCCACACCAAGCTCGGGGCATTTTTCGCCGTAGCTCGATAGGTCCACAGCGCCGCGGTCAAAGCCATGTACGGCACGAGCATCGCCGCGTAATAGCTCTTCCATGAAATCGGCGCGAACGAGGGCATCAGGCAGAAAAATCCGCAGAGCGCGAGGCGGCCTGCAAGGTTGTCGCGTTCGCTGCTCATCCAGTCCCATAGCGATACGCCCCCGATGAGCACAATCTCGAATCCCATTCCGGCTATCGTGGCGGCCGGCGACGTTTCTGCGTTAGATCCGACGCGGAGACTCATCAGGCGAGCGACAGCGGACACAGCCGATTGGTTGGTGAGCATCGTGCGATAGCGATTCGTCATCGACGCGATCGCTACCCCGTATGCCTCGGTTTGTTCGATCCATCCGTGCGGCCCGAAGATCACGATTGGCACGACGAGCAGCGCGATCCCTGCGGCCACAGCACATCCGAGCGCGGCGAAGCGCCCGCGAATCGCCAAATGTATCGCGGCAAGTATTGCGAAGGGTTTGATAAGTATGGCTGCCGCCAACATCAGCCCAGCGTACGCGGCGCGAGATTCATCTGCGTAGACGATCGCCCAAGCGATGAGAGCGAGGGTCGGGAGATTTATCTGGCCGTGGTCGAAGTTGTTGTCGATGAATCGAAATGACAGCAAGACCGGCACGACGACTAGCGCGGCTGGCAGTTGCCTTTCCCGGCCGAACAGAATTACGCCGGCGCCGAGAATCAATTCGATGAGCGAGAATGCGTTGACGGCAAAGAAGACAAATTGCGCAAGGTGACGCGGCAGCGCAGCGAGCGGCGCGAATGCAATCGCGAAGATTGGCGCGTACAGGAATCGATCGGAATCGTCAGGCGGATAGATCGCGTGGCCGAGAAGCACGCGATGGCCCGCGCGATAGTAAACGTTGAAGTCACCCTGCGCGCGGAATGTCGCAGAGATGCCGAGTCCGACGAGGTAGATGCCAATCGCGAGCCATGCGAGCTGGCGGGCGCGCGTCGCATCGAGCGGTTTCATTTTTCGTAGCAGAGGGCCGGCTGGCCGCGCGCCGCGGCGAGATTACGCGATCGGTTTGGCTTCCTCGATCAGCATGATTGGAATGTCGTCGCGCACCGGATACACGAGCTTGCACGTGCTACAAACGAGGCCGTCCCGCGGCTCGTTGAGATGCAGGTCGCCCTTGCATTTCGGGCATGCAAGGATGTCCAGCAATTCCTGACTCAGCGCCATCGATGGAATCCTCCGCGAAATTTATTTCGGGCGCTATGCATCTGCCGCCGTCTTCGCCGGCATCGTGCGCCCGAGTATCAACTCGTCGAGCGTGCGCGCATCCGCCTCGCCCATCGTCACTTCGAGCCTGAGAGCGTATAGCGAATCGCGCGGGAACGGAAACCGTTCGAGTTTGACGAGGTCTTTTTCGGTGGTGACGACAAGATCGGTTTCGCGCATCGCGTTTACAATAGCCTGCCAGTCGGCATTGGTGTAGGCGTGATGATCCGGGTATTCGAAAACGCCGACCAGGTCTGCGTCGAGGTCGCGCAGCATCGCGTAGAAGCCGCTCGAATCGGCGAGGCCGCTGACCGCCAGCACACGTCGACCCCCCAGTCCGAGCGGAGTTTCGCGCCAGGCCCCGTTCTCGAGGACCAGGAGCGCGCGCGGACGCACCGACGCGTGAACAAGTTTACGCGCGGACAGCTTCTTCATTTGCGACGGTCGAATCGCTGTCGCCCCAGTTCCGGAGTCCATCACGACGATCGCATCTGCACGCCCAACCGCACGGAGCGATTCTCGCATCGGCCCGGCCGGCAGCATCCAGCCGTTGCCGAAGCCGCGCTGCTCGCTAACCAGCAGGAGATCTACGTCACGATTCAAACGCACGTGCTGAAAGCCGTCGTCGAGGATCACCGCATCGAGCGGGCCGAGCTTGGTTAGCAGTTCAATCGCGTCTATGCGTCGCCTCGCAACTGCGATCGGGCCGGTGAACGATTTCGCCATCATCGCGGGTTCGTCGCCTGCATCTTCCGCGGAGACTTTTAATTGACCGGCGTCGGCAACGAGTTCGGCCTGCACTTTCGATCGCGTGCGACCGTAGCCGCGGCTCACGATCCCGACCCGCAGGCCGTGACTCTGTAAGCGCTTGGCGAGAAACAACGTGAACGGCGTCTTGCCGGTACCGCCGACCATCAGATTGCCGACGCTTACAATCAGCACAGGCACGCGCCGCTTCATTATCCGCCAATACAGATGACGCGCGCCGACACCGGCACGATAAAATCCCGCCGCGGCCGCGAGTCCGATCCACGCCGGTAAAAGGCTGGCGGGAAGATCGCGCTGCCATAGTCGCTCGATTCGCGGGCGATTCGGACTCGGCTCGCTCGGAGGCATCGGTCAGCCGAGACTAATGAGCGCTTCGAGATGCTTCAAGGCGAGTTGAGCGCCGTCCGCACTACTGCTTACCGCGGCACGCGCGTTTCGTCCCGCTTGCTGTCGCGCCGCATCGTCGCCGAGCCATTTCGAAGCCTCGGTGATGATGTCGTTCGCATTGTTGACGATTCGTGCGCCACCCACGCTGGTGAGCGATGCGACTATCTCGCGCTGGTTCTCATGATAGGGACCGATCAGTACCGGCACTTCTGCCAATGCCGGCTCGACGGGATTTTGCCCGCCGCGTCCGGGCGCGAGACTTCCGCCGACGAACGCGATCGACCCGCGACGATAGAAGCTGCGCAGCTCGCCCATAGTGTCGAGGATCAAAACATCCGCCTTGCTTGCCTCGCTTGCTGAATCGAGCTTCGACGCCTTCACGAAGTGGAGTGATGCCGCCAGTAGTGCGCTCTCGACCTCGGGCGTGCGCTCGAGATGCCGCGGTGCGATCGTCAGCGCGAGCTGCGGAAACTCCTTGCGCAGTTCACCGTATGCTGCGGCGATCACGTCTTCCTCGCGCGGCGCCGTCGAGCCTGCGACCAGAATTTTGCGCCCCGGCGCGAATGCCAGCAGCTCGGCACGAAGTGGTTCGTCATTCGTTGCAATTGCCGGCGCCGCCTCGATCTTGGTATTGCCGGTGACGATCACCTTCGCCGCGAGATCGAACTTCTTGTAACGCTGCGCGTCTTCCTCGCTCTGCGCGAGAATCAGCACGGTGCGTCCGAGAGCGTCGTGAAACAGGCCACGCGCGCGCAAGTATCGCCCCAGCGATCGCTCTGAAATACGGCCGTTGACGACCGCTATGGTTGCACCTGCGCGCGCGGATTCGAGGAAGTAGTTCGGCCAGATCTCTGTTTCTGTGATCAGCACAAGCTGTGGCCTGAGTCGCTTGAGAAACGATCTTACTGCGCGCCGATTGTCGAGCGGCGCGAGCATCCACGCCTTCGCGCCCGGGATTCGGCGCTGTGCCGCCTCGCGTCCGGTCGCCGTCATCGTCGTGATTGCTATGGTCGCGGCGGGATAACGCTGAAGCAGACCGAAAGCGACCGGCCGAATCGCTTCGACCTCGCCGACCGACGCCGCATGTATCCAGATTCGCGGCGCGCCGCTGACATCTGGGAATTCGCCGTGCCCCATCCGCTCGCGATAGTCGCGCATGCTCGCCGGATGCGCCGCCAGGAGCGCGAACGGCAACGCCGGATACCACAACAGATTGTAGAGCGCGCTTAGCATCGGAGCTTCGTCGACTTGCACGCGGGACTAGTCGAATTGAGCGCCGGCGTTTGTCAGTTGACGAGACCGCCGTTGCCGGCCAGATCTTCGGGCGACATGAATTGCAGATCGTAAAGCTTTCGGTACTCTTTCCCACGCGCGAACAATTCGTCGTGCGTGCCGTCCTCGACTATGCGGCCGTGAACGACGACGACGATGCGGTCCGCGCGGCGCACCGTGGACAACCGGTGGGCGATCACCAGCGTCGTGCGATTGGTCATCAGATGCTCCAGCGCTTCCTGCACCGACCTTTCCGCAGCAGAGTCGAGGGACGAGGTCGCTTCGTCGAGAATCAGTATCGGCGCATCCTTGAGCAGCGCCCGCGCGATTGCGATTCGCTGCCGTTCTCCGCCCGAGATGCGCACGCCCAGCTCGCCCACCATCGTCTCGTAACCGTTGGGCAGCCGCGAAATGAAATCGTGCGCGTTGGCGAGCTTGGCGGCCGCGATCACGCGCTCGAGCTTCTTGTCGCTGCTACCGTACGCGATATTGGCGCGAATCGTGTCGTCGAACAGAAACGTGCTTTGCGTCACCAGGCCGATTTCCGAGCGCAACGATTTGAGCCGCAGCTTGCGCACGTCGATTCCGTCGACCGTCACGCGTCCCTGCTGCACGTCGTAGAAGCGCGGGATCAAATCCGCCATCGTCGACTTGCCGCCGCCGCTCATCCCGACCAATGCCACGACCTGTCCTTTGCCAATCTCAAGGTTGATATCGTGCAGCACCCATTCGTCGCCGTAGCGGAAGCTGACGTTTTCGAACGCGACGCTGTGCGGACCGGCCTGCAGTTCGATTCCGTCGGGAAGGTCGGGAACCTCGCTCGGCAAATCCATCATTTCGAAAACGCGCTCGGCCGCCGCCAACCCCTGCTGAATGCTGTTGTTGGTTTTGCCAAGCGCCTTGAACGGTCGGTAGACGAGGATCATTGTCGTAAAAAATCCGGCGAATTGACCTAGCGTGCGGGTTCCCGCTTGCAGCGAGCCGACCGCCCACCAGACAACCGCGACCACCGCGACCGCGCCAAGAGCCTCGATCAGCGGTCCGGTAAACGCCTTGATTCGCGCTACCCGCATGAAGATTCGAAATAGCCGCTTGAGCTCGCGATTGAAGCGCGCGCGTTCGTAATCTTCCATCCCGAACGCCTTCACCACACGATTGCCCTGGAAGGTTTCATGCAAGAGCGACTGCAGACCGCTCAGCTGCTTCTGCTGGTTCTTGGTCTCGCGTCGAACTTTCTTCGAAAGGCTGGCGATCGGCAGAACGATGATCGGAAAGCCGATGAATGCGATGATCGCGAGGCGCCAATCGAGCCAGAAAGCCGTCACCAGCAGTGCGATCAACGACATGCCGTCGCCGAAGATCGAAAACACGCCGTTGCTCATACTCGAGACTACCAGGCCGGCGTCGCTGATGATTCGCGAAACCATCACGCCAGTCGGGGTGCGATTGAAGTAGCTCAGCGACTGCCGCTGCAGGCTTTCGTTCAAATCCGCCCGGATATCGACCACCATCTTTTGAGTAATGTAGGCGCTCAAATAATCGTCGCCAAAGTTGGCAATCGCGCGCAGCAAAAATAATCCCGCCAGCAGGATCGAGTATTCGCGCAACTTCATCGCGCCGTGCGCATCGAGCTGATTGCCGACCCTCAGATTGGTGACCAGGTCGACCACCAGCTTTATGATGAACGGAATTCCGGCGCTTGCTGCCGACAGCAACGCCATCGCGACCGCCAGCAGGAGAACGTACGGAAAAAGGTACGGCCTGATGTAGCGGTACAGGCGCGATTGCAACGGGGTGAGAATCTTCATGCGCTTGCCCTGGATGCGATCATCTCGAGCGCGATCGTCGCGACGCGTCCGGCCGCTCCCGGTGAACCAAGCTTCTCGCGCAATGCCTTCAGCGCGGCGACGGTGTCGGCGCGAATCGCCTCGTTCAGCAGCGGCTCGGCAGCTCGCACCAGTTTTTCGACTGTCACGTCGCGCTGGATAAGTTCCGGCACGATTTGCCGGCCCGCGAGGATGTTGGGCATCCCGATAAAGTCCACTCCCGTCACAAGCATCCGCCCCAGAATATAGGTAAGCGGCGATACTTTGTAGGCGATGACTTCGGGACATCCGAGCAGCGCTGTCTCCAGTGTCGCTGTCCCCGACGCGACCAGCGCCAGTTCGCTCGCCGCGACGATATTGTAAGTGTCACTCTCGACGATCTTGATCCCCGCGAGATCCGTACGTCCAACTTCTGCAAGCTCGGTCTGGGTCAGTGTCGGGGCGAGCGCGAGCGCCAACTGGAGATTGTTGTCGCGCGCGATAATCCGCGCCGCATTGACCATTGGATTCAGCAGGTAGCGAACTTCGGCGCGGCGGCTGCCGGGCAGGATGGAGATGATACGCGTGCGCGGGGGAAATCCGTGGCGCTTCAGAGTCTCGTCGCGATTCTGCACCGTTGCGACTCGATCCAGCAATGGATGACCCACGAACGAAACGCGCTCGCCCGCGCGATGGAACAGTTCCGCCTCGAACGGCAGCACGACCGCCAGCCGATTTGCGCGATCGACCAGCTTGTCGACGCGGCCGCGCCTCCACGCCCACACTTGCGGCGTGATGTAGTAGAGCACCGGCACGCCGTTGCGCTGCGCAGTGCCGGAAAGGATCAGGTTGAACTCCGCATAATCAATCAGAATCACCAGGTCCGGCTTCTCGCGCCGGATGATCTTACGCAGCGTGCGAAATGCGCCGATGGTGCGCCCGATCGTCGAGGCCAGCTCCGAAAGTCCAAGCCCGTGGATGTCCTCTGTCTTGACGATCGCGCGCACGCCGGCAGCACGCATTTTCTCGCCCGCGATTCCGAACAGTTCGCAAGATGGAGCGCGCGCGACAATCTCACGCGCCAAATCGCCGCCATGAAGGTCGCCGGACGCCTCGCCGGCAACGATCATGATGCGACCGCCGCGCGTAGTCCGCTTCAGGCCCGCATCGGACGGCGGCGCTTCGGCACTCAACGGCATCGAAGCGATTGTGATTGAAAATCTCGAAGCCGCAAATAGCCAAGCTCGCCGGCTTCAGTTGTCCTGCGCAAAATTCCTGCGGATCGCGGCCCGTATCTGGTCGACGGGCGAACCCTGATCTGCCATCCGCTTGGCCAGCAGCACTTCCCCAGTGCATATTTCGCAAGACGAGGCGTGCATGCCGCGATAACAGTCGAGCAGGCTCTGATGACCTTCGGCCTTGTCGCATCCGCAATAGCAATGCAGTTGCGCCAGCAGCGCGGGATTTTCCCCGGCGTATTTGTAAGCTTCCCGCACCGGCCCGACGAACTGATTCGGATCCAGCGTCAACCGCTGCGGCGCCCCATTCGCCGCGGGGGTATTGGCGGCGTCCGCCCGTCCCGTGCAGCAGCAATGCCCCGCGACGCACATCGCTCCGCGCGCATTTTCATTCGCCGTTGAACCGCCGATCACCGGCCACAGGTACGCCAGCGCCGTTAACGCAGCAACCGAAGTGCCGAAAATTATTGCGCGTCTCATGCTGCACCACCCTTGTTCAGAGCCTTCTTGACGTCGTCGACGATGTCCTGGGCTTTCACGATTTCGCCGTTGTACTCGTGCACCAGATGGCCATCCGGCCCTACGAGCATCATATCAACCAAGTGGCCCACTGAACCATCGGGCTCGACTTGACGGCTAAGCTTGAAGCCAGCCAGCGCTTGATCGATATCTGCAGGCCCGCCCGTGAGGAAATACCAGCCCTTCTCGTCGGCCCCCTGCTGCCGCGAGTAGTCGAGTAACTGTTTCGGGCCGTCATGCTCGGGATCGACGGAGATCGAAACGAGGGTCACCTTCGATCCGAGGTCAGGCCCCAGCCGCAGCGCGACGTTGGCAAACTTTGCCGTCTCCATCAGGCACGGCCCCGGGCACGAGGTGTAGATGAAATCCACCAGCAGCGGCTTGCCCTTGAGCGCCGTGAGAGTGACGGTGTTGCCATTCTGATCGACAAGCTTGGTGTCGGTCAGAACGCTCGCAGCTTCCGCGTTGCTTTCGGACCCGCGATGGCATCCTGCGGCCGCGAACAGGCCGATCGATATAGCTACTGCTATGACTATAGATCTGAGATTAAAGTGAGTACTCATATAAAATTTTCTCGTGCTAACTATACTTCGTTACGTACGTTACTCAGTGCGGCGGCGGTGTATTAGCCAGCACCACCGACCATCCAAGCACCACTGCAAGCAGAACGCATTCGACGGCGACGTTGCGAATCAGCGTCGCACGCGCCGATGTTTCTCCCACCGATCCCACCAGCCGATAACGGTTGTAGCCGCCGATCAGGATTACGGTCGTCGCCGTGCCGACCTTCCACAGCAGCGTCCGCCCGTAGAGCGAGTTCACCAGCAGGTCGAGGTGCAATCCCAGCGAGTCCCACGCCCGTATCGCGCCCGTTACTATAAGCGCGGCGACCGACCATCCCGCGATCGTCGAGACTCGCGAGGTCGCCGCGCGCAGCCATTCGGCGCCCGCGCGTCCGTAGGTCGCGCCGATCAGTAGCGAGACGAGCGCGCCGATCCACAAACCCGCCGCTGCCTGATGTGCAAAGTGGACCGCGATCGCGAATGCGCCCTTGTCCACCGCGTGACTCGTGACGCTTTGCAAAGCGACTAGCGCCGCCGAGATAACGAATATCAGTGTCGTCGCGAATCGACCGGGCGCAGGAATCCACGCCACCAGAGCCAACAACAGCGCGATCGCGAGCCGCCACGTCCAGACCCGGCCGGCGAAAGTCTCGCGCATCACCTGCGGCATCACCGGGATCACTTCCCTGAAGGTTGAATCCGCCATTCCCGCTGCCACCGACAAAAGTCTGAGCGGCGACATCACCAGCACGATTAGCGCGAGCACTCGCCAGAGCTTCGCCATGCTTTGACGCGACCGATCGCTTGAGGCGATCTCGCGCGGCGTCGCGACCAGTGCGAAAGCGGTCGTTCCAAATATCAGCACCTGCGATCCTACCAGCGGCCACGCGAATATTGGCTGCGGAATCACGATCCGTTTGCGACCGTAAAGGTGTATGAGCCGTTCGTGTGATGCGTGTCGATACAAACGACCGCCCATTTGACCGTGTAGTCACCCGGCTTCAGCGCGCCCAGCTTAACTGATAGCCGGATACCGTCGTCGCTGATCTGCGGCGCTCCCACTGCCAGGTTTTGGCCGTCAGCGCCTGTGACTTCCAGCTTCGCGAACAGCTTCTCAATCGGAGCGTCGAAGTTGATCACTACTTCGGACGGAGGCGAAGCGATCTTCTCTCCCGCCGACGGACTTTCCTTCTCCGGAAACGAATGCGCCCAGGCCTTTATCGGACTACTCACTCCAATAGCCAGTAGCGCTCCAACGTATAGCCATTTTTTGAATGTCTTCATTCGCCCGGTCCTCGATTGATAGTCCAGTTACCCCACTTCGGGAAAAATGAGTCGTAAAAGATATCCAGCAGGCCGAGTACCGCAGCATGAGTTCCGGCCTTGCTCGCGTTGTTCAGCGCGAACTGAGTGCCTAGTTCTACCTCGAAGTGATAACTGACGTAGGCCAGTCCCGGTGTCGCCAGAATATTGGGAAAGGTCTGCCCCGAAGGTCCCGTTATCAACTGGTCGTAGTTGAATTCGTTGAACAGGAACATGTTGCGCAGCGGCCATTTCAGTCCGATGTCCTGGACATTGTTGCTTAGATAAGGGAGCGAGTACTCGATCACCGCATCGGAAAACATGTGATGGGTAGTCGGTCCGCCTAGCGCTGGCACATAGCCAAAATCGGTCTGAACACCCAAGGGCCGCAAGTACTTTAGCACCGGCCAATTCGGGAGGTCACCCATGCCCTTCTCCCATAAGAAGGTCGGTCCAAGGCTCGTATGGCTCGACGACTGGATTCCGGTATTGCCGGTCGGCACCTGGATCTGCACTCCGAACGAGGCCAGGAACTCATGCTTCTGCGAATAGAAGAACGCCCACTTCGCGAACATCGTGAGACTGTCGAAGCCATCGAGGTTCTGTCCGTGAAATGGTGACTGATGCTGCCAGGCGCTGCCCCCCCCGACACTGAATCGCGGCATGTAGTTATCATCTATCCACAGTACTTTCTCAATTGAAGACGCAATCGAGTAACTGTTGCCATCGCTGCTTTTGACCCACGACGGCGCCAGAATGTCGAATTCGTTGGCCGGCGCCGGATCCTGAGTGATCAGCGGCTCGAGAAAAATGTAGTCACCAACAACTCCGTGCGCGTACGCCGCGCTCGTGCGCAACGCAAACACTACAATCAATGCGAAAACTATTTTCCTCCGCATAAACACCCACCGCGGCCACTTCTGGCCAAGTCGCGCGCTCGCAAGCCATTGAAGGTCCGCGAGCAATCATCTACTGGCGAAAATGTGAAAGTGCACTGCTAGCAGGGCAGTTTGGGTGGGGGCGGATCGGGAGTTTCGGCGAATTTGCTTTTTGGAATGGGAACGAATTGCGCAACTTCTTCTTGAGAAACAATCTTCGCGTCAAGCGCCGGCTGCGCTGGTCGAGCGACCAGCACCGTGCCCGACGACGTCTCGAGCGATTGCAGCGGATGGCACACGTCCATCGAGATGCTCGGCCCCGAACGATCGGCAACGATGATCAAGCCAATCGACGGCAGACTCGCCATCATCATGACGAGCGCCATCGCAGCGGCTATCTGCTGCATCGACGAACGATCGATTGTCATCGAGGACGCCATCACACTCTGCTCTTAGCTTTTGCCTCGCGCGCGTTCAACGTCGGCAACGACCGCGTCCGGGCTGACATCGAGCGCGCTGTACTGCCGAACCTGATGGCCGTCGGGACCGAGGAGGAACGCGGATATCGAATGCGTAATCGATCCGTCACTCTCGCGCGTTCGTCGCAATTTGAATAGAGCGAGCACCTGGTCGATCTTCGCCGACGGCCCGGTCAGAAAAATCCAGCCCTTCCCGCCTGCGTCGTGGATCTTTGCGTAATCTTCAAGTGCGGCGGGAGTATCATGATCAGGATCGAGCGAGATCGAAACGATCGTAACGTCAGATCCCAGAGCGGGGCCTAGCTGATGTGCGATCGCCGCCATCTTTGCCGTCAGCATCGGGCAGGTCGACGCGCACGAGGTATAAATGAAATCGATCAGCACCGGCTTGCCCTTCAGCGATGCGAGCGAGATCGCGCTCCCGTGCTGATCGATCAGACTCACGTCAGGAAGACAATTGTTTCCGTTAGCCGCCGGATAGTCGCCCAGAGCTTCGCGATTTCCGCATGCCGAAAGCGCAAGCATCGCCGCAAAAATGACTATGCCAACGACGCGTCCACAATTCCTGCTGGTGCGAATATCAAACATGATCTTGCTATAGCTGTTCAGACGATCAGAAAAACGCGCGCCCGGCCTTAAGATCCGCCGTCTTGATATGTACGACTCCCGAGTTGTCTTCGTGCGCCAGGCTCACAGGTACGCACGACGCCTTGCCGTCGGTCATCCGATCGATTGGGTAGTGATTTCCGCACACCCGACAAATCAGTTCGCCGCCGACAATCCGGTAGCCTTTGTGGAACGCGAAACATTGGCGGCATGCGTCAAACACTGATCGCACCTTGCCGTCGTCGCCGCGCGCCAGTACAAAGCGCAGCTTTTCGCCGGCCGCATCGGTATAACAAAAGAGATGTGCCTTACCGGGACGTAGCGCGAACGCGTTGACGGCGACCTCGGCGGCGCCAGTCACCTCAGTGCACTCGGAGATTGCCGTGAACGTGAGGAATGCGGCGCCTGCTGCGAGGATCAAACCGCCGAGAATTTTGAGCTTGCCGTAACGCATCATGATCAAATGCTGTCGCAGCGGCGTGCAGGCGTCAAGGCGCGACCGAATCCGTCAGCATCACTTCCTTGATTCTCTCGGTCAGTTCCATCACGCGCAGTCCGTCGTCGGCGGTGACAGCGGGCGCGGACCTGGTGCGAACGGAATCGACGAACGCCCTGACCTCGTCGGCCAGCGGATCGCCTTCACCGAATTCGATTTGCTCCGCCGAGATCGTTGGGAACTGCGCGCCGCGCGCCGGCGGCGTCTTGCGATACATCTGGATGCTGCGTGCTTCGTAATCGACCGAGATGTACGCGTCGGGCTGGAAGAACCGAATCTTGCGCTCGCGCCGCGCCGACACGCGGCTGGACACCAGGTTCGCGATGAGCCCGTTCTGAAAGCGGACGCGCGCGTTCGCGAGATCGAGTCGATCGGTCAAGATCGCGACGCCTACCGCCTCGAGCGACGCCACTTCCGACGGCGCTACCGACAGAATCACGTCGAGATCGTGCACCATCAAATCGAGCACCACGTCAACGTCGGTGCCGCGCTCGGTGAACGGCGCCAGCCGATGGCATTCCACGAAGCGCGGATTCTTCACGATCGAATGCAAATGGACGACCGCCGGATTGAACCGTTCCAGGTGTCCTATCTGCAGAACGCGTCCGCTTGCTGACGCGAGCCGGGCAAGGTCACGCGCCTGCACCAGCGTCTCGGCCATCGGTTTTTCGAGCAGCACGTCGATTCCCGCCTTGAGCATCGCCGACGCGATCTCATGATGCGTCACGCCCGGCGAGGCGACCGTCACCAGATCGACGTTGTCCGCGAGCTTGCGGTAGTCGGTGAGCGGCGTCGCGCCGACTTCCTTCGCCAGCGCCGACGCACGCTCTGAGTCTACATCGACAATGTACGCGAGCTTGATTCCTGCGATCGCTGCGTACTTGCGCGCGTGCAGAGTGCCCAGGCGGCCCGCGCCGATGACCGCGGCACGTAACTCAGACACTGGTTTCGGCATAGCCGTATATCGTCAGGTTTTTCGCACGCGCTGTTTCGAGCGTACGATCGCATTCGAGAATCAGCGCGACTCCCGCTTCGACGCCAATCATTGACGCACCGATCTCTGCAAGCAACTCCACTGTCGCCGGGCCAATCGCCGGACGATCGAAGCGCATGTCCTGTCCTGGCTTGGCCGCTTTGGCAACGACCAGCCCAGCGCCCACCAAGGCGGCGGCGCGGCGAATCGCGGCGTCGGTTCCTTCCAGCGCTTCGACCGACGCCACCATCCCGTCGCGGACCGCGACCGTTTGGCCGATGTCGTAGCTGCCGAGGCGACGCGCCACCGCGAACGCGAGAACGAGGTCGCGCCTCTGTGCGGGAGACGGCTCGGGTCCGGCGCAGACGCCGGCGCGCGCGATCCAATGCTCGATCATCGGAACAGGGTCGATCATCCTGATTCCTTCAGCTTCGACTTCACGCGCGACCCCGCGCAGCACCGCGTCATCGCTGAAGCGGCCGATTCCGGCGAGCATCTTGAGCGCGCGCGCGTCGGGCGCGAACGAGTCTTTCAGGCGCGCGCGCGAGATACCGCCGGCCATCGCTGCTTCCGACACGCCGGCGTTCTTGAACGTATCGACGATTTTCTGCAACTCGCCGACTTTGATCCACGTGACCTGGTCGGCCACCGAGTCCAGTGCTTGCTCGCTTTCGTTGAGATGCGCGATGGCGATGATTTTTATTCCGCGCTCGCGCGCCGCGCGTGCTACTTCGAGCGGGAAGACGCCGTTGCCTGCGATGAGGCCGAGCTTATTCACGCTCGCGGCCAACGACTCCGCGCTCCGAGTTTTTGATGAAGTCGACCAAGCGGCGGACCTCGGCGACGTCGCCGTATTCCTCGAGAGTCTTCGCGATCGCGTCCTCGCGCAGCAGCTTCGAGAAAAACAGCGTGCGAGTGGCGCCCTTTATCGCAAGGATCTTTTCAGCGCTGAAGCCGCGCCGCTGGAGTCCGATCTCATTGACGCCCGCCAGGCGTGCACGATCGCCCGCGACCATCGAGTATGGCGGCACATCCTGCGCGACTTTGGCGCCCGCCGCGACGAACGCATGCGCGCCGATGCGGCAGAACTGGTGAACGCCACTCATCCCTTCCAGGCTGACAAATTCCTCGAGCACGCAGTGTCCGCCCAGTTGGGTCGAGTTCACCAGGATGCAATTGTCGCCGATGACGCAATCGTGCGCGATGTGCACGTAGGGCATCACCAACACATGATTGCCGATGATCGTGCGCATCCCGCCAACCTCGGTGCCGCGGTGAATCGAGGTGAACTCGCGGATCGTGTTGTCGTCGCCAATCTCGAGAGTTGCCGGCTCGCCGTGAAATTTCAAATCCGGCGTCGCGCAACCGACCGCGGCGAACGGGAAGATGCGATTGCGCTGACCGATAGTAGTGAGAGATTCGATGACGCAGCTCGCGCCGACCACGCTGCCTGCACCAATCTTCACCCCCGGCCCGATCACCGCGCCTGGACCGACTTCGACGCTCGTGTCGAGTTCGGCCCGTTTGTCGATGTTCGCGGAGGAATGGATTCTGCCCGCTATCGAACTTGCTCCTCGATTTCCATCGCGGACAATTCCGCCTCGGCTGCGAGCTCATCGCCGACTTTGGCGACCGCCTGCATGCGCCACAGCGGACGATGAAATTTCAGAATTTTTACTTCCATCCGCAATTGATCGCCGGGAATTACCTGGCGTCGAAAACGCACCTTGTCCAATCCTGTCAGCACGAACAGACGCGTCGGGTCGCCGCCGACTTCGTTGAGAGCGAGAATCGCCCCCGACTGCGCCAACGCTTCCACGATCAGCACTCCCGGCATCACTGGATGCCCCGGGAAATGGCCCGAGAAATACGGCTCGTTGAAGCTGACATTTTTGATCGTTACGACGCGGCCTTTGACCAGCTCGACGATGCGATCGACGAGTAGAAAAGGATAGCGATGGGGCAGCAACCCCATCACGCGCTCGAGCTCTGAAACCTTTCCGCTGTCAGGCACCGGGGATTACTTCGCGCACCTTGGTCTCGCGCGCTACTTCGAGATCGTCGATTTCTTGGCCGCGTCCGATCCGAAATCCGACGGCGCCTCCGCGCCAGCCCGCTCGCTTTGAGCGCTGGCCGCCCTCACTCCGCCGCCTGGGCCTTCGCCGACACTCCCGATCGCCACGTGCATCGCATTGTAGCTGCGGATCACCTGGTCGGTGATATCGATGCCGGGGGCGCCCCACAGGATCGATCCCTTCTCGAATACCATCGTGTAGTTATCGCGCTCGCCAAGCGTACGGATCACTTGCGCAAGATCGTGCACGATCTTCGCCGTAACTTCCTGGTCCTTGGCCTGCAACTCGTCCTTCGAATCCTTGTAGTCGCGCTCGAAGTTCTTGAGCTTCTCCATGTACTGATCCTGGAGCGACTGGCGCTGATCCGGGTTCATCAGCATGCCCTTCTTTTCCATCTCGTCCTTGAGCGCCTGCACTTCGTTTTGCTGCCGCTGCAGGCGGCCCTCAAGCGAGGTGACGCGGCCTTGAAAGTCGGCTTTGGCCCGCTTGCCTGCGTCGCACTCGTTGAGCGCGCGCTGCACGTCAACATAGGCGAACTTCAAATCGGCGTGAGCGGGGATTGCCGCGCTCATCACCGCAAGGAACGCACCGAACATCGCACCGATGAACAACCGTTGCCTCATACCGCCCGGAAAGCCTCCTGTTGACTAACTAATCGACCAGCGAAACACGTCGTCTCGGCGCGCCACTCATGCATGGGAAATATACACAATAGTACTTCATCGAGCATCAAATCCAGTTGCTACGCCGAATAGCTGCCGCTTGGCAAAATTGCGATTCGTCGCCGCCGCCGAATTTACAGCGGCGAGCCGGCGCCGACTTCGAACACGGTGCTCTGGTCAGCCGGCCGCGGATTGATCGGAAAAGCGATATCCACCGCGAGCGGCCCGAACGGCGATTTCCAGCGCACGCCGATCCCAGCCGACGCCTGCAGCTTGGTAATGTCGAGCGAATCCTTGAGCAGGAACGATTGCCCCGCGTCGCTGAATATCACTCCGCGGATTCCCAACCCCGACAGGATTGGGAACGTGATCTCGTTGCTGAGCAGCAGTTCCTTGCTGCCGCCGACATCCTGGACGCTCTGCGGCGTGCCGTTCTGGCTGAAAATCGTCACCTGCGGCCCCAACGAATACA
>Ga0210383_10000500_pt1 | contig 35947 bp, 28 predicted proteins | sample IncBWC14OmetaG_FD_160072 | JGI IMG/M metagenome (GOLD analysis project Ga0210383, IMG submission 160072) | Forest soil microbial communities from Barre Woods Harvard Forest LTER site, Petersham, Massachusetts, United States - Inc-BW-C-14-O ... | reverse complement strand
TGCGGTTGGCACAGACAGGAGTATCTGTGCTACTGTGGCCTCACTAATTCTGTGGCGCGTCATCCTTGTCGGTGCCCAGGTCCCCATAGGGCCACAAGTTAAACGCCTTCAACTCCTCATACTCGTGCTGGTCCCGTAACATCTTCGCCGTGCGCTTCGCCGGCCACGGTACCGCAAATCGCTCTGGCCGGTCCGCGATCCAGAACGCTGCCAGTGCCATCAATGTCGCATTCCTCGTCAACACATCCGGCTTCTGGGCCTCCAACGCATCCGCCGCCGAGTGGTGCGTGAATTTATATTCCGAGGTGTCCTGGTCCATGTTGATTCCGGGCAGGCCCGCAATCGAAAACGGCAGCGTATCCGTGCCCGATTCAATTTTGTCGTCGACGGTCATGGGTCCCATATTCGCTAGAGATTTTGCGAACGGCTGGAACGCCGCAACCAAATCGTCGCGCCCTCCCAACTGAAATCCCTTCACTGGTCCCTGCCCCGCATCCAAAATTAAGTCCCCCAAATGATTCGCCATTTCCGACTGATGCTGTTTAACGTACGCGCTCGATCCATCTAACCCTTGCTCTTCGCCGGTGAACAACACAAATCGAATCGTGCGCCGCGGCTTCTCACCCGAACGCATGATCGTGTCCGCAGCTCCCAGCGCCGTAGCTGTGCCCGAGCCGTTGTCCGTGGTCCCTTCCGCCAAATCCCAGGAATCCAGATGCCCGCCGACCACCAGGATCTGCTCCGGGTGCTCGGTGCCGCGAATTTCTCCGACCACGTTCGCCGTCTCCACCGGCCCATTCGTAAATGTGTTCTGAATATTAAATCGCACGTGAGGCGTGATGCCGCGATCCAAATAGCGCTCCAGTTGCCCCTGATCCTCCGCCGTCATCGACACCACCGGAACAGCAAAATCCGCGTCGAACCCTAGTATTCCCGTGTGCGTCAAATTCAGACCCGCAGCTTTTCCGCCGCCCTGCCCTCCGATTATCGCGATCGCTCCCGCGGGCCCCGCTGCCCGGATTAAATCGCCCATGCGAATAAACGCCTCTATTCCCATTCTTCTTGCGTTGCCCTTGGCCACGACCAGCGCCACTTTGCCCTTCAGTCGCGAAACATTCTTGATCTCATTGTCGATATCGAAAAGGTTCACCGCCACAACGTCACCTTCCACGCCGCCGGCCGGAGTCGAACCCGTCCAGCCCATCGAATCCACATGTAACTTGTGCCGCACCGGCGTCAACAATTCTGCCTCTGCTGTTCCTCGCGTCCAGCCCTTCCAGATGGTGTATTTTTCTTTATGCACGTTGGTCAAACCAATCGCCTGCATTTTCGCGACGCTCCAATCCTCGGCCTTGCGCTCTGCCGGAGTGCCCGTCACCCGGGCCCCAACGTCGTCGCTCAACTCCGTCAAGAACTCAAAGGCGTGCGAGTTCATCTCGCCCTCGCCCGCAATCTTCACCAGCGCTGGAAGCGTGCCGTCCTCCGATGGCCCCTTCGGTGCGCGATCATCCGCATGCAAAATGCTCGCGCTAGCCAACATTCCCACCATCGCCGCCGCCACCACCAATGCCTTACTCATTCGAATCTCCTAATCAAAGTTATGCGCATACATTATCACCTGTCAGACGCACTCGCCGCCAATCGGTTTCGAGCATTGGGTTTCGTGGTTCCCCAACCCTCATTGCTAGTGCTTTCTCTGAGCCCTCCGCGAACTCAGTGTTAAACTCTTTCACCTCTCTCCCGACGACGTGCCACCCTCGCAACGCCTCCGCAACGCACCCTTGCCCCCATCCCCCGCCCGCTCCAAACTGAAGTCGTGACTCGCTCGTCAATCCCTCTTAAATCGTTGCGCCTCCTCGCCGCGATAGCCCTGCTTTTCGCCCAGCCGCCGAATCGCGCCCAGGAAACCCCGCCGCCTGCCAAACCCGCCGACAAACCCGCGATCCCCGAGACCCCTGCCCAAATCGAGCTCCTCGAAACCCACATCCACTTCGAAGCCAATGGCGACTCCCGCAAAGAGGTCCACACCTGCGTCCGCATCAACAGCGAACTCGGCGTCCGCCAATTCTCCCGCCTCAATTTCGACTTCAACCGCTCCTTCGAGCAGATCGAAATCCCCATCGTCCACATCACCCACGCCAGCGGCGGCTCCGCCGATATCCTCCCCAGCGCCATCACCGACCAACCCAACCCCATCATCGCCGACCTTCCCGCGTACCAGGACGTTCGCGTCAAATCCGTCCGCATCCTGGGCCTTGCGCCCGCTGACGTCCTCGAGTACCGTGTAGTAACCACCACAACGCACCATCCCCTCGCTCCGGACTTCTGGCTCGAGCATTCCTTCGACCGCACTGGCGTCGTGTCACACGAACTTTACGAACTGAATATGCCCGCCTCGCGGCAAGTACAAACGCATATCAACCCAGGGACGCCGCCGGTATCAGAAAAGTCCGAGCCGTCGGACAGCAACCGCGTGAATTACAAATGGGATCTGAAACCCGAGAACCTTACCGACCACTCGTCCGACAAGCCCGCTGCAAGCGCCGAACCCGATATTGTTGTCACCACGTTTACGTCCTGGGACCAACTAAGTACGCGGCTCAAACCATTGCTTAACAATGCCAGTTCGTCGTCAATATGGGCCGAGTCTCTGAAACTGACCGGAGCGTCGAAAGAACCTGTCCCGGATCCTCAGCTCTATGACCTGGTGCGCACCAAGATCAAAACAATCGATTTGCCTTTGGATTTCTCCAAATTCCCCTTAAGGTCGGCCTCGGAGATTCTCGCATCGGGATACGGCCGGCCGGAAGAGAAACTGGAGCTTCTTCTCATCCTGCATGGGCAACAAAGCCTTCAACATCCGTTGAACACTAGGGTCTTGGCGTACAGCGATGTGGAGTCACCCCAGGATCAGCTCCCTCGGCCGTCTTTACTAAAAGGGCTCGTCCTTAACATCAATGAGTCGAACAGGAACGTATACCTCGACCCCAGTTTGGAGGTCGCTCCATTCGGTATGATTCGCGCCGACTTCCGTGGCAAGAAGGCGCTCGTTCTAGGCCGGTGTTCGAGCGAAAAATCTGGATGCTGGCAGGTCCTTCCCAATATTCTCCCCTTTCCTGCAACGCAACGCGTCATCGTTGACGCCTCACTCGCAGCCGACGGCACGCTCAACGCGAAAGTCAAATACTCAATGCGCGGCGACAACGAGCTCTTGCTTCGCATCGCCTTCCACCAATCTCCCCGCGACAAGTGGAAAGAGGTCGCCCAGCTTCTGGCCCTCTCTGACGGCTTCCGCGGCAAGATCATCTCCGCCAGCGCCTCTGATCCGACCGCCACGAAATTACCCTTCACCGTCGAATACGAGATCTCGCAGCCAAAATTCGTCGATTGGGTAAAGAAACCGATCCGCATCCCTGTACTGCTTCCCCAACTTGCCGTCCCCGATGTTCCCGAAAAAACAGGTGATGACAAGACCGCCGCGCCCATCGATCTGGGTATACCCCTCGACGTCGACACCCGCGTCACCCTGCGCCTGCCGTCGGGCACCAGTGTCGAAGTCCCCACAGGCACGGTCGTCGACCGCGACTACGCTACCTTCGCATCGCGGTACAACGTCCAGACCGGCGTAATCACCGCGAGGCGCCATATCAATTTCCTGCACCGCCAAGTCCCTGCCGATCAATCCGCCGACTACGCCGCCTTCCTCCACGCCGTTCAAACCGATCAAGCTCAAAATTTCACGCTGACCCGCAATGATGCCGCCCCACCCAAAGCCGCAACGCCCAAGTAGCACGGACACTCTTGGTTACCCTGAGTTAGCGAAGGATCTGCCGCGCGCAGATACCCAGAAGCTCCCCGCGACTCTCTTCACGGTGCGCGACACTCCAATCGTGCGAGCTCATCGATTGTTTGTTACAATTCCGTGGATTTTGGAAGGCTGATTCCGGAGACTCATGGCTGCGAGAAAAAGTGCAAGCAAGCGTACGACGAACAATAGCGCAAAGAAGATCCAGCCGAAATACAACCGCATCGTCCTGAAACTCTCCGGTGAATCGCTGCAGGGGCCGCAGGGATTTGGAATCCACGGCGAGACGGTGCGAGCGATCGCCCAGGAACTGAAAGAGGTGCATGCACTGGGCGTGCAGATCGCGGTCATGGTCGGCGGCGGAAATATCTTTCGCGGTGGCCGGCAGAAAGGCTTTGAGATCGAGCGGGCTACCGGCGACTACATGGGCATGCTCGCAACGATGATCAACGCGCTGGCGCTACAGGACGCGCTGGAAAAAGAGGGCGTACACACGCGGGTGCAGAGCGCCATCGAGATGCACCAGGTCGCGGAACCCTTCATCCGGCGGCGCGCTTTCCGTCATCTGGAAAAGGGCCGCGTGGTGATTTTCGGAGCAGGGACCGGGAATCCATACTTTTCAACGGATACGGCGGCGGCGCTGCGCGCCATGGAAATCAAAGCCGACGTTATTTTAAAGGCCACACGCGTCGATGGGATCTACGACGCCGATCCCGAGCGCGTCACCGATGCGAAATTCTTCGCGCAAATCACCTATCGCGACGTATTGCACCAGAACTTGAAGGTGATGGATGCCACCGCCATTTCACTTTGCATGGACAACGGTATGCCGATCGTGGTTTTCAACATGAATCAACACGGAAACATCAAACGAGTGGTGCTTGGCGAGCGCGTAGGCTCGACCGTGAGCCCAGCCTAGCGGTAGAGTTATCATCCGTTCGTCTTCGTGATTCGTTAGGGGCGGCCGCGACGCTTGACGTCAGGCTTGTGATCCGACGCTAAACCAGAAAACGGAAATTCCGATCGAGGAATGCAATGACGACGATTGCTACGACGAAAGAAGCGGCCGCCGCGGCCAAAACGCGCATGGAAAAGGCGGTGGACGACTTCCGCAAGGAGATCGCCACGCTGCGCACGGGCCGCGCGAACGCCACGCTGCTCGATGCCATTCGCGTGGACTATCACGGCACGCCGATGCCGGTGAACCAGCTCGGCACCATGACCACGCCAGACCCCACGATGATCGTGATCTCGCCGTGGGATCCGAGCGTCGTGGCGCTAATCGACAAAGCGATTCGCACCTCGGACCTGGGGCTGAATCCGACCAACGACGGCAAAGTGGTGCGCGTGCCCATCCCGGCGCTGACCGAAGAGCGCCGCAAGGACATGGTGAAGCATCTGCATAAGGTGCTGGAAAATCACCGCACGGCGGTGCGCAACGTGCGGCGCGACATCAAGGAAGCCATCGACAAGCTCGAGAAAGACAAGAAAATCAGCCAGGACGAACAGAAGCGCTCCCTGGACGAACTGGACCGAGTCTCGCACGCAGAGACCAAAAAGATCGAAGATCTAAGCGCCATTAAAGAGAAAGAGATCATGGGTCTGTAACAGACTCGCCGTCAGCCATTGGCAACGAGCCCGCTTCGGTTCAACAACTAGCCTTCACAGCCTCTCATCAGCAGACACAAAAAAAGGCGCCCCGGGTAACCCGGGACGCCGTGAACGATTTGCGAAGTGATCGGCTTTAGACCGTGACGGCAACTCCGGCTTCCCCTGCGCCAGTCTCGGGGCCAGCGGAAGCCACTTCGCCGACTTTAAAGCGCACGAAGCGACGCACCGCGACATTCTCGCCCAGCTTGGCGATCGCTTGCGTAATCATCTCGCCGATGGTCACTGACTCATCCTTGATGTAGTGCTGTTCGTAGAGGCAATTTTCCTCGTAGAACTTTTCCATCTTGCCGTTGACGATGCGCTCGATTACCTGCTCCGGCTTCCCGGTGGCTTTGGCCTGCTCGCGGTAGATGTCGCGCTCTTTCGCCAGCATCTCCGGGGTGACTTCCTCGCGGCGCATATAGCGCGGATCGACCGCAGCGATGTGCATGGCGATGTCGTGGCACAACTGCTGGAACGCTTCAGTACGCGCCACGAAGTCGGACTCGCAGTTGACCTCGACGATCACGCCGATTTTTCCTCCGGCGTGAATGTAGTGCCCGACAAGCCCTTCGCTCGCCTGGCGCTGTGCCTTTTTCGCGGCAGCCGCTTGGCCTTTTTTGCGCAGGATGTCGATGGCCTTTTCAACGTCGGCACCCGATTCCACGAGCGCCGCGCGGCAATCGGCGAAACCCGCGCCAGTCCGTTCGCGCAGTTCTTTCACGAGATGTGCTGGGATTTGCATGGCTTGCGGTTGTGTACTCATCCTTTTTTCTTTCCGGGAACACTAAATTTTTGAATTTGCCGCGCCCACCTGCAAAAAGACCCGGCGCGTCACGATGACGAAAGCGCCGGGCCTTTTGAAGCTTGCCAGCGCGCTAATTGGTTAGCGTGAAACCTCGTCCGGGGGAACGGTGGTCTCAGCGGGTTCGGGCAATTCCAGCGTCTCCGCCGGAACCTCGCCCTCAACGAAATCGCCTTCCTGCTTTTCGTACTCTTCGTATTTGCTGGTATCGACGTACTCGACGCCATCGACCAGCGCTTGATCCTGAGCGGCTTTCTGGTCCGCAACTTGTGACTGCTGGTACAAATTGTGGCCTTCCAGCACCGATTCTGAAATCTTCGAGGTGAACAGACGAATCGCACGCAACGCGTCGTCGTTTCCAGGAATGATCCAGTCGACCACGTCGGGATCGCAGTTCGTGTCCACGACGGAAACTACCGGCACGCCCATGCGCCGCGCTTCCTTCACCGCGATTTCTTCCGCATTGGAGTCGATCACGAACATCGCGTCGGGAAGCTGCGCCATGTTCTCGATGCCTTGGAGATTCTGGTTTAGGTGCTTCATTTCGCGCTCGAGCCGAGCCTTTTCTTTCTTGGAGAGCTCGCCCATGCGACCATCTTCGCTCATGGCCTTCAGCAGCTTCAGCCGCTTGATGGATTTTTGCAGCGTCGCCCAATTCGTCAGTGTGCCGCCGAGCCAGCGGTGGTTCACGAAGAAGGCTCCGCAGCGCTTGGCCTCTTCGGCGACCGCTTCCTGGGCCTGGCGCTTGGTGCCGACGAACAGAACTGTTCTGCCCTGCGCTGAAATTTCGCTCACGAAGCGGCTTGCTTCGCGGAACATTTTCAGCGTCTTCTGAAGATCGATAATGTGAATGCCGTTGCGTTCGCCGAAGATATATTCCTTCATCTTCGGATTCCAGCGTCGCGTCTGGTGGCCGAAGTGAACTCCAGCCTCCAGCAGCTCTTTCATTGTGATTTCTACTGCCAAGTTTCCTCCTCTTAGGATTGCTGCTTGCGGTTGTCGTGATTACAGAAACCGATCTGAAGATCGGCCACTACAACAGAGCAGCCTTCTTGCCGGCGGCTTGCCGGCCATGATCTCGGCGAGTGGGCTTTCGCCCGTTCGCCGGAGCTCGATTTGTGGCGCCTGAGTCGGTTGAGATTCACCGTGTCAAACACCACCAAAAAACTAGCGCTTCGTGAACTGGAAGCGTTTGCGCGCGCCCTTTTGGCCGTACTTCTTGCGTTCCTTCATGCGGGAATCGCGCGTCAGAAAACCGTTGGTTCGCAGCGAGGGGCGCAGTTCCGGGTTGTAGCGCGAGATTGCGCGGGACAAGCCCATGCGCACTGCGCCGGCTTGACCGCCGACGCCGCCGCCATTCGCGGTGATGACAACATCGACCTGGTCCGCAAGATTTGTAAACTTCAGCGGCTCCAGCGCGTCGTGCTTCCACGCGAAATTCGGAAAGTACTGCTCCGCGGTCCGGCCGTTCACCGTAAACTTGCCGGAGCCCGCGCGCAGGAACACGCGCGCGACCGACTCTTTGCGGCGGCCCGTGCCGAGAAACCAAGACTTCGTGCCCGCTATGGGCGTACCAGTAGAACTCAACGTTCCTCCTAGACTGACACCACGCTCGGCTTGCTCCCTACTCGACTAAGGAAGGCACCGCAACGCGCGGAAAAAAACCTATCGGACCAACTGACCTGGAGACTGGAATACTGCAGGCTGTTACACCTACCAGAACAACAATCCCCGAACCGTGCTGCGCCGCTTGCGAGAACGGCTTGCTGCGACTTCTCCGCGCCTAATTACAGCGCGACTGCCTGCGGCTTCTGCCCGGCGTGCCGCGCCAAACCAGCGGCGTCGCGGTAGATACGCAGCTTCTTCGCCCGGCGTGCACGGAGCTTGTTCTTCGGCAGCATGCCAAGAACTGCTTCGCGAATCATCCAGTCGGCCTTGTTCACACGCAATCTCTTCGCAGGCACTTCCTTTAATCCGCCGGGATACCCGCTGTGCGAGTAATAGATCTTCTGCTCGACCTTGTTGCCGGTCATGCGAACCTTGTCGGCATTGATGACCACAACGTGGTCGCCCGAATCGAGATACGGGGTGAAGCTCGGCTTATCCTTGCCCATCAACATCCGCGCGATCTTTGTCGCGAGCCGACCCAAAACCTGATTGGTGGCATCCACCACGAACCAATCCGCGCCCACTTTGAGCGCTTCCGCTTCTTCTCCCTTGGCTACATACGTGCGCATTGCCCTTAGTCACACCTTTCCCAGTAGAGACAAACGCTAATGTTAGAGGATGCCTCGCGTTCTGTCAACGCACTTATGCTGGAGGCACAGTCACACTCGTTTCGTCGTTGGCAACGGGCCGAAAATCAGATCTGTAGCGCTTGTCGGTTACTCACAAAGAGCCTTGGCCTTGCTTTAGGTTCCAGATAGCGGCGACGAGGGCGTCGATTTCTTCGCAGGTGTTGTAGAGCGCCAGGGAGGGGCGGACGGTGGATTCGACGCCGAAGCGCCGGAGGATCGGCTGGGCGCAGTGGTGGCCAGCACGGACGGCAATGCCTTGGCGATTGAGTCCGGCGCCAACGTCTTCGGTGCGGAAGCCGTCGAGGACGAACGAGAGGACCCCAGCTTTTTCACGGGCGGTGCCGATGAGGCGAAGGCCCGGGATGCGCAGGAGCGCGTCGGTAGCGTAGAGCAGCAGGTCGTGCTCGTAGCGGGAGATGTTGGCCATGCCGACGCGGTCGAGGTAGTCGATGGCGGCGCCGAGGCCTACGGCGTCGGCGATGTTGCCGGTGCCAGCTTCAAAGCGGCTAGGTGGCGACTGGTAGGTGGTCTTTTCGAAGGTGACGTCCTGAATCATGTTTCCGCCACCGTGCCACGGCTGGGTTTGTTCGAGGACGTCGTACTTACCGTAAACCACGCCAATTCCCGTGGGACCAAACATCTTGTGGCCGGAGAACACGAAGAAATCGCAATCGTAGAACTGCACGTCGGTGTGCATGTGTGAGATCGACTGAGCGCCGTCGAGAAGAACCTTGGCGCCATAGCGGTGGGCCATCTCGATCATGTGCTGGGCGGGCGTGACGGTCCCGAGCGCATTGGAGACTTGGGCAAAGGCGACCAGGCGCGTGCGCGGACCGAGGAGCTTTTGGTATTCGTCGAGAATTACCTGGCCAGTGTCGTCCACCGGAACGACGCGCAGGCGCGCCCCCGCTTCGGCGCAGAGCATCTGCCACGGAACGATGTTGGCGTGATGCTCAAGCCAGGTAATGACGATCTCATCGTCTTTGCGGATGTTCTGGCGGCCCCAGCTCTGCGCCACCAGATTGATGCCTTCGGTGGTGCCCCGCACGAAGATGATCTCCTTGACACTGCCGGCGTTGATGAAGCGGCGTACTTTGTCGCGGGCGGCTTCGTAGGCATCCGTGGCGCGGGCGGCGAGTTCGTGCGCCGCGCGGTGAATGTTGGAATTTTCATGGGCGTAGAAATGGCTTAGGCGGTCGATGACGCTTTGCGGCTTTTGCGTGGTGGCGGCGTTGTCCAGCCAGATGAGGGGCTTTCCGTGGACACGCTCCTGCAAGATCGGAAAGTCACGGCGAATAGCCTCGACCTGGAACGATTGCGAGGAGAGATTCAGTCCGGGGAGCGTCTGGCTTGGGACGCGGAAGGGATCATCCTTGGCGGGAATTGCCGCGGAAGGAGCAAGCGGGCGGATTTCGTCGAGGAATGGATAAGGCGACGATGCACTGGGCGCACGAAACTGCGTGACACCGCCGGAAACTTGCGGAGTCGCGAGATGCGGGATCGACTCCGGAATCTGCGGTGTGGCAGCGGAGGAAAAACTGTTCGCGAAGGCGCGGAGTTCGGTTTCACCGGGGATGCTCACGCTTGGCAGGGGCGGCGCGACCGGCAATGGCGACGCGGAGGGATAGGAAAAGAGCGGGCGAATTTCTTCGAGAAATCCGAATGAAGCAAGGGTGGAGAAATCGGCAGCGCCGACGCCGCCGGGAATTCCGGGGGACGAAAAAACGGGAGTCGCTATAATTTGCGGCAGGGGCGTCGCTGCGGAATCAGTTGCAGGCAGAGTGCGCAAATCGGCTTCAGCCGGCAGCGGTGCAGCTGGAAGCGACATCGACGGGAGCGATGCCACGCCTGGCAGCGAGACAAACGCCGTCGGATTTCTGGCGGCGCCCAACGCTTCGGGCCCGAAGGGCACGGAGGCGGCGCGTTGCGCGTCGGCGGCCACAGATTCGCTCAGTGGAAGGGCCGTGAAAAATTCATTGGCCATGCGCGCGAGGACCGCGGAATCGGGAAGTCCTGACGGGACGTTTTGTGTATCACCCGGAAGGATAGACCAGAAATCGCTGCCCTGTGAATGCGGCGTGTTTTTTCCAGATTCACTTGTACTCATGATAGTGGCCGACTTCGACCTCTTCCAGCGCGGCGATGGCGTCGTCGACCAGGACGGCGGCGGAGCAATACAGCGAAATCAAATACGAGGCCAGCGCTTTGCTGCTGATACCCATGAAGCGGACGGAAAGGCCGGGAGTTTGCTCGCCGGGCAGCCCCGGCTGAAAAAGGCCGATGACGCCTTGCTTTTTCTCACCGACTCGCAAGAGGAGCATGTTGGTCTTGCCGGTTGCAGCTTTGGATTTGGCGTTACCATCGACGAAAAGTTTGTCGCAGGGAATCAGCGGAACGCCGCGCCAAGTGATGAAGGGCGAACCGAACAGCGAGACGGTCGCGGGAGGAACGCCGCGACGCGTGCACTCGCGTCCAAACGCGGCGATGGCGCGCGGGTGGGCGAGGAAGAACGATGGCTCTTTCCAAACTTTCGTGAGGAGTTCGTCGAGGTCGTCCGGAGTAGGCGCGCCCTTGCGAGTCGGAATGCGCTGACCAGCCGGAACATTCTTGAGGAGACCGTAGTCGCTGTTGTTGATGAGCTCGCTCTCCTGTCGCTCTTTGACGTTCTCGATCATGAGGCGAAGCTGTTCGCGGACCTGGTCGTAAGGGTTGCTGTAGAGATCGGAGACGCGAGTAGGCACGTCGAGGACCGCGGAAATGGCGCTCAATGTATATTCGCGGGGCTTTTCTTCGTACTCGACGTAGGTCTCTGGGAGCGCTTTCTCGTCTTTTTGGCCACAGACGACGTCGATGGCCTTTTCATCCACGACGCGGTTGACGCGGAGGGTGCCGGCTTCGAGGGGTTTCCAGTCGAGAAGACGGACGAGCCAGCGCGGCGTGATGGCGCCGTATTGCGGGGGAGTCTTGGTGACATTGGCGAGCTGAAATGCCGCACGATCACCGAGAGCGTGGTGCGTTATGGTTTCGGGCACTAGAACTTCTCCTTTACGAGACGAACGCTGACATTACCAAACACTTCCCGCATCAGGGACGGTCGATGCCGCCATTGCCGTCGTTCCGGCCTAGCACTGGTTGGAGATTGTAACGGGCCTAGCAGAGGACGGAAAGAGAGAAATCCAATGCTGCGACGATTCGCGGCTCGGCTGTGGATATTGACTCTGGATTCTGCGCCTTGTATGGTTTGTGCCTATGCAATCCACCGACGCCCAAGGCAGTTTCCTTCCTTGTTGTAGCCGCTAGGCGTTTCGACGTCCCCGATTTGCCTTTCCGATTGTGAGTTTTCAGCGGCCGTGTATTTTCAATGTGAGGAGAAAGTAACAGATGAGCAAGATATTGGTCGAAGTTCTGGAAGCGAACGCGAGATACAGCGCGAACTTCACGGACAAGGGGAAACTGGCGATGCCGCCGGCGCGGCGCTTCGCGATCCTGACGTGCATGGACGCGCGATTGGATCCGGCGAAGTTCGCGGGATTGGCGGAGGGCGACGCGCACGTGATCCGCAACGCCGGCGGACGGGCGAGCGATGACGCGATCCGTTCGCTGGTGATCAGCTACAAACTGCTCGGCACGCGGGAGTTCTTTGTGGTTCACCATACCGAATGCGGGATGCTGTACTTCACGAATGAAAAAATGCGCGAAATGTTGGCTTCGAGCCTGGAGACGGCGCAATTGACGGCGCAGGGATTTCAGGATGTCGGGCACGGGCCGGGCTCGCCCGAGGGCAACTACATCGAATGGCTCACGTTCAAAGATGCCAATCAGGCGGTGCTCGACGACGTGGCGCGTATCAAGACGCATCCCTTGATTCCCAAGACGATTCCGGTGCACGGATATATTTACGATGTGAAGACGGGGAAGCTAGCGGAAGTGGAAGGCGCGAAGGCCCTGGGCGCGGCGGGGTAAAACCTGGCGCGTGCGAGTGCGAACGCCGATAGTGCGTCACGGTCACACCGAACTGCAAGAGGACGGGCTGAAACCGGCCCCCACAAATGGCGCGCGAAACGCGCGCGACGCGTGAAAGAGGTATCTTTCCATTAATTTCCGCCGTTGGGATTCGGCGCCGTCCGGCGAATTTCCAAGGCTGCGACGGGAGAACCGTCGCAGGGGATGTTGGTGAGGAAGCGCAGAGTGCCCGCGGCGTCCTCGAAGGCCAGGCCGGATTGCGTTGAGGCGCCTCGGTATGTGCCCCAGGATCGGGGCACCGGTGCCACGCACCCGGGAGTCCATATTTGTGGCTCGGGTTTCTTGGGGGCCGCGGCGTAAACTTTTAGAGAGACGAGCGCAACAAACACCAGACCCGCGGACATCGCAATTTTTCTTCGTTTTGTCATGGAGTTTCCCTTTCTTCCCAGTATTGGATTGCTGAATCGGAACGCTACGAGCATACAACCAGTCGAGGTATGTCGATCGATTTGCAAGGATCGCGAGGTCATGGCTTCGACCACGGAGATTGGGACTGGGCGAGGAGATTTGGGGCTGTCGTCCGGCAAGCTGGAGCGCAGCAGTGCTGCGCCCAACAACGGCGGCGTTTGCATGGGGATTTTGGAAAGTTGCGATGGCAGCTAGATGTTCACGCTGGGCAAGAAGCGCGGAGGCTTTCTGATGTTGGTTGCTTGCTCGAAAGCGAAGGCCAGACGGATCAGGACGGGTTCGCTCCAGGCGCGGCCGAAGAAGGAGATGCCGACCGGTAAGCCGCTGATGAATCCGGCGGGGACGGTGATGTTGGGATAGCCGGCGACGGCTGCGGCGCCGGAGCTGCCACCGCCGAAGGAATCGCCGTTGATGTGGTCGGTGAGCCAGGCGGGGCCGCCGGTGGGGCCAACCAGGGCGTCGAGATTGTTTTTGTCCATGGTCGCGTCGATGCCTTCTTTGCGCGCAAGCTGGTGATTTTTCGCGAGCGCGTCCAGATATTCCTGGGTAGTCAGCGGGCCTTTCTCCTGGGCTTTTACGAACGTGTCCTGGCCGAAATAGGTCATTTCCCTTTCACGATTTTTCTCATTGAAATCGATGATGTCCTGCAGCGTTTTTACCGGTGCATTTGGCCCAAGGCGCGCCAAGTAGGCGTTCAGGTCGGCTTTCAGCTCATAGAGAAGCACGGTGAATTCGCTGTCGCCGAATTTTCCAGCGGTCTCGATAGGCGCCGGATCGACGAGGATGGCGCCTTGCTTTTTCATAGCGTCAAGGGCGTCTTCCATGATCTTGTCGACCTTCTCGCTGAAGCCGAATGTTTTTCGAACCACGCCGATGCGAGCACCGCGCAAACCGTCGGCCTTCAGGAACTGCAGGTAGTCGGTGTAGGAGTGCTCGCGACTCTCGGCGGTGGCCGTGTCCTTGTCGTCGATGCCGGTGAGCGTGCCGAGAACGATGGCGGCGTCGCGAACGCTGCGGCAAATGGGGCCCGCACCGTCTTGAGTGTGCGAGATGGGAATGATCCCGGTGCGGCTAACCAGGCCCACGGTGGGCTTGATGCCGACGAGGCCGTTGCTCGAAGAGGGGCAGACGATCGAACCGTTGGTTTCCGTCCCGATGGCTGCTGCGCACAGATTGGCCGAGACGCCGGCGCCCGAGCCGGAACTCGAGCCGCAAGGGTTGCGGTCGAGGGCGTAGGGATTCTTGGTCTGGCCGCCTCGGCCGCTCCAGCCGCTGGTGGAGTGGTCGGAACGAATATTGGCCCATTCGCTGAGATTCGTCTTTGCGAGGATTACGGCGCCGGCTTCTCGCAGTTTTTGCGCGACGATCGAGTCTTTCGACGGTCGCGAGCCCAGCAGCGCGAGCGAGCCGGCCGTGGTCATCATCTTGTCAGCAGTGTCGATGTTGTCTTTGATCATCACGGGAATCCCGTGGAGGGGACCCCGCATGCCTTTTTCTTTGCGCTCTTTGTCGAGCGAGTCGGCGATGGCTAGCGCGTCGGGATTGAGTTCGATGATGCTGTTGATCGCGGGACCTTGCTTGTCGATTTGATCGATGCGCGCCAGATATTTTTCGGCGATGGAGCGCGCGGTGTGCTTGCCGGACTTCATGGCGTCCTGCAGGTCTGTGATGGTGATTTCGTCGAATTCAAATGAGGGGACTTCTTCACGGCGCGGGTGCGCGGAGCGAGCAAACGCGTGGGTGGTTACCGGATTGACGGCCGTCGCGGCGGCGGCAGCTACGCCACCGATCAAACTGGTGCGCAGAAATTTGCGCCGTGCGGGAGCAATGGGAGCACCAGCGCTCGCACAATTTTGTTCGCGTCCGGAGGCCACGGCTACCGCCTGTTCTGGATTGCATTTCGGATCTTGCTTCATCGTAAAGTTTCCGCCCATTGTAGTAGTGGCAACCTGCGCCGACCGATAGTAAGCCAAACGCGCCTGCAAAAGGATGTTTTTGAGCGATATCTTCAGGCGGGCTGGACGGCAATTGTCACGAATTTGTCAGTCTGTAGGACGGGCGTGCGGGTGGAGATGAGCAGCGTGGCGGCGAGCAGACAGAGTCCCCTCGAAAGCCAGAAGGCGTCGCGGTAGTTGCCTAGGTAGGTGCGGATCGTTGCGGCGGTCAGTGCTGGGAGCGATGCGCCAAGTTGGTGCGATGCGCCGATCCATCCGTAGACGACGACGGCAGGCATGCTGGGTAAGAAAACGCACATGGAACTAATTGAAGCCGCTGAAAACTCGTCAGCGGCGCGGGCGTCGCGCGAGGGAAATCGCGTCACGCCAAATAGTCGGGACTCGTTCGCAGGTCGGAGCCGGAGAGTTCTTGCGCCTCCATTTCTTGCTGCAACAGATGCGCGGCTTCCTCTTTCAAACAAATATTCATCGTTCCGTGGCAGACCAGGTGGCAGTGGCCGCCAGGGCAGCGAAACGCCTGAAATAGAACGTTCTGATCGCGGCGCGACTTTGCGGCAGACTGCCCCACCCACAGGCCTTTCAACGCATGGAGAGCCGTTCTAAGTTCGCACGCGGTGAAGTGAATGGAGAGAAACGGCAGGACGAGGTGAAAACAGTTGGTGTCGCAGCGCAGCAAGATGAAATCGTCGTTGTCGCGGAGGGGAGAAAGTCCAGGATCGCACGGTGCGGGCACTGCAGATCTCCTTTCGAGGTGACGCCGGATGCGGAAGCAAGGACGCTCTTGTTGCAAATGGATTGCAACAATGGATATGAGACTAATTTAGTCTGATTACTCTGTCAAGCTCTCGCTGAACGGCAGCGTTCCTACATCGGCGGTTGGCCCTTGGCATTCTCGCCCGGCTCGACCCTTCCGGGTGTCGAGAAAGGCGGTAGGGCTCCACTGCGCTGCACGAACTCGGGTACACTTATTGTGCGGTTGTGACAGGAAGGGACTCAGTGATTCACCGTTACGTCTTCCACAACGACGAGCTGAAGCCGGTGGAGAAGGTGCGGCTTTCGCCGGGGCAGGCCGGGTTGATCTGCGGGTGGGGCATCTTCACGACCATGCGGATCTCGCGGGGCGAAGCGTTCGCCTACGAACGGCATTGGCGCCGACTGGAAAAAGACGCCGGGATTACACATATTCCTATGCCCTGCACAGCAGCCAAGGTGCGCGTGCACCTGCACGAAGTGATTCGCGCCAATAAAGTGATCGACGGCTGCGCCCGTATCTATTTGATCTACAACAGCGTGGGCTTCTGGCAGAGCGACGAAGAGCGCCCGCAAACCGATCTGATCATTTACTCAGCGCCTCTACCGGAGTATCGGGAGCCGATCCGGCTGGGGCTGCAGGAGCACGGGCGTCATGCCGCGTCGCCGCTCGCGGGGGTGAAAAGCACTTCGTGGCTGGCCAACGTTTGGGCCGTTGGCGAAGCCCAGCGCGAAGGTTTGGATGAAGTGGTGCTGCTGAATGAGCGCGGGGAAGTCGCGGAGTGCACGGCCGCAAATATTTTCGTGGTGAAAAATGGCAAGGTGTACACTCCGCCGCTGAATTCGGGATGCCTGGAGGGCGTTACGCGCGGCATTTTGTTTGAAATTGCGCCGGAGGCGGGGGTCGCGGTCATCCAGCAGACGTTGCGCCCCGAGGATCTTTACTCGGCGGACGAAGTTTTTATCTCATCGACGAACCGCAACCTGTTAGGAGTAGGCGAAATCGCCGGCCACGCCATTGCAAAGGCTCCCGGCCCGGTGATGCGCCAGCTCGACGAACTGTTCGACACGCACGTGGCCGACTACGTTACGCGTCGCCTTGCTTCGGCCACGCGTTAGGCGCCCGCTCCGTTGTCTTAATTCCCTTCCTTACGGGTTATAGCGCTTGAGCCAGTCTTGAACTTCCTTGAAGACGTCGCGGCGTTGCTCGGCCAGCCGGGGAAAATGCGGCGAACCTGGATACGTCACCATGCGCACTGTCTTGCCGCGCTCCGCCAGCAGCACGTAGTATTCCCGGCCTTGCAAAACTGGCACGCGCAGATCGGCATCGCCGTGGAGGATCAACAGCGGCGTAGTTACCTGATCGACGTGCATGACGGCGGAAAACTGAAGCATCGGCGTAGCATCCTTTTCCTGTAACCTCGCGTCGTAGTCCACCTGCCAGATGTCGCTGGTCGGGATGAAGCTCAACCAGTCGGTGATGCCCGCGCCTTCGATCGCGGCTTTATAGCGATGCGTCTGTGTCACGGTCCACGACGTCATAAATCCGCCGGCGCTCCATCCGAAGATGGCCAGCCGGTTGGGATCGGCCCAGCCCTGCGCGATGGCGAAGTCGGTGGCGCTGTCCACGTCGCTATACGCGCGATCCCCGAAATGCTGATAGATGGCAGCGAGGAAATCCGCGCCGTAACCAGTCGAGCCTCGATATTCCGGCTGAAGCACAACGTAACCCATACCCGAGATCAGGCGCGAGAATAGGTCGAACCGAAACTCGTCGTTGGCTTCGGGACCTCCGTGCGGGAGAACCAGGAAAGGATATTTCTTGCCGGCGGTATAGTCGGCCGGAAACGTGACAATACCTTCGAGTTTGGTGCCGTCCTTAGCAGTCCATTGCACGACCTTGGCTTCCCCGAGATTCACGTTCGCCAGCGTGTCCTCGCCTTCGTGCGTGATCTTGTGCAGCTCAGAACCTCGAGCGACCGCGATGTTTTCGGCATGGTACGGATCGCTGACGTTGAAGACCAAGACACCGGGCGCCGAGGCGAACGCCGGAGAAACCGGCGCGCCGGCGACGACGCCATCGGGCCAGCGGTATGCGGTCTCCAACATTCCGGCGCGATAAGTGTCCACCTCAGAGAAAGCCCCTTTGTGCATCTCGACCCAAACCGTGCCACGCGGATCGCCGGCGACCGTCGCCGCGGTGCCTGCTAGGTTCGGGGTACGATCCACCGCAGGTCCGCCACCGACCGGCACCGTCCAGATGTGTTCGGGAGTCAGAACCGGCGTGCTGGTGCTGGCGAAGACCAGTTCCTGACCGCTTTGTGCCCAGGCCAGACCGCTGGTTCCATTGGGAATTTCAGCCAGGCGGTGCGGGCCTGCGGAAGTACAAATGTCGATAAACGAATGCAAGTCGTGATGACCTAACTTTTGCCACTGCGTAACCACGGCGATTTGCGAACTATCCTGCGACCATGCAATGTCGGTGATATCTTTCAGCTTTGGGCACCACCAGCCGCCGCCAGTGCCGTTCGCGCCGACTACGTACAAGCTGGTCTCATCGTTTTCCACGACCGTGTGCACCTGCGCCAGAGGATCCTTCTTGCGGGGGTCGGCCAGTACGGCAAAACGCGCGCCGTCCGGCGAGATCGTGACGGAGTGAATGCCTAGCGGCAGCGCCAAGATTTGCGTCGGACTTCCTTCGGCGAGCGGAACGATCGTGAGTTGCGGGAGTTGGCCGACGGGCTCAATTCCGTAAAGCGCGTTTCCATCCTTCGTGAAACCTGAGGGCTCGAAATGTTCCGGGAGGTCCAGCTTCCGGGCGTTCTCGCCGGACACGTCGATGAGATGCCAGTCGTGCTTGTTCACAGGACCGCTGGCGCCATCGAAGGACACCTGATACAGGATGGCCCTGCCGTCGGGAGAAACCGCGAAGGCGTGCGCGCGGTGCATCGCCGCATAGTCGTCGGTGCTGAAGGGATGCTTGTCCGCGGCCCGGACAGCAGGAGCGATCTCCGAAACTCCGAACGCAAGCCCAAACCAGAGAAGCGAAGCCCAAATGGTCGACAATTTCAACCGACACCTCCCATGCCCCTGATGGAGCACTCGCGCTCGCGCGAAATTCGGAGTCAGAAGCTACCACATGGACGGATCAAGAGGACAAGCGGTTTTTCTGTGCACATGCCGGATCTCGAAGGCGGGAATTTCTGTTCGGTAGACCTTCGGAGGTGCATCCGGGAATCAGTCTGGTTACGGCAAACCCTCGAGCGCGTCGGCAGCGGCCTTTCGGCGTAGGGCGGCTTCTTCTGAATCTTCGGAAAAGGCCGCTTCGAGCAACTTCCAGTCTTTTCGCAATTCGGGCTCGGAGGTCTTGGGAGATCGCCCGCCACGCAACTGTTCACGCAGGCGCGCCACCAGCAATTCCTGCATAATTTCAGGTGGCGCGTCGCTGCTGAGAACATTCTCGCGCGTTATCCCCACGTCGACCAGGGCGTCACCTGACCGCACCTGCAGAAGCGGATGCCCGTTCTCGTCGACACGCAATTGTGCGCCGTCCAATAAGTGGTGCCAGGAAGCTTCCTCACGCCGTGGCTCCGCATTAGCGACGGTTCGCGTTACCTCTTCCAATCCTTTCTGATAGGAACGCCGCTCCTTGTCGCTCAAACGAGTTTGCAACCCATCGTCTGCCGAAAACACCAGCGCGTCCTGCGGCGGGCTGAAGCGGCCGCCGGCCACGTAGGCTGCGGCAACACCTCCTGCCACCACGGGGTGTAGCGCGAGTAAGGGTAATTCATATTTCTTCGCTTTGAAGACGGACTCGACGATCCCATGCACCGGCTGGCTTCTGCGAATCGTCCCAGGCACCTGTGGAATCACGAACGCCGTGAACTGCAACTCCGGGTTCCGCTTGCTGAACTGAACGAAAGACTTGGCGACGTGTTTCGGCGTGGACACGTCCAAGTCGGCAATGAGTGCGCGCTTTGCCGCTTTCGGGTAGTAGAAGTTCACCGCCTCGCGCACGAAATCGGCGCAATTGCGGGAGACCAGCTTGTAGGACTGACGATTCGGGCGCGCGTTATACGCGGCGATGAATTTGTCGTCCTGCGCGGAGCTGGTTTCGATCTGAAATCCGTACAAGGTGCGGTCGTATGCCGAGCCGACCAGTTCGTACCAGTCGCCCCCGGGCGTTTCCCCGGAAGGCCCATCGGGTATGAGGTTCTCCAGAAACCTGCGCCGATAGCGATCCCGGAGGGCGGCTTCGAGTTTATTGTCCGCAAAGAGCGGGATGTCCTCGGGTTTTTCGATTGCGTAGAGGTACGGGTACAAGGGCACGGCGATCCAATCGTATCCTGCGATTCGGTGGTAGCGGCTGAGCACGACTCCGGCTTCGCCGGGCTGGCAACGTCTGAGTACGGTTGGAGAGGCCGCGCACACCCGGGCGAGGTACAGGGCGGTGTGCCCGGTTCCGGCAAGCGCGCCATCATAGCTGTAAGGCTCCTCGAGGAGTACGGCGATGTCGGCACGGACGCACGGGGCCGTCGATAGCAGCAGCAGTGCCAGCCTCCAAGCGAGTCTCGTGCGCTTCAGAATTCTCATAGAATCAACGTTAGCAGCAGGGTTTGCCGCTGCAACTTAGAACCCGTTGAGGCATTGCGAAGTTGCAACCCTGTACTTAAGTACATGAAAAGAAAAGAGAAAGTACGGGTTTACCGGTAGGGCTTCCTGGAGGAATGCAAATTGCTCAGAATCCTGCCTGATGCCGGAATTACAGGCAACTGCGATTAGAGTTTCCGCGATAGCCAGGTCGAACCGTGGCGCTTGCCGCAGCGACTGCCATGTGACTTTCAGGCTATGATCCTAACGTCAGGTCGCGTCGTGTTCGGTGCGGCTGGAACTGCTCCAACTGCTCGAGACCTAGGTATAGTACTCATGTTTAAGTGCTTCGGCCATTTTTGGGCCAACTTTGCTATTGCATCCGCACCCGCCCATTGGCATAAAGTACACCCAGCGTCGCTACGCGGGCGGCAACGCGTCCCAAGCCAGGGCCTCGCATTGGTGTATCAGGAGTGTAATTAGTGCGACTTGGCTTACGGAACAAGACTGGATTCCACGAATGTCCCCAGTGCAAAAGCCGCTCCGTTTGGAAAGCCGACCCCTACGGCGCTCTTGAAGAAGCCCTTCACCACTTCCTGCGACTCTCGCCCTACCGCTGTGCACGCTGCGATAAACGCTTTATGGACTCCAAGATTCCTGTGTCGGGCGCTCCACCGCGCTTGATACGCCGGTGGCTTTCTCGGGCTTCGCGCCTAATGCGGCGGACACCGCTCGACGAAGCGCTCCGGATGTACTCTATTCTTGGCCCGCCGTTGCCAACGCCCGCGGCCAGCGTGGCTCAACGATTGGGTGATCGCAAGGCCAATCGGTCGCAACCGGCGAGCAGTGAGACCGCGCGTCTCGGCGAAAACAGCGGCGTCCGCGCCTAAGACCCTGTTCTGAATCGCGCCGGCAACGTCTCAAGGATCGGAACATTACACTTTCAGAACATTCTGGTGATAGCGAGCGTCGTCCGGGCTGCATAATTGTTTGTTCTGACGAGCCTAATTCTTCGCCGCCCGCGTGCTACAATCCCGCCATTCACCGGCCATGCCCGACACCGTTCCTAATTTAGCCGAGACTGTGCTCGAGGTCGTCTCTCCCGACGGCGCGCGGCGTTACGTGCGCGTGACACAGATGCCTTTTCTGATCGGGCGCGGCGCCGAAACGGGCAACCATCTTCAGCTCGCCGATCGCCGCATCTCTCGCAACTGCGCTGCCATCGTTACCGAAGCGAGCAAGTTTTACATCGAAGATCGCGGTCAACGCCGTGGTTTGTTCGTCAACGGCGAGAAGGTGGAAAGCCGTGAATTGCAGGACGGCGACTCCATCTCCTTCGGCCTGGATGATTCTTACGAAATCATCTACCGCTCCGCGGCGAACGCCAGCACCGATTCCCTTCCGCATCTGCTGACACGCATCGAGCACATCACCAGTTCCGAGCCGGGCAGCGGCGGTCTGCGCAAGCTGAATCTGCTTTTGGAAGCCACCACGCTCCTGCACTCGCAGTTGCCGCTCGACACCGTTCTCGGGCACATGCTGGATCACGCGGTTTCCGTCACCGACGCGGACCGCGGCCTGCTTCTGGAAGCCGATGATAAGGGCGTGCTGAAAGTTCGCCTGGCGCGGCGCAGCGGGGGCATGCGTCTGCCACCGGAAAGTCTTTCGCCGAGCCAGACCGCCATTCAGCTCGCGCTGCGCAGACAATCCGCGGTGATCACCGAAGATCTCGCGCAAGCGGAGATGGATTTGCAAGCCGCGCAAAGCATCGTCGCGCAACGACTGCGCGCCGTGGTGGTTATTCCGCTTTACGCAATGTCCCGCGCCAACACCGATCAATCGATGATCAATATCAAACGCGGCGACTTTCTCGGCGTGCTCTATCTGGACTCGCGCCGGCCCGCGGCGTTCTCCAAGCTCGACCGCCAAATCTTGGATGCCCTCGCCGCCGACGCTGCCAGCATCTTGGATAATGCGCGCCTAGTCGAACGCGAGCGCGAACGCCAGCGGCTGGAGCAGGAAATCGGCATCGCGCGTGACATTCAGCAAGCTCTGTTGCCGAAAAATTTCCGGGACTACCCGCACCTCTCCGTCTCCGGCATCAATTTTCCTTGCCTCGCGGTAGGCGGCGATTATTTTGACGTATTTCCGCTGGGTGATAGTCGCACCGCGTTCTTGCTCGCGGATGTTTCCGGCAAGGGACTTGGCGCGGCCCTTTGTACCAATTTGCTGCAAGGCGCGCTGTCCGGCATGACTCTGGGCACCGACCCCGCTCGCGTCTTCAACCATGTCAATCGTTTCCTCTGCGATCATTCCGAGATTGGCCGCTACGCTACGATGTTTTTCGGAATCCTCGACGAGCAGGGACATCTCGAATACATTAATGCGGGCCATCCTTCGCCGTTTCTGATCCGCCGCGGCGTGGCCGAGGATGTATTCACCGAGGGATCGTACCCCGTGGGCCTGGTGCCCGAAGCGGAGTATACGGTTGTGTGCCTCCAGCTCGAACCCGGTGACACTCTCGTGCTGTTCAGCGACGGTGTTACCGAAGCGATGGACCCCGCCGAGCAGCTATTCGGCGTTCCACGTCTACGCGAAGTGCTTACGGGCCATATGCAGACGCCGCTCGATGAGCTCCAGCGAATTGTGCTGGAATCCGTGGAAAATTTCGCGCGCGGCGCGAGTCAAGCAGACGATCTGACACTCCTGCTTGTGCGTTACCGCGCAACCGCGGCTACCGGCGATACCGATGCGCCCATCCAGCAGGCTGCCGCCGGCGCTCCTTAGTACTTTTTTCTTCGCACTTTTCTCTCCGTACGGCTTGATCGCTACAGCTTCTTGCTATATAGCTAGTACCTTAATTCTTACGCTAGCGGTGGCTGGGCTTTTCTTGGCCCTTTCTGCATCTGCGCCAAGTCTTCCGACAAACAACTGGGTGCTGAATGGCAAAGACGCCGAGCAATTCCACTCAAACGACTCGACCGCCGGCGGGTCAAATAGATTTCGGTGATTTCCATAGCGATTCGTGGACCGAGTCTACCTTTCAAGATCTTCGCCTTGCCCTGCGTTCTCTGCGCAAAAGTCCCGGATTCGCGATAACCGCGATATTGACGCTGGCGTTGGGCATCGGAGTCAACGCCGCGATATTTCAGCTGATCGACGCCGTGCGTCTCCGCAGTTTGCCGGTCGCCGACCCGCGGGCTCTGGTGGGTGTGCAATTCAAAGGCGGCAATTATACCGTCGGCATCCGCAGGACCCCCGCGGCACTGAGCCTTGCGCTCTTTGAGCAAATCCGCAAACAACAACAGGGGATGTCCAGCGTCTTTGCGTGGTTCAATCATGACTTTCGCCTGGGTCAGGGTGCTCAACAAAGACGCGCTCCGGGCCTATGGGTCAGCGGCGATACTTTTGCGACACTCGGCGTGGTCCCCTTCAAAGGGCGCCTGCTCTCCGCCGAAGACGATCGCCCGAGTTGCGGAACCTCCGGAGTAGTTCTCAGCTATGCGTTCTGGCAGAGCGAGTTTGCTGGCCAGGATTCCGTGATCGGCAGCAACCTCCTGGTCGATGAACATCTCACCCAGGTAATCGGCGTCACGCCACCCGATTTTTTCGGTTTGGAAGTGGGCAAGAGCTTCGATCTCGCTCTGCCGCTCTGCTCTCACCCGACATTCCATCCTGAAGATTTTTACTTTGCCCGGCCGGACTATCTGCAATTCTTCGTGATCGGGCGCTTGAAACCTGGCTGGACTACCGAGCGCGCATCCGCGCAACTGGAATCGATCAGTCCGGGAATTCTGGAGGCGACGCTACCCGGCGGATACAACGAAAGCGTACTGGACGAATATCGCCGATTCCAGTTGGCGGCGTATCCGGCGTCAAACGGTATCAGTTCTTTGCGAGAAAAGTACGACACGTCATTGTGGCTATTGTTGGGAATCACTGGGCTGGTGCTGTTGATTGCCTGCGCGAATCTCGCCAATCTGTTGCTCGCCCGCGCCAGCACCCGAGAAAAGGAGATGGCTGTGCGCGCGGTGATGGGTGCCTCACGCTGGCGTCTGATGCGTCAATTGCTCGCGGAAGGATGCGAACTGGCTGCGGGGGGAGCAATTTTGGGCTGGGCCATCGCCAACGTGTTTAGCCGCAGCATCGTGTGGCTGCTCCGCGGCCAGGACCCCACGCTGCAACTCGATTTGCGCGCGGATTGGCGCGTGCTGGCCTTCACCGGCGCGGTCGCGTTGGCGACCTGCATCCTTTTTGATCTGGTCCCGGCGCTGCGGTCTTCGCGAACGACTCCCGGCGTGGCGCTGAAGTCGGGCACTCGCGGAACGACTTCGGGGCGGGAACGCTTTTCCTTCCAGCGCACTCTAGTGATCACCCAAATCGCCCTTGCGATGGTGCTCCTCGTAGGAGCCCTCCTGTTTGTACGTAGCTTCCGCAATTTGATGACACTCGATCCCGGCTTCCGGGAAGATGGCATCCTGGTCGGCTTCGTCAACCTGGCGCACTTGAAATTCACGGCCCAGGCGAAATATGACGCGGTGGTGCGACAGCTTGTCGAGCAACTGCGTTCGATCCCTGGCGTGGAGTCGGTGGCCACTTCAATGCATGTCCCGTTGGACGGAAGCACCTGGTCGCTGGAGATCCGCGCCGGCGCTGCCGAAGGCTCATCCAAGTTCACGTGGGTGAGTCCCGGCTATTTCCAAACGATGCGAATCCCGATCCTCGCCGGACGCGATTTCAACGATCGCGACACGCGGACGTCCCCTTGTGTGGTGGTCGTTAATCAGACGCTGGTCTCGAAATTTCTGAGCGGCGCCGAGGTTGTCGGAAAGACGCTGCGCACTATTCCCGAACCGGGTTATCCCGCGGCGCTGTGTGAAATTGTCGGCGTTGTGAAGGACGCAAAATACTCGGGACTTCGCGAAGAGATACCGCCGGAGGCGTTCGGGGCAGCTTCGCAATTCCCACCTGGAGAATCTGCGACCTACGTGTTCCTCCACTACTCGTCGACTTCCCCGATGCTTTCCGAAGTGCAAGCGAAGGTCGCGGAATTCAATCCAGGAATCGAAGCGGAATTTCGGCTATTTCGCAACAACATCCAGAAGGGTATGGTGCGGGAACGCATCATGGCGTTTCTTTCAGGCGCTTTCGGAACACTCGCGATACTGCTAACGACGATCGGGCTTTACGGAGTTATTTCTTACATCGTGGCGATGCGCAGGAACGAAATTGGAATTCGCATGGCCTTGGGCGCCAGCGGAGCGGATGTCCTTGGCATCATCGCGCGCCAGACCGCTCGGATGCTGATCGCCGGGGTAGGGTTGGGCGTGCTTTTGTCGCTCGCGGCAACCCGCGGCGCGAGTTCGTTGCTGTTCGGAATTCAGCCCAATGACGTGCTTTCGGTTCTCGGAGCGGCCCTCTTCCTCGTCGTTGTGGGATTGGTCGCCGGCTACATTCCCGCCCGCCGCGCTTCCCGAATGGATCCCTCCAGTGCCATCCGCTATGAGTAGTTCGGCGGTGGCGTGCAGTTGAGGAGAGATGCAGGTCAGCGGCCAGCCGCGTCTATCCCTCGCAACACCAGGCAAGTAGAGCTCGCCTTGGCGATCGCCCGACCATTTTCGTCAGTGACCTCGCACTCCACGTAGCCGACCGTTTTCCCGCGCCGCACCACTTTGCCGTCCGCGCGCAGCTCCGCCTTCCACACCGGCCGAAAAAAATTAATCTTCAGCTCCACGGTAGTGAACGATTCCGTCGGTGCCAGAGTACTGTTGAACGCGATGCCCATCGCCGCGTCGGCGATGTCACACAAAATCCCGCCATGCAGCGTCCCCATCGGATTCGCATGCTGCGGTCCAGTCTCCAGCGTCACAACAGCTCGCCCGTCACCCGCCTCCAGCAAATTGAACCCGATCAGCTTCCCTACCGGCATGCTGTCGCGCCCGATCGCGATCAGCGGATGCTCATCTCTCGAATCCTTGGTCTTGTCGTTCCCCTCCGTCACCTTGTTCTCCTCTCGCAAAAAATTGCCACAAAAACCGCAACCAATTCTCTCGGATTTTCATCGACATTTATCGATAGCTGGGAACCGTCCAGTTGACTTGACAGAATATCGTAAGCGTTCTATCAATAGGTTTCGCGGGGTGCACTTTTCCTCTTCGCGACGGGGGCTACACGGATATGAATCCTTCCAGGCGAGACTTCCTGAAGTTCACAACCGTTGGCGGAGCCGCCGCCGCCGTCTTTGGATTCGATCTGCAACCCGCCTACGCGCAACTCCGCGTCCTAAAGATTGCCAGAGCCAGTGAAACCCGCTCCACCTGCCCCTACTGCTCCGTCAGTTGCGGCGTCATTATCTACACCATTGGCGACCGCGCCAAGAACGTTACTCCACAGGTCGTCCACGTAGAAGGTGACCCGGACCATCCCATCAACCGCGGCACCCTCTGCCCCAAAGGTTCCTCGCTCGAACAAGACATCCTGAACGATCGTCGCCTGCTGAAGCCCCAAGTGCGCCGCCCGGGTGGCACGGACTGGGAAGATATTTCGTGGGACGATGCACTCAATGAGATTGGAGCGCGCGTCAAGAAAACCCGCGACGAAACCTTCATCCAAACCGATGCGGCAGGGCACACCGTCAATCGCTGCGAGTCCATCGCCTTTACCGGCGGTTGCACCGATACCAACGAATTCAACTATCTCGTCGTCAAATCGATGCGCGCCCTGGGGGTCGTGCACCTGGAAAATCAGGCCAGGGTTTGACACGGCCCCACGGTCTCAAGTTTGGGACCAACGTTCGGGCGCGGGGCAATGACCAACGGCTGGGTCGATATCAAGAATACCGACATGATGCTGATCATGGGCGGTAACCCGGCGGAGAACCATCCTTGCGGCTTCAAATGGCCCGTCGAAGCCAAGCGCAATCGCAACGCAAAAATGATCGTGGTCGATCCGCGCTTCACGCGCACCGCCTCCGTCGCTGACCTTTTCTGCCAGATTCGTGCCGGCTCCGATATCGCGTTCCTCGGCGGCGTGATTCACTACGCCATCGAGAATAACCGGATCGCTAAAGATTACCTGTTCAACTATACGAACGCAGGCTTCGTCGTTAAGCCCGACTTCAAGATGCCCGGGGACACCGACGGTGTCTTCTCCGGCTTCGACGCGCAAAAGCAAACCTACGACCGGTCCACGTGGAATTACTCCGGTACGAACGGCAAGCCGCTGCAAAACCCCGGCATGTCCACGGGACAGAGCTCCACTCCCGCCCCGTTGCCACCGTTGCCGGAAAAGGTCGATTTCGACCCAACACTCCAAAATCCCAACTGCGTCTTTCAACTGCTGAAAAAGCATTACTCCCGCTACACCCCCGAGATGGTCGAGCGCATCACCGGCATTCCCAAAGATCAGTTCCTCAAGGCCGCCGACCTGTTCACTTCGATCCGCAAAGACGGCGACACCAAAAAAGTCGCTACCATCATCTACGCCGTCGGCTGGACGCAGCACAGCTTCGGCACACAGATCATTCGCACCGCGGCGATGCTGCAACTGTTGATGGGGAACGTTGGACGCGCCGGCGGCGGCGTCAATGCGCTGCGCGGCCATTCCAACATTCAGGGCGCCACCGACATGGCAGGCATCTTCGATAACCTGCCCGGCTACCTCAAGGTTCCGACGCCCGCCGACACCTCTTTCGACGCCTGGATGAAGCGCATCACGCCGACAGCCTCCAAGCCCGCGGAGTGGGATTCCTTCAACTATTGGGGCAACACGCCGAAGTTCATGGTCAGCTTCCTGAAGACTTTCTACGGCGACGCCGCCACCAAACAAAACGGCTGGGCTTACGACTATCTCCCGAAGGTCGATCGCAACTACTCCTGGGTCCAGATGTGGGACAACATGTACAACGGCATTATCAAGGGCTTTTTCGCCTTTGGGATGAACGGCGTGGCCATCGGACCCGACTCTCGCAAGAATATCGACGCGCTCAAGAAAGCGGAGTGGGTGGTTGTCGGTGAGATTTATCCGGACGAGACCAGCGAATTCTGGCGCTCTCCCGGTATCACCACCGACGAGATGAAGACCATCCAGACGACTGTCTATCGCTTGCCTTGCGCCGGCTTTGCCGAAAAAGACGGCAGCTTCACCAATTCCGCGCGCTGGCTGCAGTGGAAAAATGCTGCGCTTCCGATGCCCGGCGCTTGCCGCCTCGATCAAGCCATCATCGCGCAAATTTTCCTGAAGGTCCGCGAGCTCTACAAAAAAGATCCGGGAAAATTCCCCGACCCGATCTTGAAGCTCACTTGGGCCTATACCGACCCGACCAACCCTTCGCTCGCTGAAGTCTTGAAAGAAATCAATGGCAAGGCGCTGGCCGACCTCGAAGATCCCGTCACCAAGCAGCAAATCAAGCAGGGTCAGCAACTCCCGGGCTTCGCTTGGCTGAAAGACGACGGCACAACATCCTGTGGCAACTGGATCTATTCTGGTTCTTACACCGAAGCCGGAAATCTGACCGCCCGCCGCGATCCGTCCGATCCTTCCAACATGGGTGTCCACCAAAACTGGGCGTGGTCTTGGCCCGCCAATCGCCGCGTGCTCTACAATCGCGCCTCTTGTGATCTCGACGGCAAGCCGTGGGATTCGTCCCGCCGGCAAGTCTGGTGGAGCGAAGCCACCCAAAAGTGGGTTGGCAACGACGTCCCCGACTTCAAAGCCGACTCCAAGCCCAAAGATCACATGGGCCCATTCATCATGAACGCCGAAGGCGTCGGCCGCATCTTCGCGCCGCTAGCCGCTTTCGCCGACGGCCCGTTCCCCGAACATTACGAGCCCATGGAAAGCCCCATCGAGAATCCGCTGCACCCACAGCAAACGCACAATCCGGTGGTCAAGCGCTTCAGAACGCCCGACGACAAATACGGCACCGTCAAAGACGGCTTCACCGTAATTTGCACCACCTATCGCCTAACCGAGCACTATCACTATTGGACGAAGAACAATCCGATGAACGTGCAACTCGTCCCCGAGCCGTTCATCGAAGTCGCTGCCGAAATGGCCGACGAAATGGGCATCCGCGGCGGCGAAAAACTAAAAGTCTCAAGCGCCCGCGGCTATTACGTCGCGAAGGCCATGGTCACCAAACGCATCAAGCCCATGATGATCGACGGCAAAAAAACCTATCAGATCGGCATTCCCATCCATTGGGGCTATCGCGGGATCGCCGAAGACGAAGGCAAGACCTCCAAGGATCTCACCAACTCCTTGACCCTCACAATCGTCGACCCGAACGCCTATACCCCGGAATTTAAAGGCTTCCTAGTGAAAGTAGAGAAAGCGTAGGAGACGCCATGAGCCAGGCCACACTACGCATCCAAAAAATTTCCGGCCACGCCGGCAGCGTCCCCGGCGAAGACACCCAACGCCAATTCACCGTCTGCAAGCTCATCGACACCACCACCTGCATCGGCTGCAAAGCTTGCGAAGTCGCCTGCATGGAGTGGAACGATCTCCCCTTCGGCGAGACCGTCTTCGGCAACACCTACCAAACGATGCCGGAAACGCGCTGGAATTATTGGAATCTGATCCTCTTCAACGAGCACGAGCGCGAAGACGGCACCCTGATGTGGCTGATGCGCAAAAATCAGTGCATGCACTGCGCCGACCCCGGCTGCCTGAAAGCCTGCCCAGCCGACGGTGCCATCGTCCAATACGCCAACGGCATCGTCGACTTCCAGCAAGCCAACTGCATCGGCTGCGGCTACTGCATCACCGGCTGCCCCTTCAACATTCCCAAGTTCAACCCGGAGACCAAGCGCGTCTACAAATGCACGCTCTGCGCCGACCGCGTCAGCGAAGGCCTCGAGCCCGCCTGCATCAAGTCCTGCCCCACCGGATGCCTGCACTTCGGCAGCAAAGACGACATGAAAGAACTCGCCGAAACCCGCGCCAAGCAACTCCGCGATCACTACAACTTCCCGCAAGCCGGCGTCTACGATCCCCAAGGCGTAGGCGGCACCGGCGTCGTGTATGTCCTCCACGACGCCACGCAACCCGAACTCTACGGTGGCCTCCCGAAGGATCCGAGCATTCCGTGGACTGTAAAGCTCTGGAAGGGCCCGTTGAAGTGGCTCGGCAACGCGGCGATGATCGGCGGCCTGATCGGCCTCTTCGTCCACTATCTACGCTTCGGTCCCAAATCCAGGGAACCCGAAGACTTAGAACCCTTACAACCCAAGGCAGGGCCTCAGCCATGACCCACCAGGACCAACTCCTTCCGCACGGCCACGTCCTGCGCTACACGTTTCGCGAGCGCCTGGCTCATTGGATCGCCGGCTTCTCCTACATCTACCTGCTGCTCACCGGCCTAGCCTTCTGGTCCCCGTGGCTATTCTGGCTGGCGGTGATTCTCGGCGGCGCGCCAGTCTCGCGCATGCTCCATCCGTGGATCGGCCTGATCTTCTTCTTCGGCATTCTGCAGATGTTTGCCTTGTGGTCGTCGCAGATGCATTTCACCGACGTCGACCGCGCCTGGTTCCGCGCCGTGGGACATTACGCTCGCAACGAAGATGACCAGATGCCTCCTGCCGGCCGCTACAACGCCGGACAAAAAATGCTCTTTTGGGGCTTCATTACTTTCGGTACGCTGCTGTTCCTCAGCGGCCTCGTCCTCTGGTTTCCCGAGTACATCCCCTGGAGTCTGCGCTGGCTCCGCTACACCGCCATCATCATTCACGCCTCCAGCGCCTTGCTCACCATCGGCCTGTTCCTGATCCACGTCTACATGGGCGTCTTCGCCGAGCGCGGCGCCTTCGGCTCCGTCATCCGCGGCGACGTCACCATCGAATTTGCCAGAAGATACCATCCCGGATGGTATAAAGAGATCGTGGCATCCTCCACCACCACTCCGCGCAAATGACGTTGGCAAAAACCGGCGGGCCCGACTACGACGCGCGCATTCGTCGCGCGCAGCACCTTCGCTCCGTCCATCCCTTTGCCGCTGAGGTCATGACCTTTTACCAGGACCTCGCGCAATTTCAAAAACGTCTTTACGCGCGCCTCGCATACCCCGCGGGCCAACACCCCGCACCAGCATCAGCCGTCCATTTCCGTTCGCATCTCGACCTAGCCCTGCTCTTGCAATACTTTCCGGAGCTTCTTTCGCTCCTGCAAACCGCCGGCCCGCCTCCAGTAGCCGAAGCCGCGCGACAACTCTCCCTTCAAGGCCCCGCAGCATGGATCGCGTTCCTCACCGAATATTGGACCGCCGCCGGCAACGTCAACCATCTCGGTCCCCACACTCCTCAGCGCAACTACGACCCCCAAGATCCCGCCGCCGAAGTCCTCACCGCCTTCATCCTGAGAGTCTTTCTCGAACCCTACGCCGAATTCCTCGCCGCCAATCGCGCCGCACCCCCAGCCATCACCACCCATTCCGTGTGCCCCATCTGCAATTCCGCCCCCTCGCTCGGTGTCCTCCGCATCGAAGGCGACGGCGGCAAGCGCCACCTGCTCTGCTCCTTCTGCCTCCACGAATGGGAATTCCGCCGCATCCTCTGCCCCACCTGCGGCGAAGAAGCCGAAAACAAACTCCCCGTCTACGTCGCCGAACAATTCCCCCACATCCGCGTAGAAGCCTGCGACACCTGCCGCTACTACATCCGCACCATCGACCTAACCAAAGACGGCCACGCCATCCCCCTCATCGACGACCTAGCCGCCCTCCCTCTGACTCTTTGGGCCACCGAACACAACTACTCCCGCCTCCACCCAAACCTCCTCAGCACGTAGCATCCGACCTGCTTCTCTCTCGATGGGGGTTCGAATGTAGGCGCTGGGCTTTAGCCCGGCGGACTCGCCCGCAACCATCCGCGCCCGATCTCTGTTCTGTCATCCTGAACCTGCCCGACAAGAGTAGGTGAAGGACCTCAACGTCAACTCTACTCACCCAACCGCCGGTCCGTCGTTACGTCGTTACGTCGCTACCTCATTACTTCCTTACGTCATGGCCTCCTTCCCGCTATACTCTCGCCGCCCATGACCTTCCACCTCCAAACCACTCGTCGCGTCGATGCCATCATCGTTGAGTGCCACGGCAAGCTAACCTTCGAACACGCCCCGCAACTTCGTAACAAAGTTCGCACCCTGATCCCCGACGAAAAACACATCATCCTCGATCTCAAAGAAGTCCCCTTCATGGACAGCTCCGGTCTAGGCGTTCTCGCCACCCTCTACGTCTCAGCCCGCACCCGCAACTGCAAAATCGAACTAGCAAACGCAAACCCAGCCCTCCGCAGCCTCCTGGGCATGACCAATCTCCTCTCCCTCTTCGAACCGGCAGGCCGTTACGGCGGCAAATTCCCCTGATCCCCAGAATTCCCCATCCGTAACGCCTGCGATTGACTTCCGTTTTCGACGTCCACCAATCCCGTCCACCCATCCTTTGTAGGGGCGGGGCTTGCCCCGCCCGGCGTCAGCCCCGGCACAGCAAGCACTGATGTGCCCCACTCCGGCACCGCGATCCAACAACGGGACCCTCCCCCGCGCTCCCCTCCGCGCAAAAAAACCGTCCCCCACCGAGCAACGTTTCTAACCTCCGCAACGTCACTCCGTCATATACTCCAGCAAACTCAAAGAGGTCCTCATGTCCGTCCTCCAAGACATCCGCTACGCCCTCCGCCTCCTGCTGAAGACCCGCATCTCCACGACGATCGCCATCTTCTCTCTGGCTCTCGGCATTGGCGCCACCACCGCTATCTTCAGCGTCGTCTACGCCGTCCTCGTTGACCCCTACCCCTACGCCGCAGCCGACCGCATCGGCGGCGCTCACGTCCTCAACGCCAAAGGCGACCACTACATGGGCTACACCCTGTCGGAATATCTCGAGATGCAATCTCGCTCCAAGACCGCCGAAAGCCTCGTTCTCAACAACCGCCGCAGCGTGGTAATGACCGAAGCGGGTCTCCCGGAAGCCGTCATTCAAGAGGACTTCTCCCCCAATGCGTTCGACTTTTTCGGCGTTCCACCTCTCTTCGGCCGCACCTTTTCACCAAAGGATGCCGGCGACCAATCGAAGGTCGAGCCCGTCGCAGTGCTCAGCTATCTGTTTTGGCAACGCCATTTCTCGGGCCAGCGCGACATCCTTGGCCAACAAATCCGTCTCAACGACAAGTTCTTCACGATCATCGGTGTGCTCCCCGTACGATTCACATGGAACGACGCCGACATCTATACCCCACTTGCAATTCGCCCGGGAGGCGACGAACGCTACGGGATGATCTTCAAGGTAAAGCCCAACATCCCCAGGCTACAGGTCAACGCCGAGTTCCAAAGTTTCCACGAAAAATTCGTGAAAACCGCTCCTTCCTTCGCCTATCCCGAACCTCCCTTCCGCACCGAGTTCAAGTCCGTTAACGAAGGGATCCTCGGAAAATTCGCCAACACGCTTCTGGCCCTGTTGGCTGCGGTGGGCTTCTTGCTCTTGATCGCCTGCGCCAACGTCGCGAATTTGCTGCTGGCGCGATCGAGCGCGCGGCAAGGCGAAATCGCGGTGCGCGTCTCCTTGGGTGCGGGACGCAAGCGCGTAATCCAGCAACTCTTGACCGAAAGTGTGATCCTTTCGGTCACCGGCGGAGTCCTGGGCATCGCGCTGGCCTACGCCGGCGTGAAAGCAATCGTCGCTCTGATGCCCGAATACTCCGTGCCCCACGAAGCCGTGATTGCCATCAATGTGCCGGTGCTGTGCTTCGCTTTCGTGGTTTCCGTGATGACCGGCATCTTGTTCGGTCTCGCCCCCGCCCTTCAACTCTCCCGTCCGAATCAGGCCACGTTTCTCAAAGCCGCTGGCAGGGACTCCGGCGCAGGCACGGCCGGGAGTCGCCTCCGCGACGCCCTGATCGTGTGCGAGATCACTCTTTCCCTCGTCCTCCTCACCGGAGCAGCCCTCGCCGCATCGGGCATGCTCGAACTGACAGGAAAGAAGCTGGGCTATGAGCCCGAGGGCGTCCTAACGATGTATGTCCCGGTTCCTGCTGCCCGCTATCCGGAATGGAGTCAGCGCCGGGCATTTTTCGCAGACATCGTCGAGCGCCTGGGTAAACTTCCGAGTGCGCAATCGGTGGCAGCCGCCGCCACCGGTGTGCCTCCCTATTCAGGTGCCCCTTTGAAATTTGACATCGACGGCCTGCCGCCGACCGGAGCGCAGGTTCGCGCAAACTTGGTCAGTGAAGGCTACTTCAGCACCATGCAAATTCCCCTTTTGAAGGGCCGCTTTTTCGACGCCGGCGATGTGACCCGTGCAATTCCTGTCGCTGTCGTCAGCGAAGATCTCGAGAAAAAATATTTCCCGTCCGGCCAGGATCCCATTGGCAGGCAAATCCTCATGGAGTTGCCAGTACAGGGACTTCCGCCGGGTTTTGTGAAGCCTGCGCAGCCCGCGAACGCCTATCAGATCGTCGGCGTCTGCGGCACTGTCCGGAACTCCGGGCTTCGCGATGAGCCCGAACCCGCCATGTATATTCCGGTCACCCATCTGTTCCCGCCGGGAATGCTGTTTGCGATTCGCACCACCAATGCAGATCCTCTCGCGCTCTCCAATGGCGCACGTCAAGCCGTAAGCTCGGTGGACCCCACGCAACCCATCGCTTTTGTTCGCGCCCTGGAAGACTTCTTGAGTAACGCTACCGCTTATCCGCGATTCGCCACGTTCTTATTCGGCATCTTCGGCGTTATCGGCTTGACGCTTGCCTGCACCGGCATCTTCAGCGTCGTCTCCTACGCCGTTTCCCGCCGCACCCACGAGTTCGGCATCCGCATGGCGTTAGGCGCCACCCCCGCGAACGTCTTGAGGCTGGTCCTCGGATCAACAGGCCGCGTCCTAATCGCAGGCTTCCTGCTTGGTGCAATCGTCAGCGTAGTCGCGAGCCGCGCCCTGGCGGGCAAACTCGAAGGCATCGGCGCAGCCAGCCCAACCATGCTGGCAGCCATCACCGGCCTCCTGGCCGCAGCCGCAATCGCCGCCTGCGCCATCCCAGCCCACTCCGCCACCAAAGTCCAACCAGTAGACGCCCTCCGCCACGAATAGGTAGCGGTGGATTCGAAACCAACCCGCCGTCAAAATCAGCTCAAGTTACCAGTTATTTCGGTCCCCGAGCAGATAGAGTTGGTGGCCTGGACTATTGCCGGATGGTTCGCACAGGTGGAAGGGCGTGAAACTCGCTGTGCGTTATGCTGGGACTCCCTCAACGATGGAATCGGAGGCAGCGGTAGGGATAATCCGGCGTAACTGCCAGCCCGCCGCGACGAACAAGTCACCAAACTGTTTTTCGGTGCGTTCGCATCCGCTGGGGAAAATCAGCATCTGGAGATCGAGGAACTTTCCCGGAGAGAAATCGTTGCCGGGCCGAATGACGCTGTCCACCACGAGTAGTCTGCCGTTCGCATTCACGCCTTTTCGGCAGGCCTTGAGAAGCTGAATGCATAGATCGTCGGGCCAGTCGTGAATGATGTGTTTCATGATGTAAGCATCGGCGCCAGCAGGAACCGACGAAAACATATCGCCGGACGCGAGGGTGCAACGTTCCATCACCGGCTTGAGCGGTCCGTTCGCCGCTCCCTCGACAACGTGGGGCGCCTCATAAAGCGTGCCTTGCAAATGCGGATTCTTCTC
>Ga0210383_10000496_pt1 | contig 36100 bp, 30 predicted proteins | sample IncBWC14OmetaG_FD_160072 | JGI IMG/M metagenome (GOLD analysis project Ga0210383, IMG submission 160072) | Forest soil microbial communities from Barre Woods Harvard Forest LTER site, Petersham, Massachusetts, United States - Inc-BW-C-14-O ... | reverse complement strand
CGCTCTTCTAGATTTGCAATGAATGAGGTCGTAGCCAGGAAGCACGCTCCATCAACAGTTGATTATGACAGCCACGTGCTGCGCCTTCCAATGAATTGCGCCGCACGGAGGTACTACGACGATCCTACTTTGGTATATCCGCCGCTCGGCTTGGGTCAGCATCTTGCTCACTCCCGCCCTGCCGCATCAATCCGCTTTCCTGTTTGCAGATAGTGATTGATCGCCGCCTCCCAGCTTTGCATCTTGTGTTGAAACCATTGGTGATCGTAACGCTCGAGTTCCCGGTTCCCCTCAATCGAAAGCCCGGTGTAGGTATATCGGATGACCGCGCTGGTGTGGCCGAAAGCTTCCGCGCTTCTGCTGAGATTGATACTGATCTGTGCCGCCACCAGTCCGGGGTGCACCCAGGCAAATGCAATACGGAAAGATTGCGGAGAGTAATCCGTGACGACCCAAGTGGTCTCTGTGCCGTCTTCGTTTGGAGTAACGAAGACGCAACCGTCCTCAGCGACGCCGGACTCCGAGTGAATCAACCGATACCGCCAGCCCGGAACCCAATCCGCTTCGCGCACCGGGCATAGCAGCGGGAAGACCGTTTCCGGCGGGGCCACATTATTTTGGGCGTATTCGTGAGTGACGTGCTTGCCTCGAAGTTCCGACATAGATTCCTCCTCCAAAAAAGATTGGCCCGCGCCGTCACGCGCGAGCCTGGATTTCGTCACAAAAGAAACAGGCCAGATTGATCGCTCAATCCGGCCCGGAACCTCATTATCTCAAATCCGTTGCTACTGCACAACTTTTCTAGAACAGATTCCACAAGAACTGGTTGTACACATCGTGGTGATACTGCACTTCAGGAGCCTTCACAAACGTTCCCAGCAGCCGCGGACAGCGATCCGCCGAAGCCTGCTTCAAGTCCGCGTAGCGAGCCTTCACATCCTCGCCCAGGAGTTTTGTCGTCCACTCCGCATTGCGGAAGTTTGCCAGCGCGTCATAAATGTTATCCGGCAGATACCGCTGCGCCTGGCGCAGGTTCTTGATCTTCGCGGTGTCGCCGTCGAGCCCGGTCTTGAAGATCGAATGCATTACCAGGTAAGGATTCGCGTCCGGAGCGACCGAGCGGACTTCCACGCGCATGCTCTTTTCGTTGCCGATCGGAATGCGAATCATGGAGCCGCGATCCGTGGGCGACGCCTTGATCTGGTTCGGCGCTTCAAAGTGAGGGTCCAATCGCCGGTAGGCATTGACGCTGGCGTTCAACAGCAGGCAAAGGTCGTTGCCGTGGGTGAGAATGCGGTCGGTGAACTCCCAGCCAATTTTACTAAGCTTCTCTTCACCTTTTGGATCCCAGAACAAATTCTTGCCGTTTGCGCTGATCGAAACATTGGTGTGCATTCCGCTACCATTCACGCCCACCACGGGCTTCGGCAGGAACGACGCCGTGCATCCCATCCTGGTCGCCACCTGGCGGCAGATCAGCTTGTAGAGTTGAATCTGATCGGCCGCGGCTACGACTTCCCCGTAGCCGTAGTTGATCTCGAACTGCGAAGGCGCGACTTCAGGATGATCTTTTTCGTTCTGGAAGCCCATCGCGCGCTGCACTTCCGCAGTGGTATCGATGAACGTGCGCAAAACGTCGCCGGGCAGCGAATGATAGTAACCACCGGTGTTGACGTAGTCGAATTTGAGAGTCTCGTGAAAGCGCCGTTCCGCGTCCGGCCCCTGAAACAGAAAGCCCTCGATTTCATTGGCCGCGTTCAGCGTATAGCCGTGCTTCTTGTACAGTCCCTCGGCGTAGGTTTTGAGGATGCCGCGGATGTCGGCGCTATAGGGTGTCCCACCCTTATCGATCACGTTGCCGAACACCAGCACCTTCCCCGGCCCGAACACGTCGGCTGGCCCCCAGTAGAAAGCGCCCCAATCAATGCCCAGGCGAAGATCGCTCTCCCGCTGAGCCGTGAAACCGCGAATCGACGACCCATCAAAAGTAAGATTGTCCCAGCTCTTGATGAGAAATTTCTTATCGTAATCCAGCATGTGCAGGCGGCCTTCCAGGTCGCTGAACAGCACGGTCACGGCTTTGATCCGCTTTTCGCCGGTCAGGTATTTGATGCGCTCCTCTTGAATCTTCTGGGGATCGACGCGATTCTTGCGTTGCTCCTTCGCGCCCAGATTCATTTCTTCCAGTTCGTCGTATGGGATAGCCAGAAAATTTCGCAGTTCAGTCGGCATCGATCTCCTTTAGGTCGCGCGCTAACGCTCAGATGAGTTTAGGGGATAATCAGAACAACGTAGGGTATCGTGGAGCGCGTCTCGCTGCCAATCAAAAAAGCTTATGGGAGGGATTAAAGAGATTTATTTGCAACTGGTGGCCTGAGTACAGCATTCAGCATCTGTACAATCTCTGAGGATCGTATGATTAAGTTGCCGATGCAAATGCCGGCGGTTCACTCCTTCCTTTGTGTACCTTCGTATCCTTTGTCGTTAGTGAAGTTCAAATGCTGGAACCACAAAGGACACGAAGGTGCACAAAGGGACGTTAGGGGCGTTATTTCAGACTTACTCAGACCTTCTGCGGATTTCCGCCTATGAACATCCTGCTCAACGACATCGAAACTCGAGTACTCGGCTCGCTGGTAGAAAAAGACGTCACTACTCCAGATTACTATCCCCTTTCGCTGAACGCGCTGGTCAACGCCTGCAACCAGAAAAACAATCGCGATCCCGTGATGAATCTAGACGAGGAGGCCGTGCGCGAAGCCTTGGACACGCTTCAGGAAAAACGTCTCGCGGGCCCGACCAGCAGCGCCGACAGCCGGGTTACCAAGTACGAGCATCGCCTGCAGGAAGTTTTCAACTTCACTAGGGGCGAGACCGCTATCCTGTGCGTCCTGTTGCTGCGTGGCCCGCAAACACCCGGCGAGCTTCGCGGCCGCACCGAGCGCATGCATCGCTTCGAGGACCTCACCGAAGTGCAATCCGGTTTGCAACGCCTGATGCAGCGCGACCCTCCGCTAGCCAGAGTTCTCCCCAGGCAGCCCGGCACCAAGGAATCCCGCTACAAGCATCTGCTTGCGGGTGACGCCGAGGATGCGGCCATGCCCGATGTTAATGTGGCGCGGGCGCCCTCGCCCGCGTCTTTCCGCGCCAGTTCCGATGACGCCGATAGAATCGCACATCTGGAGAATGAAGTATCGGACCTCAGAAAAGAAGTCGTTGACCTGAAACAAGAACTCGCCAGCTTCAGAAAGCAGTTTGAGTAAGCAGCGAGCAACCGTCGACCAGCACCGACTTCAAGGAGTGATCTTGAACACGGTCCCGGCGTTGCCGGTCCCGCCCGCTGAAGCGGTCCCGTAGAGATTGCCTTGCTCGTCGAAGATCAAGCCCGCGGAAGGATTCCCGCCGTCTTTGCCGTTGCCGGCGAAGCCATGCAGTACCGTTTCCTTGCCAGTTTTGTCCACCTTGAAGACAACTCCGCACCCACCGCCACTGAGGCATCCAGTATTGCCGAACGCCCACGTCGTGCTGAAGAAATTACCCGCCGCGTCTCGCACCAACACGGCCTCGGGGTAGCCGCCGTCTGTGCTTCCTTTGAACGCGTAGAGCGTCGTCTCCTTGCCCGTCGCATCCAGTTTGTAAACAACTCCACAGCCGGACCCAAATTCGCAACTGGGATCTCCACCCGCAAAAGTGGTCCCGAAAAGATTGCCCTTCTTATCCAGGATCACACCCGCTTGCGGAAAAGCCCCGTCTGACCCGCCCGTGAACTGATAAAGCAAAGTCTCCTTGCCCGTCGGATCCAGCCGGAACACCGTGCCGCAGTAAACCTCGGGGCAATAGTTATATCCTAACGCCCCACCGATTTCTGTCGTGCCATAGAGGTTTCCTTGTGCGTCCATGACCAAACCGCCAAAAGGATATCCTCCGTCAAAGTATCCTCCGAAGACGTACAGTATTGTTTCCTTGCCCTTGGCATCCAGTTTGAACACGACTCCGCAGGCCGAATTGCAACCTCCCCCATCGCCGCCATAGACAGTGGTGCCGTAAAGGTTGCCGTGCGCGTCCCGCAGCAAGGGTGCATAGGGATTCGCACCGTCGTTCCTCCCACCAGCAAAGCGGTGCAGCACTGTCTCTTTGCCCGCCGGACTCAGTTTGAAGACTATTCCACAGCCGCCATAGCAATTGGAACTGCCACCACCGGAAAAAGCGGTCCCATATAGATTTCCCTCGTTGTCCCAGATCAAGCCTGCGTACGGAGTTGCTCCATCAATCCCGCCCGTGAAAGCATGCAGCACCGTCAACTTGCCAGCTTTGTCCAACTTGAAAACCGATCCCAAGCCGTGTCTTGCACCCTTGGATGTGGTGCCATAGAGATTGCCCTCGGCGTCGCGGAGCAGAGTTGCGGTTGGCGCTAAACCTTGCGACGCGCCGTTGAACGAGTGCAACAGCGTGAAAGTCTGCGCTTGCGAAGGCAAAGTCGCGACGACCCCTAGCCCAAACGCGGCCACCAGCGCTATTCGCATGATCGCCGCCCTCGATAACGCCCTCGAAATCCAGTCCCAGCACGGGTTGTTCATGTTCGCACTCCTACTCTAACGCGCAAATCATCCTACGTTCAGGACAAGCTGTCAACCGAACATTCGCCCACTTTTTGGGGTCCGAATCCTCACGAATTGTGACTACCGAAGGATCGACGAGAGCGCGCAGAAATTTTCCCGAGAGGTCGCAGCTCTTCGTACCATGATGAGCAGTTCCTCTCCGCATGCATCGCCGAGTAGGTTAAACTAAGTAACTTTCATCCGGAGGAATTTTCCTATGCCCGAAGCCGCGCTCAGTGGCGCAGATTTCAAACAGCAACTACGTGAAGGCACACCCAAGATGGGCCTCTTCCTGAACTCACACAGCCCTACAGTGGCCGAGCAATTGGCCCACAGCGGCTACGATTGGCTGCTGGTCGACACCCAACACGGACCCATGGACCACGAAAAACTTTCCACCATGCTGGCAGCCATCGGCGGCGGCGGAGCCAAGTCCATTGTCCGCGTCGGCGGATACGACGACCGCCCGGGAATTCAGCAGGCCCTCGACCTTGGCGCTGATGGCGTTCTCGTTCCTTATATCAACAACGCCGAAGAAGCGCGCCAGGCAGTCAGTTGCAACAAATATCCCACTACCGGCACGCGCTCCGTCTACTTTCCGCAGCGCAGCATGAACAAAGCTGGACTTCTCGGTTACGCCGGCAACGCCAACAAGAATCTCATTGTCGCGCTGCAGGTGGAGACTGCTTCGTGCATCGAGAACATTGCCGAGATCGCCGCAGTCCCCGGTGTCGACATCCTGTTCCTCGGCCAGAACGACCTGTGCATGTCAATGGGCCTCTTCGAGAAATACGAGTTTCCCCACATGTACACTTCGCCGGAGCTGGGAGCAGCCACACAAAAACTGGTCGAGCACGCTCGCAAGAACAAAGTCATTCTCGGCCTCTTCCTGTTTGGAACCGCCCGCGTCGGCGAGTTCCTGGAAAAGGGATTCACCTTCATTAGCGTAGGCAACGACCTGCACCATATCCTGACCCAGACCGGCGCTTACGTGAACGACATGGAAAACGCCTCCAAAGAAAAAGGAAAAACCTGGAAGCGCCGCCCGACCGCACTCTTCTAGTTCAGGAAAAGGCGCGACGCTGACAACGTGGCCCACTCGTGTAGAGCGGACACTCTTGTCCGCTTGCCGGAATAAGAGGTTGAGCGTTCGGCGGAGAAGAGCGTCGGCCCTAGACTTGCATCTCGTGTCCAGCCCGCCACAGCGTCTCCCACGCGCCACGCCCTATCTAAACGAGACTCGCTCTAACCCCTGTGAAATCAACTCATTTCTCAATGGCTGCAACCGTGCTCCTACTGCTCCCGACTGGAGGAACCAGCACAGGAGGCCACCATGGCGCATTTCACGCAACTCGGAATTTCAGGAACACCAGACAAGAAGCCAGAAACCAAACCACAAGGAAAAATATCACCCAACCAATCACCGCAAGGACAAGGGCAACGTCCAAACTCCAACCCGAAGAAAGTCACGGACAAGCAAAAAACCGCCGCGCTCGTCGGATCGGCGATCGCGACTTTGCTGTTAGCAGTTTTCCTGTTGGAAAGCGGCTGCTCGAAAGAGTCCGACAAAACGGCGATTGCCATGCCCAATCAAACCGTGGCGAGCCCGCCGCTCGTGCCGATCTCGCCCGCCGCTGTAGCAACATCCAGCCCGGTGGCAACTCAGACGCCTGCCAAAAAGAAGTCGCGCCAGCGCAAGCTGTCCGCTTCGACGTACACCAATCCTGACTATGGAGTCTCCTTCCGCTACCCGAAATATGGCAGCTTGAAGGAAGGCGACGATGCGAATCTGGAACTCGATGGCCTGGGCACTTTGGAAATGAACTTTGTCCAGGATGGTGGGACCGCAATTAGCGCGGTGGAATTGCCCCGCAAGCTCTATGCTGGCACGGACTTCAACGCAGCATTCTTCAACGTCAGTGTGAATCCCAAGCTGACCTCCGAAGAATGCGGGCAATTCGCGTTTCCACTGGCGCTTGACCCGGACACCGATTCAGTCGCAACCTCCAAGACCAAGGTTGGCGTCACTGAGTTCCAATCCGTCGAAGGGTTCGCTGGAGAGGAAAACGACCAAGCTGATGTGAAGTACTATCACGTCTTCCAGAACGGAAGCTGTTACGAATTCGCCCTGGGCCTCGAAACCACTGAGCAATCCCCGGACGACACCAAGCCCGCAGTTAAGGCGGTAAACCGCAACGAAGTCTTTCGCAAGCTGAATTGGATCCTCTCCACGGTGAAGATCGAACCCATCGCCACTCCGGACAAAACTATTCCGGAAGTAGCCAACGGTACGCCGCTCACGCCAGGGGAGAGCAACAATCCGTGAGCAGCAATGCAGACAAAAAAGGCCACGCTCTCTCCGGGCGTGGCCTTTCTTGTTCCCCGCAAACAACCTCATCTATCTCTACAAGATAACGTTGATGGAAATCTGAACCCCCGGATGCACCGGGCTGAGCAGGTAATATCCACCGCCAATGAAATCGACATAGACGACGTCGGTGTATGCCCACCCCACGGGCCACGGCTGGGCAATTACGAACCAGTAGCCGCCGTACTGAAAACGCGGAGTTCCTTCGACAATCACCGGATGGCCAATGCTGAACGTGTGTTCCCGGCCAAAATGCGCCCGGAAACGGTCCTCGGGAATACGTCCGCCTTCCTTGGCTTCGTGCCGCTCTCCTTGCTGATCCCGCCGCTCATCCTGGCGTGCAGCTTTTTCCTGCTGCTCGTCTTGCTTGTTTTCTTTTTGTTTGTCTCTCTCTACCTGTTTATCTTTGTCCTCTTGTTTGTCTTGTTCATGGGCCGCCTTCCCGTCCGGCTCTGCCCGCCTCTCATCCTGCGGATGCGGTTCGTCCTGTTGCGCATAGACCGGCGCGGAAATTCCCAAGAGTACAGCTAATGCTGCCGTGCTGAAAACCGCGAGTAGCTTCATATTTGTTGCCTCCATGTCTCTTTGTTGACAGATGTCTTAGTTCGAAATCTGCACAACGTCTGCGAATCGTTGCGAGTGCGTGCCGGTTGTAAGCGGGCTAGAACCTATGCGGTGACCTGAGCGTCACAATCCGCATGGCCACATTGACAGGCAATTTCGGTTTCGTCGCTGCCTGCGTCTCTGCAAGCCTGGCTGCAGTACTTGTCGCTGGCCTGGCAACTGCATGGAACGTGCGCGCACTTCTTCTGGTCATTTTGTGCCATAGGCTTCCTCCGTTTACAGCGCCTATTTGCGGCGCGACACCTTAGTTGCTGGAATTCCTTTCAAGGTGGCCTGCGAGCAGACGACTCCCTTAAATCGCAGCGGATGCGTTCACCGAATCGGGGAATCCCTGTAGAGATTGCGCTTTTCGCGAGTAAGGCAACAGCATGCGCATGGTAGCGGGTGAACTCTTAACTGTTCCGAGCATCTATTGTTCGCGTTTTAAAAGGGGAGCACATGATTCACCCGCAACCTCCAATACACCCTGACGACTTGATGAAACCCGACTTGCTGAGCGAGATTCTGCTGGCGGCAAGCGGACTTATCCTGTTCGTTCCATTGCTGCTGATCCTCGCGGCTGTGCTGGCACGAGTGCGGTAGCTGATCGCGCTGGTCGGACACTCCTGTGCGTTGCCGTTGATTGTGAGGGATTTGGGAACTCGGCTAGCCTAAAGGGCCGACAACAGTCGATCACTGCAAACCATTCACCTTCGAGAGAGGCTGTCCAAACTCTTTTACCAGCGCTGGCTCCTGCACCACGACGTGTGACGCCCCGATCACCGCGAACACCCGGTCTCCCCGTCGTGCGCGGTCGACCAAAACCCGGAAAATATGCTGATCGCGAAACATCCCGGAATCGTTAGCCAACTCGTTCGTGTAATGGCCGGACTGCGTCGGATCGAACCAATCCTCCGAAACCTTGTGCCAATCCGTCAGCTCAGGAAACAGGCTCTTGCAGGCCGCGGCAAGCTCGGCCAGATTGTTGGGCGCGCCTTTCAGTCCATGCGCCGGCAAATAGTTGGACAACCAATCGCTGATGCGATCATCGAGCGGGGCGGATCCCGCTGCGACGCGTGCCTCCGCAACCTGCCGGAGCGCATAAAACACCTTTACCTGTTGCGGCGAATAAGTCTTCAGAACATGGGAAACTTCCTCGTCGAAGGAAGGCTCGAACGTCGCCACTGGAACTTCGTCCCGCCCGGCCAGGAATCGCAATACACCCGGCTCGGCGTACTTCTGCACCGCTTCACGCAGATCGCGCAGGGTCGGCGGATTCCCACCCTCGTTGTAAGCGACATCGGGGTGGAACGCGGCCCACCGCCGCTGAATGTCGGCAATCTGCGGATCGTCAGGATTGCCGGTATGTTCAGCCCCGTAGAAAAGCAACGCCCCCGGCCCAGCTTTGAATTCGAGCACGTACGGACTCTTGTGCTCGATCGCGGCATATTGCTTATACGAAAGAATGCTCTGCTCAGGGCTTTGCGCTGCCGCAAGCGTTACCCCCGCCAAAACGAACGCCCAGCAATTTCTCAGCATCCCCCTCACCTCAAGAAAAGAAATGGAACAACTTGCACGACTGGTACGAGAAAAAGCGGACCGAGGTTCCCACCTCCGCGTAGCACAAATTTCCCAGAACTTTCCGGCAGGAATCTTCGTAAATTACAATAGTCGGCAAGGAGAGCTTGGGATGTTCACTTTTCTTCTCTGGTGCCTGCTGTTCGTGCTGTGTTGGCCGCTGGCTCTGTTCGCGCTGGTGCTCTATCCCTTCGTATGGCTTTTACTTCTGCCCTTCCGGTTGGTAGGAATCGCCGTGCACGGAGTATTGGAGTTGGTGTGGGCAGCAGTGATGTTGCCGGCGAGACTTTTGACCGCGCCCTTCCGGCTGTGAATGTAGGCGCGGCCGTCCTCGCCCGTGCGGCATTGGCGACGAAGTCGCCCTACTCTGCGCCCTTCGCCGGTATCGCCATTCCCAATTCCTTCATTACCATCTGCAAATCTTTCCAGGTTTCTTTTTTCTGTCGGGGGTCGCGCAGCAGAAACGCGGGATGATAGGTCACGGCCAACTTGGTGCCGCGGAAATCGAACCAGCGTCCGCGAAACTCGGACATAGGCGCGTTGATTGCCAACAGCGTTTTCGCCGCCACGGCACCCAAGGCTACGATCGCTTTCGGCTTGATGGCCGAGATCTGCCGCATTAGAAACGGAGAGCAGGTCTCGCACTCATCGCGCTCCGGCGTGCGGTTTCCCGGGGGACGGCACTTGATGATGTTCGCAATGTAAATATCTTCCCGCCGCAGGCCCATGGCCTTGATCATGTTGTTGAGCAATTGTCCGGCGCGACCCACGAAGGGTTCACCCTGCTGGTCTTCATCAGCACCTGGAGCCTCGCCGATGAACATCAGCTCAGCTTTCGGGTTGCCCACCCCGAAAACAATTTGCTTGCGTCCCTGTTTGTGCAAGCGGCAACGCGTGCAGTCGCCCAGATCCTCGCGAATCAGACGCAACGCCTCGCTGGGGTCGGACACGCCTGATTCGAGTTTCGGAATCGCGCCTTTGAAGTCCGCTTCCGGCAGAACTGGCACTGCCACAGCCGCCTTGGATCTGGGTGTCATTTCCTCTCGCTGTTCTGGATGGATTGGGTTTTCAGGAATTAACGCATCTTGTACGGCGCTGCCGCTGGCTGCAGCGATGTCGCGGCGATAGAAATCGTAAATGCCCAACTCGTTGTAGTAGCGGATACGTTCGGCCAAAGCGCGCTTGAGTTGCGTATCAAGCATGTCGGCCATTCGCTATTTCCCAATCTTTGCGGGAGTGTTTTTTGGATTCCGCAGCCGCATCACCTGATCGAGCACGCGTTGCGCGACTTCCCACTTCGTGGTCTCCGGGACTTCGACGAGTTCGTGCTGAGTGATAATGGTGACTGCATTGCGATCGGAGTCGAACCCCACGCCCTCGCGCGAAACGTCGTTGACCACAATAGCATCGAGCGACTTGGAGGCTAGCTTCTTGCGCGCGTTTTCAAGAGCGTTCTGAGTCTCGGCGGCAAAGCCAATGATCAGTTGGGACTGTTTCTGGCGCGAGATCTCGCCGAGAATATCCGCCGTAGGTTCAAGTTCGAGCGTCATGGGACCGCTGCGCTTGATCTTTTGCGAGGCCAAGGACTTCGGCCGATAATCGGACACCGCCGCCGTCTTGATCACTATGGTCGCTTGGGGAAGCAATTTCAAAACCGCCTGCCGCATTTCGTCGGCGGATTCCACTCGCGTAACTTCAGCCGCGCCCGGCGGAGTCAATGCTGTCGGTCCGCTCACCAGCAACACGCGCGCGCCACGGCGAAGTGCGGCTTCAGCCAGCGCATATCCCATCCTTCCACTGGATCGATTGGTAAGGTATCGCACCGGATCAATCTTCTCTCGCGTCGGTCCAGCCGTAATCAACACCGTCTCGCCCGCCAATTCCTGCGACGCGCCCAGCACCTCAAGCGTAGCCGCAACGATCGCATCGTTCTCCGCCAGGCGGCCAGGGCCCGTCATCCCGCAAGCCAGATATCCAGTGCCCGGTTCCACGATCCTTACGCCGCGCTTTTTCAGAATCTCAAGATTCGCCTGCGTGGCGGGGTGATCCCACATGTTGACGTTCATGGCGGGAGCGACTACGACCGGTGCCGCGGTTGCCAAATAAAGAGTGCCGAGAAAATCGCTGGCGACGCCCTGGGCAAATTTGGCGAGAACATCCGCGGTTGCCGGCGCGACCAGCAGCGCGTCGATGGATTGCGCCACCGCGATATGCTCAACTGCGGAATCGATATTCGGATGCTCGCTCGCATCCGCGGCGAACATGTCCGTGATGACTTTTTCGCCGGAGAGCGCCGCGAAAGTGAGAGGCCGGACAAACTCTTGAGCGGCGCGGGTCATGACGACCTGCACACGGACGCCGCGATCTTGCAGTAAGCGAACGATTTCCGCCGCCTTATAAGCCGCAATCCCGCCACTGACACCGAGAGCGATTTTCATGATTGCCGATTGTCAGTCTCCAATTGCCGGTTGTGCATACACCAATGCAAATCGACAGTTGGCAATGACAACTTGGAAATGATTACTCTTGCCCCAGCGCTTTGTCGAGCATTTCGCTCACGACTTCAACCGCCGATTTGGGTGTTTCCGGGATCACCCATTTCACCTTGCCGGCTTTGATTTCGTCCTGCGCGATTCGGCAGGGTTTGCGGGAATGTGTTTCGATTACTGGGGGCGCACCGCCCTGCAACTGCCGTGCGCGGCGAGCGGCTACCAGGATGTATCGATAGTTGCTGTCGAACCCTTCAATCAACTTCATTGTGTTCTCCCCTGTGGCTAGCGTCCGCCCGAAGTCGCTGCAGTAGCAAACGACGCCAAGATCGGTTGCAGCCGTTCCCGAATATTACGCAAGCGGCAACGTTCTGCCTTGGCCAGCGTTTCTCCATCGTCCGCGGATCCCTGAACTCCCGAGCGCTTCAACCGTTCCGCAAGCAGGATCGACATCAGCGCGTCGATGGATTCATCCAGATGGTCGTTAATCAGAATATAGTCGTATTTCTGGTAATTCTCAATCTCACGACTGGCCGTGACCAATCGGCGTTGAATTACTTCTTCCGCGTCCAGACTGCGTTTTCGCAGACGCGCCTCCAAAACCTTGCGATCCGGCGGCATAATGAAAATGCTCACCGCTTCGGGAAGCTTACGCTTGATCTGCTCCGCGCCTTGCACATCGATGTCGAGCAGTAGATCTTTTCCTCGCGCCTCTGCCTGACGCAGCACAGTCTTGGCGGTTCCATAATAGTTGCCAAACACGTCGGCATATTCCAGGAATTCGTCTCGCTGAATCATGTCCTGGAACTCCTCGCGCGAGACAAAGAAATACTCTCGCCCGTTCTGCTCATTCCCCCGCGGTGGACGGGTCGTGTAGGAAATCGAAAAGTCCAGTCCGGGAACGATTTCCCGCGCTTTGTCCACGAGCGTCGATTTGCCCGAACCGGAAGGCGCCGAAATAATGTAAACCGTGGTCATTCGAGGTTCTGCACCTGTTCGCGCGCTTTTTCGATATCGGCTTTCATGGATAATCCGAGCTCAGTAATTTTCATCGCCTCGCCGGCCAAGCCCGAAGTCTTGGAGAGCAGCGTATTGGCTTCGCGGTTCATCTCTTGCAGCAAAAAGTCGAGTTTCTTACCTACTTCTCCGCCCTGATCGAGCAGGCCCAGAAGGTGCTTCACGTGTTGATCGAGACGAACCAGTTCTTCCTGAATGTCGCTGCGATCGGCCAGCAGCGCCGCTTCCTGCAGGATACGTTCCGGTTCAAGTTGCGAACCAATGAGCTCCTGCATACGCGTCTTCAGTTTCTCGACATAAGTCTGCAGCGCCGCGTGGCGGTGCTTCTCCACGCCTTCCCGGGCTTGCTGCACGTGACTCATGCGCTGTCTCAGTTCTCGCTCCGTGCCCCGGCCTTCTTCCTCGCGCATCTGGTTCAGTCGGGCCAGCGCTTCCTCCATCTTGGAGAGAACTGCGGTTTCCAAACCGTCGTCGACCGGCAACGCTTCGGACTCAAGGGCCCCCGGGATGCGGAGGATTGCGTTGAGATCGGGTTCTGCTGCTACGCCGAACTCCGCAGCGGCGGAACGAAATGCCTGAACGTATCCGCCCACCAGCGCACGATTCAGCGTGAAGCCTTCGCTCACACTGCGCTCGATATTCAAAGTCAGCTCCACATGGCCGCGAGCCATTCTCTCTTTTAAGCGCCGACGGAGCTTCATTTCCAGATCGTCGCTGTCGGACGGCATGCGAAAGTGGACGTCGAGAAAGCGGTGATTTACCGACTTGAGCGAAAGGGTAAAGCCGAACTGGCCGTTGACTTGTCCTTTCACTTGCGCAAACCCGGTCATGGAGCGGATCGGCATATTCTTAATTTGTCATCTTGAGCGAAACTGGTTTGCTCACTTGCCAGCAAATCAGTGCAGTCGAAAGATCCCTACGCTTCTACCATTCCCTGAAACACCGCAGGCATTCCCCCAATAGTCCCGCGAGGAAAACTCACTCAACCTGTACTTCCGGCCTGGCCGGCTCCGCTTCGGCAAATTGCAGCTCGTACAGCCGCCGATACGTGCCCAACTTCTTCATCAACTCCTCGTGCGCACCAACATCTGCAATCGTCCCATTCTCCAGCACCACGATGCGATCGGCGCGCCGCACCGTAGAAAGCCGATGCGCAATCACGACCACGGTGCGTCCGGTCATCAGATTCTGCAACGCCGACTGCACCAGTGCCTCCGACTCGCTGTCGAGCGCCGACGTGGCCTCGTCAAGAATCAAAATCGGCGCGTTCTTCAACAGCGCTCGCGCAATTGCAATACGCTGGCGCTCCCCACCCGAGAGCCGTACGCCGCGCTCTCCAATCACCGTCTCGTAGCCACCCGGCAAATCCATAATAAAATCATGCGCCAACGCCGCTCGTGCCGCACCTTCTACCGCTTTCTGTGGAACGCCGGGCTGTCCGTAGGCGATGTTGTTCCGCACCGTGTCGTTGAAAAGCACTGTATCCTGAGACACCACCCCGACCTGCGAACGCAACGATGTCAGTGTAGTCTCGCGCACGTCGCGACCGTCAATGGTTAAACTGCCAGCGGTCACATCAAAGAAACGCGGGATCAGGTGCACCAGCGTGCTCTTACCCGCGCCACTCGATCCGACTACAGCCAGCACCTCGCCCGCATGGACTTCGAGATTGACATCGCGCAGAATCTCGCGTCCTTCTTCGCTGTCCGACTGATAGGCGAAACAAACGTGTTCAAACCGGATACTATGTGAAAACGGCAGCAGCGCCTTTACTCCAGGCTTCTCTCTTACATCGTCCTCCGTATCCATAAACTTGAATATCTCGGAAGACGCGCCCAGAGCCTGCTGAAAATTATTGTTAAACAACGCGAATTTGCGCACTGGATCGTACAGCTTGAAAACCGCCACAATAAATGCCAAGAAAGTGCCCGACGAAAAAACGTGGTGGTTGATCTGTTCGCGACCTAGCAAAAGAAGCAAGGCAATGGCAATAGCGCCGAAAATATCCATTAAAGGCGAGCTGATCGCGACCGCTGCGACCGAGCGCAAATTGGCCCGCAACAACCTCTGCGCAGCTTTGCGGAATCGCGCAATCTCCCACGACTCCATGCTGAACGCCTTCACGATGCGGTTGCCGGTGATGGTCTCGTGCAGGATGTTCTGAATGTCAGCCAGCTTGTCCTGGCCGCGCCGTGTAGTGTGCCGAACCCGCCGCCCGATTCTTCCCGCCGAGAACACGATGAACGGCACGAACAAAACCAGCACCCAGGCAAACTTCCGTCCCAGTGCCACCACCACGAGCGCCGTAAAAAGAAAGGTGAAAAACTGCTGCAGAAACTCCGCCAGCACGCTGGACATGGCGTATTGCACCCGCTCGACATCATTAACGATAGTCGAAACCAGGGTGCCGGTCGTATGCTTATGAAAAAATGCCGCCGACCGCCGCAGGATCGAATCGTAAAGATCGTTGCGCAAATCGGTAATCATGCCGAAGCCGGCGTAGTTCACCAGGTAGGTGCCAGCATAATCACAGATTCCTTTCAGCACGGTCGCCGCCACCAGCGCGAACGCCACCACCGTCCACGGATTCTGAAAGTGCGAGGGAACAAATTGCTGCAGGTAGATGGGATGCCCGCTGCCCGGAACCGTGAACAATTGCATCTCGCGAGTCTGCGAGCCAGGATTCAGTACGCGGTCAAAGATCGGTCCGATCAGCAACAGGCGGAAGGCATCGAGCAATCCCACAGCCGCCATCAACAACACCGACGCCCCAACCTGCCACCAATAGGGCGCCACGTATCGTATGAGGCGGGTTAGTTGCCGCATCGAGGGCTCCCCATGCGCAGCCGGAGGCGGTCTGCTACGGATGAAATCGGCATGCGTCGCAAGACTTCATTCTACTTCAGTCGTTGGTCGTTAGTCGTCGGTCGTTGGCCATCGAGGCTCCGGTTTTGACCAACGACCGACGACCAACGACCAACCATCACTACCCCGGACTATCCCGATGCACCACCTTCACCCGATACCCCGCCTTCCGCAAGCCCTTGGACACATCCTCCGCAATCATCACCGAGCGATGCTGCCCACCAGTGCAGCCAAAAGAAATCGTCAGATAACTTTTCCCTTCGCGGATGTAGTGCGGCAACAAATACACCAGCAGCTTGGAAATCCGGCTGATGAACTCCCTGCTCTGCGGAAACGACCGGATGTATTTCGCAACCTTGGGATCGCGCCCGGTGAGCGGACGAAACTCCGGGACAAAATGCGGATTCGGCAAAAAACGAACGTCGAACATCAAATCCGCATCCTCCGGCACTCCATGCTTGAAGCCGAAGCTCACACACGAAACCAGAATGTTATTTCCGGATTCCTGCTTCTGAAAACGTTCCGTGATATGCGACCGCAGCTCGTGGACGTTGAACTTGGAGGTATCAATTACCACATCCGCCATGGCCCGAATCGGCTGCAGGTGCCGACGCTCGGCGGCGAGCGATGCTTTCACCGTGGTTTTCGTGCCCAAAGGGTGGGGCCGGCGGGTCTCACTGAAGCGGCGCAACAAAACGGAATCCGATGCCTCAAGAAAAAGCATTTTGGTGGGCAGAATCCGCCGCACCGATTTCACGATCTCGGGCAGCGCTTCCAGCTGCGTGCCTTCGCGAACATCGACCACCAGCGCCGTGCGCTCGATTTCCGACGACTGCCCTGCTAACTCGGCAAATTGCGGAATCAGCCCTACCGGCAGATTGTCCACGCAATAGTAGCCAAGATCCTCAAAAGCCTTGAGCACCGAGGCTTTCCCCGATCCGCTCATGCCGGTAATAATGACCAGTTCGGTGACGGGACGGCCGTCGCGTGGAACGCCCGCGCCGCCAGTTTCGCGCGCTTGCTGTCTGCTTTTTCCCTTAGATTTGCGAGGTGGCATCCCGCTGAAATGGTAGCAGGGACACTCCTCCCCCGCCAATTACCCATGTAGGCGCAAGCCTCAGGAAAATGTAGGCGCGGGCGTCCTCGCCCGTGCGGGACCAACCGCGCTCGGACTCCCCCGCAATGCCGACATAGCCCCGGACACCTCGTCCGGGCAACCGAACTCCGGGCAACCGAACGAAGATCGGCGGGATCCGCATCGACAAGATTTGGAGTCCAGACGGCTCTCCGGCGAATACACCGGAGTGCCGACAGTTAGAATTAAGGAGTGATCTCGAAGACGACCCCGCAGCCGTTGACTCCTTTTGAGCCGTACGGGCATTCTCCGGTGCCGCCAAACAGAGTCGTGCCGTAGAGGTTGCCTGATCCGTCGGAAACAAGACCCGCGTAGGGTGTGCTCCCGTCCTTGGTATCGAAGCTCAGTAAGACCATCTCCGTCCAGCTTCCGCCGGCGTGGGGCGTCAGCTCGAATACTGTGCCTCTTTTATCGAACAACGCACCGCCAGACGACGTGGTGCCGAAGAGATTGCCGGCCTTATCGAAGATCAGAGCGGAGAACAGTTCGCTTCCGTCGTTGCCCCGGCCAGAGAAACGATGAAGGACCGTCTCCGTCCAACTTCCGTTCGCTTGCGGCATCAATTCGAACACCGTGCCAAAAATGCGACGGCCGCCGCCCCGATTGGTCGTTCCGTACAGGTTGCCAGCCGCGTCGAAGACAAGGCCGGCGTAAGGCCCCTGCCCGTCGGTGCCGTCGAAGCTATGCAGTACCGTCTCCGCCCAGCCGCCGGCTTGGGCCTTCAGCTCGAATACGGTTCCGCAACCGCCGTAACAACCCGCACCGCCGCCCTCCGTTGTTGTGCCATAGAGATTGCCGGCCTGATCGAGGACCAGAGGAGCCTCGGGATAGTGCCCCTCCGGGGCTTTCCTGAAGTTAAACAGCACCGTCTGCGTCCAGCCCTCGCCAGCTTTTGCCAACTCGAAGACGACCCCGCAACCGGTGACCGTGCTTGAGTCGAACTTGCATCCCCCGGTGCCGCCTTCGAACGTTGTGCCATAGAGATTCCCGGCGGAGTCGATGGCCAGGCCAGCCTCGGGAATGCGTCCGTCCTTCCCGTTGAAGCTGTGCAGCACTTTTTCGGTCCAGCCTCCGCCGGTTTTGGGTGACAACTCGAAGACCACGCCGCAACCTGGGCCGGTGGTGTCGTGACACGGCCCGTTGCCGCCGTAAGCAGTAGTGCCGTACAGATTGCCGTGGGCATCGAAGACCAGGCCGCCCGTCAGCGGCCACTGCCCGTCCTTGCCTCCGACAAAGCTATGCAGCACGTTTTCCGTCCAGCCTCCGCCGGCTTTGGGCGTCAACTCGAACACGACCCCGCAGCCGATGAGCGTGCCCAGGCTGTTCTTGCATCGTCCGGTGCCACCTTCGAACGCCAACCCGTATAGATTGCCGGCGGCGTCGAAGATCAGAGTGGAATTCGGTCTGGCTCCATCGCGCCCAGGGACAAAGTTGAAAATGACGGTTTCTTTGGCTTTGGCCCATGTCGGGGAAACGCACAGAGTCACGGCAAAGAACGTTAGAATCGCTGTCAAGCGGATGGAAAATCTCCTGCGTCGCATTGCAAAACCTCCTTACGTGGGAACCGGCGTGGATGTATCGAAGTTGGTAGACCGAGAGGGCCGCATCTTATAACGTCAATCCGCGCCGGGTCCACAATAAAAATCACGTTGCCCGGACACCCCCGTCCGGGCAGCCGAGCAAAGATCGGAGGGGGTCAACATAACGACAGAATTTGCAAGAACGGGCAAGATTTTCTTCGCCTTGTGAGGGCTCTCTCCGACGATCCTCCCTTTGCTTAAAACTTGAGGACGCTGTTCCCAATGCCAAGAGCCACCCAAATGTTCGCCCCGTCAAAAGCCACACCCGTCGATCCGCCGCCACCAAAACGCCCCAGAATCTTACCGTCGGCACCGCGAAGCTCTACCAATCCTGGATCCAAGGTGACCCAAATGTTGGTTCCGTCGAAGGCCACACCGTAAGGCGATCCACCCACGTCGAACGTTCCCAACGTCTTGCCGTCGGTCGCGCGCAGCTTACTCACCGTGCCGTCTGGCTCATTCGCCACCCAGACGTTCGCACCGTCAAAGGCTATCCCCAACGGTTGGTGACCCACCTTGAAACTGCCTGCGCTGGAGCCGTCCCTCTTCAGCCGGACGACATCGTTTGCAGTGGTCGTCACCCAGATGTAAGTTCCGTCAAAAACTATTGCAAGCGCACCACCCGTCGGGAACGTGGCCAAGGCCTTCCCATCGCTGGCCCGCAGCTTGGTCACAGTTGTATCGGAGCTGTTGGCTATCCAGATATCGGCGCCGTCAAACGCCATCCAAAATGGGCCCTGGCCCACGGGGTACGTGCCCAGATTCTTGCCATCGCTGGCCCGCAGCTTGCTGACGGTATTGTCGCTGTAATTCGTCACCCACATGTTTGCGCCGTCGAAGGTTATTCCATAGGGCGTGGTGCCAACCTTGAACGTTCCCAGCGTAGCGCCGTCCGCTGCCCGCAGCTTCGTCACCGTGTCGTCGCCGCTGTTCGCCGTCCAAATGTTTTCCCCGTCGAACGCCACGCCATAGGGCTGCTGTCCAACGGTAAAGCTGGTCGTCAGATTGCCCTTGTACCACTTCAGCAAAGCCACTTTCAGAGGATTTGTAGCGGCCGGGTTCCCAGGCGGTTGCGGTACCGGCGCGCCGGCTTCTTGCGCCCGTCCCGGAAACAAATTCGCAGTCGCAACAATCACCAGCGCTAAACAGATTCCAATCACCACACGCTTCATACTGAGTACCTCCCCTGGGTTCGGTCCGGGAATGCGAATAAAACGTAAACCAAAATCGGAGACGGGCTTTCAAAATCCAGCCCAAAAAAGTCAAAACTGCGGAGTCCCTTCCAGCGCATGGGGCTAAGTCGGCTGGAAACTCAAAATTGGCTGGGACTCTATCACGGGTTTGCCCCGTGTTCAAGCGCCAAAACGCCGTCGTCAAGAATCCACGGTGCAAAGACATGTGAGGAAGGAGCAGCACGTGTGATTGAGACTCGATCTTCCGAATTGAAATACGGCGGGCGGGATTGAGAGTTTTCGGTCGAGGAACACGAGACCACGGATGTAACTGAAACGGCGTTCTATGTGCCGGGAGTTTTCCCCGACAGAGGCGGCGATTCAACGGCCGGTACGCGGAGGCGGGCAGGTGCTGGACGAAACCAGCACCCGCCGCAACCCACAACTTCAACTACCCTCTAACCATCCAACCACGCTTACTTGAACGCGATGACCCCAAACAACCCATTCACATTGTTGTTTGGTCCAGCAGTAAAGTAGAGCTGGTTCGTCTTCCCGTTGTTTGCGCTCCCGCCACCGAACTCGATTCCCCAAACCTGGTCGATCTTGATCGGTTTGTTCGCGGCGCTTGTGATGGTGCCGACCAACTTGCCAGTTTTCAGATTGAACCCGTTGATGGTTCCGGTATTCGTATTGTTGGAAATCAGCAGAGTATTGCTTAGCGGACCGAAATTCTTCGGAGCCACGGCAAATCCCCAGGGCTGGTTCAGCGGCGCCCCATGAGTGAACCGCTTCACAAAAGTGCCGTCTTCTTTGAAGATGTCAATGAATCCGCCCCCGCCACCCGCCGCACTCACATAGGAGACATAGAGCTGGCCCTTGATGTCCTGGATGCCAAACACCACAAAGCCCTTCGGAATTTTTGAATCGGTGAACGACTTCACGAAGGTGAAGGTGCCGTCATACACATCAATGTGATTGTTGTTGAAGTCCGCGGCATAGAGGAAGTTCCCCGACGCCTTGCTGGTGATGGCCAGGCCGGTGTAGCTGGCCTTATTGCCTGAGTTGTTGACTGCAATCAGGCCAGTCGAGGAATCGAAACTCGACCACCCTTGAATGGTTCCATCCAGCGTCGCGAACAGGAAAACGGACGTCCAAGTGTCGATCTTGAACTCGCTCGAGCCGTTGTAGACAATTCCGGTGGGCGAACCGGGCCCGCCGCCGCTGGCTGGAGGAATAATCACCTGCAGGCTTTGCGGGACGCCGGCGCCGTTGTAAAGGGTGGACCAGCCATTCCATTCGTCGCTAATCCAGAATGGGCCGCCCGGTGCGTATGTGAGTCCCCAGGCATTCTGTAACAAGGGGTCCACATTCTTGGCCTTGCCGGCCTGATTTGAAGTCAGATTGGTTAACTTATATTGCGCCAGGGCCGAGCTCGAAACGAACATTAGCACGAGTCCGAGCCATAAGGTCAGAGCGGTGTTGCGAACGAATACACGTGGCATGCCGAATTCTCCTTTAAGGTGATGAGAAGTTAGAGGGTGGGGGAGGGACCCAATATCCTACGCAGGTGAGACGTTGACTTTGTCTGACCTGCGAGTGGCTAACATTAAGGCTTATTCATGCCCTTGTTGTCAATAGTCTGTCAAAGGTTTGTACAAATCTTGTCTCCCGCCCGGAAGGCGCCCCGCCACCGCGATTTCCCGTGGAAGACCACTCCAAAACCGGACAAAAGCCAATCAAACATCTTAAATGTAGCTTGTAGCTATAGTATAAGAAAAGTGTTCCACGTGGAACACTTCGTCGATTCGTCGCCCCGCAACGCGCCTCGAATCAAATGTTACGATGCCAATCAGCCTCATGCCTGAATTCTGCGACGTCGCGCTCCCGGTGCCGCTCGACACTGCCTTCTCCTACCGCGTCCCTGCGGAGATGCAGCCTGTGGTCGGCGGACGCGTGCTGGTCCCGTTCCGCCAGCAGCGCATGTCGGGCGTTGTGACCGCGCTTCATGATCGTCCACCCAAGGTGCAGGCAAAGAATATTTTCAGCGTGCTCGATGTTTCGCCGGTGCTCGATGAACAACTTGTGCAGCTTGGAAAATGGATTGCGAACTACTATCTGGCGCCGCTGGGCGAGGTCTATCGCACCATGCTGCCGCTCGCGGCGGAGTTCAAACGTACCATTGGCTATCGCATCACAAGCGATGGACAGATGGCGCTGCACCTCGCCGGAATGTCAGGCTCGTCGGCGCGATCACGCAAGACGCCCGACGAGCAGCTAGCGGAGTTTCGCGTTCTGGATTTCCTGGCCGAACGCGAGACGGTGCGGGAAGAGAGCTTGCGCACTGCAACGCGCGTTTCGAAATCCGTTCTGGCGGGCATGGTGCGAAAGAAATGGCTCGTGCGAGAAGACCTGTCGGATGTCCGCGACGCTACGCGCACCATGAAGGTTGCGCTATTGAAGAGCGCGGAAGGCAAGCTTAACGCCAATCAGCATACATTAATCGAAACCCTGGCCGCGGCAGGCGGGAGGCTTGCCGTTGATAGTCTGCAAGCGCTCGAGGTTCCTCGGACAACGCTCGGGACGTTGGCGAAGCGTGGGCTGGTCGAGATCGTCGAAGAGCCAGTTGAGTTCACGGCCGCAAGAGGCATGACTCGTCCCGCGCCACTGGATTTTCAGTTCAACTCTGCGCAGCAGGAGGCATTGAAGAAGATCGAGGACAACGTGCAGACCGGAAGGTTCTCGGGCATGTTGCTGCATGGGGTGACCGGGTCGGGCAAGACCGCAGTTTATCTTGCGGCCATGCGCTCGGTTCTCGAAGCGGGACGGTCGGCGATCCTGCTGGTGCCGGAGATCGGGCTCACGCCGGCGGTCGCGGCCGATCTGCATCACGTGTTCGGAGATGAAGTCGCCATCCTGCACTCGGCCCTGTCTGATCAGGAGCGAGCTGAGCAGTGGCATCGCATCAAGCGCGGAGAGGCGCGCATGGTCGTGGGCACGCGCTCGGCAGTATTTGCTCCAGTTTCAAATCTGGCGTTGATGATCGTCGACGAGGAGCAGGATTCGTCCTACAAGCAAGAAGAGACGCCGCGCTATCACGCGCGTGACGTGGCGGTGATGCGGGCCAAGATGGCGAATGCCGTTGTGGTGCTGGGCTCGGCTACGCCTTCGCTGGAGTCTTATTTCAACGCGAAGAAAAACAAGTATGCACTGCTCCAATTGCCGGACCGTGTGGAAAATCGGCCGCTGCCTGAAGTCGAGATCATCGACATGCGGTTGGAGTTTCAGGAGACCGGCAAGGAGCAGGTCATCTCGCGCAAGCTAACGGAAGAAATCAAGCAGCGGCTGGAGCGCAAAGAGCAGGTGATGGTACTGCTCAACCGCCGTGGATATTCGCCGGTGGCGCTATGCCGGGCCTGTGGGAACCGGATGGAATGTAGAAACTGTGCGATTGCGATGACACACCATAAGGGCTCGAACCGGATGGTGTGCCACTACTGCGGATTCATGGCTCCGGTGCCGAAGGTCTGCGGGGAGTGTGGCAGCGAATACGTTTATTTTCTCGGAACTGGATCGGAGAAGCTAGAAGAGTTGTTGCACGGATTGTTTCCGCAGGCGCGCATCGGGCGTCTCGATCGAGACACGGTTCGCGGCAACGAAGATTTTGAGCGGGCGCTCAACGCGCTCAACGAAGGCGAACTTGATTTGCTAGTGGGCACGCAGATGATCGCCAAGGGCCACGACATTCATGGAGTCACGCTGGTGGGCGTGGTTGGGGCAGACGCGGCTTTGGGGTTTCCGGATTTTCGGGCGGCGGAGCGGACCTTTCAATTGCTGACTCAGGTCGCGGGACGCGCGGGACGCGGGCAGACTCCGGGCAAAGTTATCTTGCAGACTTATTTTCCGGATCACTATGCGGTGCAGTATGCGGCGCAGCACGACTTTGTCGGCTTCTATGAAAAAGAGTTGCGCTTCCGCAGTTGGATGCACTATCCGCCATACAGTGCGCTGGCCAATGTTCTGGTGCGCAGCGACAAGTTGGATGAGGCGCTGAGATGGTCGGGAATTGTGGGCAAGTGGTTCGAGAAGACCCGTCATGAAGGCATTCGTGTGCTTGGCCCGGCAGCGGCGCCGATTGTGCGGTTGAAGCGGGACTACCGATACCATTTTGTCTTGAAGTCGGAGAGCCGGGAAAAGCTCAATGCGACGCTAAGATCGATGCTCATCTATGCGGTCCAGGAAAAGATTCCGCGGACGCAGGTGATTGTGGACGTGGATGCGGTTTGGTTGATGTGACAAGAGGCTCCTTGCTTCTGGCTTCTAGCTTCGGACCGTGGACGGCATGGATCGAGACTTGCCTTCTCTCCGCGGTCTGTGGGATGGACAGAACCCGACCCTTTCGCACCGGATGCGAATAGGGTGGGACACCCTGCCGAGATTAGATAAGTGTAAATCGGCCGATTCTGTTGGGCGCCTCGCCTTTGTGGCGCCCGTGCGGGGCCTAAATCTTTTTTCTGGGCTTACCCAGGACTTACGTCCTGGGCTATTATCGGTCGCCCCTGCGGGGCTGGTCTTTTGCGCGATAGCTTTCGAGGGGGCTCGGGCTGTGATGAAACCGATTTCGCGGGCGAGGGCGCCCGCGCCACACGGGCTCAGTCATGACAGGCGTTTTGTGCCGGGAAAGCCGTCGAAGGCTGTGTCGAAGGTTAGCCCCCGACCCTTTTGTGATGGTAAGAGCTGAGGACGGTTTCGTCCGCCGCGGGTACGGATCAGGAAAACCAGAAGTCAGTTCCCGGTTCTCAGTTCTCGGTTGGGATTGGAGGATCTGACGGCAGCTGCCAGGTTCCATTGCTTAACCCCGGGGCCTGCGGGAACGTGCCAGCCCGCTCGCAAAAACTTTTGCGGCGGGTGGGATATTTTCTCGGCGGGTCCGTCTAAGGGAACCAGCAGCTTTGATCAGGAGGGATCACACATGAACAAAATGTTTTTGGCAGTGTTATTTCTTGTTGTGAGTGTTGGGGTGGGCGGTGCGCCGGCGCAGGACATGGCAGCTTCGGCCGACCATACTGCTCCCAGTTACGACATGAAGGCGCAGGCATTGCAGGACTTGGGAGCAGTACAGAAAAAATTTGTGGATCTGGCTAACGCGCTCCCGGCCGACAAACTCACGTGGCGTCCGTCGGACGACTCACGCTCTTTCGCGGAAGTGTTCTTGCACGTCGCAGGCGAACGCTACGGGATTCTGGCCTTGATGGGGGCTACGCCGCCGGCCGGATTCGATGGCAAGACTTTTGAAAAATCCACGACCGATCGAGCCCAGGTCGTCGAGCAATTGAATAAGTCGTGGGAATTTACCCAGAAAGCGATCAACGGCATGAGCAACGCAGATTTCGCGAAACTGTTGCCGAAGCTTGGGCCGCAGGCGAATGCCGGCGACGTGATCTACATTTTGGTCGCGGATGCGCACGAGCATCTTGGTCAGACGGTAGCTTACGCGCGCGAAAACGGCATCGTTCCACCCTGGACGGTGGAGGCGAAGAAGCAGGCCGCGGACAAGAAGACAGCGCAGAAGTAGCGCGGGTTTTTCGGTTCGTGATCCTTCGTCGGGAGTCCTTCGTAAGCGAGGGACTCCGTTCACGCCTGATAGCAACTCTTCTCGGCTGCCCGGACAAGGCGTCCGGGGCTACGTGGTTCATTGCCTCCCGACTACGCAATCCTTCCCGGAAACGACTAAACTAGTTAGTTGGGCGGGTGTCGCCGCCCCGGTTTAGTTCTCGACTCCCCGGTGGCGCATCGATTTTTTTCAGGAAGGCAATCCTATGAACAGCTTTGGCAGCCGTGCCACTCTCCGTGTTTCTGGCCACGACTATGAGGTTTATCGCATCGACGCGCTCGATAAGCAGGGGATTTCGACCAAGCACCTTCCTTTCTCCCTGCGCATTCTTCTGGAGAACTTGTTGCGTACCGAAGACGGCCGCAGCGTCACCAAAGAGGATATTCGCGCGCTGGCAGCGTGGAATAGCAAGTCAAAGCCGGACAAGGAAATCGCCTTCACGCCGAGCCGCGTTCTGATGCAGGACTTCACGGGAGTGCCCGCGGTGGTCGATCTCGCCGCGATGCGCGACGCGATGAAGGTGCTGTCGGGCGATCCAGCGTTGATTAATCCACTACAGCCCGCTGAGTTGGTAATCGATCACTCGGTGCAGGTGGATGAATTCGGCACGCCACAGGCATTCCAGCTGAATGCCGAGCTTGAGTTCCTGCGCAACAGGGAACGTTATGGATTCCTGCGCTGGGGGCAGACTGCTTTCCGCAATCTGGCGATTGTTCCTCCGGATACCGGAATCGTGCATCAAGTAAATCTTGAGTTCCTGGCACGGGTTGTTTACGTGCAGGAGTCGAACGGCAAGCGCGTGGCTTATCCCGATACGCTTGTGGGGACGGATTCGCATACCACCATGATTAACGGGCTTGGCGTGCTGGGCTGGGGCGTGGGCGGAATCGAAGCCGAGGCAGCGATGCTGGGGCAAGCGGTGTCCATGCTGATCCCGCAAGTGGTGGGCGTGAAGTTGACGGGCAAACTGCGCGAGGGCGCCACCGCTACCGATCTCGTGCTCACCGTGACCGAAATGCTGCGCAAACATGGTGTGGTCGGAAAATTCGTCGAGTATTTTGGACCTGGCCTGCAGGAGCTTCCTCTGGCCGACCGCGCAACCATCGCCAATATGTCTCCGGAGTACGGCGCGACATGCGGGATCTTTCCGGTCGATAAAGAAACCCTCGTCTACTTGCGGCTGACTGGGCGCTCGGAGGAACAGATCGCGTTGGTCGAAGCCTATTGCCGCGAGCAGGGATTGTTCCACGATGAGAAGACGCCCGAGGCGCAATACTCCGAGTTGCTGGCGCTTGATCTGAGCACTGTGGAATCCAGCTTAGCTGGCCCCAAGCGTCCGCAGGATCGTGTGCCGCTGCCTAAGGCGCGGGAATCGTTTGAGCAGGCATTGCCTTCGTTGATTAAACCGGGCAGGGGCGGCGCGAAACCGTCAAACGGCAATGGGCACCTTCACCACGGCAGCGTAGTGATTGCCGCCATCACCAGTTGCACGAACACGTCCAACCCTTCGGTGATGGTCGCTGCAGGCCTGGTCGCGAAGAAAGCGGTTGAGCGGGGCCTGCAAGTTCCCGCCTGGGTGAAGACTTCGCTGGCTCCGGGCTCAAAAGTCGTGAGCGATTATCTGGAGCGCGCTGGGTTGACTCCGTATCTGGAGAAGTTGAAATTTCACATTGTAGGCTACGGTTGTACTACCTGCATTGGAAATTCGGGGCCGTTGTCCGAAGAGATTTCCAAGGCGATTGACGAACAGAATCTGGTCGTGGCGTCGGTGCTCTCCGGAAACCGCAATTTTGAAGGCCGCATTAATCCTGACGTCCGGGCCAACTATTTAATGTCGCCGCCGCTGGTGGTGGCGTTCGCGCTGGCTGGCCGCATCGATATCGATTTGCGTAAGGATGCCATTGCCAACGACAAGCAAGGCCAGCCCGTGTATTTGGCGGACATTTGGCCGTCGCGAAGCGAAGTGGATGAGGCCGTCAAGAAATCGATTTCGTCGGACATGTTCCGGCGAAGCTACGGCGAGGTTTATCACGGGGATGAGCGCTGGCGCTCCTTGCCTGTGCCCGAGGGCGAGACCTACGATTGGGATAAGGATTCGACGTACATCCGGCGGGCGCCGTACTTCGATGGCATGACGCTCAAGCCGGCGGCGGTGGACGACATCAGGAATGCGCGCGTGCTGGCGGTGCTCGGCGACAGCGTTACTACCGATCACATCTCGCCGGCAGGTTCGATCAAGAAAGATAGCCCGGCAGGAAAGTATCTGATTGATCATGGGGTCAAGCCTGCGGATTTTAACTCTTACGGCTCACGGCGCGGCAATCACGAAGTCATGGTGCGCGGGACGTTTGCCAATGTTCGCTTGCGGAACAAGATGGTTCCGAACCTCGAAGGCGGATTCACGCGCCACCTGCCTGACGGGGCGGAGATGAGTATCTTTGAAGCGTCAGAGAAATACATCGCGGAAAAAGTGCCCTCAGTGATCCTCGCGGGGAAAGAGTACGGTTCCGGTTCCTCGCGCGACTGGGCTGCGAAGGGTCCGCTTCTGCTTGGCGTGCGTGCCGTCATCGCGGAAAGCTACGAGCGCATTCATCGCTCCAACCTGGTGGGGATGGGAATTCTCGCCTTGCAGTTCGTCGAAGGCGAGACTGCGCAATCGCTGGGCTTGACGGGCGAAGAAGTTTTCGAGATCACCGGCATTCGCGATCTGATCGGAAGCTTCGCGCCGGGACGGCAGGTTGAAGTGCGCGCCAGTGCGAACGGCAAAACCACGGAGTTCAAGGCACTGGTGCGAATCGACACGCCCCAAGAGGCGCAATACTACGCGAATGGCGGCATCCTGCAGTTTGTGTTGCGGCAGTTGCTGTCGACGAAGCCGGCGACCGTGCACGCGTAACCAGCAAGCATCCGTGCGGACGGCCGCCCCGGCCGTCCAGCCGAGTGCAACTGGGCAGTGGAGGCTGGGGATGAGTGACCATCGCTCGAAACGGGCCCAACTCCTCAGCGAAATTCTGCGGAATATCGACGACGGAAATTATGAGAAGGCGGGAGATGCCTGGTCATTCGGGATCGGTCTGGGTGCCTCGGGTGCTCAAGTCAACCAGGATGAAGCTGTCTTCCAGAAGATGCGCCGCCTGGTCTACGACCATGTTGCCCGCACTGTCGCTCTTCAAAGGACGTCGCTATCGAGCCCTCCTACAGTAGATTCCCTGGCGTCCGAGTTCAAGAAACTGATGGATGAACTGAGGCCTGAAACGCGCGCAGCTCTGGGCCAGGCTTTAGCGCCGATCGCGGCGGGGGAAGGCTCACCGGCTGCCCAGCCTGTTGCCGCAGACAACGACCAACTCGACGCACTCGATCGTTATTACTCGGAAGAAATTCTTGAAAAGCTGGATGGAATTGTTTCCCGGGCCTCCGCGCTGGACCGCATGGGCCTGGAAGTGTTGCCCAACGGACGAGTCCAGGTTCTTTTCGATGAAGCCCATCGCTGTTATTTGTACGGTTTTCATTTGGCTTGCGCGGTGTTCTGCCGCGCCATTCTGGAAGGGGCGCTCAAGGAAGTCGCCGATCCGCAGAGTGAAACCAGTCAGTCAATTCACGAGATGATCGCGGTGGCAGTGGAGAAGCGGCTTCTCACCGATGTTCGTCCGCGTTGCGCGCGGGAAGTGGCCAAGGCGGGCAATCGAGCCATTCACGATCCGGAAATGTTCGAGCGGGATTATTCCGCGGAGAAGGTCGAAGAAATCCTGATCAACACGCGGAATGTACTCGAGGAGTTGTACCGGCTGCCGTCTTGACTGCAGGTCCTTTGTGGCCCTTTGTGTCCTTTGTGGTCGATGAACTTCAAATGCTCTAACCACAAGGGACACGAAGGTCCACAAAGGAAACCCTAAAAGATCCTCTGCGAATCCAGGAGAATCGTCACCGGGCCATCGTTCACCAGTTCCACTTGCATCATTTCCTGGAAGCGGCCGGTCTGGCAGGGAATCCCGGCGGATCGAATGTGTTCCACGAAGTATTCATAGAGTTGGCGGGCGCGCTCGGGTGGAGCTGCGCCATCGAACGACGGGCGCTTGCCGCGACGGACGTCGCCGTAGAGGGTGAACTGGGAGACCACCAGAATTCCGCCTTCGACCGCGGAGGTATCTAGATTCATCTTTCCGCTTGCGTCTTCAAAGATACGCAGTCCAACGATCTTGTCGGCGAGATAATCGGCGTCCGCTCCAGTGTCTGCGTGAGTCACCCCAAGCAGAACCAGTAGGCCGCGGGCGATCTCGCCCACGATCTCTCCTTCCACGGTGACCTGGGCATAGCTGACTCGTTGCACGACAGCGCGCATAGAGGCAGTTTCCATTTTCTTGTCCTGACTTTCAAGTGGCAATACTAATCGCTGCCGGGCTTCGCTCGGCGTGGACGGGCGAGGGCGCCCGCCCGCACACATGTCATCAGACGCAGGCTACGTTGACCGCGGCAACTGTCAGCGGTTAGGATTCCTGTGGGCCTTCTCAGAACCGTCCGCATTCGGGTTTCGCTGTGGCGGGACTCGCCTTTACAGCGATTCGTGCTGGCCAGTACACTACTCGTTCCCTTTTTTCATTCTTTGGGAGGTGGATAGCTATGGCCGTTGGAGACAAATCGAAAGAGATCAACGAAAAAGTAAAACAGATTGTCAGCGAGCAACTGGGGGTTGACGAAGCTGAGGTCACGCCCAGTGCTTCGTTCGTGGACGATTTAGGCGCCGATTCGCTGGACCAGGTTGAACTAGTAATGGCCCTTGAAGAAGCCTTCGATCTGGAAATTCCAGATGAAGACGCGGAGAAGATCCGCTCGGTTCAGGATGCTATCGACTACATCGATAAGCACGCCAAAGTGGCCAAGTAAGTTGCACGATCTTAAGGGAGGCCGGGCGTCCTGGCCCGGCTGGACGGACGAGATGTCCGTCCTCCATCGTGGGTGGGTCTGACTCCCGCATATCGCAACCGCAAGGAGAACGCATGGCAGCCGTTGATGACAAAGTAAAGCAAATCATTGTGGAGCAACTGGGAGTGGATGAGGGCGAAGTAACCCAGAATGCCTCATTCGTGGACGACCTGGGAGCCGACTCTCTGGACACCGTAGAACTGGTCATGGCCTTTGAAGAGGCCTTTGAGATCGAGATTCCCGACGAGGACGCCGAGAAAATTCGCACCGTGCAGGATGCCGTCGACTACATCGGCAAGCACGCGAAAGGCGGGAAGTAGTTGGCGAGGAGGGTCGTAGTTACTGGCATTGGCCTGATCTGTGGAGTGGGCCACACCGCTGAAGAGGTTTGGCAAAACCTGCTGGCGGGCAAGAGCGGGGTGGCACGGATCACGCAATTTGATCCTTCACAGTTCGCTTGCCAGATCGCGGCTGAAGTCAAGAACTTTGATCCCCTGCAATTTGTCGAAAAAAAAGAATTGAAGAAGATGGGCCGGTTCATCTATCTGGCCCTTGCTGCCGCGGACGAAGCGATGAAAGCCTCGGGGCTGCAGATCACGGAAGAGATTGCGACCCGCGCGGGAGTGCACATCGGATCCGGAATTGGCGGGTTCGACGTGATTGAACGCGAGCATATAAATCTGCTCAATGGCGGACCGCGCAAGATCTCGCCGTTTTTTATTCCCGCCTCCATCGTAAATCTGGCCGCGGGGCATATTAGTATCCGCTACCACGCCAAGGGGCCGAACGAGGCTACATGTACGGCGTGCACCTCCAGCGCACATTCGATCGGCGATGCCTACAAAATCATCGCGCGTTGCGACGCCGATGTGATGATCGCCGGTGGGACCGAAGCTGCGATTACTCCCATGGGCGTTGGTGGTTTCGCCGCCATGCGCGCCCTCTCGACGCGCAACCATGAGCCGGAGAAAGCCAGCCGTCCTTGGGACTCTGGACGCGACGGATTCGTCATCGGCGAAGGCGCTGGAATCCTCATTCTCGAAGAGCTGGAATTTGCCCGCCGCCGTGGAGCCAATATCCTGGCTGAAATCGTCGGCTACGGCATGAGCGGAGATGCTCACCACATCACTCAGCCCGCGGAAAACGGCGATGGCGCCTACCGCGTGATGCTCAACACTCTCAATGACGCCAAAGTGCAGCCGCAGCAGGTGGACTACATCAACGCTCACGGCACATCGACCGATCTTGGAGACAAACTGGAAACCATCGCCATCAAGCGTGCATTTGGCGATCACGCGCGCAAACTGGCGGTGAGTTCCACGAAGTCGATGACCGGGCATCTGCTCGGCGGAGCCGGAGGACTGGAGGCCGGCATTACCATTCTCGCGCTACGCGACCAGATTTTGCCTCCGACCGCAAATCTTGATAATCCCGACCCCGAGTGCGACCTCGACTACGTTCCCAACCATCCCCGAAAGGCGAAGGTGGAATATGCCATGTCCAACTCGTTTGGCTTCGGTGGGACCAACGGGGCTCTGCTTTTCCGACGTTGGGCGGAGTAGCGGATTCTTGAAGAGGATCTAGCCCCAAACTGACAAAAACGTCGATCCGCGTTTTTCGGGTAGGTGCAACCCCTGTCGCCGTAGACGCCTAAACAAAACGTCTTGTTTTGCCGATAACCTTTGAATGGAAGGTCTGCGACCAAACCACGCCCGAGGACGCAGCGTCACCTATGTTGTTTTTGCCCTGGTTCTGTTGATCGGCGCCATCCCCGCCCACCGTTCCACGTGGCAGGGCAACACCGAATTGCACACTTTGTTCGAGACTGTTGCAACCTTGCTGGGATTCGTTACCGGCGCGATGGCATTGGTGCGCTATTACACAAAGAAAAACAGCATGTTCTTGCTACTTGGCAGCGGCTTTCTGGGAGAGGCTATCCTTGACGGCTGCCATGCGTTGGTTACGTCGTCGTTTTTTGCCAGACATGCCCCGTCGGCACTTTCTTCGCTTACTCCTTGGAGCGGTGTTATGTCTCGCGTGTTCATGTCCTTGCTCTTGTGCGCGAGTGTAGTGGTATGCAAAAGAGAGATGCGAAATCAGACCGGGGGCAGGATCTCAGAGAGTTTTGTTTATCTGTTCGTCGGAGCCTGGACAATCGTCAGCCTGTTTTTTTTCACACTGGTGCGACTGCCTCCCCTTCATAACCAACTGATTCACCGTTCGACCGACCTTTCCCCAGGTTTCTTTCTTGGTTTGGCGACCATCGGATACTTGTGGAAGCGCGGGTGGAAAACTGACGACTTCGAACACTGGCTGGTACTTTCCCTTATTGTGGGCACCGCAGCGCAACTTGAGTACATGTCCTTTTACAGTAGACTCTTCGATGCTCAATTCTTCACCGCTCACGCACTAAGGATTCTGGGTCACATCTTGGTACTGACCGGTCTTTTTACCAGCATGTTCTCCATCTTTAAGCGGGAAGCTGAGAACTCCATCCAGCTTGGGCAAGTGAACCGGTCGCTGGCTGCGGAGATCGCGGAACGCCAGCGCGTGGAGGAGGTACTGCGACGAGCGCACGACAAGCTGGATGAACGCGTGCAAGCGCGCACCGCAGACCTCAGGAATGCCAACGAGTTGTTGGAGTCGGAGGTCGCCGAGCGGGTGCGGGCGGAGGAGGCGCTTCGCGGAAGCAGCGAGCTTATCAAACTTGTTTTCGATTCAATTCCGGAGGCAGTCTACGGAATTGACATGCAGGGCAATTGCACTTTTTGCAACCCATCTTGCCTTCGATTGGCAGGCTACCATGAGCCTACCGAGTTGCTCGCTAAGAACATGCACACCCTAATCCACCATACGCGGGCGAATGGAACGCCCTACCCGGTGGAGGAGTGCCACATCTACGAAGCTTTCCGGCAGGGGCATGGCACCCACATCGACGACGAAGTATTCTGGCGCGGCGACGGCACCAGCTTCCCAGCCGAATACTGGTCTCTTCCCATGCATCGAGACGGAAAAGTGATCGGCACGGTTGTAACTTTCGTCGATATTACGGAGCGAAAGCGAACCGAACAGGTCTTGCGCGAGGCGCGGGAGGCCGCGGAGGCCGCCAGTCGCGCCAAGAGTGAGTTCCTGGCCAACATGAGCCACGAAATCCGCACACCCATGAACGGTGTCATCGGCATGACGGAACTGGCACTCGATACCGAACTGACACGCGAGCAGCGCGGCTTTCTGAATCTGGTCAAGAGTTCAGCGGAGTCCTTGCTCGTACTGCTCAACGACATCCTGGATTTTTCCAAGATCGAAGCTGGCAAGTTGGATATGGAGATCATTGAATTCAACCTGCGCGACAGCCTGGACGACACCATGAAAGCCGTCGGCTTGCGGGCTCACGAGAAAGGGCTCGAACTTGCCTGCCATATTCTGGCTGACGTCCCGGACGGGTTACTCGGCGATCCCACTCGCCTGCGTCAGATCGTCATAAACCTGGTTGGCAACGCCATCAAGTTCACCTCCCAGGGCGAAGTTGTAATGAGGGTCGAGACCCAGGAAGAGACCGAGAAGGAAGCAATACTCCATTTTGCCGTGACCGATACTGGAGTCGGAATCCCGTTGGAAAAACAGGCGTCGATTTTCGAGGCATTCACCCAGGCGGATAATTCAACGACCCGGAAATACGGTGGAACCGGTTTGGGACTGTCGATTTCCTCACGACTGGTCGAGATGATGGGCGGCCGCATGTGGTTGGAAAGTGTAGCTGGCCGGGGCAGTACATTTCACTTCAGCGCGCGTTTTCAATTGCAGAGCGCCCGCACCAGCAGGCACATGCCAGCGGGGTTGGGCACGCTTCAAGGCGTTTCTGTACTCATCGTGGACGACAACGCAACCAACCGGCACATTCTGAAAGAAATGCTTGCCGGTTGGAAGATGACCGCATTCGAGGCCGATGGCGGCCGTGCCGCCCTTGCCCTGTTGACTCAAGCCGCCGCGGAGGGAAGAGCCATTCCGCTGGTCCTGGTTGATGCCCAAATGCCAGAAATCGACGGTTTCCAGGTGGCCGAACAAATCAAGCGTGGGCCACAAACGGCATCTTCACGTTTAATCATGCTCACTTCGGCGGGTTTTCGAGGCGACGCCGCGCGTTGCCGAGAATTAAGCATTCTGGCCTACCTGCCCAAACCGGTCAAAAGTTCCGACCTTCTCCAAGCCATTCAGACCGTGATGAGCTCGCCGGATCAAAGAAAACAGGCGCCGGCGCTGATTACGTTTCATTCGTTGCGGGAAGGTCGAGGACGATTGAAGATTCTGCTTGCCGAAGACAATCGTGTGAATCAGGTACTGGCAGTTCGCCTGTTGGAGAAAAGAGGACACTCGGTCGTGCTGGTTGAAACCGGCAAGGCGGCTCTGGAGGTTTTGCAGACTGAAACCTTTGACCTCGTCCTAATGGATATTCAAATGCCGGAGATGGACGGGTTGGACGCAACGGCGGGGGTTCGCGAACGTGAAAAAGACACCGGAACCCACATCCCGATCATTGCCATGACGGCCCACGCGATGGCAGGGGACAAGGAACGCTGTCTTCAGGCCGGAATGGATGCCTATATTTCGAAGCCTCTCTCCGTCAAAGAACTTTTTGCAACCATCGAAGGTCTTTTTCCAGGGCGGATAGAACCTTCGAGGGTTTGAAATGTTGCGGGGGCGAAGTCTTCGGTATCCAGCGGAATCCCTCTAAATCGTTGGCAACTATGATGTTCTAAGAAATGTTGTGGCCATCGGGAATGTGCGGCCCATGGGTTCACTTCTCCGCCGTTTTGGCAAGAATCTTTAGGACGTCTCCATTCCACCTGTGGTAATGCGACCTTAGTACTCGGGGACTGTCCTTCTTCGCCTTTGCCAATGCCGATAGAGCAATACAGAATAGACTTTTAGGGAGAAAGCATCACGTCCTATGGACAAAGCCTTCGCCACCGCCGTCTTGCCTACACTTAGCGGCAAAAAAACCGCCGCTCGGGTGGCTCTAATTGACTTGAAGGAGCCCGCCAGAAATACCCTTGCCGAGTGTTTCCGGCAGTTTGGGATCGAGACCGTCTTGGTGAACGGAAATGCGGTCGAACGGCTGAAGAAAGAGAAATTCGAGGCGTGCGTGATCAAGCTGGGTCCGGAGGCGCAAGCCGTAATGGATTCGGCGCGTACCTCTCCTTCGAACACCCGGATCGTGCTCTATGCCCTTGGCGGCAGCGCCCAGGATGCGATGCGCTACTCTAAGTACGGCATCAACGCCATCTTCCACGAGCCGTTGGAGCGTCCTGCGGTCCTGAAATTGGTGCGGGCCACGCAGATGCTCGTATTGCATGAGATGCGGCGCTACGTCCGCATTCCTGTAATCACGGAAATATCCCTGGTGATGTCCGACAATCGCAAGGTAACCGCGACCAGTATCGAAGTCAGCTCGGGAGGCATGTCCCTGCGCAGCGCCGAAGATATCTCCATTGGACAGTCGGGAGAGGTCTCGTTCGCCTTGCTGACCTTGCCGCGGATCTGGGTTCGCTGCGCGGTGACTTGGCGCAACCCGAACAACAAAACCTTTGGAATCCGCTTCGACCAACAGGACGAACGCCGTTTTCGAATTAAAGGATGGGTTGAAGCTTATTTGGAAAACTAGGCCGCTGGGTTTGAAGAGACTGCGCGCCTTGGTTTTCTGCTCGTATTATTCTTCTTGTGCACTGCTGCCGACTGTATGAAAAGTTTTACATCCTCATAAATATCGACTCCACACAGATTTTCTTCCGAGCGCGGCGCGATTCGGGCACAATCTTTACGTGTCGATCGATCACCACGCAGTAGCTGCCGTAAGCATTGCCGGAACCTGTCTTGATGTTCTCGGCAGCCTTTACCTGGCTTACGATTTGTTGGGCGGACAACACGGTCCCTTACGGCTGCTTACGCGGGCGGTGACGTACTCCGTTGTCTTTGGCGTTGGCTACGGCATTGGCCTCGGCCTGTTCTTCGGCCTAGCCTCGGGTCTCGCGACCGGCATCACGATCTCGATTGAACTCAGTCGAGCTGCGCGTGGTCTGAACCATTATTCTTTGGCTTGGGAGGGATTGTTCAGTGCCATCCGCGGATCTGCCTTCGGCGCTGGGCTATTTCGGATTCTAGGC
>Ga0210383_10000495_pt1 | contig 36109 bp, 53 predicted proteins | sample IncBWC14OmetaG_FD_160072 | JGI IMG/M metagenome (GOLD analysis project Ga0210383, IMG submission 160072) | Forest soil microbial communities from Barre Woods Harvard Forest LTER site, Petersham, Massachusetts, United States - Inc-BW-C-14-O ... | reverse complement strand
TGGCACCGAGGTCGCGTACCGGTTTCTCAACTAGGCTGGCAGCAAAACGGGCCGGGCGGGTGTTGGACGCACCCGGTACCCCGGCCCTAGGCGCCTATCGAGGAGGCGGCCCTAATGGGCAAGGGTAACGGTGCGGACGACCGCGAGCGGTGGAGGGACTACCGGGCGACTAACCGCGAGCACATCAACGCGGAGGACCGCCGCCGCCGGGTGGGCAGGGCGCCGGTAATCAACGCTCGCAAACGCCGAGCGTATGTGGCTCGCCCCGCGGTCGGGCCGGTGCGGACCCAGCGGTGGCGCACCGGGGCTACGCCCGAGCGGTGGGCGGCGATGTTCGCCGAGCAGGGCGGGCGGTGCTATCTGTGCGGCGAGGAGTTGCCCGACCTTCCCCCCGGGTTGCGCGGCCCCCGGGCTAAGCGGGCGGGGGCCGCTATCGTGGTGCTCGACCACGACCACCGCCATTGCCCTAAAGGTTGGGCGTGCTCGGTGTGCTGGCGGGGGCTCGCTCACGGTAATTGCAATACGCTTATCGGGCTCGGGGGTGATGACCCGGCCCGGCTCCGCACGATTGCCCGTAATCTCGCGGTGGCTCGTGCGGGCGTAGACCGGAGGATGGCGGCGGCGGGTGTGCCGCTCGCGCTATTCGAGGTCGGCGAGGTGCCCGACGTGTAAACCGCTCGGGCCGCGTTCGCGTCTAAGCGGCGTGACTCCCGAGCCCCCGGCGCCCTCGTGCCTATGCTGCGGGCTCCGCCCGTCGAGGCCGGGCTCGGCGTGGTGCTCGGGGTTGTGTCGTGTGCTGGCCGTGGCCCGGCGGTGGGGTGTGCTCTAAGCTCGGGCTATGGGCCGTCGAGGACCGGCGCCGCAACCGGCGGTTGTGAAAGAGCTACGCGGTGCCCGGCCGTGCAGGATTAACCAGGCCGAGCCCGTGCCTACGCCCGAGGGCATCGTGCCCCCGGCGGGGCTCACGGCCGAGGTGCTCGCGGTGTGGCACGAGCAGTTGCCCGAGCTTGTGCATATGCGGATTGGGCACCGGGTCGACGCTGACGCGTTTGCCTCGTGGTGTCGGTGTGTGGCGGCTATGCGGCGGCTCGACCGGGAAGACCTCGGGGACCCGGCGGTGGTGGCGAGGCTTATCAAGCTCGGCCCCGAGATGCGTATGTGGGCGCGTGAGTTCGGGTTTACCCCGGCGGCCCGTCAGCAGTTGCGCGGCCCGGCGGCGGGTGGTGGTGCGGGGGCTGAGCGGCTCCTCGCCTAGTGGTCGACCGCGGCGGCGAGGAGGTCGCCGACATCGACCCGTATCTCCTCGCCCGGCTTGCTCACGGGCACGTGGATGCCGAGCAACCCGCCGTGCCCGTCCCAATCGCAGCGGACCCCGTACTTGCCGAGCGGGTTAGTGGTGCGGTGGCGTTCGCCTACGTGGTCGGGGGCGAGGTCGAGGTACACCCGGTCGGGCTGGACGGTGACTATCATTTTTTGCCTCGCTTGGACGCTCCGCGTTTGGTTGCCTTGGCTGCCTTAGCGGCCCGTTTGTCCTTGGCTGCTTGCCTGGCCTCTTTGGCCCGGTCGGTGACGGCGCCGCGGGCGAACATGGTTTGGCCCCAGGGGCGGGAGTTTTCCGCGGCGAGGGCTCGGCGTTCGCGGGCGTTGAGGCCCATGTTGCCGTGTGCTAGCTCCTCGTCATCGTTTGAGATGATGTGGCCGCGGTTCCACCACGCCCCGCGGGAGTTGGTCCCGTCGCCCGCGTTGTCTCGGCCGGCCCGGCTTGTGCGGCGGCCCCCGGCCATTATGCGGCCCGTTCGGCGGGTTCGGCCTCGGCCTCTAGGGCGGCCCGGTTGGCTACGGGCATGGCGGGGGGGTTGGCGGCGGCGAACGCTTCCAGCTCGCGCGGTGAGGCCCACGGGTATTCGCCCTCTAGGCGGGCGGCGGCGGGTGATAGGTCGGGCATTGGCGGTGTGCTCCTCGGGTTGGCGTAGCGGTGGCGGCCCGGTCTCGGAAGGGACCCGGAGGCCGGGCCGCGCGTGTCTATGGTACCGCGGTCGGCCCCGACGTGGGAATACGCGGCGGTGCTACCATTGCTGTTCTGTGCGGTTCGCTAATCGGGCGGGCCGGTTCGGAAGGGACACCGAGACAATGAGCATTACCGATGAGGCGGCCGCGGCCGAGCAGGCCGAGGAGGACGCCACCACGACCGAGCGGTGGACATTCGCCGGGCAGGCCCCGGGCCGTAAACGGCCGGTGGTCGAGGTGTGGTGGCCGGCCGATGGCGAGCGGCTCGCGTACGCCCCGACTAAGGGCGCCCACTACACCCCGGGCGGGTTGTACGAGGTGCGGGTGTACCGGGGCGAGAACACCATTACCCGGTATGGCGGGGCCGAGTTCGTGGGGGCCGACCCCGACGCCGAGCGGCGTATGAGGGCCGAGGCCGAGGCGGCGGCGGGTGCCCGCGAGCTTGCCCGTGCCCGGCTTGAGAAGCGGGCTAAGGGCGGGGCGTTCGCCGAGGTGCTCGGCGAGGTCCGCGCGGCGGCCGCTACGATGACGCACGCCCAGCGTGAGGCGTTTCTAGCGATGCTGGCCCGTGAGGTCTACACCGCGAGGAGGGCGGCCCGATGACGACCGGCGATTGGCCCGACCCGGGGCGGGCATCCGACGCGGCGTGTATGCGGCCGCGGTGCGGGCACTCGTGGGATATTCACCGGCACCACGGGGCGGGGTGGCCCGAGCGGGAGCCCTCGACCTACTGCGCGGCCGCGGGGTGTGAGTGCCCCGCGTACCTCGACCGGGAGGCCGAGGCCGAGCCCGAGCGGCGGCCGCGGTTGCGGCGGCTCCTCGGGTGGCTCGGGGCGCCGCTCCGAGCGTATGAGCGGTGGTGGGACGGGCTCACGCCCGAGCAACGGGCCGCGATAGTCCGAGCCCAAATCGACGCGAAACAACGGGGGATGCTATGACCGGCGAGGTGCGGGCGTGTGACGCCCCGACGTGCTCTAACGCTCTGCCGAAGGGGCGGCGGCGGTTCTGTTCGGATGAGTGCGGCAAGTGGGGCGGCCGAGCCCCGCATACGTGCGAGGCGCCCTCGTGCTCGCTCGTGGTGCCCATCGGGCGGCGGCGGTTCTGTTCGGACCTCTGCTCGCAACGCGGCCGCCGCGTTGAGCGGGTGGTCGAGACCGGCGATTTCGGGCGGGGTGCTATCCGCATGATTCGCGCGATGGCCCGGCGGGTGGGCGCCAACGATATTGCCGAGTTCGGGCTCATGTGGCAAATCATGGGTGAGGCCGAGGCGGCGGCGTATGAGGCTATCGGCAAGCTCCGCGCGGCGGGTTTCTCGTGGCCGGATATCGCGGCCGAGGTGGGCGTATCCCGGCAAGCGGTAGCCCAGTGGTACGCCCGCCGTACGCCCGAGGCCGAGGGCAACGATACGTTGCGGGTGGTCGGGCGATGAGCGGGCCGGTTAGGTTCTGGTCTCCCCCGCTCCGCGATGAGGCTACAGGCCATCGTGTGAGCGGCTATCCGGGGCGGCGGCCGATTCGCTCGCGGGACCTGCCCGGCCCGCGGCCCGAGGGGCTCGGCCTCGTGGCGTGGTGGCGTATCCGCCTCGCTCTTTGGCTGGCCGAGTACCCGATGCGGTGGGCGGCCCGCGGTATGGGCCGGTTGCCCGAGTCTTACCAGGACATGACCGAGGCCGCCCCGGCCCTCGACGGGTGTACGTGTGACGCCCCGGCCGGTTCTCACCGGCCCTCGTGCATATGGGCCGCGCGATGAGGCGGCGTGGGCGGTGGCTCTCGGTGGTGCTCTGGTGTGGCGCCCTCGGCGGGGCCGGGCAGGCTACCGCGATGGCGGCGGGGTGGTGGCCGCCGGCTCGCACCGCGGAGGCGATAGCCTCGGCATCGCTGGCCGCGGTGTGCGTCGGCCTCTGGGCGACTCTGGCCCGGCTCCGCGAGGCCGAGGGTAAGCACTCGGCCGACCGGCGGGCGGTGATAATCCGCGGTATCCGCGAGGCCATCGCCCGGGGCGACCTCAAGGTGCCCGAGGCGGCCGGCCAGCCCGGCCCGCCCTACGCGAGCCACGACCGGCGGCGAGCAGGCCGGCCGGTGCCCGGCGGCCGCCGACATGACGACCCGCCGCCCCGGCGGGCGAGGAGAGGAGGCGCCCCCGATGCCTAGCGTATGGATTGTGTTCCGGCAAACCCCGTTGGCCCTCGGCCGTCAAGTGGTGGCGGTCTACGCCGATGAGGATAAGGACGCGGCGGTCGGTGTGGCCGCGGCGAATGTGTGGCTAGTCGCCGAGCGGTGGACACTCACCGACCCGGCCGAGGAGGCGGCCCCCGATGGCCGGTAAGTTCGTAGGTTCCAAGTTCGTGGTCACCGACCCCGACGACCCCGAGGCCCCGCGGGTGCTGGCCGAGTACGTCACTAACCCGACCGGGCACCTCCTGACACCGGGGCTCGTGGTGACGTACGTTAACCCGGCTATGCCCGGTCTGGGCAACCCGACGCCCGATGGCGGCCCTATGACGGTGGCCGAGCTTATCCTCTACGCCGACCCCGAGCGGCCGTATGTCGAGGCCATCCTCGACGGGGGCGCCTATTCGTGCGGGGCCGATAACCTCGTGCCGTTTACCGGGGTGGTGGTGACCGGGCCGCCCGAGCCCCGGCCGCCGTGGGCCGAGCTAGGCACCGACACCGCCGGGCATCAAATGTATGTGGCCCCGCCCGGCACTCCCCCGCCCGGGGCCGAGGAGGTCGCGCGGGCTCTGGTCGAGAGCGGGGCGGTGCCCGAGGGCGCCACTGTCGAGGAGGTCGCCGCCGCCCTAGGGCTCGCCCGGGAGCAGGGCATACGCCCGCTCGCGGTCGCCGACTCCCCCGGCCCGGCAACACCGGAGGCGACAGACAACGCCGCCGGGCCGGGGGCTCGCCGCGTGGTGATGCACCACGTAGGGCGCGGTGATGGCCAGCCCGAGCGGCGGGGGCCGGTGGGCGAGCCCCCGGCCGTCGAGGTGCGGGTTACCGCCGACGCCGGCCGGGCCGAAATCGGGTTTGCCTCCGCTCTGGCCGCCGCCGACCTCGCGGTGAGCGGGGCCGAGCTTCCCGGCGAGTGGCCCGACCTCTCGGTGTGTACCGCTACCGCGTTCGCCGCTTACGAGTCGATACAGGCCGGGGCGTGGGACCCGTTCCTGCCGATACTCGGCGGGGCTATCTCGGCCCGGCTCCGCGCGATGCGGGCCGAGGCCGTCGAGGCGGTGAGGGCGGCGGGGGGCGACCCTGACGACCCCGACGACCCCGCGTGGACCGAGGTCGACCGGGCGTGGCGGCCGCCCCGCCGCCGGGCCGAGTAGCCGTTACAAAAATTACAAATCATGCCGTGGCACGTGGTTATCCGCCTGCTCGACGGCCGGGTCGCGTGTGCCGACTACCGCGACCCGGTCGCCCGGCCGATGCACAAGATTAACGAGTCCCTCGGCCGCGGGCGGCCCGCCGACCCCCGGCTATACGCCGCGGTCGCCGAGTGGCTCGACGCCCCCGGCCACGCCGAGCAATCGGCGGTCTGTCACGCGGGGCTATCACCCGCCGGGCTACCGTGCGGGCATGACTTAGTTAGGCTGGCCGAGGAGCGGGAGCAAACCCAGAGGAGGACCCGGCCATGCCATACCGAGATGTGTACGTGAAAATGCGGGCGTACGTTCCGCCCCGCCGCCCCTCGTGGCCCGACCGCGGCGAGCCCGGCGGCCCGCCCGATTGGGGCATACCCGAGTTCCCCGAGGGGCCGTGGGAGCCCGGGTCGCCCGAGTTCCCGTGGGTGCCCGATGAGCCCGGCATAGGCGGCGGCCCCGTGTTCCCCGAGCGGCCCGAGTGGCCCGGCCGCCCCGAGCGGCCCGACCAGGGGCTACCGCGGCCCCCGGCCGAACGCGGCCCGTACCCCATCATCGAGGCGGTCGACCTCGGCGAGCACCCCGAGTTGCCCGACCTCAACCACGCGCGGTTTATCACCGTCACCACCGCCAAAGCTCGCGCCATCGGGGCGGGGTGGCCCGCGTGGGTGGTGATGGGCGACACCGAGGAGGACGCCGAGCCCCGGCACCCCGAGCAGGGGCACCCGGGCGAGTGGGTGGCGGTGTTCTACGCGGCGGCCGCGCGGTGGGCGTGGGTGCTGTCTCCGCCGACCGATGAGCTACCCGAGGTCGACCCCGAGCCCACGCTCCGCCGGTAGCACCGCAACGCGGTAGCACCGATGAGCCCGGCCGGGTGTCGCTCGGCCGGGCTCGCCGCGACCCAAATCCCAAGCGGAGGCAAAATAAAAAACGGCCCGGCCGAGGGGGTTGTGCCTCCCACCTCGGCCGGACTACGTTTTGACCCACGTAACTAGGCGCCTCGAATATAGCAGAATAACGGTCGGTGGCGGAAGCGCAACACCGCACCGAGGCGGTAGCGGTCGCCTAACCGTTACCGGCCCTCGACGGTGGCCCCGCCCTAACCTCAACCAGAGGTTGAGGGGTCTAAGGTCAAGACCCCCCGTGGTAAACCGCAAAAACCGCGGTTCACCACGGCTCGACCTCGTGGTTGACCGAGAGTGAAACACCCCACTACCGGTGACCGACCGCAACCAAACTACAGGTCCGTAAGCGGTGTCAACCCCGCCAAGCTCGCATCTTTGCCCAGCTAACGGCATGATTACGCTATGGCACCACCACGGCAGGACCGGCGACGGTTCCCGCCGTGTGGCCGGGTGTTCGACGGCGAGACGTGCCGCCGCCGCGGTGAGCACCTATGCGAGCCCCGAGCCCGCCACGTGGTCGCGTTCTTTACCGAGTTGCTCTGTCACACAAAAGGCGACTACGCCCGGCGGGCGTTCATCCCCGCCACGTGGGAGCGCGAGCGGGTGCTCCGCCCGCTGTTCGGCACCGTCGAGTATGACCCGGCCCGCCGCCGCTACGTCCGACGCTACCGAGAGTGCTACCTCTCGACCGCGAGGAAAAACGGCAAAACCGAGCTAATCGCCGGAATCATGCTTTACATGCTCGTGGGTGACGGTGAGGACTCCGCCGAGATTTACGGGCTGGCCCTCGACAAAGACCAGGCCGGGCTAGCGTACCGGGCCGCCGCGCGCATGGTGCAGCTCTCCCCCATCCTCGCCCGCCGCCTGGCCGTGGCCCGCTCGGCCGCCCGCATCGCCGACGAATCGACCGCCTCATTTTTCGCGGTGATGGCCGGTGACGCCGCGGGCGCCCTCGGCCCCAACCCGCACGCCGCCTACATCGATGAGCTACTGACCCAGCCGTCGAGAGAGCTTTACGACGCGTTGCGTACCGGGTTCGGCGCGAGGGCCGAGCCCCTCCTCATCCTGGCCACCACCGCCGATAACGACCCGGCCGGGTTCGCGGCCGCCGAGCGTACGTGGTCTGAGCAGGTGCTAGAGGACCCCGAGTTGGACCATGCCCGGCTCGTGGTGCTGTTCGCGGTGCCGCCCGATGCGGATTGGACCGATGAGGCCGTGTGGGCGCTGGCTAACCCCGGCCTCGGTGACTATCTGGACCCGCGGGTGCTGCGGTCGGAGTGCGCTAAGGCGGTGGCCAACCCGGCGGCCGAGCGGGCGTTCAAACAGTACCGGCTCAACATGCAAACGCCGCAAGCGGGCCGGGCTATCGACATGACCCGGTGGAATGCCTACGCCGGGCCGCCGCCCGCCCTCGACGGCCGCACGTGTTACGCCGGCCTCGACCTGGCCTCGACTATCGACCTCGCCTCGTACGCCCTCGATTTTCCCGACGCCCGCGGGGGGCACGACGTGATTTGGCGGGTGTTCACCCCCGAATCGCAAGTGCCCGACCTCGACCGGCGCACCGGGGGCCGCGCGTCGGTGTGGGCCGCGGCGGGGCTCCTCACCGTCACCGATGGCAACGTGATTGATTACGAGGCCATCAAAGTAGCGTTGCGCACCGACGCCGAGCGGTACGACCTCCGCGAGATAGCGTTCGACCGGTGGGGGGCTACCCAGATGGCCAGCGATTTGATAGACGAGGGGTTCCCGCTCATACAGGTCGGGCAGGGGTTCGCCACGATGAGCGGCCCGACAAAAGAGCTACTCCGCCTCATCGCCTCGGGGTTGTACCGGCACGGGGGTAACCCGCTTATCGCGTGGCAGGCCGGTAACCTCATCGTGCGTACCGACCCGGCGGGCAACCTCAAGCCCGACAAATCGCGGTCGACTGACAAAATCGACTCAATGGTCGCCGCGGTGATGGCGCTGGACCGGGCCATACGCCACGCCGCGGCCCCGCCGCACGATGACTACCTCGCCGCCGGTTTCTAGTGGAAGGGCGCCCCGATGATGGATGAGAACGAGCTACAGGCGTGGCGGGCCGCGGCCGAGCGGCACCTCGACGCTCAGGTCGCGCGGGTGACCCGCTATCAGGAGTATTACGACGGTGAGGAGGCAATACCGGTCATCCTCGACACCACCGAGCGGCACGCGTTCCGGGCGTTCATCCGAGAGGCCGGCGCGAATTGGTGCGAGCTTGTGGCGAACGCGGTCGCCGAGCGGCTACAGGTCGTCGGGTTCCGGTTCGCCGGTACCGGCGGTGAGGACGCGTGGGCTATCTGGCAGGCCAACCAGATGGACGCCGACGCCGAGCTAGTGCAATCGGACGCTCTGGTGTGCGGCTCCTCGTTTGTGCTCGTGCAACCCGACCCGGATAGCCCGGTCGGGGTCGAGATGACGGCCGAGAGCCCGCGCGAGGCAACGGTGTTGTATGAGCCCGGCTCACGCCGCCGCCGCGCGGCGGGTTACAAGCGGTTCGGGTCCGAGGCCCTCGGCCGCCGTACCGAGGTGCTCATGTTGCCTGACGTTATCGCCACGTGGCACGCCGGCGCCACGGGGCCGCCCGAGGTGCTCCCCAACCCGGCCGGGGCGGTGGGCATGATTGAGATAACCCCGCAACCGCGGACCCACGGGTGGCCGAGGTCTGAGCTTCACTCGTGCATACCGATACAGGACCGGATTAACACGGTGTTGTTTGCCCGGCTCGTGGCAACCGATTACTCGGCGTTCCGGCAAATCTGGGCGACCGGGGTCAAGATAGCCCGGCAGACTGTCACCTCGGCCGATGGCACCGAGATAACCCGGCCGGTGGCCCCGTATGACATCGGGGCTAACCGCCTGCTCGCCAACGAAAACCCCGACGCCCGGTTCGGGAGCTTCCCCGAGTCGGCCCTCCGCGGCTACCTCGATTCGGTTGAGCAGGACGTTAACCAGATGGCGGCGATAACCCAGACCCCGCCGCACTACCTCCTCGGGCAAATCGCCAACCTGTCGGCCGATGCCATCAAGGCGGCCGAGGCCGGCCTCGTGGCCAAGTGCCGCCGCCGCTCGTTGCACGTCGGCGAGGGGTGGGAGACCGCCGCCCGGTACGCCCTCCGCCTCACGGGCAACCCGGCGGCCGCCGACCTCGGGGCCGAGGTGATATGGGCCGATTTCGAGACCCGCTCGGTGGCCCAGCTCGCCGACGCCCTAAGCAAGCTCGGCGCCCCGCCAATCAATATCCCGCAAGAGGTGATATGGGCTAAGTACGGGGCGAGCCCGCAAGAAATCGACCGGTGGCGTACGCTCCGCGCGGCCGAGCAGGCCGAGCAGTTGGCTAACGCCCTAGGGGCTCTGGGCGGCCCCGAGGGCGAGTATGCGCGGCTACTGGCCGCGGGTGGCGTAACCGGGCAGGGCGGGGCGTAGTGGCCGTTAGCGTGGCTCTGGGTGACGCCTACCGGCTCCGCCTCGGCGGGGCGGTTAACGGGCTCCTCGCGCGGCTCGCCGCGGTGTGGCTCATCTTGTGGGACCCGCGGCGGCCGCTGTATTCGGCGGGGCTCGCGGCCGAGGTGACCGCCTCGTGGACCGAGGGCGCCCAGGAGTTCACCGCGGCCGAGACCGCGCGGTGGCTCCTCGCCCTCACGGTGCTAGCGGGCGGCCGCCCCGGCGGCCCGTTCCGCATACCGGCCGGGCTCGTGGGCTCCTCGGCCTCGGGTGGCCGCCTGTCTGACATGACCCGGCTCGCGCCCTCGGTGTGGCTGGCCCGCGCGGCCGCCGGGGCCACGGCCGAGGAGTGCGCCGGGGCGGTGGCCTCGTGGCTGGCCCGCCTCGCCTCATCCGAGCCCTACCGTGTGGCGAATCACGTCACGCTATACGCCTCACGCACGGACCCGCGGCTCACCGGGCGGGTTATCCGCCGGGCTCGGCCGGGGGCGTGCCCGTTTTGCGTTGCGCTCGCCGAGCGCGGTTACAGCCCGGCGGCCGCCGGGTTCCCTGCTCACGGGCATTGCCATTGCACGGCCGAGCCCGAGATTGGACCGAAACGATGACGACACCCCCGGCCCCCCCGGCGCCCCCGGCTCCGCCCGCCGACCCGCCGCCGCCGAGCCCGCCCCCGGCTCCCCCGGCGCCCCCGGCCGGTAGCCCCGAGGAGGAGCTAGCCCGGCTCCGCTCGGTGCTCGATGATGAGCGTAAGCAACGCAAGGCGGCCGAGGATAAGCTCGGCAAGCTCACTAAGGACGCGATGACCGACCAGGAGCGGGCGGTTACCGAGGCCCGCGAGGCGGGTAAGGCCGAGGCGGCCGCCGAACATGCGCAAGCTCTCGCCGCCGCCGAGTTCCGGGCCGCGGCCGCCGGGCGCATCGCTAAGCCCGAGGCGGCCCTAGCTCGCCTCGACCTCGCCAAGCTCGTTAAGGACGGCAAGCCCGACACCGCCGCGATTAAGGCCGCGGTTGACGACCTCGCCGCGGTGCCCCCGCCGCCGGGCCGCGTTCCGGCCGGGCCGCGGGACCCGGCCGCCCCGGCTAACGGCGATTTTTTCCGCGAGCAGATGGCCCGGGGCTAACCGGGCCGCGCGGTGTTATCGTGGTCGCGTTGCCTCGACCGTGATGGAGTGGCAGCCGGTAGCCGAATCCGGGCGCTTACGGGGTGGATGCCCCGGCCCCCGCGGGAGCGTGACGCACCGCGGCGGGTAACGCTAAAGCGGCGAGCCCCCTACCCTCGCACGCTCTAAGGAGGCGGCCGCCGTGGCCCTCGCCGATTTCGCCGGTATCATCCCCCACGAGTATTCACAGCAAATCATCGAGGAGGTGACCCAGCAATCGACGGTGCTACAGCTTGCCCAGACTATGCCGATGGGTACGCGCATCACCGAGATACCGATTGCGGGCACCCTGCCCTCGGCCCAGTGGGTGACCGGCGCGAACATGCAACCGGCCGGGCCGGGCCGCAAGCAGTACACCGACCTCAAGCTCTCACCCCAGGTCATCACGGCCGAGGAGATTTCGGCGGTCGTGGCCATCCCCGACCAGTACCTAGAGGACAACACCGTTAACCTCTGGACGTGGGCACGCTCGCGGCTCGCCGAGGCTATCGCGGTGCGCCTCGATGAAACGGTACTGTTCGGCGGGGCCGGCATCCCGGCGACCTTCCCCGTGGGCGGTGTCGCCGCCGCCGCCTACTCGCTACCGGTGACCGTGGGTATCGACGCGGTCGACGGGGTTAACCGGGCTATGGGCGCGGTTGAGGCGCAAGGGCTCGCGGTGAACGGGCACGCGGCCGACCTCTCGGTCAAATCGATGTTGCGCGGTGTGCGTGACGAAACCGGCGCCCTCCTGCTCGGCTCCGAGCAGGTCGGCGCGGCGGCCCGGCCGACGCTCTACGGGGTGCCCATCGCCTACAGCGGTTTTGCGCAGACCACCGCGGCCGAGCTATTCACCGGGGCGTGGCAATACCTGGTCATCGGCGTTCGGCAAGACATCAGGTTCCGCATTGAGCCCGCGGGCGTTATCGCCGACCCGACTACCGGCATGGTGCAGGTGTCGGGGTTCCAAGACAACGTGACCCCGTGCAAAATCTGGGCTCGGTTCGCGTGCGGCATCGTTAAGCCCGTCACTAAGCGGGTTCCGGCCGGGGCTACCCCGTTCGCCAAGGTGCGGCTATCCGCCCTCACCCCGCCCGCGGGTGGCCTGTTCGCTAACCACCCGCACGGCCCGGTTGACCCCGGGGCCGAGGCCGAGCCCGAGGGCGGCGAGCGCAAGGCGGCCGCTAAGAAGTGACCACCCCCGACCCGGCCTGGCAGGCGTGGGCGCCTCCTCTGGACCCGCCCACGCCCGGCGGTCTGCCCGTCGAGATGGCCGAGGACATCGGCCGCGGGTGGGGCATCGATGATGAGGACCATCACCTCACCGCGGCCCTCATGTGGGAGGCGTACGCCGCCACCCTGCCCCCGGCCGCCTCGGTTAGCTCGGTGCAGACCGGGGCTCAGTCTGTCGTTTACAACCCGGCGGTGCCCGGCGGCGATTACGGCCGGGCCATCGCTCGGGCACAGTGGCACCGCTCGTTTGTGTCGGGGCTCGTATCGGTGCCGCTCCTCGTGGCCCCGGTTGACGACCCCGGGCCGGTGCCCCCCGAGTGGGATTGGGGCGAGCAACCGTGGCCCTAATCCTCGCCAACGACCCGGTTGAGCTATTCGACCCGGCCCCGAGTGACCGGTACGGGTGGGAAGACCCGCCGCCGAGCCCGCCGCGGCCGCGGTGGTGCGGCGTGGGCAACCTCCAGCTCGCCGGGGGCCGCTCGGACCCGCGGGCCGCCGACGCTGGCGGCCGAGGCCCGTACGCCCCGGCCGCCGGGCTCGTGGGTGTCCTGTACCTGCCCCTCGACGCCCGGCCGGCCGAGGGCTCGGCGGTGAAAGCGCGCGGGCTCGGGTTCGTGCTCTCGCAAGTGCGGGAGATAACCGACCCGGCCGATACCGGCCTCGGGTGCTGGATGGCCACCGCCACGGGCACCGGGAATTGGGGGGCCGATGGCCGGTGACGTGACCTATACGGTGCTCAACCCGCGGGCTCGCCGCGATGCGGTGGCCCCGATGATGGCGGCGATTGCGGCCGAAATCGCGGGCGCCGCGGCGGGTGGCACGCCGCGGCTATCGGGTGCCCTCGCCGGGAGCTACTCGGTCAAGCCCGGCCGCGACCCCGGTACCTCGCTCGTGGAGAGTTCCGGGGTGGGGTGGGGTAAGTACATCGAGTACGGCACCCGGCGAATGCGCGCGGTGGCCCCGCTCGGCCGGGCGTTCGCCGCGGCTAAAGGGCGCTACGGATGAGCCTTGCCGTGCCCGAGATTGCGGCCCCCGACGCCGAGGCGTGGGCGTGGGCCAACCTCCGCGATATCCGCGGGCTCACCTCGTTTGCCTACACCGCTACCCAGCTTGACCCGGCCGGGTGGCTCACCTCGACGTTTCTGCAAGTTGACGCCCGCGCGGCCCGCCGCACCGCCGCACGGGACGCGGCCGAGCAGGCCCGCCGCCGCCTCCTCGGCCTGCCCTCGGTGGCGTGGCCCGGGGGCGTGGTGTGCCTCGTGGCCGTGGTCGAGGCCCCGTTCTGGCTGCCCGATGATGACGGGCAACCCCGCTACGTGGCCCGGTACGAAATCCGGGTCCACCCGCAACGCCCATCCCCCCCGAGCCCCCGCTCGGCATCCCCCGAGGAGCCTTAGCTATGCCTCCTGCCGCCCCCGTCGAGAAGATAGACCCGACCGAAGTACAGGTCGGCGCCCCGAACGGCCCCGGTATCTACGTGGCCCCGCCCGGCACCGAGCCCCCCGACACCACCGAGGATGAGTGGGAGGACCCGTGGCGCATCCTCGGGTATCTGAGTGAGGACGGCCCCACGGTCGGCCAGAGCACCGATTCGACCGACATCACCCCGTGGCAATCGGTCTCGCCTATCCGCTCGGTCATCACCTCACGCGGCGTAACGCTACAGTTCGTCATGTGGCAGCTCAACGGCCTAACGGTGGCGATGTACTTTGACGCCGATGAGGCCACCCCCGATTCAGACGGCGCGCTAGACATGGCTATCCGCACCGACACCCCGCAACACCTCTACGCCCTCGGCATCGATTCGGCCGACTCTGACCGGGTGCTCCGCCTCTCGTTTACCCGTGCCTCGCTCTCCTCGGCCGGTGATATGCAGCTCACCCGCGGGGCCGCGGTGCCGCTCGACGTGACGCTATCGGCCCTCGATGACGCCGGCCAGCTCGCCCGGGTGCAGCTCGGCCCGCGCGGTACCGGTGACGGTAACGGCTCCTCGGGTAACGGCCCGCTGGCCGGCCGCGGCAAGTCCGAAGCGGCGGCGTGACCGCCGCCACGGCGAACGGGCGGGCAACGGAACCATTCGACCTCGACGCCGCGGCCGAGGCCGCCGCGGCCGAGGCCGAGGGCAACCGCACCGGGCCGCAACCGTTCCCGTTCACCTATCACGGCACGACCTACACCGTGCCCCCGACCCAGGCGTGGCCGGTATCGGCGTTCCGTGATATCGCTAACGGTGACCTCGAAACGGCGTTGCAAAAACTGCTCGGCGAGGAGGTGTTCGCCGGGCTCGCCGACGCCGGGCTACGCGTCGGTGACCTCAACCTGCTATTTGAGGAGATAGCGCGCGGCTCGGGGCTCAACCTCCCAAATTCGCGGCCGCCTGCTCGGCAAAGCTCGACCCCGAGGCCGAAGCGGCGGTTATGGCCGGATACGGGGTCGATATCCTCGACCCCGCCGTCACCCCGCGGCGGGTGGCCGTGCTTATCCGCGGGTTGCCCCCGTACGCCCGGCGGGCCGGGCAGGAATGGTCGACCGAGTCCGAGCTACTCGCCCTCCTCGTGGACCGGGTGGCCGAGCTAACGTACGTGACCGCGCGTGCTGCGGGGGCTAAGAACTTCCCGCGGCCGCGGCCGCTACCTCGGCCGAGGGGTGCGGCCCCCGTCGATTCCGGGCGCAACGCATCGTTGCCCCCCGAGCGGCCCGAGGCGCCCTCGGGCGGCGGGGTGAAGACCGGCACGTGGGCCGAGGCTATCTCGATGCTGGCCGGCATCCCGGGCGTAAAGGTGGTGACCGAGGATGGCTAGCTACAGTTACGCGGGGCTAGAGGTCCGGGTCACCGCCGACACCCGGGGGATGGCCGCCGATATCCGCACCTCGGCGACCTCGGCCGGGCAGGACGCCGCTAAGTCAATCGGTACCTCGATGACCTCGGGGCTCAAGGCCGTAGGGACCCTGTTCGGCTCGATTGGCAAGAGCGCGGTTACCGGCCTCGGGCTGGCCAGCGGGGCCGCTATCGGGTTCGGTATCGAGTCGTTTAAGACCGCGGCCCGGGTCGGCGAGATGGACGCCTCGCTCAAGGCGTTGGCCAAAGCGAATAACCAGAGCTACCCGGCGATGCAAAAGGCGGTCGCCGGTATCCGCGGGTACGGCATCGAGGCGGGCACCGCTCAGCAGTTGGTCGCCACGTTCTCGCGTAACCAGCTCGACCTAGCCAAGTCCACCACGCTCGCCCGGGTGGCTCAGGACGCGGCGGTTATCTCGGGGCGCAACTCGACCGAGGTGCTCTCTGACATCGTGCATGGCATCGAGACTCAAAACTCGGCCGTGCTCCGCAACGCCGGGCTCAACGTGCAGGCCGGTAAGGCCATCGATGCCTATGCCAAATCGGTAGGCAAGGCGACTAAGGACCTGACCGACGCCGAGCGGGCGCAAGCGGTACTCAACGCGGTACTCGATGAGGGCAAGACGGTAGCGGGGGCGTATGAGGCGGCGATGCGCGAGCCCGGTAAGGTGCTCCGCTCGTTCCCCCGGCTCATCGATGACATCAAGCTCTCAATCGGGCAAGGGCTCGTTAAGGCCCTCGGCCCGGCCATCCTCGGCCTGTATGACCTGGCCTCGGCGTTTAGTAAGGCGGTGGCCCCCGGCGGGGTGCTCGGCCCCATCTTCGACGCCATCGGCGTGGCGGTGGCCTCGCTCGTGGCCCCGGTGACCAAGCTCATTACCCAGTGGGCAACGATGCTGGCCAACCTCAAGCCCGAGCAGGTCGCCCGGGTGGTCGATGTCATCAAGCAATTTGGCCCGGCCCTCCTCATCGCCGCGGGTGCCCTCGCCGCGTTCACCGGGGGCGGGCTCCTCACCCAGCTACCGATAATCGGCGGTCTGTTTACGACCCTGCTCGGCCCTATTAAGCTCCTCGCCCCGACCCTGCTCGCGGTGGGCAAGGCGGCCCTAGGCGCCGCGGGCGGGCTCGCCGGGGCGGGCGGTGCCGCGGGCGGCTCGGCCTCGGGTATGACCGCCCTCCTCGGCCCGGTGGGGCTCGTGGTCGCCGCCCTCGTGGCCCTCGTGGCCACCTCTAAGCCGTTCCGAGATTCGGTTATCGGGATGGGTAAGGCCCTCGCCTCGGCCCTCGTGCCAGCGTTTAAGGCCGTGGTGGGCGGGGTCCGCGAGGTGCTACCGCCAATCCTCGACCTGGTCCGGGCCATCGGTGACAACCTCGCCCCCGTGATAGACCGGCTAACGCCGCTCCTCGCCCCGCTCGGTCAACTGCTCGGCACCGTGCTAGCTCAGGGTTTCTCGAATATGGCCGCGGTGGCCCGAGCCCTCGCCCCCGGCCTTATCGCCATCGTGCAGGTTATCGGGTTCCTGCTCGTGCAAATCCTCAACGTGGTCGGCCCGGTGGCTCAGTTCGTTATCGGGCTCACGCAAGCGGCCGCCGCCGCCGGGGTGTTCTCGGCCCCGGCCCGTGCCCTCGCCGCGGTGCTCGGCGTAATCAGCAACGCGATAGCTACCGTGGTGCGGTGGATTTTCGGCGGTAGCCCGGGGCTCATACCCGGGTTCCTGGCCGCGGCCGCGGCGGCGGGGCCATTGATGGGGGTGCTTAACGCCCTCGCCGGGGTGTTCCGGGCGGTGGCCTCCGCCATCGCCGCGGCGTGGTCGGCCGTCACCGGGTCGACGCGGGCGGCTATGTCGGCCGTGACCTCGATTGTGACGGCCGGGGGTAACGCGGTGCGGTCGGTGGTGACCTCGGCATTCAACGCGGCCCGCTCGGTGGTTAGCTCGGCAATGTCGGCGACCTCGGCCGCGGTAAGCTCGGCGTTCGCCTCGATACGCTCGGCCGCCTCCTCGGGCGCCTCGGCCGTGCTCTCCTCGGTGTCGGGGTCGTTTAACCAGGTCCGGTCGGTGACGCAATCGGCGTTTAGCTCGATAGCGGGCATCGTGTCCAGCGGGCTAAGCTCCGCGGTCGGGGCCGCCCGAGCGGGCGGGGCGGCTATCGTGTCCGGGCTACAGGCCGGCATGAATAGCGCGATGGGCGCGGTGATGTCAACGATTTCTAGCATCGCATCCAAGGTGAGCGGTGCCCTAAGCTCGGCCCTCAAAATCGGGTCGCCCTCCCGGCTCACTATCCCGATGGGCCGCGACCTATTCCGCGGGCTAGAGGTCGGGTTCGCCCGCGAGGAGGCGGTCGCCGAGTGGGCGACCCCGAGCTTGCCCGGCGGTACCTCGCCGCTGGCCGGGCACGCCGCCGCCGGGCTCGGGCTCGGCGCCGGGGCCGGGGCGACCATCAATGTCTACCCGAGCGCGGGTATGGATGAGCGGGCACTCGCGGCGATGGTGTCGCGCGAGCTTGCGTGGGCTACCGCCGGGGGGCTCGGATGACGACACCTCGCCGCCGCTACGACCGCGGGTTTGAGCCCGCCGGGTGGGTGTACGGCCGTGACCCGCTCGCGGTGCGGCCGAGCGGGCTAGTGCCCGTCACGTGGGATGGGCTCGCCCTCGACACCGGAGACCAGCCCAACGGGTTGTGCCTCGTGGTCGAGGACGTAGAGGGGTGGGACGATTCCCCGCCGCTCGATGGCAACGATGCGTTGCGGTCTATCGCCGATGGGGCCGCGTGGGGGCCGAAGACCCTAGGCCCCCGCACGATAGTTATACACGGGGCCGCTACGGGGCCGCGGGCCGAGCTTGCCGGGTTCCGTGACCAGCTCACCGCGCGGTCGGCCCGCCGGGTGCCCGGTGAGCTTGCCATCGGTGACGCCCTCGGCCGGATGCTGACCGCCGACGTGCGAGCGGACACCGAGCGGTACCGGCACACGTGGCTAAGCGCGGTGGCGTTCCGGTATCAAGTGACGCTCACCGCCGCGGACCCGCTGCGGTACGAGGCCGGGTGGCAAACGGTGGTGCTGCGGACGCTGGTCGAGGGCGAGGCTACGGGCCGCGATTACCCCCGCGAGTTCCCGTGGCACTACGCGGTCTCCCACCTCCCGAACACCGCCCAGCTTGCCAACCACGGCAACGCCGAGGCCCCGGTCTGGGCGTTGTATGAGGGGCCGCTCGGTGAGTCTCGGCTCACCGCTGACGGGGGCGGGTTCGTGCTCCTCGCCCCGCTGACCGGTGGCCAGCAAATCCGGGTGAACACCTCGACGCTTGCGGCCGAGGCCGAGGGCGGGCTCGGCCGTGCCTCGTACGTGCTGCCCGGCTCGCGGCCCGCCCGCCTGCCCGCGGTGGCCTCGACGCGGTTTCACCTCTACGCGATAGGGGCGGGCGCGGTAACGCTGGCGTGGCGGTCGGCATGGGCGTAGCCTCGGCGGTGCCGTTCGCCCTCACCGACCCGCGGCCGCGGGTGCCCCTCCCGGGGGCGTGGCGGTTCTGGGCCGACCTGCTCAGGACCGGCGAGCCCCTCGGCCCGGTGCAGGTGTCCGGGTTCGGGTTCACCTCGCGGCTATCCGGGTTCGGCAACGGCACCGGCTCGTTTACCCTGCCGTGCGGAATCGACCCCGCGCGGTTGCTCCGCCTCTGGTCGTGGCGCCTCTGGGCGTGGTACGGCGAGGACCCTAACCCGGTATGGTGCGGGGTGCCCTCGGGTATCGGCGATGAGGACGGCTCGGTTAGGGTGTCGCTCACGTTCACCGAGCTAACCGGCTACCTCACTAAGCGGCAATTTGACGTGCATCCGAAGTGGTCGACGCCGGGCGGGGGTATGGAGCAAACCGCCATTGCTGCCATGCTCGCGGCCCCGCTGGCCGACGTGGGGGTCCGCGTGGTGACGGCCGCGGGCGCCCCGCGTAACCGTGACCGCACGTACGAGTACCTCGAATCCGAGCACCGCGGGCAACTGCTCGCCAACCTCGCCGGGGTCGATGACGGCCCCGAGTTCCGGGCAGAATACGGCATGACCGCGGCGGGGCGGCCCGAGTGCGTGCTCCGCATCGCCTCGCCGCGGGTGGGCGGCCCGACCGGCCTCGGGGTGACGATACCGGGCACCGCGCTAGGGTTCCGCGCCCAGTGGGACGCCGATAAGCTCCGCACTCGCACGTTTGCGGTCGGCGACCTCCCCGAAAACGCGGCCGCCGATGCGGTACGGCCGGTGTCCGTAGTCGACCGGCCGCAACCCGATTTGCCCCGCCTCGACGGGGTGGACGACTGGCCCGGTACGTTTGTGCTCTCGACGCTGGCCGAGCGGGCTAACACGATGGCCGGCGCCCAATCCCGCCCGGCCCTCGCACTGTCGGCGAGCCCCCCGGCGAACACTCCCCCGCTCGGCTCGTACCGGGTCGGTGATGACGTGACGATATACGCCGAGACCCCGCTCTTGCCCGGCGGGCTCGACGCGACCGGGCGGCTAACCGAGGTGTCCGTATCCGCGGCCGAGGACCGGGCGACCTGGTCGGTGGTGACCTCGATGCCACCGCCGCTCGCGCGGGAGTCGCTCGCCGGGCGGCTCGGCCGCCTCGACCTCACGACCCGAACCGTGTTTCAGCGTGGCCCGATGACGGCCCCGCCCGTTTTCCCCGAGGAGGGGTAGCAGATGACGACACCGAGCGGCCGCCTCGCATGGGGGCAAGCGGGCAACTACGATGCGGCCGACGACCGCGCGGTTATCGCCGCGGTTAGCGGGTTGCGTACCGGCCTGGTTACGCCGCTGGCCGCGCGGCCCGGGGCCGGGCTATTCGTGATAATCGACGGGGGCTGGCTCGGCATCGCCGATTGCGGCGATGGGACCTCGGGGGTAGTCGGCGACCGGGGCGACCTGGCCGTCGAGGTCAACCCCGGCCCGGTGACCGGCGAGCGGCTCGACGTTATCTGGTGTGACGTTGAGCCCGACGAGGGCACGTGGGAGCTACACGTCATTACCGAGCCCGAGGCCGCCGGGCGGCCCGGTATCCCGCTGGTTTACCTCACCGTGCCCGCCGGGGCCGCCCTCGCCGCCCAGATGGACATAACCCCGGCCGAGCGTGACATCGAGAGGCGGCTACTGTGGCAATCGGCCCAATCCAACGCGGGCACGGGTAGCGGCACCACGTGGGGCACCGCCGCCACGGTGGTTTGGACCCGTGACGCGGGGCTCCCCCACGTCCCCCGGCATTGGTACCGGGTCGTGTTTCAGGCTAACTCGGTGATGGCGGTATCGGGTTCGCTCGCGGGCCGCATCGGCGTAGGCTCGGCCCCCGCGTTCGGCACCGAGGGGCAGACCGAGCTAGGGCAGGCCGCCGCCATCATGTACCCGGCCTATAACCGTGAGGGCACCGCCCGCGTTGAGTGGGTGTACCAGTTCACCGGCCCGGCCCCGCAAAACCGCCTCTACCGGGGCCGCATATGGTCGGCCGGGGTCGGCCAGTACCGGCCTAATAACATCGGTTCCACGCTCGGCGCCGGGCTCCTGCTCACCATTGAGGACATGGGCACATGACCACCCCGGCGAGCGGCGGCGGGTTGCTGCGGTGGGGGCAAGCGGGCCGCTATAACGCGTGGGACGACCGGGTCGTCATCACCGCCCTATCGGGCCGCCGTACCGGGGTGGTGGCCCCGGCCCACTTCACCGCCTCGGCCGGGCTCGCGTTCATCGTGGACCGCGGGTGGATAGCGGTCGGCGATGCGGGCGACGGGACAACCGCGGTACTCACCTCGCCGGTATCGCTACAGGCGTTCATAGCCCCGGGCGACGGGGCCGAGCGTACAGACGAGATACGGGCCGAAATCATCGACCCCGAGGCCGCCACGTGGCAGATTACGGTCCATCCCCCGGCCGAGCGGGGCGGTGTCGTGCTCGGGTGGGTGCGGATACCCGCCGCGGCCGCGGCCGCCGCCGACGCCGAGTTCACCTCGCGCGAGCAGGATTTCTCTACCGGCGGGGCCATCCCCGGGCCGCCCGGCCCGCAAGGCCCGCCCGGCCCGCAAGGGCAAGCAACGCTCATCGTGGGCTCATTCCGTAACCGCACGCCCGCCGACCTCCTCGCCGAGCCCGTGGCCTCGGGGCTCATCCCCGCCGATTGGGACGCCCCGGGCAACCCGGCTAACGACGTGCAGGTCGAGGTCGGGTGGTCGGTGGTGTACGCCGCCGATGGCTCGATGTGGACCTACGTCACCGCGAGCGGCCCCGGCGGGCCGTGGCTTAACGCGGGCATCGTGCAGGGGCCGCCCGGCCCGATAGGCCCCCCCGGCCCCGAGGGGCCGCCCGGCCCGGCGGGTATCCCGGCCCTCGACTCGTGGCACCGCATGTTGCCGCTCGCGGGTGGCATTAACCAGCCCCCGGGGTCCGAGCTAGTGGCGCAATACCGCCTCAACGCCGACCGGTCGATGGTTACCGTGACCGGGGCTATCACGCTGGCACAGAGCGGCTCGGGGTGGGCTAACCCCATCTTCACATTCCCGGTCGGGTACCGGCCAACGCATAACACCGGCTGGCCGATATGGACCAACTTTGGCCCGTGGAACAATAACGGCACGCCGCGGGTGTTCACCGGGCCGGGCGGAGGTCTGGAGTTGCACGGCATCCCGACCGGGTCGGCTAACGCCCTCGTGCGGCTCGATGGGTCGTTCGCGGTGCCCAACCCCGACATACCGCCCGCCACGCAAGACGCCTACGACCCCGACTACGACCCCGCGACCCCGAGGTGAGCAGGGGCGTAACCTACCGTCAAGAGCACCACGAGGAGGCCCCGATATGTCCGAGCCCGAGGACGACCGGCCCGACCAGGACCCGCCCGACGACACCCCCGAGGGCGGCCCGCCGGCCGGTGAGGCCGGCCCGCCACATGAGGCCGAGGAGGTGCCCGAATGGCGCTAAACCGCCTATGGATGCCCTCACCGCACCATTCCGCCCGCTCGGGGTCTGTGCGGCTCATCGTGCTACACACCACCGAGGGCGCCCAGACAATCGAGTCTCTCGCCAACTGGTTTGCCAACCCATCGGCGAAAGTCTCCTCACACGTCGGGGCCGATAACAAGCGGCGTGGCACAATCGCCGAGTACGTGCGGCGGGACCGGGCCGCGTGGGCGCAAGGCAACTACAACTCGGCCTCGACCTCTATCGAGATGTGTACCCCCGCGGGGGCGGCTAACGGCTGGTCTCGGTCCTACTGGCTCAACTCGCAAGGCTGGCTGCTCGATAACTGCGCAGAGTGGATAGCCGAGGAGGCCCGGCACTACGGCATCCCGATAGTCAAGCTCTCGGCCTCGCAAGCTCAGGGGTCCGGGCGTGGCCTCTGCGGGCACGTGGACATACAGCCGAGGGACCGCACCGACCCCGGCCCCGGGTTCCCGTGGGATTACGTGATTAGCAAGGCCGCGGGCGGGGCGCCCCCCGCCTCGGCTCCCCCGAACGCATCGGAAGGTGACAGGATGACCCCCGCCGTGGTGTTTTTCAAGGATGACATTTACCGAGCCTGCCGCGGCTCAGACCAGCGGGTTTACTACTCTGGCCCCGACACTAAAGGGGCGTGGCACATGGTCGACCCGGCCAGTAAGAGCATTAGCGGCGTATCGATGGCGGTCTCACCGACCGGGTCTCTGGTGATTTCGTATGTCAACGGCGCCGGTAACATCTGCTCGTACCGGCGGGCATCGGGCGGCGGCTCGTGGGCGTGGTCGAATCAGGGCGGTAACGCCAAGTGAGCACCTCGGCCGCGGGGTGCTCCCCGGCCGAGGTCGACGCGTGGCCGGCCGAGGCGGTGCTCCGCATCGTGAAGGGCGACCCGTTCGCGTTCCGGGTGGCCATCCTCGACGCGGGCGGCGAGCCCCTCGACGTATCGGCGTGGCGGTTCGCCGGCACGGTGATATCCGACCGGCTCCGCCTCGATTTCGAGACCGCCGCCGACGACACCGGGGTCGAGGTGTGGCTCCGCGGCGAGGCAACCGCGCGGCTCACCACGCTACGGCCGGGCCGGTTCGACCTCGCCGCGATGCAACCCACCGCGGGCGAGGGCGTAACCATCCTCGCCGGGCAAGTGCTGGTCAAACCGCGGGTAACGGACCCGCTCCGCAATAACCCGGACCTCGCCCCGGGCCGCGATGAGGAGCTAGTGCCAGGATGAGTAACGACGTGGTAACCGGCGGGCTAGTCGAGGTGCGGCTACCGGGCGGCGGCGTGGCCGTCGAGGCCCGGCCCTCGGTGATGGGGCCGCCCGGCCTGCGCGGCCCCCGCGGCGAGCGGGGCGACCCCGGCGGTACAACCGTCATCGTGTTCGCGTTCGGCGAGTCGCGCGAGCCCGCCGAGCTACCCGAGGACGGGCTCATTGAGGCCGGGTGGGACGGGCCGAGGCGCCCCGAGGCCGACATACAGGTCGGGGTCGGCCAATCGTGCGAGTACACCCTCGACGGGTACCTATGGCTGTTTGTCGGCCCCTCCTCGGTGCCCGGCGGGTGGATTGAAACCGGGCAGGTCCGCGGCCCGCCCGGCGATGAGGGACCGGTCGGCGACACCGGCCCGCCCGGCCCGCTCGGCGACCGTGGGCTACCCGGCCCGACCGGGTCCCCCGGGCCGAAGGGCGACCCGGGAGATACCGGCCCGCAAGGGGCACGCGGGGCCGATGGCGCCCCCGGCACCCCGGGCGCTACCGGGCCGAAGGGCGACCGGGGCGACCCCGGCGAGATAGGCCCGGCCGGGCCGCAAGGCGAGCAGGGCGAGCAGGGCGACCCCGGGGCCGATGGCCAGGACGGGCAAGACGGGGCAGACGGCGACCCCGGCGCCCCCTCGTTTATCGTGATGGAGCTACAGACCAAGACCGCCTCCGAGCTAGCCCAGCACGTTGACGGCCTCATACCGGCCGGATTCGACGGGGTAAACCGGCCGCCCGCCCCGTACCAGATGAAGCCCGGCGAGGCGTGGCTCAACTCAAACCCGGCCGATAACCCCGCCCTCCTCGGGCAAGCAATCGTGTTCACGGGGCCGGGGCTCACCCCCTCGTTTACGTGGATTGCGATGAAGGTCACCGGGCCGCCCGGGGCGACCGGCCCGCAAGGCCCCGAGGGGCTCATCGGCCCTACCGGCCCGCAAGGCCCGCAAGGGCTCGCGGGCAACCTCTGGCACTGGTCACCGGTCGACCCGCCGCTCGCCGGTATCGGCGTGCCCGGCGACATGGTGCTAGTGCTCAATCACGCGGTGCCCGACATGCCCGGCAACGGCAACGTGTACCGGGTGCTCCTCGGCGGGACCTACGGCCTCGACGGCAACCTACGCGGCCCGGTCGGCCCGCAAGGCCCCCCCGGCGATGTCAGTTGGGCCGATATCATCCCGATTGTTAACCGCATCGACGGCATCGAGGCCCGGGTCGGGCGGCTCGAATCATTCCAGTTCGGCGCCATCAACTCAGACCGGGTCATCGCCGAGAACGCCGATACGGACCTCACGACCATCGTGATACCGGCCGGTACCGAGTCCGCGGGTAGCGCACACATGACGTTTGCGCTAGAGAACGGCGCCCCGCCGGGCACCGAGACTCCGCGGGTTATCATCGCGTGGATTTACGGTATCGGCGATGCGGTGGTCACCGGCCCGGCCTCGGGACAGTTGACGCTACACAACGCCCTGCCCTATGGCACGCTCTCGCTCGGGCCGGTGCGGGTGTCGGTGCCCTCGGGCGGCGGCGGTAGTAACGCGGTGCTCGCGGTGCGGTCGGTGCCGCTCGGCGGTGGCCCCTACTCGGGTTCGGCGGTGCTCAAGGCGGCTACCTCGGTGGTAGGCACCCCGCCCGCCTCCGCGCATACGCAAGCCTCCGGGCTCATCGTGCGGTTAGGCGGTGTCTCGGGTCGATTGGCGGGGGCTGGCCGCGGTGCTCATCGTGGTCGGGGTGTTCGCGGTGCTCATCATCGGGTCAATCGGGGCCATCCTCAACCGCGGCCGCGAGGTCACCACCGAGGACATAGCCACCGTGGCGGCCGTGCTCGGGACCGCTATCGGGGCGGTGTCGGTGTACCTCGGGACTAAGGCCGGCAATAAGCGCAAGCCACCCGGGCCGCCCGGCGACCCAGGGAAATAATGAAACATAGTTTCACGAGGGCTCGGCCTCGACGGCCGCCCGGTACGCCTCAAGAGCGATGACGAGGGCTCGGTTAGTCGTGACCTTGACCCCCGAGGAGGCCGAGAGAGTCTCGGCGTGTTTCTCATACCACGGCAACAGGCCGCGCGGCATACGCACCGACTTAGGGTCCGGGCGGGGCTCACGCTCGGCCGCTAGCATCCGAGCGGCCGCGGTGGTAATCGCCGCGGGGGCGGGGGCGGTTGCTGACATGCGGTGAACCTTCCGAACGTGGGGCCGAATTACGGGGGTGTGCTACCTCAACGGTAGCAGGCGAACGGCCGGCCACGGGGGAAGCGGGCGCCCCGTGGCCGGCCGCGGCTACGACCGGGCGGCTACTAGCTAGCCGTGACGTACCGGTCGGTAATCGGCGGGTTGCCCGAGGGGGTGGGCACGGTGACCCACGCCTCGGGGCTGGACACGTCGGTAACGCTGTCCACCTTGGCACCCGTGACGCACACCCTCACGAGTTGGGTAACATGCACGGTCTCGGTGTTGGCCGGGTGCCCGTTCGGCTGGCCGTAGCCCGAGGGGTCGCCCGTGGGCTGGCCGTACTGCTCGGTCGGCTGGCCGTAGGGCTCGGGGTTCTGGCCCGCGAGCGTAATCACGTCGGTCTCGGTCTCCCACGAGTAGAAGCACTGACGCACCGGCTTAGGCGGGTGGTGCCGCACGACCGGGGGCGGCGTGTGCGTGGTGGGCGGCGTGTAGAGGATGGTCGGGGGTGCGGTGGGCTGCGGGGTGCCCCCGAGCGTGGTCGCCGACGCGGCCCCCGCCGCGGTGAGGGCGAGGAGTGACGCGGCGGCCGAGGCCCCCACGAGGAGGGCGGCCCGCTGGCCGAGCTTGCGTAGCTGCAACAGATTACTCCTGTTCGTGTGTCCGGGGCGGCCCGTTTGGCCTCCCCGTTCGGTAGCTAGACGCGGCACGCCCCCGGCCGGTTTACCTGCCCCGGCGGGTGATTGATGAGGTGACCGCATCGTGCTATAACCGGGAAGGGTACAACCCCCCGGTAGTACGATGGCACCTAATCGCGTGAGAGGCCCGCCCCGTGGACACTGACATAACCACCGCCCAGACCCGCCCCGCCGGGGTGTCGACCCGCCGGTACGGTGCCCGCGGCCGCGGGTTCACAATCGACGGGGTCAAGGCCCCGGGCGTGACGAAAATCCTCGACATGCTCCCCAACGACAACCTCATTAACTGGGCGGCCCGGGTGACCGCCGAGTACGCCCTCGACCACTGGACCGAGCTAGCCGCAATGACACCCTCGGCCCGGCTCCGCACGCTGGAAAAATCCCGGTGGGACAACACGAGCAAACCGGCCCTCGCCCGCGGCACCGAGGTCCACGCACTCGGCGAGGGGCTCATTGCCGGCGAGGCCGTCGAGGTGCCCGAGGCATCGCTCGGGTACGTCGAGAGCTACCGGGCGTGGCTCGATGAGTTCGACCCCGAGCCCGTGGCCACCGAGCTACTCGTTGCCAACCGCACACACCGGTATTGCGGGTTTCTCGACCTCCTCGCCGACCTGCCCGCCCTCAAGGCCGGGGGCGTACGCTACCCGGCCGGCCGGTGGCTACTGGACCTCAAGACCGGCAAGCCCGGCGGCGGTATCTTCCCCGAGGCCGCCCTACAGCTCACCGGCTACCGGTGGGCCGAGGTGTTCGTTGCTGCCACCGAGGACGGGGGCGAGGAGCGGCCCCTAGAGTGGCTCGGCATCGACCACGCCGGGGTCGTGCGTATCTCCTCGGATGCGTGCGAGCTACAGCCCGTCGATACCGGCCCCGACGTGTGGGAGTTTTTCTTGCACCTCAAGTGGCTATTCGACCGGCAAGACGACATGAAAACGTGGGTAGCCGGCCCGGCCGCGGCGGTGGACCTGGCCGCCGCGGCCGCCGCCGCCAAATGACAGGGGCCGGGCTCAGAATGGGAGCCCGACCCCGCACCACTACTCAACCCCAGGACAGGAGCCGATAGTTGTGACCGATGATAGCCCGAACGGGCACCGACAGAGCCTCGCCACGTGGGCGCAAGAGGCCGCGGCCGCCACCGAGATAGCCCGGCAGATGGTACCGACCGAGTTCGTGCCCGATACGCTCCGCGTGTGGCTCGATGACGCCAAACAAGACCTCGACTTCACCCGCACCGTTCAAACGGTGGCTATGGTGCTCCTCGCCGGGCAAGAGCTAGGGTTCGGCCCGATGGCCTCGCTACGGTCGATAACGATTATCCGCGGCACCGTGGGGTTGTACGCCCTCGCCGCCCGCGCGTTGCTGCTACAGAACGGGCACGAGGTCGAGGTCCGCGAGTCCACCTCGATTCGGGCCATCGTTGACGGCCGCCGGGCCGGGGCGCAACAGTGGCAGCGCTCAACGTGGGACATCGAACGGGCCACCACCGCCAAGCTATTTCCCGGCAAGATGGACGGGAATTGGCGTACCCAGACGAAATCTATGCTCGTGGCCCGTGCCACGGCCGAGGCTTGCCGGTGGGTGGCCGCCGATGCCCTCCTCGGCCTGCCCCTCATGGTGGAAGAAATCGAGGACGGCGCGACCGAGGTGCCCGCCATCGGCTCGGCCGCCACCACGCCCGGGGCCGACACCGCCGGCCCGCCGCCCGAGGCGCCGCGGACCACCACGAGGCGGCGGCGAGCGCCGGCGGGCGGCTCGCGGCTACCCGACGCCCCGCCCCCGGTGCCGCCGATGGACAAACCCGACCCCGCTCCCCCGGTGCCGCCCGAGCCTAAGCTCACCCGGACCCAGCGTAAGCAGATAATCGAGGGGCTCGACGCGGTAGGCAAGGCGGGGTCGGCCGAGGAGGCCCTAGAGTTCATTAACACCCAGCTTGCGGGCACCTCGGGCCGTGAGGTTGCCAGCACCGGTGACCTCACCGCGGCCGAGGCGGTAACCGTGCTCGGGGCTATCGACGCCCTACGCAAGCTCACCGCCGAGCCCGCGGCCGCCGCCGCCGACGCCGAGCCCGCGGCCGCCGACGCCGAGCCCGCCGACGACCCCGGCGACCCGCTGCCCGGTATGCCCGAGCCACCGCCCGCCGAGCCCGAGCGGCCCGGTGACCCCTCGTGAGGCCCCGCCGCCGACCGCGGCTACACCCGCTCACCGCCGCCACCCTCCGCCGAGCCCACGCCATACACGAGGTCGCCCGGCGGCTCGGGGCCGACACCGAGCCCGGGGTCGCCCTCCTCGACCGTGACTATCACGCGTGGCGGAGCAGAGTACAGCGGGGCGCCCAACCAGAGAGCCCGAGGCGCCGCGTGGTGCTCCCATGAGGCCCCGCAAGGGCCGTACCCACCCACTGACCCGCGGCCCCGCCCGGGGCCGCGTTTAACCGCAACGACCCGTTGCTGTTGAAAGGACGGTAAGACCGTGGCCGATGTCAAGAGGCAAGCGGTACTCCCCAAGGGCGAGGAGAACGGCCTAGCGGCCATCGCCCCCGAGCTAGTGGCCGAGGGCGCCCACCGCCGGCCGAAGCGGCTACGCGCGGCAATGGTGATATTCGACGCCCGCCGCGTGGCCATCGATTCGGACACCGGAGAGGAGATAGTGACCGTGCGGCTCCGCCGTATTGAGCCCCTCCTCGGTGAAGACCTCCCCGCGGCCGAGAAGCTACTCCGCCGGGCGCTTGAGGCCCGCTCGGGACAGACCACGCTACCGCTAGAACTTGAGGACGAGATACGGGCGACATTCGAGGCCCTCGGTGATATCGCCGCGGGCGACGATGACGGCGAGGGTAAAGGTAAGGCAAAGTGACCACCACCGCGGAGGCCCCCGCCTCGACTATCACCGTAAGCCCGGCCGCCTCGTACCGCGGCCGCCGGCACCGCAACCGCTCGGTAACCGTCACCGCGTACAACCTCAAAACCGGCTGGCGCGAGCCTCTCCGCCACGTGGTGAAACACTCCCCGACCGGTTTCGAGTGGGGTTACGAGGGCTCAGGCCCCGCCGACCTCGCCCGGTGCCTGCTCATCGACGTACTAGGCCCCGCCGCCGTGTGCCCCGAGTGCAACGGGACCGAGCGGTGCGTATGGGCCGGGGCCGATGGGCAGGAGCTAGAACCGTACGACCCGGTCGCCCACGCCGAGGCCGACCCCGAGCTTATCGGCCGGTGCTGGTGTGATGGCGGGTTCCGTACCCTGCCCTATCAGGATTTCAAGCGCGAGGTCGTGGCCCGGTTCGGTTACGCGGGCTGGCAAATCGACCGGGGGGCTATCCTCGCGTGGCTCGTGGCCCACTACCCCGAGGCCCCGCCCACGTGGCTAACCTCGGCGGGCACGACCGCGGTTGAGCTACCCCCCGAGTTGCCAGGATGAGCGGGCCGCGCGGCGGCGGTGGTGACCTGGCCGAGCTACCCGCCCTCCTCGCCGAGTTGCGCGAGCTAGTACGCGAGGCCCACGGCGCCGCTAAAGACTGTCGCGCGGCAATCCGCGAGTGCCACAAGCTCACCGAGGATATCGCCGACGCTTGCGCTAAGGCCGCATACGAGGCCAGTAACGCCGAGATGGGCCGGTGGGCCGCCCACGTGCAACGCGAGATGAACGGCCGGGCCGCCGACCTCAACCGGGCGGTCATCGCCGCTCGGGACCATATCGGCCGGGCCATCATGCCGAAGCTCGGCGAGGTGCTCCTCGACGGTGACGCCCCCGCTAAGCTCGTGCTCACATTCGAGGGCTCGCTCTTTGACGCCGAGGTGCCCGTACCGCCCGAGCCCGACATACCCGCCGGGTTCCGCCGGGGGCCGCGGTGAGCCGAGATAAGGGCAACCGAGCCCCCGATTGGGTCGCCGCGTGGCTCCGCCCCTACTGGCCCGACGCCGCCAAGACCCCCAACTCGCGGCCCGGCCGAGACATCGAGAACACCCCGGGCGTAGCCATCGAGGTCAAGACCGGGGCCGAGTGGCGGCCCGATAAGTGGACCCGGCAAGCCGAGGGGTACGCCGCCCCCGGCGAGGTGCCGCTCTTGTGGTATTTCCCGCCGGGGTTCGGTGAGCGGGTGGTCGGCGAGACCATGCTCATTATCCGGCCCCGCCTGCTATTGCCGGTGCTGGTCGAGGCCGGATACGCCCCGGCGCCCTCGCCGCGCGGCCCGGCCGAGGCCCTCGACCGCCTCGACGGGCGGCGGTGATGACGTGGACCCCGAGGCCCTCGCCGAGCTTGACCGGGTGGTCGTGGCCATCCTCACGAGCGCGGGCCGGGCGTGTACCGCCGAGCAGGCCGGGCTAATCCGCAAACGGATACTCGGCCGTAAGCGGCTCAACGACCCCGCCGCCTACGTGGCGGCCGCGGTGCGCAGAGACCCCGGCGCCGCGTTCGCCCTCGCCCTCGACGGGCTCGCCTCGGTCAACGGCCGCAAACCTCCCCCGGCCCGCGAGCTAATCGCCGCCCGCGGCAAGGTCGACCCCGGCATAGCCAAACGCGGGGCCGCCCTCGCCCGCGAGCTACTCGAAAACCGGCCGGGCACGGTACAGGCCGAGCCCGGCCCCGACCCAGATGAGGAGTTCCCATTTTGAACACCACCACTTACACCCAGGACACCCGCCTAATCCGCCTATTTCTCGGCGACCACCTCGCCGGGGCCACGTGGGTCGACGCCGACCGCGGCCCGTGCGGCGAGCCCGCCGCCGCGGTGCGCAACCCCGGCGACCCGCGGCTACGCCTCCGCCTGCTCATCGGCGGGTTGCTGGCCGACGAGATTTGGCTCGACGCCGCCGACCCCGACGTGCAACGCCTCGCCGACATCACCACCGCGGTCCATTCCGAGGGGGTCGACGCGGCCCGCGAGTACGGGGTGCCGTGGCTCATCGAGGTTTACCAGCCGTCCGAGCCCGCCTACCGGGCGTATCTGCGGGTGGGCTCGGACGTGGCCGCTATGGTGGCCCCGGTGACGCTCACCCTCGTTAACGGGCCGGTGAACTAATGCCCGCCCCCGAGGAGCCCGGGGCCGCACTCGCCCGGCTCAACGAGGCAACCCGAGCCCTCGCCGACATAGCCTCGGCCGCCGACGCGGTCGAGGTCGTAAGGCTGGCCGAGGCGGCCCGCGCGTGGGCTCAGCAGACCAGGCAGGGCACCACCGCGATAAACCTAGCGGTCATCATCAAGCTACGGGCCGCGGTGCGAGTCGCCGACCTGGTCGACGCCGGGCAGGCCGCGGGCGAGATAGCCACCCCGGCCGACACCCTGAAGCGTGGCCCCGTTCTCCGACCCCCGGAGAACGGGGCGGTCTCGCTTGAGGACATCGGGGTCGCCCCGCAACGCCTCAAGGAGTACCGCACGCTCCGCGACGAGTACGGGGCCGGTGACCTGGCCGGGCTACAGGCCCACGCCGCCGAGATAGACGAGATTCTCTCGTGGGCCGAGCTACTCCGCCGGGCAGGCCCCGGCCCGTTCGTGGGGCACAACTCGGGTCAATACGAGTGGTACACCCCCGAGGCGTACCTCGACGCGGCCCGCGCGGTGATGGGCGCTATCGACCTCGACCCGGCCTCGACGGCCGAGGCTAACAAAACGGTCGGGGCCGCCCGGTACTACACCGTCGAGGATGACGGGCTAGCCGATGGCAACCCGTGGGCCGGGCGGGTGTGGATGAATCCGCCCTACAGCCACCCCGAGATAGACCGTTTCTCCGAACGGCTATGCCGTGAGCGTGACGCGGGCACCGTGACGGCCGCCCTCGTGCTGGTTAACAACGGCACCGAGACCGGGTGGTTTCAGCAGATAGCCACCCGCTCGGCCGCGGTGTGCTTCCCCCTCGGCCGCCTCGGGGGCGAGGGCGGGTTCTGGCACCCGTCACGGCCCCCCGCCTCGCCGCTACAGGGGCAAGCGGTTCTGTACCTCGGTGACGAGGTGGCCGCGTTTGTCCGCGAGTTCGCCCGGTTCGGGGTCGTCGCTCAGGTCCGGGTCGTGTGACATGGTTAGGTGGCGGTGGGACTGTACCCGGCGGGGGTGTTTCGTGGCCAGCGGTAGGCAACTGGACCTAGAGATATTCGACGGGCTGCTACCGGGGGCGAGCAGTTTTTCAGACGTTGACGGGTTCACCGAGAGGCGGGGCCGGTTCCTGTTCATCGAGGCTAAGGGCGAGGGCGTGCCCGTACCCGGCAACGAGGGGCAAGGCCGGGCGTTGCGTCAACTCGCTACCCTGCCCGGGGTCACCGTCTGGTTTATCCGGCCGCTCGGCGACCGGTGGCAATGGCGGGACCTCGGGGCCGGGCCGAGGGCGCCGCTCGTGACGCTCACTAAGCCCGAGCTTGACGCCCGGGTCTGGGCGTGGGGGCTCGCCGCCGACCGCGGTGAAGATGTCACGTTCTGCCCGCACGCCGAGGCCGGATAGGGTCGGGGCATGTGCGCACACGGGAAGGTACCCGGCTGGCCGATGTGCCATTGTGCCGCGTGTCATCGAGACTTCACCGGGCCGTCTGTATTCGCCGAGCATCAATCGGTCGGCCCGGCGGGGCTGGTCTGCCACGCCCCGGGCGAGGGGCGGCTCGTGCTCGTGCAGACGGCCGAGGGCGGCCGTGAGCTATGGGGCCGGCCCGGCCAGCGGGCCGAGGGGTTCGCCGACCGGCCCGGGGCGGCCCGCCGCTAGAGTGCCCGTTCCCGGCCTGCCCTCCTCGCTAGGACGGCCGAGGAGGCGGGGCCGGTATGGTTGCCTACCCCCCGGCCCCGAGGCCCGCAAATCGAGGAGAGCACCGGCCCGCCCGCGGCGAGCTTATTACCGGGCTCGGGGTGTTCGATAGAGCGTGTTTGAATCCGGCCCCCGGCCTCGGCAAATCCCTAACTTTTCTCCCGAGGGTAAGGACAGCTAACCGGGGGTCGAGGCCGTTAGCGTGGCGTACAGGCCCGGGAAGGGCATACTAACGTAGCGTGCAACCCGCGGTCACGGGCCATAATCGGCGGGGCTGGCCGCCGCCCCCCGGCCTGCCCCCGGGTGATAAATCTTTATCACTCCCCCGGACGATTCGCGCGGTTCGTCGTCAGACCGGGAGGGGTCTGCCCGCGGTTCTGTGGCCCCGGAATACAACACCCCGAGGTGGTGCTAAGGTGGTAGCACCACCCCCCGCCCGGGGGGCGGGCAACGGAAGGGACACCACCGAATGAGCACCACCCACGAGGCCGCCCGCGCGGCCGCATGGCCGGCCCCGGCCGCCGACGCCGAGGGCAACGTATCCGCGGTCGTCAACTACAGGAGCCACTACCCCGGCGACCCCGCCGGCTATGTGCAGTTCACCCGCTCCGCTGGCCGCGTGTTCATCGTGGTCGACGGCACCCCGGTCGGCGACATGCCCGCCGAGGAGTTCACCCTCGCCGCTCTCACTGTCGCCCTCGGCCCCGCCGACCCCCGGCCCGTGTGCGCCAACACCCTACCCGCCAACCTCTAACCTCCACCCCATCGGAAGGGACACCGAAACACCATGACCGCATACTTTGACTCTGGCTATTGCGTACGGACCCCGGCCTGGCACGGCCTCGCCGACGTACACGAGGACTACCCCGAGAGTTGGGAGCAGGCCCGCGAGTGGGCCGGGCTCACATGGGACCCCATCGCCGACCCGCTCTGGGCTCGCCGCCTCTCCCCCGCCCAGCTCGCCGAGGGCATAGAGCGGCTCATCACCACCACCCGGGCCACTAAGCCCGAGACCGTGGCCCGGCAGGTCGCCAAGCTGGTCGAGGGCTCGCTCCAATCCGTCGAGGGATTCCAGCGCATCATCAAGTCAGACGACTTCACCGCCACACTCGGCACCACGAAAAACGGATACCACCCCATCACCCACGCCGATTACGGCCGCATCACCCAGGCCGTACTAGACCAGCCCGGGGTCAAATACGACACCGCCGGGTCCGTCGAGGGCGGGGCTTGCACGTGGGCTATGGCTCTGCTCGATGAGCCCGTAACCATCCTCGGCGACCAGACCTACACCCTGCCGTATTTCGTCATCACCGCCCGCCACGACGGCAACGGGGGCGTGCGGCTACAGGCCACCTCGGTACGGGTGGTGTGCGCCAACACCGTACGCGCGGCCGAGGCCGAGGCCGACCGCAACGGCACCGTGTTCACGTTCCGGCACACCGCCGGGTGGGAGGACCGCATAGAGGAGGCCCGCCGGGCCATCACCGGGGTCCGGGCCGAGTTCGCCGCCTACGTCGGGTGGGCTAACGAGATGGCCGCCATACCGGTCACCCGCAAGCAGACCCGCGCGTGGCTCACCGCGTTTATCCCGATGGAGCCCGGCATAACCGACCGGGCCGCCGCCAACGTCGAGGCCGCCCGCCGCACCGTCGAGGGCATCCTCGGGGGCAAGACTTCCGAGGGCATCGCCGACACCGCGTTCGGGCTCGTGCAGGCCGGGGCCGAGTACCTCGACCACTACCGGGCCACCCGCAACGCCGAGTCGCTATTCAAGCGGGCCATCCTCCAGCCCTCGGCCGCCAAGGTTCACATGGTTAACCTAGTCCGAGAGGTCGTCACCGCATGAGTTCGCTATATGTCCGGGTCACCGTCAACCAGGAGCGGACGCACCGCATGTTTGCCCCGGCGATGGCCGCCCACCTCCGCTCGCTCGCCGACCAGGTCGAGAGCGCGGTCGGCCCCATCGACCTCACAACCGATTGGGCCGACATCGAGGCGTGGTCGATACCCGAGGCCGACCTACCGCCGCTGCCCCCGCTGGCCGAGGCCGAGCTACCGGGCCGCCGGGAGTCTAACCCCGGGTGGCCGCCGCAATCGGCGGGGTGACACCGCCGCGTATCCTAGCTGTAGTGCGTAGCGGCATCACACCGCGGGCGCCCCGGCCGACTCCCCCCCTCGGCCCGGGGCGCCCTCGGCGTATCCTGGCCCGTATGGCACGGACCCGCACCGCAAGCCGAGCCCAGCTCTCCGCCCGAGGGCGCCGCATGTACGGGCTCGGCGTGACCCGCTCGTGGAAGACCGCCAACTATGCCTACCCCCGAGGCGCCGGGGCCGACCGCGGTAAGCGGCCGAGCTACCCGATTGACCCCCGCCACGTGCGGGCCGCCCTCGCCCGCTCATCCCAACGGGCCACGGCGAGCAGTAGGCCGGCCATCGAGGCCCGCCTCCGCAAGCGGTACGGGTCGGTTGCTAACGCCCTCGCCGCCGCCCGCCGCTCAGACGCCCGCCGCGGCCGCGGCACGGGACGCGGCCGCGGCGGCACCACCACCCGCGGCCGCGGCACCGCTCACCGCGGCCGCGGGCACCGGTAAGGACCCGCCGCTACACGGCACCCACGCCGCGGTCGCCCGCCACCGCCGAGCCCGCGAGCCCGCCTGTGAGCCGTGCCGCGCGTGGTGGCGAGACTACATGGCCGAACGGCGAGCCCGAGGCAACCGCCGCCGATGGCTCCGCCGCACCCGGGCCGAGGCCCTCGCCCGCCTCGCCGCCACCCACCCCGCCGAGTTCGCCGCCATCCTCGACCGGCTCAGACGGCCCGCCCGCCGTGCCACGCCGAGCCCCGACCGGGTGTAGCTACCCGAGGTGCCCCGCACCCTCGGTCGATGACGGGCGGTGCGCAGACCACCCACGCCCTAACCGGTGGGCAACCGGCACCCCCGGCCGCTCGATGCCCGCCGGGTGGGCCGCGACCCGCGAGCGGATACTCAGACGTGACGGCTACCTCTGTGATTGCGGGGCGCCGGCCACCGAGGTCCACCACCTCTACCCCGGGGTCGAGGAGGATTGGGCGCTACGTTCCAAGTGCGAGCCATGCCACCGAGCCATCACCACCGAGCAGGCCACCGCCGCCCGCCTCGCCCACGGCCTCGGGTAGTTGGCAACCGGGTTGGCAAGTAGGTTGGCAACCCCTCGGGTAGCGTGGCCAGTAACCCCGGCCCGCCTCCGCGGTGAGCCCCGGCCCCCGGCCGCGGCCCCGCCGGTACCGCCCACCGCCGCCGGGCCGGGGCCATCACTTAGCACCCCGGGCCGAGGCCGCCCTCAACCCCGGGCCGAGGCCGGGGCCGCCCGCCCCCCGCCACGGCCGA